>WNGH01000073.1_pt1 | contig 82546 bp, 85 predicted proteins | sample 5400631 | NCBI WGS metagenome assembly WNGH01 (sample SAMN13153373, study PRJNA577476) | soil metagenome | isolation source: 115 cm soil or saprolite under Garry oak tree replicate 1 | place: USA:California | collected 2016-06-15
GACAAGCTATCCCCACCGCGTCTCTCCTGATCGATATCATAGCTCAATGCCAGCTTTAACGATGCCAACTGCTGAACATCGGCAATAGCAGGATTCAACAACTCAACGTCTTTGTCTGCGCCAGAGCTTACGAGCGGGTTGGCAAACTTGCCCCAGAACCGGTTGGCAACGGCGAAGGTAAGAACGTTACGGCGGTTGAGCCGATCGATGCCGTCCATGATTGGAATTCGGCTTTGATTGGTGCCGGGCACGAACAGATAGCTTAGCTCCGGTTCGATGACGTGTTTCATTCCACTGAAACCCAGACTGTTGAACGCAAAGATTCGACTAAAGGACGTTCTCACGTTGCCGCGGATTTCCACCAACTCCCTGGAGACATTATGATCCGAAGGCGTCACGGAGGAATACAGGTGATACACCGTCTCCCGCGGCGCGACACTCAGGGAGCCAAAAAGGTACGAGGCGATCCTAAAGGGCAGCGCAACCTCCGGTCGCAAATCCAGCCGAAGCCCGTCGCCCCCATCGCGCCGGAGATAGTTCACACCCTCCGCGCGCCAGCGAAACTCCAGTGGAAAATTAGATAGAAGCCGCCGCCCCCAAAAAGCAATCTGCGGAGTCCGCTGCAGAGTCGTCCTGTCGAATTGAATGAAGTCCTGGTAGAAATTCCATTCCCCCTTGAAAAAAGTGTCGTCCCAATTTTTGAACAGACCAAAACGCGACTCACCAAATCGGCTCCTACGGATGTCGAATTCTTTGGTTCCAGGCAGATCGAACCGTTCGATTAGCTGACGCGCGAACAAGTCGTCACTATACGCCGCTATGTCGCTATAGGTGAGCCAATCGGAGACGCTCGTGTAGCGATGCGTCCCTATGATATTCCAACGGTTAATCGGGACATTTGGATCAGCAATCGTTTGGTCGATATCTTGTTCATCAATTCTTTGGCCTCCTAAACTCTCATTAAAATATGAAGCTCGTAATTGGAAATCGGAATTCCGATCGAACATTGTGCGAAATTCGCCTAAGAAACCGACGCGAGCCCGACTTTCAACGTTGAAAGTGACGGTTGCGTCGGTGCTCTTGGAGATCGCCCAGAAAAAAGGTTGCTGAAATCTGAATCCCTCTTTGGACGATGAACCGATGCTGGGAAAGAGAAGCCCGGTCTGCCGGTCGGTATTCAAGGGGAAAAGACCGTACGGTAAATAGAAAACGGGAATATCGAGGATATAGAAATAGCCTTTTTGGATGATTCCCATGCCATCCCGGTTGAGATCCAGCTTATCCGCCGAGATTGTCCAGGAAGGCTTGCCGGAGTCGCATAGACAGGTAGTGAAAAACGCCTCGTCGACATGGTAGGTTTGCCCGGCGAACTTCTCAATTCGACCGCCGGTCATACTGAGGTGACCCTGCTCGATGAACAGATCGCCGTTTTGGATCTCGCCGGTCTCTTTCTCCATGTTAAACTTTAGAGCGTCCGCCGACTTTATCTTGTACTGCGGGTCGTCCACTGAGACGTGTCCCTTGGCGTCAATATCTTGCGTCTCGCGGTTGACGCGAACGTCGTCCGCTTTGAGTGTAGTTTGCTGGCGCTTAACCTCCACGCTTCCTGTGGCTTCGATCTGATTTCCGCCGTCTCCGCTCGACAGCTTATCGGCAGTCACATTGATCTCTGGATTCTCGGTTGGACTGCCAGGCTGAGCAGTTTGGGCCCACGAAGGAGCGCCGCCGAAAAAGAGAGTCACTCCGACTAAAAGCTGGATGTAGAAGTTAGTTCTGAGTCTCATCGATGTCGCTTACAGTGCGGAACTGGTTTTTTATGCTGGGCGATTTTGGCTGGCAATTTCCTCAACGGCAGGTCGAATCTCCCCGAGCAGATAAAGGGAGCCGGCCACCAGTACGATCTCGTCGGGTCGGACGCCGTCGAGCAATGAACGGAGAGCAAAACGTGAATCTTCAATCACCCGATGGGGAACACCCCTATCCGTGAGATAACTTGCCAGCTGCCGTGGATCTGCGCTTCGTTCCATCTCCACCCGCGTCAAAACCGCCTCATTTGCCACTCCTGCCAACAGGCCCAGCATGAGGCGCCAGTCCTTATCTTCCATTGACGCGAATAGGAGCTTGACCTTTCTTGCCCCGTAATACTCCTGGACCGCTTCCACGAGCGCTTTAACGCCTTCGCCGTTATGTGCACCATCCAAAATGACGGTCGGAGACTCAAGCATGATTTCGAAGCGTCCCGGCCACTTAACCGTCCTCAGCCCCTCCCTGAGAACCTCCTCGCTTACGGGAAATGTCTCGCGAGCCGTCTCCAGGGAAGCCAGCGCCACCGCAGCGTTACTTCTTTGATGCCGGCCCCGAAGCGCCACAGAAAGCATCTCAAAATTTTCTTTTACACCTGTATAGTCGAAAAGACCCGCGTTTTTCAAGAAAATTCTATAGTCTTGCCCCAGAAAATAGGCTGGCGCCCTCCGCTCTCGGGCCAGGTCATTAAATAGGTTGACTGCTTCTTTTGGCAAGGCACCGGCAACAAGCGGAACGCCCGGCTTGATAATTCCACCCTTTTCACGCGCGATAGACAGCAAGTCGGAGCCGAGATAAGCTTCGTGGTCTTTGGAGATGGTCGTAATCACAGATACCAGCGGCTTGACGAGATTCGTGGCGTCGAGCCTTCCTCCTAAGCCTACCTCCACCACGGCGACATCGACTTTCTGGCGCGCGAAATGGACGAATCCCATGACCGTGACAAACTCGAAAAACGTGAGCGGAACGGTGGCCGCTGCAGTGCGGTCCCTGACCTCTTCGGCCAACTCGACGACTTCCTCGGGAGAAATTTCCACATCGTCAACACGGATGCGCTCGGTAAAGCATACTAGATGCGGGGATGTATAAAGCGCCGTCCGATAGCCCGCGAGTGAAAGAATGCGGTGTATCATCGCCGCAGTGGAGCCTTTACCATTGGTTCCCGCAATATGAAACGACGGAAACTGCTTCTCAGGATGGCCAAACAACGCCAGCGCCAGATCCATCCGGTCCAAACGCAGATCGATGACTCCGCCCCGTAAGTTGTAGATTCTATAGAGGGTTTCGGAATAGGCGTCCATGAGGATCAGCTACGAACGGGCAGCCAGCGGCGAGCCGAGGAAACCACACAGTCACGCCAGTCTTAATTTGGGACTCTGCGAATCTGTCTCATCGCTCGCTTGAGTTGGGCAACAAAGCGGCCGGCCCCTTGTGCTTTTTCCGTGCTTCCCTTAGCTTTCTCGATTTTTTCCACAAGGGCACTGCCCACCACTGCGGCGTCGGCCAATCCAGCAATCCAGCTCGCTTGTTGCGGTGTCGATATGCCGAAGCCTACGCCAATCGGCAGTGACGTGGCCTTCCGCACGCGAGCCAATTGGGAACGCAGCTGACCGTCAAAGGAGCCGCGCGCGCCGGTTACCCCGGTCACGGAAACATAGTAAATGAAGCCACGGCCTTTGCGCGCTACTTGTTGGATACGATCGCTGCCGCTCGTGGGAGAGAGGAGAAAAATGAGATCCAATCCTTCGTCGTCCGTCCAGCGCTTCAGCTCGCCGCTCTCTTCCGGGGGGAGATCAACACATAGCATGCCGTCGACGCCCGCTTCGGCCGCTTGCCGGCAAAACTTTCGCAAGCCATAGTGAAAAATGGGATTGAAATAACCGAACAAAATCACTGGCAGCTCGGAGTTTCGCCGAAACTCTCGAACCAGCCGAAAAATTCGCGGCAAAGAAAGCCCGTTTTTCAAAGCGCGCTCGGACGATCGCTGGATTGTCGGCCCATCCGCTGTCGGGTCCGAGAAGGGAATCCCCAGCTCGATGCAATCCGCACCACCCTTTTCGAGGGCCCGCAGGATCTTGAGCGTGGTTTCGATATCCGGATCGCCAGCGGTAACGAACGGAATCAACGCCGCTTCACCTCGTTTCTTGAGCTCAGCAAATTTCGCTTCAATACGCCTCATGATCGAAAAGTTTCCACGGGCTCACAGGCTTCAGGTGCCGGTTTCGAGGTGAATTCTTGGACGCTTTGAGCTCTTTAACCTGATTCAGAGTTTCACTCCCAGATAGTCTGCCACCGTGATCATATCCTTATCCCCCCGGCCGGAGAGATTGATGATGATCGTTCCATTTTTGGCCCAACGCGGCGCAAGCCGCATCACCGCCGCGATGGCATGAGCGCTTTCCAAGGCCGGGATGATCCCTTCGATTTCCGCCAGGAATTTTATCGCCTCAATCGCCTGCTTATCGGTCGCCGAGACAAACCGGACTCGGCCACGATCGCGCAGATAGCTCAGCTCCGGCCCGACGCCGGGATAGTCCAACCCCGCAGCGATGGAATGGGTTTCCCGGATTTGCCCGCCGTCGTCTTGAAGCACATAGCTCTTGCTTCCATGGAGTACACCGACATCGCCGCCCAGGATGGAAGCCGCATGCTTGCCGGTCCGAAGTCCGCCCCCGGCTGCCTCAACGCCGAGCATTCTTACTTTCGGATCTCGAACGAAGGGATAAAACAACCCCATGGAGTTGCTTCCGCCGCCGACGCAAGCGACGAGATAATCCGGCAACCGCCCCTCTTGCTTGAGAATTTGCCGACGCGCTTCTTGTCCGATCACCGATTGAAAGTCACGCACCATCATCGGATAGGGATGCGGGCCGGCTACGGAACCGATCAGATAGTAAGTATCGCGAACGTTGGTCACCCAATCCCTCAGCGCCTCGTTCATGGCGTCTTTCAAGGTCTGACTGCCGGAATCCACCACCCTCACCTTGGCGCCGAGAAGCTTCATGCGAAAGACGTTGAGCGATTGCCTTGCGACGTCCTCTTTGCCCATAAAAATTTCGCAGTCCAAGCCGAAGCGCGCCGCCACGGTAGCGGTGGCGACGCCATGCTGACCGGCGCCGGTTTCCGCGATGATTCGCCTTCTGCCCATGCGGCGCGCCAAGAGGATTTGCCCGATCGTATTATTGATCTTGTGCGCTCCGGTGTGGCAGAGATCCTCGCGCTTGAGATAAATTTTTGCGCCGCCGAGTTTCTGCGTCAGGCGCTCGGCAAAATACAGGGGGGTTTCCCTCCCCGCATACTGATGGAGATAGTGTTGGAATTCTTTTCGGAACGTCCGCTCACGACGCACTTGCGCGTATGCCCGCTCTAACTCGGTGAGCGCTGGCATGAGCGTTTCCGCAACATACCGGCCGCCGTACGGCCCGAAATGACCGCGCCGGTCAGGCACCTTTGGCAGCGACAATAAATTCTTTGAGCTTCGCATGATCTTTAAGACCCGGACGTGCCTCAACGCCGCTACAGACGTCGACGGCGTAGGGATGAATCCGGCGCACCGCCTCGGCGACGTTTTCGATGCTCAAACCGCCCGACAAAATGAGTTTCCCGGTGTTGATCCCTTCGAGCCAATCCCAGGGAAACGCCGTGCCTGAGCCGCCGTATCCCGGCGACCACGAATCCAATAAATAGAAGTCCGCGGGAAATGCCTCCATACCCTCCAATGATTTTTTTCCTTTGAGCCTAAACGCTCTAATCACCTTCATGGGCCAACCACGGCAATAGTCCGCGCTCTCCTCGCCGTGGAACTGGAGACCGCTGAAAGCCTGCCGGCCGCCGGCAAACTCTCCACACGCCACGATCTCGCGGACCTTTTCCTTTGATTCGTTGACGAAGAGCGCGACATTGCAACATCGCTCGGGCAGCTCCTCGAGAATTTTCCGCGCCTTCTTGGGTGTGATGCAGCGAGCGCTCGGCGGATAAAAGTTGAAGCCCAGAGCATCCGCGCCGAACTCGAGCGCTTTCTCGGCATCCGCAAGATTGGTGATACCGCAAACCTTGATTTTAATCATCGCCGTGAAATTTCAACTCATATCCGGGTTTACACCGACCGCTCCAACAACTCGCCGAGCTTCTTTCCAGGCTGCGGTGCGCGCATGAGTGACTCGCCGATCAAAAACGCGTGGATACCTAATTTCTCAACCCGCCGAATCTGCTCCAGGTTATCGATGCCACTTTCGCAAACCGCCGGCGTGCCGGCGGGAACTAATGGCGCCAATCTCTCGGTTGTGGCCAAACTCACTTCAAAGGTCCTCAAGTCACGATTATTGATCCCCAGCACCAGCGCTTCGGCCTTCACCGCGGCATTTAATTCCGCTTCTGTATGGACCTCAATCAGGGAATCCAACGACAACGCCGTGGCCTGCTCGCACAGCTCGCATAAGAGATTCCGATCCAGCATGGCCGCGATCAACAAGACTGCATCCGCCCCGTAACTTTTCGCTTCCACCAGCTGGTAGGAATCGAGAATGAAATCCTTCTGCAGCAGCGGCACGTTGACCGCGTCTCTAACCCGCTCCAGGTAGAGCAGACTGCCTTGGAAGAAGCGCTCCTCCGTGAGCACTGAAATCGCGCTCGCGCCGTGACTGGCATAGTCGCGCGCAATGGCCACGGCATCGAAGTCTGCTCGAATGAGCCCCCTAGACGGAGACGCGCGCTTGATCTCGGCGATGATGCGTCGAGAGTTTCCCGTTAAAGCCGCGGCAAAGCCTCGGGCAGGCGCGTGAAAGAACCGCCGATCGCGCAACGCCGACAACGGCGTCTCCCGCCGCCTCCGCTCCACCGCGGCGCGAACATGCCGGGCAAGGGTGGCCAGAAATTCAGCCATGGATACCTAGGCGGCGTTCGTCATTTGAATCAACTGCTCGAGCTTCTGCCGCGCTTTGCCGGAATCGATGGATTCCGCGGCGAGGCGCAAGCCCTCGGCGATGGTTGCCGCGGTGCCACTCACATAGAGAGCAGCGCCGCTGTTGAGCAACACCACATCTCGCGCCGGCCCTTTATCGCCTCGCAACACGCCCCTGACGATGGCCGCGCTCGCTTCCGCGTTGCCACCGCGTAGATCCTCAAGGCGGCACTTCTTGAGCCCCAGTGGCTCGGGCTCGATGGTGTACTCTTTGACCTGACCATCGCGTAGCTCCGCAACTTTCGTCGGACCACACAGCGAAATCTCATCCAAGCCTTCCAACCCATGAACCGCCATGGCGCGGACGCTGCCAAGGTTTTTGAGCACATGCGCAACCACGCCCACGAGTTCGCCGCTGTAAAGTCCAAGCAACTGGTGGCTCGCCATCGCCGGATTGGTAAGCGGACCCAACAGGTTAAAGACGGTGCGTATGCCGATATCGCGGCGCGGCTGCACGGCGTATTTCATCGCCTCATGGAGCAGGGGCGCAAACAAGAAACCGATGCCGACCTTATCGATGCAAGCCTCCACTCGTTCCTTGGGCGCATCTATCTTGACTCCCAGGGCCCCCAGCACATCGGCGCTCCCCGACTGACTCGACACCGAGCGGTTGCCATGCTTGGCAACGTTCACGCCCGCTCCTGCGACGACGAAAGCAGACGCGGTGGAGATATTGAAAGTCCCTTTTTGGTCACCTCCGGTACCGCAGGTATCCAAGACGGTTTTGGATCCGACGTTGACTCGATGGGCCTTCTCGCGCATTACGCGCGCCGCGCCGGTGATTTCTTCAACCGTTTCCCCTTTCACTCGTAAAGCCGTGAGAAAGGAGGCCACCTGCAAAGGCGTTGCTTCTCCGGTCATGATTTGGTTCATGACATCGATCGTTTCAGCTTCGGAAAGATTGACGCGATTGACCAGCTTTTCAATAGCTTCGCGGATATTCATGGTCGCCCGTTCCTTTGTCTCACCGATTGGTGGCAAACGCCTTGGTAAGATTCTCCTTGTTCTTCAAAGTCTCCAACATCTTGTCCGCCTCGTCACGAGTGCCGTACTTCCCGACGCGGACGCGGTACCAAAGCTTGTCTTGGTTGCGCACCTCCGTCACGTAGGCCCGGTAGCCTTTATTCTGGAGCCTATCAACCCAGATCTTGGCTGACCTTTCGTCCGGAAGGGCATTGACCTGCACGGTCCAACCCTTGTCATTCTCTTTTTGTTCAGCCGTCTCGGCTGCCTGTGCTTTCTGCGGCACTTCCGCGGGAGGCAGGGCCCTTTCGGCCTTTTCCTGAACGGCTTTCGACGACCGCGGCGTTTCTTCCTTAGGCTGCGCTTTACTGTTCTTGACGTCTACCTTAGCAACCTTCTCTGGCTGCTTGACCTCCGTCGGTTTCGCTTCCACAACCGGCTGTGCCGCGGGCGACTTCGTCAAGGTATCGTAGAAAGTGAGCTCTTCCTTAGATTGCGCTCCGGTCGCACCGTTGGACCCCTGAGTCGACGGCTTGACGGGAATCTTGATAGAAGGCTCTTCGTTTTTCACCATCCTTCTTTCCTCGATTCCCTTGCCGACGACGACCCCAAGGAAAAAGATGACGATCGATGCGACGATGAAAGTGCCGCCGAGCAGCACCAACTGGCCGCGGCTGAAGTAAAAGCGTTTGTCTTTTCCCCTGCGGTTCTCTGCCATACAAAATATCCCCTATTTTGCCATGCCGATCATGGCTCCGTGGAATCGACCTCCGATCGCGAGGCCATTTTCATTGGCGCGTCAACGCCCAGGATGTCCAGGCCTTGCCGGATCGTCTTCTGAACATTTTCCACCAGCAACAAGCGCGCGCGGCTCAACGCTAGGTCGTCCGAGATGACGCGATGGCGATTATAGTAACGGTGAAACTCCCCGGCCAAATCCAACAAATAAAAAACCATTCGATGGGGCTCCAACTCCCTAACGCTTTCTTCCAAGACGTCATTGAACTGAATCGTCTTGCGTATGAGCTCCGTCTCCTCCGCCAGCTCCAGCCGCTCCACCGAAGTATTCGACACCTCCGAAGAGCTCCACGTCACGCCCTGCCTGCGTGCCTGTTCGAAGATGCTCGCCACCCGCGCGTGAGCGTACTGGACGTAGAAGACGGGGTTTTCGCTTGACTGTTGCTTGGCCAACTCCAGGTCGAAATCGAGGTGGCTGTCCGACTTTCGCATCAGGAAAAAGAAGCGCGCCGCGTCGCGACCAACTTCTGCCAAAATTTCCTCCAAGGAAACAAACTCGCCCGTCCGCTTGCCCATGCGCACCGGCTCACCCCCACGGGTGAGTTGAACCATTTGGACCAGCACGACCTGCAGAACGTTAGGATCATAGCCAAGTCCCTGCATGGCTGCCTTCAAACGCGGCACATAGCCGTGGTGATCCGCGCCCCAGACGTTAATCAGCTTGCCAAACCTGCGCTCGAACTTGTTTCGATGATAAGCGATGTCGCTGGCGAAGTAGGTCAGCTCACCGTCGCTTTTGATCACCGTCCGATCTTTGTCATCGCCAAACTGGGTCGATTTGAACCACTCCGCACCGTCCTGGGAATAGATCAAGCCGCGCGACCGTAAGAGCTCCATGGTTTGCACGACTTCATTTCGTTCGCGGAGCCCTTTCTCACTGAAAAACGAATCGAACCGAATCCCAAAATCGCCGAGTTGACTCCGAATGGTGTTCAGGAGCGAGTCGCCGCCATATTGGCGAAAGAAGTCGATGGCCGTCTCTTTTGACTCGGTAAGAAACTTATCGCCTTTTTGCTCCTTGACCTCGGCTGCGATGTCTTTCACGTAATCGCCTGGATAGCCGTCCTCCGGAAAATCGATCTTCTCCCCGAACAGCTCACGGTAGCGGGCATACAATGACCGTCCCAGGTTTTCCATCTGTTTGCCGGTGTCATTGACGTAGTACTCACGCTGCACGTCGAATCCGGCCGCCTCGTGCAACCGCGCTAAAACATCTCCGATCACGGCCACCCGTCCATGGCCTGCATGGAGCGGCCCGGTTGGATTGACGCTGGCAAATTCGACTTGCACTTTTTCGCCGTGGCCGAGATCAACCTTGACCTCTTTTCCTTCCGCGAGCTCTCGTAGACGCCGGAAATAAAACTTGGGCGAGAATGCGAAATTCAGAAAGCCTGGTCCAGCGATCTCCTTGCGCGCGAGTATTCCTTCCGGGTCTTCGAGGTTTTTCAGTATCGCTTCCGCGATCACACGCGGCGGCTTCTTGGCATTTTTGGCCCAGAGCATCGCCACGTTCGTCGCCAGATCGCCGAACTCCCTCTGTTTCGGCGGCTCAAGAAACAAAGGGGGGAGTTCTGTCGAATCCAGCTCTCCCCCCTTCGCCGTTTTCTCGATGGCTTGAGTCAAAAGCTCCTTAAGGTGACTGCGCATCGTGTCCTTTTTTCATCCTTTTCTGCTCCACGCGCAGGTTCCGCCACCAGACAAGAAGTCTTGCCGTCCAATGTAAGGGAAATCGCTCGCACGAAGACACTCTAACGTAAGCATTTATAATGATTTTCCGCGTGCAAAGCAACAAGCAGAACGCCCACCGATGAGGGCGATTGACAAGAACGCTCGCAGCCAATGAACGGCTAGCCCGTCGCGGACAGATTGAACCCTGTGTTACGTGACGCACTCACCCCCGCGCAATTTTTCAGGACGCTCTCGCGACAGCGACTATCCGGCAACACACGGCTACCGCAGTGACAGGAATTCAGGCGGAACATTTTCGACAAGAAATAGAGGTCCGGACCGGTAAAAACGAACGCCTCCCGCGTGCGCGGCACGGCAATCGACGACCACGATGACCGCAGACGGATCGTGCCTTTGTCCCACCGCCCGAGCTTCCTGGAGGGAGGTGCTGAGGTGAACGTATCGCCGATCGCGCGGTTTGAGGCCGCCGCGTAAAATCGACTGAGCGAGATCGCGGGCGGTCCCGTGGTAAAGCTCCGACGGCGGCTCCACCGCTTCCAACCCGAGATCTACGGGAAAGGAATGGCCGTAGGTAGCGCGGACCTTTCCCTCTTTTAACTCGAAGCGTTGCTTATCCGAGTCCTCGATCACCTCACGAATTTCGTCCTCGGTAATATCTGGAAAACGTTCTTGGACCACATCGACGATATCGTGCCACGAGACAAATCCCTGCCGGTCGAAGGACAACGGATACTCCTTGGGACAATGCCGCAGGAGATAGCTCAGAAAACGGGAGATACGTTCCGGTGGAATCAATCGTGTCGCCTATAAGCCCTTTTTTTGTCCGGTGATCAAGTCGAAAACATTGCAGGCAATGCCGGTCGCTTCGTAGCCGTCCATGCCAGTGGCCTGAGCAATGGAAAACATCTGGTAAGCCAGCGCCGTGAAGGGCACCGGCACTTCCATCTCGCGCGCCATATCCAATCCGAAACCCACGTCTTTGGGCATCCAGGATTTACGCGGTTTGTACTTCCGACTCACGACGATCTCGCAGATGCGCTCGATGGCTTCGGAGTTCTGTTGGGAATTCTTCAAAACGGTGTGAAACGTGTCTTCAGTCACACCGCCTTTTTTAAGCCAAGAAAAAATCTCCACCAGCCCCAGGTGTTGAATCGCCGCGAACATCGCCATAGCGTTCTTCACCAGCTTGGCGTTACCCAACTCTCCGACGTGAACGATTTTTTTACCCATGGCCTGAAACACAGGTTGATGTTGGTCAAATAGCTCCTTGGAGCCCGAGAGCCACAGCGCCAGGGTGCCCGCCGCCGCTGCCTCTTCCACGCCCCCGGCCGAGCCGTCAAGTACCTTCCAGCCGTTTTTCGCCAATTCCGCGTTGACACCCACGATAGTCTTTTTGTCAATGCTGCTGAAATCCACCCACAGTTTCGCGCCGCTGGACGCTTCGTGTAATCCGCTCTGGCCTAAACCAACGGTCCTGACCGCATCATTGTAGGGCAGCATTGAGAGCACCATCTCACAAGATTCTGCAACCGCCTTGGGAGATGCTTTAAACACTGCGCCCTGGCCTTCCAGGCCCCGCGCCTGCTCCCGCCGCAAATCATTGACGACCAAACTATAACCGGCTTTGATGAGATTCGCCGCCATAGCGCTGCCCATGCCGCCCGTGCCGATAAAACCTAAGGTCTTCATGTCACCCTCCGTTTGTTTCGCTGATCAACCTGCGTCAATCGACGATGCGCACGCCTTCCGGCCACAGCACCAGAACCAGCGTGTCGCCGACGGCCCGCGGTGTGTGAATCGACTTTGGATCCAAGAAGACGATGTCCCCTTCTTCATACTCGCCGGTTTCGTCGATAATCTTGCCTCTGAGCATCAAGTAAAATTCACCGCCGATATGTTCGTGTTTCAAAAAAGCATCTGTTGCCGCGTCGGCTCGGACGCGGTAGAAAACCAACTCCCGGCTGCCTTGCCGCGCCAGCCGGGCCATAGACAGCCCGTTGCCAAAATCCTTCCATTGAAGACGCTCCAGGGCGTCCATATCTAAGTCAACCCGCATTAGATTGTTAATCGAGTACCGTAAGACGCTCATGGCACGTTCTGGAGCGTAAATATCACGGCGGCAGAGTTAACAAAAGAGGGCCGGACGGGACGGGTCAGCCGTTGATTGAGAAAATAACGATCCGATTTCTTGAGATCGGATGGTTGAAGCGATTTTCGATTTAGCTGGAAATGGCGCCGAAGTCTTCTTGGTGAAATAAAAATGCCGGAATCAGGTGGATCACCTCCACACGAGTCCGGCTTTTGGAGGTAGTCCTAAAACCAGTGCTCTGGCAGCTAAGAAATACTAAGCGCTCGCCTTTTCCTCGGCTTTTTTCCGCCGGCTCCTTCTCCCTTTCTTCTCGCCGCTGGACGGTGCCTGACCGGCATGAGCGTCGCTCCCCGCTACGAGCTCGATCAAAGAGAGAGGTGCCGCGTCTCCACGCCGCCGACCGATTTTTATGATTCGTGTGTAGCCGCCGGGGCGGTCTTTGAATCGGGGTCCGATGGTATCAAACAGTTTGCGCACCACCGCCTTATCCTGAACCATACCGAGGGCCCGGCGACGGGCATGCAAGCTCCCTTGCTTGCCCAGCGTGATTACGCGATCGGCCCACCGTCTAAGCTCCTTTGCCTTCGGATCGGTGGTTCGAATCTTCTCGTCGCGCAGCAAAGCGGTAACGAGGTTACGCATCAAAGCCCAGCGATGACTGGAGGTACGGTTGAGTTTTCTGCCAGATTTGAGGTGGCGCATGGTCTACGCAGACTCCTTGTCGGTGGCGCGCTTGCGGGACTCGATTTCCTCACGCGAAGGGAAGCGCTCAATCTTCATGCCCAACTCGAGTCCCATTTCTCGGAGAATCTCTTTGATCTCGTTCAGCGATTTGTGGCCGAAGTTTTTGGTCTTCAGCATCTCCTGCTCGCTCTTCTGCACCAGCTCACCGATATACTTGATATCCGCGTTCTGCAGACAGTTTTGCGAGCGCACCGAAAACTCCAACTCGTCCACGCTGCGGAAGAGATTATCGTTCAACGGAACCGTCGGTCCGTCGTCGTTCTTTTCCGGCCGGGGTTCTTCCTGGAAATTCACAAAGATGCTGACTTGGTCCTGAAGGATCTTCGCGGCATAGGCCATGGCATCGTCAGGTTTAATGCTCCCGTCCGTATGAACCTCGAAAACCAAGCGATCGTAGTCCGTTCGGTGACCCACGCGAGCGTTAGTGACCGCGAAATTGACCTTCTGGACCGGCGCGAAAATCGCATCGATAAAAATCGTATCCACGGGCGCTCCTTCGTCCTTGTTTCTCTCCGCCGGCACGTAGCCGCGCCCTAGTTTGGCAATCATCTCCATCTCAAGCTTTGCGTCGCGGGCAAGCGTGGCGATTTTGTGTTCCGGATTTAAGATGTCTACCGCTGGAGGGGCGATGATGTCTTTGGCCTGAATCGTTCCGGGCCCTTTCCCTTCGATCTTGAGCGTTTGTTGCTCGCTGTCATTGAGTCGGAGGCGGACTTCCTTGAGATTCAAGATGATATCGGCGACATCTTCGGTCACCCCCGTGATGGTTGAGAACTCATGCAAGATCCCTTTGATGCGAATGGCAACAATCGACGCTCCCATGAGAGAAGAAAGTAGGATTCTCCGCAAGCAATTGCCGATCGTTTGCCCAAAGCCTCGCTCAAACGGTTCGGCATAAAACTTCCCATACGTAGAGGTCAGCGTTTTTTCCTCCACCTCCAATTGCTTGGGTTTGGTCAAATCGGTCCAATGTCTGTACGTTGTAGACATAGCGTCTCCCAGGATTCGAAAATTACTTCGAATACAACTCTACGATTAGTTTTTCGTTAATCGGCATCGTGATGTCACTGCGGGTAGGCAAAAGTTTGATTCTGCCACTGAAGGTGTCTCGGTCCACCTCCGCCCACTCCGGCACGCCCCGCCGTTGCGACCCTTCCATGGCCGACAGCACGCGCGTCATTTGACGGCTCTGCTCCTTCACCGACACCACGTCGCCCACGCGCACGAAATAGGAAGGGATGTTCACTCTCTTACCATTTACCAAAATGTGACCATGCCGAACGAGTGATCTTGCTTCAGCCCGCGAACTGGCGAATCCAAGCCGATACGTCGTGCTATCGAGCCGCCGCTCTAATAGGATCAGCAGCGTCTCGCCGGTAATGCCTTTGATTCGGGCCGCTTCCGCGAAAGTGCGGCGGAATTGATTTTCCAAAAGCCCGTAGATGCGCTTCACCTTTTGTTTCTCGCGCAGCTGGATACTATAGGCAGAAAATTTGGGCCTCGCTTGGCCGTGCTGCCCCGGCGGATAATTGCGTCTCTCAATGGCGCACTTGTCGGTATAACAGCGCTCGCCCTTGAGAAATAGCTTCAGGTTCTCTCGCCTGCACAGCCGGCAGACGGACTCTGTGTGTCTAGCCAATCCTTCCTCCGTGTTAGACGCGTCTTCTTTTCGGCGGGCGACAGCCGTTATGCGGAATCGGGGTCACGTCCTTAATCAGACTGATGTTGATTCCCGCCGATTGCAGGGCGCGAAGCGCCGATTCTCTTCCCGCCCCCGGACCCCGGACAAAAATCTGCACGCTGCGGAGTCCGTGATCCATCGCCTTCTTGGCCGCGCTATCCGCCGCCTGTTGCGCTGCGAAGGGAGTGCCTTTGCGCGAGCCCTTAAAACCCATCGCTCCCGCACTGGACCAGGAGATCACGTTTCCTTGATAGTCCGTAATCGTGACGATCGTGTTGTTGAAAGTCGAATGGATATGAACCACGCCTTCGGCGATATTCTTTCGCCCTCGTTTTTTGCGCGCCGCGGCCTTGTCGCTGGGCTTTTGCTCCGGCGGGCCTTCGGCCTTCTGTTTTTCTTCTGTGGCTTCGTCGGCTTTCGCCATAATGTTCTCCTCGAAACGACTAACCTTTGGATGGGGCCGCCTTCTTCCCGGCGACGGTCTTTCGCGGCCCCTTGCGGGTGCGCGCGTTGGTGTGGGTCCGCTGTCCGCGCACCGGCAAGTTCTTGCGATGACGCTGGCCGCGGTAGGACCCCATGTCGAGATGGCGCTTGATACTCATCGCCATTTCGCGGCGCAGATCCCCTTCGACTTTGTATCCCTGATCGATGATCTGGCGGATCTTGACTACATCATCATCACTGAGATCATCGCTCTTAAGATCCAGCGAAACCCCCGCCTGCTCGAGAATTTTCCTTGAAGCGCTGCGCCCAATCCCGTAAATATAGGTGAGAGCGACTTCCATTCTTTTGCTTCTCGGAAGATCTACACCTGCGATACGTGCCATAGCCTCACTCCTTGCCTCTTAACCCTTCAACCCGTGAACCTTCTCTAGCCCTGCCGTTGCTTGTGCTTGGTATTGACGCACAACACTCGCACCACTCCCTTGCGCCGAATGATTTTGCATTTGTTACAGATTTTTTTGACCGAGGCCCTAACCTTCACGACGCTCTCCCGTTCTTACCGCTCCCGGAAAATGATTCGTCCCCGTGCCAAATCATAGGGAGACAGTTCAATTTTGACCTTGTCCCCGGGAAGTATCTTGATGTAGTGCATGCGCATCTTTCCGGAGATGTGAGCGAGTACTTTGTGTCCATTTTCCAACTGCACGCGAAACATCGCGTTAGGCAGCGTCTCCAATACGGTACCGGTGACTTCAATGGCATCTTCTTTTGGCATGTGACCCTTAGGCTCGCCGGATTCGGTATTTCTCAAACTATAGTTGACTCAAGATGTACGGCCCGTTTTTCGTAATAGCGACCGAGTGCTCGAAATGGGCTGCCAAGCTGCCATCTTTGGTTACCGCCGTCCATCCGTCTTCTTTAATTTCGACTTCGTAATTTCCGGCGTTGACCATGGGTTCAATCGCCAAGACCATGCCTTCTTTCAAGCGCAGCCCGCGGTCAGGCTCGCCGTAGTTTGGCACCGGCGGTTCTTCGTGCAGCTTCTTGCCGATGCCGTGGCCGACAAATGCCCTCACCACCGAGTATCCGGCGCTTTCCGCTACCCCCTGCACAGCCGCACCTAAATCGCCTAATCGCTTTCCCACCTGCAGCTGCTCAATACCTTTGTGTAACGACAGTTCGGTCACAGCCATCAACCGTCGCGCTTGTTCATTCACGTTTCCGACGCCCACGGTGACCGCCGAATCCCCATAAAATCCCTCATAGACCACTCCGAAATCCAACCCCACGATGTCACCTTCCCGTAGCGCCCGGGCGGAGGGGATTCCGTGCACGATCTCTTCGTTAATCGAAACACAGAGGCAGCACGGAAAAATTCGGCCCCCGACGGCATATCCCTTGAAAGCAGGTATGGCCTTTTTTTTTAGCGTGAGATCTTCGGCGACGGCGTCCAGTTCCAGCGTTGTGATGCCGGGGGCAACCCGCTGCTTCAGTTCTTGAAGAATCTCGGCAACGATGATATTCGCCCGCCTCATGACCTCGATTTCTCGAGCCGATTTGAGCGAAATCATGTTCCCCGATCTCCCAGAGCCTGGAGGACTCGGCTGCGAATCTCATTCACCTTGCCGACGCCATCAATCTCCCTTAGCATGCCCCGTTCTCGATAATAGTTGACCAGGGGTGCCGTTTGAGCCTCGTAGACTTTGAGACGAGCGGTAATCGTCTCTTCCCGATCATCGTCCCTTTGGTAAAGCTCGCCGCCACACCGATCACAAACTCCCTCCTTGCTCGGAGGGTCAAGAGTCAAATGATAAAGGGCGCCACAACCTTTGCACGTGCGCCTTCCCGCCAACCTTTCAACGATCACGCGGTGGGGCACCTGGACAGACAAAACACAATCCAGCGCCAATCCCATCTTCTTCAGGATCTCTTCGAGGCTCTCGGCCTGAGAAATCGTCCTCGGAAAACCATCCAGGACAAAACCCTTGTCGCAATCTTTTTCCTTTAGCTGCTCAGCGACCAAGTCTACAATCAAGCTGTCAGGAACCAACGCCCCTCGGTTAATATAGGCCGCCGCTTGTTTACCCAACGGGGTCTGTTCGGCTACCGCTTTTCTCAGGATGTCGCCCGTCGATACCTGACAGGCTTCGAACCGTTCCTGGAGCCATTTCGCCTGAGTTCCTTTCCCTGCTCCGGGAGGGCCCAGTAAAACAACGCGTACGCTGCCCGCCAATCGTCAGCCCCTTCTTCCCCGCAACCGGCCCCGCTTCATGAATCCCTCATAGTTGCGGGTAATCAAATGAGTCTCCATCTGTGCTACGGTATCCAAAGCGACTCCCACCACGATCAAAAGCGCGGTTCCACCGAAATAAAAGGGCACATTCAGCTGCCTAACGAGAATCGTGGGCAAGAGGCAGACGATCGACAGGTAAATAGCCCCACTCAAAGTGACGCGCGAAAGCACTCGCTCAATAAACTCAGCGGTTTTCTGTCCGGGTCGAATGCCGGGAATGTAACCGCCGAATTTTTTCATATTTTCAGCCACATCCACTGGGTTAAACACCACCGCGGTGTAGAAGAACGCGAAAAAGATGATCAACGCTACATACACGACATCATGCAGCCACTGGCCCGGAGTGAGCATACTCGCCGCGGTCTGTAACCAAGGATGATTCGCGAATTGTGCCAAGGTCGCAGGGAAAATAAGAATGGAAGAAGCAAAAATTGGCGGTATGACATTGGCCGTGTTGAGCTTGAGCGGCAGGTGCGAGCTTTGCCCGCCGTACATCTTTCGTCCGACGACCCGCTTGGCGTACTGTACCGGTATCCGGCGCTGACCTTGTTCAACAAAAATGATCGCTCCCACAACGACCACGCTCAGGGCGAGAATGACCAAGGCGACCAATGGCCCCAGTTCTCCTTCCCGAATGAATTGCATGGTCGTGGATACGGCCGAGGGTAGTCGCGCAACGATGCCCGCAAAGATAATTAGAGAAATACCATTGCCAATGCCGCGCTCGGTAATTTGTTCGCCCAGCCACATAATAAACGCCGTACCGGAGGTCAATGTGATAACGGTCATCAAGCGAAAGCTCCACCCCGGATTCAACACCAGGCTATAGCCGCCCGGCCCGTGCGTCCCTTCCAAGCCCATGCTGATCATCATCCCTTGAACAATGGACAGCACGACGGTTCCATAACGGGTGTACTGGGTGATTTTGCGTCGGCCCACCTCGCCCTCTTTTGAAAGCCGTTCCAAATAAGGAAAGACGACCGTAAGAAGCTGCAAAATAATGGAAGCGCTGATATAGGGCATGATGCCCAGCGAAAAAACCGAGAACTGCTCCAGGGCGCCACCGGAAAAAAGGTTAAGAAACCCGAAAAGAGTTCCTTTCTGTTGCTCAAAAAAGGCTGCCATGGCGTGGCGGTCGATACCCGGTGTGGGAACGTGGACACCGAGACGATAGACGGCTAGCATCGCCAGCGTGAAAAGCACACGGCGCCTAAGCTCGGGAATTCTTGATGCGTTCTGAAAACCGCTAAGCATGGACCCCTATCAATTCCGCCTTTCCCCCCAGGGCTTCGATCTTCTCTTTCGCTTTGGCGGAAAAGCCGTGTGCTTTGACAATCAAGGATTTGGATAACGAACCATCCCCCAAAATCTTGATCCGCTTGTCCTTCCCCCGAACCAGACCCTGCTGAACTAGTCGCTCAGGGGTCACTTCACTGCCCGAAGGAAAAACTTCCAGCCGCTCCAGATTGACCACTGACATCTCAATTCGTGATGGATTATGGAAGCCGCGCTTTGGCAGGCGTCGTTGGAGCGGCATCTGACCACCTTCGAATCCGGGTTTGGTACCCCCCCCGGACCGGGCCCCTTGCCCCTTGTGGCCTCGACAAGAAGTTTTACCGTGACCTGAACCATCGCCACGACCGACGCGTTTGCGATTTTTATTCGAACCGGCGGCCGGTTTTAGATCATCCAGTTTCATAATCAGCGAATCTCCGCCAACGTCTTTCCTCGCCGGTCGGCAATTTCCTCCGGAGCGCGAAGCTCCCGCAGCGCCTCAAACGTTGCCTTGACCATGTTGTGCGGATTGTTGGAGCCGATACACTTGGTCAAAACGTTTTGAATCCCGGAGGCCTCCACCACCGCGCGGACGCCGCCGCCCGCGATAACTCCAGTTCCATCGGAGGCGGGTTTGAGAATCACATAACCCGCTCCGAATCGTCCGCTTACTTCGAAGGGAATCGTTCCTGCTATGACGGGAACCCGAATCAAACTCTTCTTCGCCTGCTCCAGCCCTTTGCGGATCGCTTCCGGCACTTCATTGGCCTTTCCCATTCCATAGCCGACGACTGAACGACTGTCCCCAACAACCACCAATGCGCTAAAGCTAAAACGGCGGCCGCCCTTGACAACTTTGGCCACACGGCTGATGTGAACCACCTTCTCTTTCAGTTCTAAACCCTGCGGATCAATGCGTTCCAAAGCGACCTCATGTTCTTATCCTATTAAAATTCTAATCCGCCTTCACGGACCCCATCTGCCACGGCCTTCACTTGCCCGTGGAACAAAAATCCGTTTCGATCAAAAATCACCCGAGTAATATTCTTTTCTTTGCAAATTTTGGCCAATGCTAAGCCGACCTGCTTGGCCGTCTCAACGCCTTTGCTTTTTTTCACCGCCTCGGCAAGATCCCCACCGAGGGTCGATACCGAGGCCAGAGTCATTCCTCGATCGTCGGAAATCACCTGAGCATAAATATGCTTGTTGCTCCGATATACGCAGATCCTCGGACGTGCGTCCGTCCCCAGCACCTTCTTGCGAACTCGCTCCTGGCGTCGTGCCCGTGCGATACTTTTCTGATTCCGCGCCATTTTCTATCCCCGACGGCCTACGCGCCTGCCGCAGAGCCAACGGCTTTTCCGGCTTTGCGCCGAATGACCTCTTCACGATACTTGATCCCTTTGCCTTTGTAAGGTTCAGGCGATCTGAGACTCCGAAGTTTGGCCGCCATCTCACCCAGCAACTGCCGATCGGCGCTGGTAAGAGTAATAACGACCTGCCTTTCCACCGAGGCCGTTACTCCCTGCGGCAAGAGGAAGACCACCGGATGGGAGTACCCCAACGTCATATGGATCTCTTGGCCTTTGACCTCGGCGCGATAACCTACACCGTTGATTTCCAACACCCGGCTAAAGCCTTGGCTCACTCCCTGGGCCATATTGGCAATGAGCTTCCGCGTCAATCCATGCAGCGCCCGCAACTTACGCTCGTCGGCTTCGCGTTCGACCCGCACCGCGTTTCCGTCCACTTGAACCTTGATTCCCGCGGGAACCGAAGTTTGCAGTTTTCCCTTTGGCCCCTCAAGACGAACGGCGGCGCCATCGACAGCCACTTTGACACCCGCGGGGATCGTGATGGGCAACTTTCCGATACGCGACACTTTACACCTCGAATGAGCTACCAGACCGAGCAGATCAGCTCGCCTCCGACCTTCGCCCTTTGCGCCTCTCGATCCACTAGAAACCCCTTCGGAGTGGACAGAATGTGGATCCCCAATCCCTTGCGGATCGGCGGCACTTCATTGGCGCCGACGTAAACTCTTCGACCCGGGCTACTGACGCGCGTCATACCAGAAATGATAGGCCGATTCTCCCGGTCGAACCGTAGTTGGATCACCAGATCGTCGCCCCCCCCTTGGGCCGCTTTGACCTTTCTTGCTTCCTTCACGTAACCTTCATCAATTAGAATCTTTACAATATTTTCTTTTACCCGCGACCAAGGGACTGTGACTTTTTGATGCCGCGCCCGCGACGCGTTCCGAATTCGAGTCAGCATGTCCGCGATTGGATCCGTCATTCCCATTGTACTCTCTCCACAGCTTACCAACTGGCCTTGATCAGCCCCGGAATATGTCCCTTGCGCGCATGATCCCGCAAACAGAGCCGGCACATGCGAAAGCGCCGGTAAAATGCCCGCGAGCGCCCGCATAGAGGACAGCGATTGTATTCTCGCACTTTGAATTTGTTGGGCCTTTCAGCCTTTATCCGGAGACATTTTTTGGCCAATGGAACTCCCCCTCGTTGATTAACCGACAAACGGCATCCCTAACAGTTTAAGCAAGACTCTGCCCTCCTGATCCGTCTTGGCGGTGGTAATAAACGACACGGTCATGCCCCTGGTCTTTTCTACCTTATCGGCGTGAATCTCGGGAAAAATGATTTGCTCCCGCAGGCCCAAAGAATAATTGCCCCGCCCGTCGAAGGAACGATCCGAAATCCCCTTGAAATCGCGCACCCTGGGAAGCGCCACATGGATCAGCCGATCGAGAAATTCGTACATCCGATCCCGTCGCAGAGTTACCATGCACCCGATGGGAATGCCTTCGCGCAATTTGAAGTTTGCGATGGCTCTCTTGGCGCGCGTCACCACCGGTTTTTGCCCCGCGACGGCGGTAATTTCGGCAACCGTCGTGTCGATAGCCTTGATATTCTGCGTCGCTTCGCCTACGCCAACGTTTATCGTGATCTTCTCCAACCGCGGTACCTGCATGGAGTTCTTGTAATCGAACTCCTTCATCATAGCCGGGACTACCTCATCCCGATATTTGCTTTTCAGTCGTGCCATGCTGGTTTCACTACTCCAACGCCTCGCCGCAGCGTCGGCAGATCCTAATTTTCTTTCCATCACCGAGGATCTTTCGTCCGATCCGCACGGGGGCGTTGCACTTGTCACACATGATCATGACATTAGAAAGATGAATCGACGCTTCTTTTTCCAAGATGCCGCCGGGTTGCTGCGGCCCTTTCGGGCGCGTATGCCGCTTAACTAAATTGACCCTTTCGATAATGACAGCCTCTTTATCAGGAACGACGCGCAGAACCTTCCCCGTCTTGCCCCGCTCCTTACCTGCGATCACCATGACGCTGTCGTTTCTTCGAATCTGCACCAGGGTCTTCTCCTCGACCGTCGACTAGAGTACTTCAGGCGCGAGAGAAATAATTTTCATAAACTTCTTCGCCCGTAGTTCGCGCGCTACCGGACCGAAGATTCGGGTGCCGATGGGTTCTTTTTGATTGTCGATCAAAACAGCAGAGTTGTTGTCAAAGCGGATATAGGTTCCATCCGAACGTCCGATCTCCTTTGCCGTTCGAACCACGACGGCCTTCATCACTTCACCCTTTTTGACCTTGGCGTTTGGGATCGCCTCCTTAACGGAAACGACGATGATGTCGCCGATGGAGGCGTACTTCCGTTTGCTGCCCCCGAGGACCTTGATACATTGGACCTTGCGGGCTCCCGAATTATCCGCCACGTCCAACACGGTTCTCATCTGGATCATGAATCAACCTTAACCCAGCTCTTCTCGTCACCGCCTGCTACGCGCTGGCCGCCTCGAATCGCTCTGCTTCCGTCGCTTTGGCACGCTCCAAGATTTTGCTCACGCGCCAACGCTTGTCTCGACTGAGCGGACGGCACTCGACGATTATCACGCGATCCCCCACGTGGCACTGGCCGCTTTCATCGTGAGCCTTCACTCTCGTTCGGCGCCGCAAGTATTTTTTATACCTGGGATGCATCACGGTTCGCTCCACGGAGACCACGACCGTCTTTTGCATGCGATCACTCACGACCACTCCGCTGCGCTCTTTTCTCAAACCTCTCGTGTTCATGCCGCGCCTTCCTGACCTTGGAGCGCTTTTTCTCTGAGTATCGTTTCCACCCGCGCCAAGTCCCGCTTCGTCTGACGCAACTTCATGGGGTTTTCCAAACGGCTCGTGGCTCGCTTCAGCTTCAAGTGACCGATCTCCTCACGAAGCTCCGAGCGCTTCTGGGTGAGATCGCCGATGCTCATATCGCGCAGCTCTTTAGCTTCCATGGGCGAGTCCTCGCCGCTCGACAAACATCGTCGGGATGGATAGTTTGTGCCCCGCTAACCGAAATGCTTCTCGCGCCAGCGGTCCCTCAACCCCCTCCATTTCGAAGAGAATTCGCCCCGGCTGAATCACCGCAACCCACATTTCAGGGGATCCTTTACCTTTTCCCATTCGCGTCTCTGCCGGTTTCTTGGTTAAGGGCTTATCCGGGAAGATGCGAATCCAGACCTTGCCGCCTCGCTTGAGATAGCGAGTCAACGCGACACGAGCTGCTTCGATTTCACGCGCGCTCATCCAACCCCGGTCCAGAGCTTTGAGGCCATATTCGCCAAAAGCCAGCGAAGAACCCCGGTGCGCCGTTCCGCGACGACGCCCCTTTTGTAGTTTGCGGTATTTTACTTTTTTTGGTTCAAGCATTTTTAGTGCTTAATTCGATGACTCTGCTGAGAGGAGCTTTTCGCCATTCTCAGCCACCCAACATTGCCTTTTGCTGCTCCTCCTCTTCGGTTAGGACCTCGCCCCTGAAGATCCATACTTTAACGCCGATCATGCCGTAGGTCGTGCGCGCTTCGGCGAATCCATAGTTGATATCGGCCCGTAGAGTGTGAAGCGGCACACGCCCTTCACGATACCACTCGGTTCGAGCGATTTCGGAACCGCCTAATCGGCCGGCACACTGGATTCTCACCCCCTGAGCGCCCATGCGCATCGCCCGTGAAACGCTTTCCTTCATCGCCCGTCGAAAAGCCACACGCCGCTCCAATTGAAGCGCAACATTCTCCGAGACCAACTGAGCATCAAGATCCGGCCGGCGCACTTCATGAATGTTGATGTAGGTCTCCCGATGGGTCAACTTCGTAATCTCTTCCTTGAGCTTTTCAATCTCAGCGCCCTTTTTCCCGATGACAATTCCGGGACGGGCGGTGTAAATGTTGATCTTGGCCTTGTTGGCCGCTCTTTCGATTTCAATCTTCGAAATACCAGCATGGTACAGACGACTCTTCAAAAATTTTTTAACCCGGAAGTCCTCATGAAGTAACTTCGGGTAATCGTGGCGCGCGAACCATTTTGAATCCCAAGACTCGATCACCCCGAGACGAAAAATTTTGGGATGCGTTTTCTGACCCATCAGGCCTTAGCTCCTCTCATCGGCTTCATCCAGGATGACGGTAATGTGACTGAGTCGCTTGCGGACCCGAGTGGCTCGGCCCTGCGCTCGAGGCATAAAGCGTTTCCACATACCGCCTTCATCCACCTTTACTTTTTTGACGAAGAGACGATCGACATCGACGCTCTGAGTGTTTTCCGCATTGGCCAGCGCTGCGCGTAAAGTCTTAGCCACGATCCCGGCCGATCGCTTGGGAACGAATTTGAGGATATTGAGGGCTTCCTCAACTCCCTTGCCACGAATTTGATCGACCACCAACCGCACCTTCCGCGGCGAGACGCGGACAAATTTTGTGATCGCGTATGCTTCCATAATTTTGACGTTTTGCTCTTTACGTTCTCTTTTCCCGAGATTTCCTTAAACCATTTCGCGTCACCGGAATCGCTACCCTTTCGCTGCCGGCGCTGCTGGCGCTGCTGGGGCCGCTGGTCGTGGGGCTCCGGGTGCGGAAGCGCCCGCTGGTGCGGGTGCTCCGACAGTTTCCTTGGCCTCCGCTTTACGGTCTCCCGAATGGGCAAAGAAAGTTCTGGTCGGAGCAAACTCACCGAGTTTATGACCGACCATGTTTTCGCTAACAAAAACGGGAATGAATTTTCGCCCGTTGTGCACGCCAATGGTATAACCCACCATCTCGGGCGTAATGGTTGAGCGCCGGGACCAGGTACGAATCACTTGTTTCTGACGTGACTCATTCATGGCCGCGATTTTTTTCGCCAAATGCTCATCGATAAAGGGCCCTTTTTTGACCGAACGCGCCATCGTTACTTAGCCTTTCTGCCTTGTACGATATATTTGTCGGAGGCATGGTTCTTTCTAGTCTTGTAGCCCTTGGTCGGTTTGCCCCAAGGCGTCATCGGGTGATTGCCCTTGGAGCGCCCTTCACCGCCACCATGCGGGTGGTCCACTGGATTTTTTGCGATACCTCGCGTTGTCGAGCGCCTACCCAACCAGCGCATTCGGCCGGCCTTCCCCCATGAAATATTTTCCTGATCCAAATTTCCTATCTGGCCGACAGTTGCGCGGCAATCCGCCAACACATTTCTTAGCTCACCCGAGGGAAGCTTCAAAAGCGCATAAGTTCCTTCTTTAGCCATGAGCTGCGCCCCGGCGCCAGCACTCCGTACCAGCTGCCCGCCCTTGCCGATTTTTAGCTCGACGTTATGAACCACCGTGCCCACGGGAATGAATTTTAACGGCAATGAATTACCGGGTTGAATATCGATATTCTCATCCCCCGCAATCACCGAGTGCCCCACTTGTAACCGATCGGGCGCGAGAATATAGCGCCGCTCACCGTCTGCATAGCAGAGCAGTGCGATACGAGCAGAGCGATTAGGATCATATTCGAGCGCTTCAACTTTGGCTGGCACGTTCTTCTTGTCGCGCTTGAAATCAATCAGACGATAAAGGCGCTTATGCCCCCCGCCTCGATGATCGGCCGTAACCCGACCCATGTTGTTACGTCCACCACTGTGTTTGAGCGACTCGCGTAAGTCTTTCTCGGGCCTTTTCTTCACGATCTCGTCAAACATGAGACCCGTACGAAAGCGCATGCCCGCCGAGGTCGGCCGATATGTTTTGATCGCCATTGTTTCTCTCTATGCTCCGCCAAAAAAATCGATCTTGTCACCTTCTCTGAGCGTTACGTACGCCTTCTTCCACTGGGGCCGGCGACCCATACTTCTGCCGATGCGCCGGATCTTGCCTAGATAGCGAGCCATCCGGACTTTCACGACCTTAACTTTAAAGAGCACTTCAATCGCTTTCTTCACCTCTATCTTGTTGGCGTCGGGCCGAACTTTGAACAATACCTGTTGGGTACTCTCGGCCAAGAGCGAACCCTTTTCCGAAATCAAAGGTGCTTGGATGATATCGTGCGGCCCTCTCATGCAGCCAACCTCTCTTCGAGGAGCTTGAGCGCGCCTTCCGTTAGAATCAGATGCTCATGACGCATCAAATCATAAACGTTCAACCCTTCCACGCGCAGCACTTTGACCTTCGGCAGATTCCGCGCCGAGCGCTCGATCTTCTCGTCCGCCTGCGCAATGGCAATGAGCGCGCTGCTCACATTGAGTTCGGCCAAGGCCTTACACATGATTTTAGTCTTCGCTTCCTCAAGCTCGAACTTGTCCACGATAATTAATTTGCCGTCGCGGTTTTTGAGACTCAGAGCCGACAGAAGCGCCTCTCGGCGCGCTTTCCGAGGCATGCGGTAGGAGTAATCGCGCGGTTGAGGTCCGAAAGTGGTGCCTCCTCCGACCCAGATCGGGGACCGAATACTTCCCGCACGGGCTCGACCGGTGCCCTTCTGGCGCCACGGTTTTTTTCCACCGCCCCTGACGAACCCTTTGGATTTGGTTGCCGCGGTACCGGCTCGACGATTGGCGAGCTGCATGACGACGGCTTGATGCAACAGATGAGAACGAGTTCTTACACCGAATATTGCTTCTTTGAGAATGGGTTGAATAACGTGGACTTCCATAATTGGCTACCCCTTCGCCGCACGGCGCACAATAATCACTCCGTGCTTCGCGCCGGGAACCGCGCCCTTGACCAGCATCAGGTTCTCGTCGGGTCTGATCTCCACGACCTCAAGATTTTGAATCGAAACACGCTCATGACCCCACTGGCCCGCCATTTTTTTTCCTTTGCGAACTCGCCCTGGAAACGAACGATTGCCGATGGAACCGCCGTGTCGGAAGTATTCATGGGTGCCGTGCGATCCGGGAAATCCGCCGAAGGACCAACGCTTGATGACGCCCGTGAAGCCATGGCCTTTGGAAATTCCGGAGACATCAATTCTGTCGCCGACCTTAAACAGATCGGCAGCTTTGATCTCCTGTCCAACTTCGTATTGCGAGACGTCATCGAGACGGAACTCTTTTAGCACTTCGAAAGCCCCTTTGCCGGCTTTCGCCATGTGGCCCTGCATCGGCTTATTGACCCGCTGGTTTTTTCTGCTACCAAAGCCAACCTGGAGCGCGCGGTAGCCGTCTTTATCTGTCTCTTTCTTTTGGACGACCACACACGGACCCGTCCGCACCACGGTCACCGGAATGACATTCCCTTCGGCATTGTAGAACTGGGTCATGCCAACCTTTTTTCCAATAAGGCCCGTCATAAAAGCATTCCAAGCCGCAAAATCTTAACGCCTCTACCCTCTCAGTTATTGGAGCTTGATCTCAACATCCACTCCGGCGGCAATGTCGAGCTTTCCCAACGCATCGATTGTCTGTTGCGTCGGCTCCAAGATATCGAGAAGCCGCTTGTGGGTGCGAATCTCGAACTGATCCCGGGATTTCTTATCCACATGTGGCGAGCGATTCACGGTGAAACGCTCGATACGAGTCGGAAGAGGAATGGGTCCCGCAACTCTTCCGCCGGTGCGTCTCACGGTTTCGACGATTTCCCCCACCGACTGATCCAGGACGCGGTGGTCATAGGCCTTCAGTCTGATCCTAATCTTCTCGTTCATACCGCACTATCCGATTTGCCATCCAATTTGGCGATAATTCCCTCCGCAACCGCCGCCGGTACGGGTTCGTAGTGTGAAAACTGCATCGTATACGTGGCCCTTCCCTGAGTCATCGAGCGAACGTCCGTTGCATAACCGAACATCTCCGCCAAAGGCACCCGCGCATCAATCGCTTGCGCTGCGGGTCGCGTGTCCATCCCCAATACTTTGCCGCGCCGCGACCTGATGTCGCCGATGACGTCGCCCATAAACTCCTCCGGCACCACAACCTCCACCGACATAATCGGCTCGAGCAGAACCGGATGAGCCTTGCGGGCTGCTTCTTTGAACGCCATCGAGCCGGCGATTTTAAAAGCGATCTCGGAGGAGTCAACGTCGTGATAACTGCCGTCGAACAGCGTCACCTTGACATCCACCATGGGATATCCCGCTAAGACGCCGTTTTCGGTCGCCTCCCGTACACCTTTTTCCACGGCCGGTATGTATTCGCGCGGAATCGAGCCGCCTTTGACAGCATCGACAAACTCGAATCCAGTGCCGGGCACCTGCGGTTCGAGCTTGATCCAGACATCGCCATACTGCCCGCGACCGCCGGTCTGACGAATAAATCTTCCCTGTTGCTCGACCGCCTTGCGAACGGTTTCTTTGTAAGCCACCTGAGGCTTACCGACGTTCGCGCCAACATTGAATTCGCGGAGCAGTCGATCGACGATGATTTCCAAGTGAAGCTCGCCCATGCCGGAAATAATGGTTTGCCCGGTTTCTTCGTCGGTGCGAACCTTAAACGAGGGATCTTCTGCGGCCAACTTCTGCAAAGATAGCCCTAGCTTCTCCTGATCCGCCTTGCTTTTGGGCTCGATGGCAATCGAGATCACGGGATCCGGAAAATCGATCGACTCCAACACAATCGGATGGTTTTCGTCGCACAATGTGTCTCCGGTCGTGGCGGTCTTGAGTCCCACCGCGGCGGCGATATCACCCGCGTAAACTTCTTTGATCTCCTCTCGCTTGTTGGCGTGCATCTTGAGAAGGCGGCCGATTCGCTCTCTTTTCCCCTTGGTCGAATTGTAAACGCTCGCCCCGGAGGTCAGCGACCCGGAATAGACTCTGAAGAAGCTCAACGTTCCGACAAAAGGATCGGTCATAATCTTAAAAGCAAGAGCCGAAAATGGCGCCTCATCCTTCGCCGGCCGTTCGCTCACGGTGTCCGAATTGGGCTCGAGCCCCTTGACGGGTGGAATATCCAGAGGCGAGGGTAGATAGTCAACGACGGCATCCAGCATCGGCTGCACGCCCTTATTACGGAATGCCGAGCCGCACAAAGTTGGAACAATCTTTAACACAAGCGTGCCATGGCGAATCGCCTTACGAAGCTCCGCCTCGCCGATCTCTTTTCCCTCAAGATACTTCTCCATGATCGCTTCATCACAGTCAGCCAACGTTTCCAGGAGCTTTTCGCGATATTCTTCCGCCTGGGTTTTCATATCAGCCGGAATAGGCTCCTCGTGGAACTTGGCCCCGAGGCTTTCCTCTTCCCAAACCACAGCTTTCATGGAAATCAAATCGACGATTCCAACAAACTTCTCCTCGGCGCCGATGGGAAGTTGGACAACCGCGGGACGGGCGCCCAAACGTTCCTGAATCATCCTAACCACACGGAAGAAATCAGCCCCCAGCCGGTCCATCTTATTGACGAAGGCCAGGCGCGGAACGCCGTACTTGTCCGCCTGACGCCAAACCGTTTCCGTTTGGGGCTCCACACCACCCACTGAACAAAAGACCGCGACGGCGCCATCGAGCACTCTCAAGGAACGTTCGACCTCGATGGTAAAGTCGACGTGGCCCGGGGTATCAATGATATTGACCCGGTGGTCTCGCCACAAACAAGTGGTGGCGGCCGAAGTAATCGTAATGCCTCGTTCCTGCTCCTGGACCATCCAGTCCATGGTCGCCGTCCCCTCGTGCACCTCGCCAATTTTATAGTTGATCCCAGTGTAGTACAGGATCCGCTCGGTGGTGGTGGTTTTACCGGCATCAATATGAGCCATGATGCCGATATTACGAGTTCTTTCTAGTGAAACGGTTCTAGCCATCTCGCTCTTTTTCGCTGGAAAAAAAGGAGGCGGTCACAGCGCCTCCTTTTCAGCCAAACTTATCATCCTAACTTACCACCGATAATGAGCGAAGGCGCGATTGGCCTCGGCCATTCGATGGGTATCTTCCTTTTTCTTTATCGCCGTGCCTCGATTATTCGCCGCGTCGATAAATTCAGCCGCCAGCTTCTCTTCCATGGACTTTTCGCCGCGCTCCCGAGATGCTTGAATCAGCCAGCGCATGCTGAGCGAAAGACGTCTTTGCGGCCTCACTTCGATCGGCACTTGATAGGTCGCGCCACCGACCCGGCGGGAGCGAACTTCGACAGCGGGGCGGGTATTTTCGATCGCTCTTTTAAATACTCCTAAAGAGTCTTCCTTGGTTCTTGCCTCCACGATGTTCAAAGAGCGATAAAAAATACTTTCCGCCACACTCTTTTTACCTCGGCTCATAATCGTGTTAACGAACTTGGCGACCAGCTTGTCCCCATATTTTGGGTCCGGTAAAACTTCTCTTTTTCTTACTTCACCTTTGCGTGGCATCGGAATCTACTTAGGCTTTTTCGCGCCATATTTGGAACGACCCTGTCGCCTTTCCTGAACTCCAATGGAATCCAGGGTCCCGCGAATGATGTGATAGCGGACGCCAGGAAGATCCTTGACGCGGCCCCCGCGAATCAGGACCACCGAATGCTCCTGTAAGTTGTGGCCGACACCCGGAATATAAGAAGTCACCTCAATCCCGTTCGTCAGTCGCACGCGGGCAACCTTACGCAGCGCGGAGTTTGGTTTTTTCGGCGTGGACGTATAGACGCGCGTGCAAACACCCCGTTTCTGCGGGCAACCCTGCAGCGCCGGCGCCGTATTCTTGGGTCGCTGTTGTTCCCTGCTTTCCCGAATGAGTTGAGTAATCGTTGGCATAGCAAAAAGTTTATCACCTGGGCAAAAACGTTATTAATAACAAATAAACCAACCCTTGTCAAAAATTATGCTTCTACCGCTTCAGAAAATTCTCCGTCGCCTCCTTCAGGTTCTTCAATTTCAATCTCGGGCTTGGCGTATTTGGCCAATCCGGTTCCCGCAGGAATCAATCGCCCCATGATCACATTCTCTTTGAGACCGCGGAGGAGATCGACTTTCCCTTGGATCGCCGCTTCAGTGAGAACTTTGGTGGTTTCCTGGAAGGAAGCGGCGGAAATGAAGCTCTCCGTCGAAAGCGACGCCTTCGTGATCCCCAGGAGCATAGGTTCTGCAATTGCGGGCTTGCCACTCTCTCCAATCGCTCGCTGATTCTCTTCGTCAAAACGCCATTTCTCAACCTGATCTCCGACCAAGAAATCGGTATCGCCGACCTCTTTGATCCTCACCCGGCGCAGCATTTGTCGCACGATAACTTCAATATGCTTATCGTTAATGCGCACGCCCTGCAGGCGGTAGATTTCTTGCACTTCGTCGACCAGATATTTGGCAAGCGCCTTCTCACCCAAGATATTTAGAATGTCATGCGGATTTGACGAGCCATCCATCAATGCTTCGCCGGCTCGAATGCGGTCGCCCTCATGGACGCTGATGTGTTTGCCCTTGGGGATGAGATACTCTCGCGGCTCTCCCACTTCAGGAGTTACGATGACCTTGCGTTTGCCCTTAGTATCCTTGCCGAAAGAAACAATGCCATCGATTTCGCTGATGACGGCGAACTCCTTGGGCTTGCGTGCTTCGAAGAGCTCTGCAACCCGCGGAAGTCCTCCCGTAATGTCTTTGGTCTTGGTCGTCTCTCGGGGGATCTTGGCCAATACGTCGCCCGCGTAAACCGTTTGCCCGTCTTGCACGTTGATATGAGCCCCCACCGGCAAGAGATAACGAGCTTCTGACATTGCGGAAAGACGCGCGGTTTGTCCCCCGACATCTTTGATCGAGATACGCGGTCGCTTTTCGAGGTCTTTGGAGTCGATGATGACTTTCGTGGACAGACCCGTTCGCTCATCGACCTTTTCTTCCATCGTTACGGCTTCAGTGACGTCGCCGAACTTGATCTCACCCCCCACTTCCGTGAGAATCGGAATCGTGTAGGGGTCCCATTCAGCCAGAAGCTCACCTGCTTTGATTTTTGTTCCGTCTTTCTTTTTGAACTTCGCGCCATACACGACCGGGTAGCGCTCCCTTTCTCTCTCTCTGCCCTTCTCACCCTCAGGATAATCGACAATGGCGATTTCACCGTTTCGATTCATCACCACCAAGTCGCCTTCCTTATTGGCGACCGTGCTCACGTTGATAAATTTTATAAAGCCGTCGTTGCGGGACTCTAAAGTCGTCTGCTCGGCCCGTCGACTGGCGGTACCACCGATATGGAAGGTCCGCATCGTCAGCTGCGTTCCAGGTTCGCCGATCGACTGTGCAGCGATGACGCCAACGGCTTCGCCGAGATTGACCATATGCCCTCGCCCAAGATCGCGACCATAGCACATGACGCAAACGCCCCGCCTCGATGCACAGGTCAACACCGAGCGGATCTTGATGCGCTCCAGGCCCGCATCTTCGATGCGCTGAACCAATTCCTCGTCGATTTCCTCATTGGCCTTGATGATCACTTGGCCCGTAAAAGGATCTTTGACGTCATCAAGGGCCGCGCGGCCGAGAACGCGATCTCCCAACGGCTCAATGATCTCGCCGCCTTCCATGAGCGGAGTCATTTCGATTCCATCCATGGTACCGCAATCGTCTTCGGAAATGACGGAGTCTTGCGCCACATCTACGAGCCTACGAGTCAGGTAACCGGAGTTCGCCGTCTTGAGCGCCGTGTCGGCGAGACCCTTACGCGCTCCGTGCGTCGAGATGAAGTACTGCAAAACGGTGAGGCCTTCCCGGAAATTGGCAGTGATCGGTGTCTCAATGATTTCGCCGGACGGTTTCGCCATCAATCCGCGCATGCCCGCAAGCTGACGAATCTGTTGCGCGCTACCGCGGGCGCCGGAATCCGCCATCATGAAAATCGGATTGAAGCTCGGCACCGAGATCTCCCGACCCGAATCATCGGTCACTTTTTCCGAACCCAGGTCGCGCAGCATCTCATCGGCGATGCGATCCGTCACCTCAGCCCAGATGTCGACCACTTTGTTGTAACGTTCCCCGTCGGTGATCAGGCCATTCTTGTATTGCTCCTCAATCTCGCGAACGTCATCATGGGCTTGCTTGAGCAGTTGCTCCTTGCTCGGCGGAATCACCATATCTTTGATGGAAATGGAAATTCCCGCCTTCGTGGCATGCCGAAAGCCCATATCTTTTAGGCGATCTGCGAGAATAACGGTATCCTTGTTGCCGGCGAGCCGAAAGCTAATATCAATCAGGTTGGCGAGTTCTTTTTTCTTCATTACCCGGTTGATCTCTTTGAACGGAATCATAGAAGGAACAATTTCGTATAGAAGCACGCGCCCGACCGTCGTCTCGACGCGCTCGGCGTCGATTCTGACGGTGATGGGCGCCTGCAGGTCCACTTCACCCTGATCGTAGGCCACTCTCACCTCGGCGGGGCTGCTAAAGAGACGACCGCTGCCTTTGGCGTGCGGGCGATCCCGGGTCATGTAATAGAGGCCCAAAACTATGTCTTGCGTCGGCACAATGATCGGTTTGCCGTTGGCAGGCGACAAGATGTTGTTGGTGGACATCATCAGTGCCCGTGCTTCAACTTGCGCTTCCACTGAGAGCGGCACGTGAACTGCCATCTGGTCGCCGTCGAAGTCGGCGTTATAGGCGGCGCAGACTAATGGATGAAGCTGAATCGCTTTGCCCTCGATCAGAATAGGCTCGAAGGCCTGGATGCCAAGCCGGTGCAACGTGGGTGCGCGGTTGAGCAAGATCGGATGTTCACGGATCACTTCGTCGAGGATATCCCAAACCTCGGGCAGCTCCTTTTCGACCATCTTTTTTGCGCTTTTGATCGTTGTGACGTGGCCGCGCTCTTCGAGCTTGTTATAGATAAACGGCTTAAAAAGCTCGAGCGCCATCTTTTTTGGCAAGCCGCATTGATGCAGGCGAAGTTCCGGACCCACGACGATGACCGAGCGGCCAGAGTAATCGACTCTCTTTCCGAGTAGATTCTGCCGGAAGCGTCCGGTTTTTCCCTTGAGCATATCGCTCAACGATTTGAGCGGTCGGCGATTTTGGCCCGTGATCGCCCGGCCGCGCCGGCCGTTGTCGAACAGCGCGTCTACGGCTTCTTGGAGCATCCGCTTCTCATTGCGGATGATCATGTCCGGAGCGCTGAGTTCCATCAACCGTTTGAGCCGATTGTTCCGGTTAATGACGCGGCGGTAAAGATCGTTAAGATCCGAGGTCGCGAAGCGACCGCCGTCCAGCGGTACCAGCGGACGGAGATCCGGAGGGATGACGGGAATGACTTCCAAAACCATCCACTCCGGGCGGTTACCCGAGGTTTTGAAGGCGTTAATCACCTTCAGCCGCTTGGCCATTTTCTTGCGGCGCACTTCAGAGTTGGCGTCGCGCATCTCTTGCCGAAGATCCTCGGAAAGCCTGGCCACATCGACAGCCTTGAGCAGCTTGCGGATCGCTTCCGCGCCCATTTCCGCGACAAATTTTGCACCATGTTCCTCCACCGCCTTGCGGTAGCGGGCTTCGGTCAAGAGTTCTTTGTATTGAAGAGGTGTCTCACCCGGATCGACGACGATGTAGGACTCGAAATAAAGCACCTTCTCGATGTCCTTGAGCGACATGTCGAGTAGTGCTCCAATGCGACTTGGCAGGCTCTTGAGGAACCAAATATGGACGACGGGCGTCGCCAACTCGATATGCCCCATTCGTTCCCGGCGCACCTTGGACTGAATGACTTCAACGCCGCATTTCTCACAGACCACGCCGCGATGACGCATGCGTTTGTACTTACCGCAATTACACTCGTAATCCTTGGTCGGCCCGAAAATTTTGGCGCAGAATAAACCGTCACGCTCCGGCTTAAAGGTTCGGTAGTTGATCGTCTCCGGCTTTTTGACTTCGCCGTGAGACCACGAGCGGATTTTTTCCGGAGAGGCAACGGAAACTTTGATAGCGTTGAAGCTTAGCGGGTTCTTGGGTTTTTCAAATAAATTAAAAAGATCTTCCATAAAAGGATTACCTCCGGTTATAGCGATGCGGCCTCACTGGGGTTACCTACTTCTTTTCTTCAACCAAATCGACATCCAGTCCCAGGCTCTGGAGTTCCTTGACCATAACGTTGAAGGATTCCGGCAGCCCAGGCTCGAGCAGATTGTCGCCTTTTACAATGGCCTCGTACATGCGGGTTCTACCGACAACATCGTCGGACTTAACGGTCAGCATCTCCTGCAGAGTGTACGCCGCACCATACGCTTCCAGCGCCCAGACTTCCATCTCGCCGAGGCGTTGACCGCCAAATTGCGCCTTTCCGCCGAGTGGCTGCTGCGTAACCAGCGAGTAAGGTCCGGTGGAACGCGCGTGAATTTTGTCGTCGACAAGGTGATGAAGTTTCATGATGTACATAACGCCTACCGTCACTTTGCCGTCGAACGGTTCACCCGTTTGACCATCGTAAAGCGTGACCTGCCCGCTGGCCGGTAGGCCGGCCTTTCTAAGTAAATTGAAAATTTCCTCTTCAGCGGCTCCGTCGAACACGGGCGACGCGATGCGCACGCCGTCACGATACTTCTCCGCGAGCTTCAATACATCCGCCTCTTTAACTCCGTCGATCAACTCGCTCGCCTCTTTTGTGTTCAAATATTCTTTCAGCCGGCGACGCAGCCCATCCCCGTCTTGCTGGTGCAGCCGAAGGAGCTCGTCGATCTGCTGTCCCAAGCTCCGCGCGGCCCAGCCGAGGTGAGCTTCAAGGATCTGTCCCACGTTCATCCGCGAGGGCACGCCCAACGGATTCAACACAACGTCCACCGGTGTGCCGTCCTCGAGATAGGGCATATCCTCTTCCGGCAGGATGCGAGAAATAACACCCTTGTTGCCATGCCGTCCGGCCATTTTGTCGCCCACTTGGAGTTTCCGCTTGATGGCGACAAAGACCTTCACCATTTTGATGACGCCCGGCGGAAGTTCATCTCCTCCCTTGAGCTTGTCGATCTTGTCTTCGAATGAGCCTTTAATCAGATTCACCTGCCCGGTGGTACTCTCGACGATACGGTGCAGCTCCGCTTCGACTGACTCATTATCGACCCGGATCTCACCCCAATAAGTCATCGGCAGCTGATCCAGATCTTCCTCGGTTATCTCTTGGCCCTTGTTGAGAAGCACCTTGCGGCTGTCGTCGCTCAAGCGCGCGGCGAGGCGCCGTCCAACGAGCAACTTCTTAAGCCGCCGAAGCGCTCCTTCTTGAAGGATGCGAACCTCATCGTGCTGGTCTTTCTTCAGCCGGGTGATCTCTTCATCCTCGATCGCCTTGCTGCGCTCATCTTTACCCAACCCCTTGCGCGAGAAGATCCGGACGTTGATCACGGTACCCTCGACGCCAGGCGGAACCCGCAGCGACGTATCCCGCACTTCACCCGCCTTCTCGCCGAAAATGGCCCGCAAGAGCTTTTCTTCCGGCGAGAGTTGGGTTTCACCCTTCGGGGTAATCTTCCCGACAAGAATGTTACCCGGTTTGACCTCGGCGCCGATGCGGATAATCCCGCTCTCATCGAGATCCATGAGAGCCTCGTCACCCACATTGGGAATGTCCCGGGTGATCTCTTCCGGCCCCAGTTTGGTGTCGCGAGAGACACACTCGAACTCTTCGATATGAATCGAAGTATAAATATCCTCTTTCACGACGCGCTCACTGATAAGAATCGAATCTTCGAAGTTGTACCCGCCCCAAGGCATGAGCGCCACGAGCACATTGCGGCCGAGCGCAAGCTCTCCCATCTCCGTGGAGGGGCCATCAGCGATAACATCCCCGGCTTTGACTTGGTCGCCGACGACTATGATCGGCCTCTGGTTAATGCAGGTATTTTGATTAGAGCGTTGATACTTAACGAGATTGTAGATATCGACGCCCGTATCCCGCGCACCCGAAGGCTTGTCGGCCTTGACGACAATGCGGGTGGAGTCGACGCTTTCCACGATCCCGTCCCGCCGCGCCACAACGGTCACGCCCGAGTCCCGCGCCACCGTCTTTTCCATGCCGGTTCCGACGAAAGGAGCCTCGGTGCGGAGCAGAGGCACCGCTTGCCGCTGCATGTTCGAGCCCATCAGCGCTCGGTTAGCGTCGTCGTTTTCCAAGAAAGGAATCAGCGATGCGGCTACGCTCACGAGCTGGTTGGGTGACACGTCCATGAAGTTGACCTCTTCCGATCGAGCCATGACGAACTCGCCGCCTTTGCGGGCGGAAATGAGATCGGCAGTGAAAACTCCTCGACCATCGATGGGCGCATTGGCCTGGGCGATCACGTGATCTTCCTCTTCGAGAGCGGAAAGATAACGAATGCGATCGGTCACCCGGCCATTCTCGACCTCACGATAGGGCGTCTCGATGAATCCGAACTCATTGACCCGCGCATAGGTCGTGAGTGACGCGATCAGGCCGATATTCGGACCTTCGGGAGTTTCAATCGGACAGACACGGCCATAGTGCGTCGGGTGCACGTCACGAACTTCGAAACCCGCTCTTTCCCGCGTCAAACCTCCCGGCCCCAGGGCGGAAAGGCGCCGCTTATGCGTGATTTCAGAAAGCGGGTTGGTTTGATCCATGAATTGAGAGAGCTGACTGGAGCCGAAAAATTCCTTGAGTGCGGCGGAAACCGGTTTGTAGTTGATCAGCTCTTGCGGCATCAAGGTCTCGATATCCTGCAGGCTCATCTTCTCCTTGATGGCCCGCTCCATCCGCACCAAGCCGACGCGGAAATGGTTCTCTACGAGCTCGCCGACCGCCCGCACCCGGCGATTACCGAGATGATCGATGTCATCGACGGAGCCGTTGCCGTTCTTGAGCTCCATGAGATAACGAACCACTTCGAGGATATCCTCTTTTCTAAGCGTGCCCTGCTCCAGAGGCACGTTGAGCTTGAGCCGGTGGTTTAATTTAAGCCGGCCGACCTTCGAGAGATCGTAGCGGTCTGGATTGAAAAATAGGTTGTTAAAGAAGTTCGTGGCCGATTCCACGGTCGGCGGATCTCCAGGCCGTAAGCGGCGGTAGATTTCCAAGACCGCATCCTGGGGAGAACGAATCCGGTCTTGCAGTAACGTATTGCGCAGATACGGACCGACGCTGGACTCATCAATGAAGAGAACGTCGATTTGAGGAATTCCCTTTTCCCGAATCAGATCGAGCTTCTCCTGGGTAATCTCATGGTTGCATTCCACGAGCACTTCTTTGGTCTGAGGCTCGACGATATCGTGAGATGCAATGCGCCCAAGAATATCTTCCCAGCCGATGGGAATCTGCTTAACTCTCGCTGCCTCCATCTGGCGCAGCACGGGTCGAGTGAATTTTTTACCCTCTTTGACGATGAGCTCGTTACTTTTAGGATCGCGCACATCCGCGCTCACTTTGCCGCCTAAGAGGTGATTCGCGTTGAATACCAAAGCCGGTTTGCGGCCGTCGAAGACGACAGCGTCGCTCTTGTAGTAGTAATTGAGCAGGTCCTCGGTGGTCATTCCCAACGCTCTTAGCAACACCGTGGCGTGGAACTTCCGGCGCCGGTCGATGCGTACGTAGAGAATATCCCGGGGATCGAATTCCAGATCGACCCATGAGCCGCGGTAGGGAATCACGCGCGCCGAATAGAGCAATTTTCCGCTCGCGTGGGTCTTTCCCTTGTCATGTTCGAAGAAAACACCCGGAGAACGGTGCAGCTGACTGACGATGACACGTTCGGTCCCGTTAACCATAAACGTCCCATTCGTAGTCATGAGCGGGATTTCGCCAAAGTAAACTTCCTGCTCCTTGACGTTTTTGATGCTGCGCGAGCCCGTCTGATTGTCCACGTCCCACAAGACCAGTTGCACCGTTACTTTTAACGGCGCCGCGTAAGTCATCCCGCGCTGATGACATTCCTCGACGTCGTATTTCGGCTCGCCCAAGGCGTAGCTTACAAATTCCAGAGAGGCCGTTTCGTTGAAGTCCTTGATGGGGAATACCGACTTGAACACCTCCTGGAGGCCGAGATTTTGGCGCTGCGTTGGAGGAATATCCCTTTGCAGGAAAAGATCGTAGGAGTTTTTCTGGATTTCAATCAAGTAGGGAAGATCGATAATCTTTCTGATTCTCCCGAAACTGCGACGAAATCTTAAATTATTGGCGACCTGAAATGCCATGCTTGCTCCTCTATCGAACTAACGGTAAATGCTCCATCATTGAAAAACCTAACAGATACCCGCTATCGGCGATCTACTTGATCTCGACTTTCGCACCCTGTTCCTCGAGTTTCTTTTTGATCGTCTCGGCTTCAGCCTTGGCAACACCCTCTTTCACGGCTTTGGGCGCGCCATCGACGAGATCCTTGGCCTCCTTTAAACCCAGGCCGGTAAGCTCGCGCACGACTTTGATGACTTGGATCTTTTTTTCTCCAGCACTCGCAAGAATGACGTTGAACTCCGTCTGCTCCTCTACCGCCGCGGCAGGTCCCGCCGCTGCCGCAGCCATCGTCACAGGAGCTGCCGCACTCACACCCAACTCTTCTTCGAGCTCCTTCACTAGAGCCGCTGCATCCATCAGAGTCATATTCTTAATGAAGTCCTTGACCTGTTCTCTCGATACCTCAGGCATATAACGTCCCCCCTCTAACTATGTTCTGCTCAAAATGTTAAGCTTGCTCAGATTTACCCTTGCGTAATGTTTCCAGCAGCCTGACCACTCGCGCGCCCGGTTCCTGCATGAGCCGGACCAACTGGGTCGCCGGGGCTTGGATCATCGCAAGCAATTTCGCTTGCAGTTCCGGCTTGCTCGGCATTCGCGCCAAAAACTTTACTTTGGCCGGATCCATGAATTCCCCTTCAAAGACCCCGCCTTTGATCGTCAGTTTTTCGTTGTTGTCTTCGACAAACTTGACGAGCATTTTTGCGAGCATGACCGGATCATCATACGCAAACACCCAACCGTTCGGTCCTTCGAGCAGACGCTCCAAGTCCTCATATGCGGTGCCTTTAAGCGCCCGGCGCACCAAAGTATTTTTGATGACCTGATATTCACCTGAGGCGTGACGGATCTCACGCCGCAAACGAGTCATTTGACCGACCGTGAGCCCTCGGTATTCCGTGACGATCGCCATTTTCGCAGCCTTTAACCTCTCATGCACGGCCACGACCGTCTCGGCCTTTTCTGCGTGACTGGCACGCGCAGTTTCCAACTCCATTCTCGTCTCCCAGTTCGGACTACTACTCTCCGCACCGCTACAATTCTTGCAGAAACCTACGCAGCCATCGTTCTAACTTGTGACAGATCGACTTTGATCCCTGGGCCCATAGTCGTAGAGATCGTTACGCCCCGAACATAATTACCTTTTGCCGAGGCCGGCTTGGCCCTGAGAATCGACATCAAAACCGCTTTGGCGTTGTCGATCAACTGTTCGGCACCAAAGGAAGCCTTGCCGACAGGCACGTGGACGATACCGGCTTTATCGACCCGGAATTCCAATTTTCCCGCTTTGATTTCTTTGATTGCTTTGCCGATATCCGGCGTCACCGTACCGGTTTTTGGATTAGGCATCAGTCCTCTGGGGCCCAAAACCTTGCCGATGCGCCCGACAGTCGCCATCATGTCCGGCGTGGCGACGGTTTTGTCGAAGTCGAACCAGCCTTCACTTATTCTTTTTATTAGCTCATCGCTGCCGACGAAATCCGCGCCCGCCTCTTGCGCCTCTTTTTCTTTTTCCCCCTTCGCGAAAGCCAGGACCCGGACCGCCCTTCCCATGCCGTGAGGCAACGTGACTGTCCCGCGAACATTCTGGTCAGCCTGCCTCGGATCGACGCCGAGTCGCACCGCCATCTCGACGGTTTCGTCAAACTTGGCTCGAGCTGTTTCCTTTACCAATCGAAGGGTGTCCTCGAGAAGATAACGTTGGTTACGATCCACTTTCGCCAACGCCGCCCGATAAGATTTGCCATTCCCGCTCATATCTTCCCCCAAATTGCTGCCAAATAATATCTCCCTGACTATCGCAGAATCGATAGCTCTAACGGGTTAACCTTCAACCTCCAACCCAAGGCTGCGAGCTGTACCCTCCACGGACTTTTCGGCCGCCGCAAGATCTTTGGCGGTGAGATCTTTCAGCTTGAGCTCGGCGATTTGCCTAACCTGAGCTCGTGTCACCTTGCCAACCGTAGTCTTTCCGGGTTCAGAAGAGCCTTTCTCAACACCGGCGGCCTTTTTGAGCAATATCGAAGCTGGCGGAGTTTTAGTCAGGAATGTAAAGGACCGGTCCGCATAAACCGTAATGATCACAGGAATGATCATCCCTTGCTGAGACTGAGTTGCGGCATTGAACGACTTACAGAACTCCATGATATTGACGCCGCGCTGCCCGAGAGCCGGCCCCACAGGTGGGCTTGGGTTCGCCTGGCCCGCTGGAATTTGTAGCTTGATCTCTCCTATGACCTTCTTCGCCATTTTTTCGATCCTTCTCTTTAGTTCCGTTCCACCTGGACGAATTCGAGCTCAACCGGCGTGGCCCGACCGAAAATGCTGATTAGCACTCTGAGTTTCCCCTTATCCGGACGAACCTCTTCTACAACCCCGTTGAAATCAGCGAACGGACCATCGACGACTTTCACATTCTCGCCCACCGAGAAAAGCACCCGAGGCTTTGGCTTGATGGCCCCTTCTTCCATTTGCTGGGTGATGGTTCTGACCTCCTCATCACTCACCGGAGGCGGATTGGTGCTACCACCGACAAATCCCGTCACCTTTGGTGTTTCCTTGACGACATGCCATGTATCGTTATTCAGCTCCATCTGAACCAAAATATAACCCGGAAAAAACTTCCTAGAAGACGTTCGCTTCTTCCCTTTGACCAGCTCGACCACCTTTTCGACCGGTACTAGAATCTCTCCAAAGTAATCCTGCTTGCCTAACGCCTTGATTCTCTCCTCGAGCGCCGCCTTGGCTTTTTGTTCATAACCCGAAAAGGTGTGAACGATATACCATTGTTTCGCCATAGGAGAGAACCAAGGAAACTAGTCGATGATGGCCTGAATAGCTTTGGTTAGCCCTAAATCGACCAACGCAAGATAGATGGAAACCAAAACCACCACAATTAGAACGACCAAGGTCGCCGCGTAAGTCTCTTTACGTGACGGCCAATGCACTTTCTTGAGTTCTTGCCAGGATTCCTCAAAAAACTCAGTTGCGTGCCGAACACCATCCTGGACTTTTTGGATCCAATCCCCCATGAGCTTAACCAAACGCAATGAGATGGCGGGTCAGGCAGGACTCGAACCTGCAACAACCGGATTTGGAGTCCGGCGCTCTAGCCAATTGGAGCTACTGACCCCTGTATCTCCGTCAGATCTTTACCTCACGATGCAAGGTATGGGTCCGGCAAGAAGAACAGAATTTCTTTAGAGCCAGTTTCTCCGTGGTCTTCTTTCTGTTTTTCGTCGTTGTATAGTTCTTTCGCTTACATTGGTCGCAAGCAAATCCTACGAGTTCCCGCATGGCTGCAGCCTCCCTCGCCCAGCGTTACTGGATAATCTTCGTGACCACTCCCGCGCCGACCGTCCTGCCGCCTTCGCGGATTGCAAACCTCAACCCGTCATCCATGGCCACCGGTGTAATGAGTTCGATCTCCACGTTAATATTATCTCCGGGCATGACCATTTCGGTGCCCTCAGGGAGCTTCACAACACCCGTAACGTCGGTCGTTCGGAAATAGAATTGTGGGCGGTAACCATTAAAGAAAGGGGTATGTCTTCCGCCTTCTTCCTTGGTCAGGACATAGGCTTCGGCATTAAATTTCGTGTGCGGAGTGATGCTTCCTGGTTTTGCCAAAACCTGTCCCCGTTCCACTTCCTCTCGCTTGGTTCCACGGAGTAGCACTCCGATATTGTCACCGGCCTGCCCTTCATCCAAGAGTTTGCGGAACATTTCAACACCCGTAGCCACGGTCTTCTGAGTATCCCTGAAGCCAACGATTTCGATTTCTTCGCCGACTTTGACGACTCCACGCTCAACTCGACCAGTAACGACTGTGCCGCGCCCGCTGATGGTGAAGACGTCTTCGACCGGCATGAGAAACGGCTTGTCGATAGCCCGAACCGGCTCTTGAATAAACGAGTCTACGGCCTCCATGAGCTTTAGAATTGCCCCTTCACCCATTGCCGAAACGTCGCCTTCCAATGCTTTTAGAGCACTGCCAATGACGATTGGGGTATCATCGCCAGGGAATTTGTACTTGGAAAGCAACTCCCGTACCTCAAGCTCGACGAGGTCCAGGAGCTCTTTGTCATCGACCATATCGGCCTTATTGAGGAACACGACGATAGCCGGCACCCCGACTTGGCGCGCCAAGAGAATATGCTCCCGGGTTTGAGGCATCGGTCCGTCGGCCGCAGATACGACGAGAATCGCGCCGTCCATTTGAGCGGCTCCGGTGATCATGTTCTTGACGTAGTCGGCGTGACCGGGACAATCGACATGGGCATAGTGGCGCTTGTCCGTCTCATACTCGACGTGCGCGATATTAATGGTCAGGCCTCTCTCTCTTTCCTCCGGGGCTTTATCGATCTGATCATAAGCAAGGAACTTCGCCTTACCTTGTTTTTCCAAGACTTTGGTAATGGCAGCAGTCAAGGTCGTTTTCCCGTGGTCGACGTGACCGATAGTGCCGATGTTCAGATGCGGTTTTTTTCGCTCAAACTTCTGTTTGCTCATCTCGTCCTCCTATGAATTTGCCACTGCAATCGCTCGGCTATTTTCTTAACGCTCGTTCAGCCTTTACGGCTCCCCACTTGGAACAAAAGCCCAGGAGCGGGATCGAACCGCCGACCTCGTCCTTACCAAGGACGTGCTCTACCGACTGAGCTACCTGGGCGCATCAGTCGATGGCTTATAGCATATGGCTGACTGCTAAAATCCAAAGGCCATTTGCTATCTGCCATCAGCCATACGCGATTTGGAGCGGGAAACGGGACTCGAACCCGCGACCCCGAGCTTGGAAGGCTCGCGCTCTACCAACTGAGCTATTCCCGCAAAACAAAAATTGGTGGAGAGGGAAGGATTCGAACCTTCGAAGGCATCGCCGGCAGATTTACAGTCTGCTCCCTTTGGCCACTCGGGAACCTCTCCGCTTCGTCGTAAACCCTCCACAGTTTCACTCATTGCGCGCCGTTCAATGCTCGATGCCAATTCGGATTCATCTAAAATTAATCTCAAAATCGTCTGAATGGAGCTGGCGATAGGACTTGAACCTACAACCTGCTGATTACAAATCAGCTGCTCTGCCGTTGAGCTACGCCAGCCTAGTCCACAAAGATTTTTCGCGTGCCAGCACAAAAGCTTCGGTTTGCCTTTAGAGGGCAGCGGGAATGACTGACTAATGACGGCTAATCAACAGTTTGTAATTATAAAGTATGAATCCTGAGCCACTAAGGCAAAAGATGACACGGCGGTGCTTGTTCCCCGTTAGCAAACAAACATTTAAAGCACCTTCAGGTTGCCATGTCAAGCGGCGAGGCTCTAAAGCACTATAAATCCTTATAACTCTATCCTTGCTGTCCTATTATCTCTTGGCCCCCGTCTTGTCAATGGTCCGCCTTTGTCGAAGCAACTCGTAAAGAAAGACCGCTCCTGCGACTGCTACGTTCAATGAGGCAATTTTGCCCAACATCGGAATAGAAACAAGATAATCGCATTCCCTCAGGATTATGGGCCGAACGCCTTTCCCCTCACTGCCTAAGACAATGCCCAGCCTCTCCGGATACTCGACTTCGTGAATAGTTGCCTCGGCTTGAGCATCGAGTCCCACCATCCAGAATCCACGCTCTTTGAGCGTAACGATGGCGCGTCTCAAATTCGTTGCCCTATAGATATTGAGGTGATGCACTGCCCCGGCGGAAGCTTTGACCACGGTCGGGGTCACCCCCACAGACCGGTTCTTAGGAATCACCACATGCTGAACTCCCACTGCTTCAGCGCTTCGTAAAAGAGCACCGAAATTCCGCGGGTCTGTCAAACCATCCAGAATTAAGAGCCAGTCTGAGCCCGAAGACACCGAAAGTCGTCGCACCAATTCAGTGAATGCCAGGTGAACGTACGCTTCAACCTTCGCAAGCACTCCTTGATGTTTTCCGCCCCCGGTCAGTCGGCTCAGCAAATCAGGACTCACATAGGTGACGCGCAAGCCGAGGCGCTTCGCTTCCACATCAATCGATCGCAAGGCTGGTCCCTCGGGGCGGTCCGCGATCAGGATTTCCAAAACGTCGTGAGACGAAGCTTTTAATTTCTCGCGCACAGGATTGATTCCGAAGACGAGAGTTTGTTCGTTTTTCATAAACAGGTACCTTTTCAACGGCAAAAGGATTTTACAACAAAAGGCTCAACAGATAACATGTTGGTACTGTGAAGCGAAAGATACTTTCCGGCTACCTGGTTTTTGAAATCCTCCCTCCTTTTTTCTTCGGACTTTTGGCCTTTACTTTCGTCCTTTTGATTGCGCGCATCTTGAAGCTCGTTGAGCTTGTGGTAACCCGCGGCGTGCCGCTGCTTCAAATTGGCAAGTTGTTCTCGCTTATCCTACCAACCTTTCTGGAGCTGACGGTTCCCATGGCTTTTCTCCTTGCGATCCTGCTAGGCCTCGGCCGATTATCCAGCGATCAAGAACTTCTCGCCATGAAAGGTTCAGGGATCAGTCCCGCACAGATCCTTTGGCCGATCGCCCTCTTTGCCTTGGGAGTCGCCGTCACAACCCTGTTTCTCACCACGTTCGCTCGACCGGCGGCCAATTTCGCGCTCAAAAAAGAACTGTATAACATCGCCAAGAGTCGTGTTGGGACAGCTTTAAAGGAAAAAGTCTTCAACGACGACTTCCCTAAGATTCTCATCTATACGGAAGAAATCATCCCGCCGGGCAATACCGCGCAGGGCGTGTTAATTGTCGACAAACGCGACCCCGTGAGACAGGACGTTATTCTGGGAAAAGTTGCCCTCATTACCACAGACGACGAGACCAATACTTTGGGACTGAGGCTCTTCGACGGCTCAATTTACGAAACGGAAAAAAATCGCCCGGGTTTTAGCCAGACCCGATTCAATATCTATGATTTTAAACTTGACCTGGATGATCTTATAGGACCCGTGAAGAGAAAAGAGGCAGGACCAAAAGAAATGTCCCTAGGACACTTGATCCGGACCATTCGAGAGAAACGAAACCAAGGAACCATGGTCACACCCGAAATCATGGAATTCCATCAACGGATCTCATTCAGTTTCGCTCCCATCGTCTTCTGTCTGCTCGGGGTCTCTTTAACTTTATTACCCAGAAGCGCCCGTGCCAACCGCTCGTGGGGGTTTATGCTCTGCCTTTTTTGGCTGCTCACTTATTACGCGTTTCTGTCTCTCGGCAAGGCGCTCGGCGACAAAGGCGTTCTGCATCCCATTCCAGCCCTCTGGCTTCCTAACTTCGTGGTGGGCGGGATCGCGATTCATTTCTTCAGTAAGGCGCTCCGTGAATCCCCGCTTGCGTTTCAAGCTAAGCTGGAGACTGCAGTCGTTTGGGCGGGCCAATGTTTGGACCGACTTAAGCGGAAAGGATAACAACACTGAAATCACACCATGGCAGCTAGGGAAAATGTCAAATTTCTACCGGTCGGCAGCATCCTCGACCGCTATTTGGTTCAAGACTTTCTGCGCATTTTTTTTACCAGCCTGATCTGCGTTACATCCCTATACCTTATCGTCGACTTCTTTGACCGCATCAGCGCTTTTCTCGACACGGGAGCGTCGATTTGGACTGTTATCCGCTATTTTTTCTATAAAGCCCCTCTGTCGGTTTCCCGTGTGATTGGCTTCGCAACTTTGTTCTCCGCTTTGTTTTGTCTTGGAATGATGGCCCGAACGCACGAAATCACCGCGATGCGTTCCAGTGGAATCAGCGTTCAGCGTGTCGCACTCCCTTTACTGGTTCTTTCATTGTTCATCTGCCTGTTCACCTTTTTCTGGAACGAAGCCCTGGTGCCGATATTCGCCCATCAAGCACAAACGATCTTTAAGACGGAAGTCAAACGCAAGCAACAGCAGAGCTTATTCGGAACGGTGGACATATGGATAAGAGGAGAGCGTAGCTTTATCAACGTCAATCGTTTCGACACCGCAAACAATACACTTCAAGGCGTAACCATCTTTCTTCTCAATCGCGACTTTAGCTTGCGCGGAATAGTGGAGACTCCTACGGCTCGTTGGACCGGCCGCAGTTGGGAAGCCAAGGAAATCACATCGTGGAGCGTATCGCCTGATGGCAAAATGGTCCTTGAAAAATCAGCCGCCCTCCCACCCATTACGGAAACCCCCGAGGACCTCAAGCTACTCGCGAGGGACGCCGAAGAATTCACCTTTTTCGACCTACAAAAGCAGATCGCCGACATGAAAGCTAAAGGCATAGATGCCACGTCTTACGATGTGGATCTCCAATCCAAGCTCGCCTTGCCGTTGATTTCCCCGTTGATGGTCCTAATTGCAATTCCGTTCGCGCTCAAGAGACAGATGAGTGGCAGCATGGCGCTGAGCTTTGCTTCGGCCATGGTTATCGGCTTTGGCTATTGGGTTCTCTCTGCGTTTTGCGTTTCCCTGGGCCACAGTGGTGGGCTTCCACCGTTGTTAGCCGCATGGTTACCCAACTCCATATTCGCGATGATCGGATTGTTCTTCTTTACAGCGGAAGAGTGATCGGACGGCGCCGGCCATCGCCGAGCAACTTCGGCTGGCCCATGCACGTTGAGATTCAATTTCTATACAGCCACTCGCGCCGGCCGCGTCAGGGGCGGTGTTGACTAGCCGACCAATCGCGCCAAGGACGCAACGTTTATTCGTTCGGGCGGTCTAGCGGAAGAAAAGATGTTAACGTTTGGAGTACTGCGGTCGTTTCCGCGCCTTGTGGCGCCCGTACTTTTTTCGCTCCACGGCACGAGGATCACGGGTCACGAAACCGGCCTTTTTTAGCGGCGGACGAAATTCTGGATTAACCAGCATCAGCGCCCGGGTAATCCCGTGACGAATGGCCCCCGCTTGCCCGGAGCTCCCTCCGCCACTAACGTTGATGTCGATGTCAAAGCTCCCCGTCGTTTGTGTCACGTCAAAAGGCTGGAGCACGATCATGCGAGCCGTTTCACGACCAAAGTATTCTTGTAGGGTTCGATCATTGATTTTGATGATCCCCTTACCGTGCTTTAGGAAAACTCGCGCCACAGAGGTTTTCCTTCGGCCGGTTGCATTAATAACCTTTTCTGCCATCGCTCTTCTACTCCTACGCGTCAATCGCCAGGGGCTGTGGTTTTTGCGCCTCGTGCGGATGTTCCGGACCGGGATATATCTTCAGTTTGGTGACCAGTCTTCGACTCAACCGATTTTTCGGTAGCATTCCTTTCACCGCCAGCCGGATTAGCTCCCCGGGCTTTTCAGCAAGCATTTTTGCGGCATTTTTCTCACGGATTCCGCCCGGATATTCCGTGTGACGATAATAAACCTTCTTTTCTAGCTTCTTACCGGTAAGCCTGACACCCCGCGCATTCACAACAATCACGAAATCGCCCACATCGACATTGGGGGTAAAGATCGGCTTGTGCTTTCCCCGGAGCACTTTTGCGATCTCGCTAGCCATTCGCCCAAGAATTTTCCCTTGGGCATCGACAACGTACCATTGTCGTTGCGCGAGAGCTTCTTCTGTTTTCATGTTAGCCAACCCCACAATCGATTGCTCTCTAATTCTGCTGCCCTCTCAATAGAAGGTGGCGGGGCCGACGAGACTCGAACTCGCGACCTCCGGCGTGACAGGCCGGCGTTCTAACCAACTGAACTACGACCCCGACAATCAATAGATTTGCCCAGTGGTGGGCGGTACAGGATTTGAACCTGTGACCCCCGGCTTGTAAGGCCGATGCTCTCCCGCTGAGCTAACCGCCCCTTGCCCGAAAACACCCGCCCTAAGCGTCGGCAGTAGACCAATTTCTTCAGTCTTCGACCCGCAAGTTTCCTGGCTTGATTCTCCAGAAGAACGATTTTAGCTGAGGGAATCTTTCAAGATTTTCCCGGCCTTGAACTTCGCGGCTCGAGAAGGAGCGATTTCAATACTTTCTCCGGTCTTTGGATTTCTGCCCATTCGCCCTTTGCGCTGAGAAACGGAAAATGTGCCGAAGCCGGAAACATTTACTTTGTCTCCATTCTTCAAAGCAGCGACAATATCGTCAAAGAATCCGTTTACAATCTCTTCGGCTTTCGGCCGGGGTAGCTCATGGCGCTTCGCCACCGAATCAATTAGATCGGCTTTGGTCATTATCCCTCTTCATTCCCCTGCCATAACCCGCCGGGCAAGGAGTGGATTTATATAACAGCAGCTATGCCGGGTGTCAAATCACCCGGCATAGCTCTCGCTCGAAAGGAATTACTGAGGCAAGATATCGGGACCCGGAGCGTCCTCAACCTTATCGCCGAACGGAGGATTTTCTTCTTTTGCATCGGCTGAGGCCGCAAGACCTTTGAACAGAGCATCCGGATCGTCAATGACGAGTGCCTTCTTTAGCACCTCGTCCATGTGAGACACGGCGATCATCTCAACCGTCTTTAGAACAGTCGCCGGAATCTCTTCTATGTCTTTTTCGTTATCCGCCGGGATCAGTACTTTCTTTATCCCAGCCCGGTGAGCCGCTAGCACCTTTTCTTTCAGGCCACCGATGGGAAGCACCGTCCCTCTTAAGGTAATTTCGCCGGTCATCGCCAAATCATTATAAACCGGAACCTTGATCAACGCGGAAACCAGCGAAGTAGCCATAGTGATTCCTGCGGAAGGTCCATCTTTCGGAATAGCCCCTTCCGGCACATGAATATGGACATCGATCTTTTGATAAAAGTCCCTTTCCAATCCCAACTCCATCGCCCGCGACCGCACGTAGCTCATCGCCGCCTGTGCAGACTCCTGCATTACGTCTCCGAGTTTACCTGTAATGGTAAGCTGCCCCTTTCCCGGCATAATGGTTACCTCAGTCGCCAGGAGCTCGCCGCCGAGCTCGGTCCACGCCAGGCCTGTCGCCACACCGATCTTGTGCTCCGCCTCCGCTTTACCGTATCGGAATCTTTCCGGGCCCAAATATTTGTGCAGGCTTTTCGTGCCGACTTGAATATGGGCGTTTCTATCCTTCTTCACCACTTCCACGGCAACCTTACGGCAGATAGCGGCGATTTCTCGCTCTAGATTCCGTACGCCAGCCTCTTTTGTGTAATGTCGAATGACACCGAGAAGAGCATTATCCGTAAAGGCGACATTCTCGGGTGTAAGCCCGTTCGCCTCTTTCTGTTTCTCCAGCAGGTATTTCTTCGCGATGCTGAGCTTCTCGAGCTCGGTGTATCCGGCAATGCGGATGATCTCCATCCGGTCTTGAAGAGGACGGGGGATACGGTCCAATGTGTTGGCCGTGGTAATGAACATCACCTTCGATAGATCGTAATCTAGGTCCAAATAGTGATCATTAAAGGTGGTGTTTTGCTCCGGATCCAAGACCTCGAGGAGCGCCGACGACGGATCCCCCCGGAAATCCGTCGACATCTTGTCAATCTCGTCCATCAAGAAGACCGGATTGCTCGATCCCGCCTTCTTCATCGATTGAATAATCTTGCCCGGCAATGCCCCGATATAAGTCCGCCGGTGGCCGCGGATCTCCGCCTCGTCCCTAACGCCGCCGAGCGAAACTCTCACGAACTTTCTTCCGGTTGCCCGCGCGATGGAGCGCCCGAGTGAAGTCTTGCCGACGCCCGGAGGGCCAACCAAACAGAGAATGGGACCCTTGATCTTACCCACGAGACTCTGGACCGCGAGATATTCGAGAATCCGCTCTTTAACTTTTTCCAGGCCATAATGGTCTTCTTCGAGCACTTTTTCGGCTTCATTGATATCCAGTTTGTCGTCGGTCAACTCGTTCCATGGTAGGCTAAGAATCCAGTCGATATAATTTCTCACTACCGTGGCTTCCGCGGACATCGGCGACATCATCTTGAGCTTCTTGAGTTCCTTTTCGACCTTGTCCTTCGCTTCGGCCGAGAGTTTCTTCTGTTTGAGCTTTTCCTCGATCTCCTGAATCTCATTTTTGAACTCGTCTTTTTCACCGAGCTCTTTCTGGATAGCTCGCATCTGTTCATTCAAGTAGTACTCTTTCTGCGAGCGCTCCATCTGTTTCTTGACGCGAGATCGGATGCGCCGTTCGACTTCGAGGATTTCGATCTCGGCGCGCATGTGTCCGAGTACCTTCTCCAGTCGCTCGGCAGCATTGAAAGTTTCCAGAAGGTTTTGCCGGTCTTCAATTTTGATCCCGAGGTGAGCGACGATGGTATCTGCCAGCCGACCGGGATCATCAATGGATGAAACCGACATCACCATTTCAGGCGGGATCTTTTTCTTCAGCTTGACGTAGTTCTCGAAGGTGGTGTGCACTTCGCGGGTCAAGGCCTCGACTTCGGTGTTGCGCTCAACGACCTCCGGTGCTTCTTCGATCTCAACCAGGAAGAAATCCGGACTGTTCACGAAGCGAACGATTTTCGCCCGTCGCTTGCCTTCGATGAGCACCTTCACGGTACCGTCGGGAAGCTTGAGCATCTGGACGACCGTGCCGACAGTCCCGGTTTTATAGATATCTTCCTCCGTGGGCTCATTGGTCTTGGCGTCTTTCTGAGATGAAAGAAAGATCGGGCTCTGCTTTTGCGTGGCTTCTTCCAACGCTTTGATCGACCGCTGCCGGCCGACAAAGAGAGGCACAACCATATGCGGGAAAACGATAATATCCCTGAGAGGTAACAGCGGCACACGTGTCGGACCACCGACTGACTCTTTATCGTCTTTCTTTTCGTTACGAAATAGCATCGATTCCTCCTAAGCGCTTTCCGCGGCCTTGGTGTACACGACGATCGGAGGTTCAGTCTTATCAACTACGTCCTCAGAGATGACGACTTCCTTGATATTAGGCTGAGAAGGCATGTCATACATTATATCGAGCATGATATTCTCCATAATTGCCCTAAGTCCCCTTGCGCCCGATTTTCTTTTCATGGCCTCCCGGGCGATAGCGCGAAGCGCCTCTTCGGTAAATTTGAGATGCACGGTTTCCATCTCAAACAGTTTGGAGTACTGCTTGGTGAGGGCGTTCTTAGGCTCTTTCAAAATGCGCATAAGAGCGGATTCATCCAATTCATCCAGCGTAGCTATGACGGGCAACCGTCCGATAAATTCCGGAATCAGCCCAAACTTAAGCAAATCCTCAGGCTGAACGTCGTGCAGAAGCTCGGTCGGTCGTCTGCCGTCCCTCTCTTCAATCTGTCCGCCAAATCCCAAGCGCTTGCGCCCGGTTCGTTTGCGGATAATATCCTCAAGCCCGACAAAGGCTCCGCCGCAGATAAAAAGTATATTCGTGGTGTCGACCTGGAGAAATTCCTGCTGCGGGTGTTTCCTTCCCCCTTTAGGAGGAACGCTCGCCATGGTTCCCTCGATGATTTTCAGCAAGGCCTGCTGCACCCCTTCACCCGACACATCCCGCGTGATTGATGGGTTGTCCGATTTCCGCGAGATTTTATCGATCTCATCTATATAGACGATTCCGCGCTGCGCCTTTTCAACGTCATAGTCGGCCGCCTGCAACAGGTTTAGGATAATGTTCTCAACATCTTCTCCGACGTATCCCGCTTCCGTCAGGCTCGTTGCGTCCGCGATGGTGAATGGAACCTGGAGAAATCGGGCCAGTGTCTGCGCCAGCAGAGTTTTTCCAGAACCCGTGGGTCCCAAAAGCAGAATGTTGCTTTTCTGCAGCTCCACATCTCCCGTCACCATTTGGCTGTCGATTCGCTTATAGTGATTATGGACCGCCACCGCCAGAATTTTCTTCGCACGCTCCTGTCCAATCACATATTGATCAAGAACGCGTTTGATCTCGGCGGGTTTCGGAACATTCGACGAGGCCGTCAGGTTCTCATCATGGTCGCATTCTTCAGCGATGATATCGTTGCAAAGATCGATGCATTCATCGCAGATATAGACGGTTGGGCCAGCGATGAGTTTACGCACCTCGTCCTGGCTCTTCCCGCAAAACGAGCAGACGAGATTTCCCGACCCATGTTCACCGTGCTTTGCCATAGAACCCCCGCATAACTAAGATTCCTTCATTTCTTTAAGCTTCCCTCGGGCCGAGCCGCAATAACCTCATCGACCAATCCGTATTCCTGGGCCTGCTTGCCTGACATGAACATATCTCGGTCCGTGTCCTTCTCGATCTTCTTGAGACTCTGCCCGGTGTGTTTCATAAGAATATTGTTCAACTCTTCCCGCATGCGCAAGATCTCGCGCGCCTGAATATCGATATCGGCCGCCTGACCCTGAAAACCACCTAAAGGCTGGTGAATCATGATGCGAGAATGGGGAAGCGCAAAACGTTTTCCTTTAGTTCCGGCCGCCAACAGCACTGCGCCCATACTGGCCGCCTGCCCGACACAGACTGTGGATATCTGCGGTCGAACGTATTGCATGGTGTCGTAAATCGCCAAGCCCGCCGTAACCGCACCGCCCGGGCTATTGATGTAAAAGAAAATATCCCGCTCGGGATCTTCGGATTCAAGAAACAGAAGCTGCGCGGTAATTAGGTTTGCAACCTCGTCGGTAACGATTGATCCCAGGAACACAATTCGGTCTTTCAGGAGTCGAGAGTAAATGTCGTACGCCCGCTCCCCGCGCCCCGTCTGCTCAACCACAATCGGAATGAAATTCATCCCCCGCGAACTCCTAAGCTGTCGAAACCCATTCTAGCTTTTTTCACCCGACTCATCAACCTTATATGCCGGCGGATCGACCTCCTTGATCTTCGCTCGTTCCAGCAAAACATTAACAGTTCGGTCGAACGTGATCTGAGCGCGCAATTCATCGCGCGCATCCGAGCTCGAATACATCTCGCGCACTGATTTTGCCTTATCGCCCGCGGCCCTGGCCAACTGGTCGACCCTTTCCTGCACTTCTTTATCGGCCACCTCGATTCTTTCAAGCTGAGAGATTCTTTCCACCAATAATGTGGCCTGAACTTGCCGCATCGCACGAGCCTCCATGCTCTTTCGGATTTCTTCCATGGAGGTTGGCGATTCGGATTCGGGTCGAGCCTGACCCGGTACCCGATTCTGGTATCGCTCCATGAGGTACCTCGTTTGTCGCTCCACCATCGTAGGCGGCGGAGTAACAGGGTGAGTCGCAATAAGACGGTTGACAATCTGCTCTTTAAGCTCCTCCTTTTGAAGGCGCTCGAGTTCGTTTCCGAGCCGGGTGCGGATCGATGCTTTTAAATCATCCAGCGACGCACATTCCCCGTGATCTTTAGCGAACTCATCATCCATAGTAGGTAACACCTTTTGTTTGATTTCGTGAACTATTAGGGAAAATTCCACAGCCTTGCCAGCGATCTCGCGGTTTGGGTAATCCTCCGGATAGGTCAACTGAATAGTCTCTCTCGCGCCAACTTTCAAACCGATAACCGCACTTTCGAACTGCGGCAGTGCTCGGCCACCACCAACCTCGAGCAGGTAGTTTTCTCCCTTCCCTCCGGGAAACGATTTACCCGCGATGGATCCCTCGAAGTCCAGGGTTACGAAGTCACCCTGCTTCACGACATCGCGATTTTCCACAGGTTCCAACCGCGCATGGCTCTCTTGAAGACGACGAAGAGCCTCGTCGACTTGGGCATCGGAGACCGAGAGTCTGACCTTTTCAACCTCCACGCCCGAATAATCGTTCACATTGACATCTGGCTTCACCTCGAATACGGCAGAAAAGGAGAAGCCGCGCCCTTCCTCCGGATCATTAGCTTCGATTTCTGGCCGTGAAACAATCTGCAAGCCGCGCCCTTTGATCGCTTCTCCGAGAGAATCCTCCACCAGTTGCGAGCGTACCTGCCCTTTGATCTCGTCACCATAAAGGCCCTGGAGTACACTGCGCGGAGTCTTACCCACACGAAATCCTTTGACGCGCGTCCTTTGGCCTAAATTCTTATAGGCGCGCGAAAATTCACTGGTGACCGTTTCCGGTGTGAGCTCAACGCGAATTTTTCTCTGGACCGAGTTCAGTTCTTCGATGTCAATCTTCATGACCGCATACGAAAGGCAAGCTCGCACTTGCGCGGGAAAAGGGATAAATAACAGGAAGTGCAAATCTCGCCGCTACAAGTTGCCGACTATCTAAAATAAAGCAAAAATCTTTCTTTTAAAATCCGAGTCGCTTGGTGCGAGAGGGGGGACTCGAACCCCCACGGTTACCCGCTAGATCCTAAGTCTAGTGCGTCTGCCAGTTCCGCCACTCTCGCGCTTTAAGATCTACAAAACCTTCCAAATTCCTTGAACTTGCAAAGCAGAGTAAGAAACACGCGTGGGTAAGTCAAGCGGTAATTGAGTAAGATGTCAGCGGGAATGGTGTGCAGACTATCCCGCTTCTTCGATGCGTGCAGTTATTGCAGAAATACAAGACATTCTCTGCCGGATAGAAGCGGGAAAAACTTGCCTGTTTCACGGCGAATCGGCTCGCCGGTCCCTACATGCAGCGCAAGGACAAATAGACCGCAAGTATTCAAAGGTATATATGCCGGTACTGTGGCCATCCTGCCATCTGAATTCGACGGCATAGTTCCCCACCGCGCAAATATCCTGGAGCCTTGCCTCTGGCACTGAAATGAATTTGCGTTGCGCGCCGTGTCCCTGACAGAGTGCGCACGGACAGTACCCACGAAGATATTCCTGCGCGTACTCTCCCACGTGGCCGTCGTCCCAGGTGATCCGAACGACGCCTTCAGATTTGATGTGATTGATTTCGACTGGAAATTGCATCTATCTTCACAGCTCAACGAAACCATCGCCCAACGCCGTCATAAAGGCAATCTTGGTCCGGTTGACCAGATAAGTGCGCGGTCCCACGTCCGGCCGGTCAAGTATCGCTGCATCGGTCACCGGGATCAACCGGGACTTTGCCAATAATAGATCGTGAAGGGCACCACCCGGCGCGATATGAATATTTCCTTGGACCCAGTAGGGACCGACACCGAGCAAAGCCCTGCTCGTTTCCTTTTTCACGTATAGGTGCTCCAAAAGCGCAGGATCGGATCTGAACTGGGGACTCAAGTCGGCGATCAGAAATAGTTCCTGCATATATATGAGATACTCATCCGAACCCGCGGTCACGGTTTTTCGGTTGAGGCCTTCCAGCGTCGCCTCTTTAAGAGAAAAGACCTCATCGCCTTCTCGCAGAAACAGATAATTGCTGAGACGATCCTGGTTAGTGACAAGGACGCCTCGCACCACGGCTGTCTGGAGGTAAACCTCTAGTGGCATTGTATAGGTTAGGCCTTCTTCAAGGGCCATGCGCTTCCCCTATTCGCTACATTGCAAAAATCCATAGCAATCAGCGAAATAACGAGCTAATTATCGCACCACCGAGCGGGCTTAACAACTGGAATGTTGGACAAACCGATCACCCGGAAGGACACTATGACCCGCAAAAGGGGAATGTAATAAAGATTTGGAACAGATCGGAGAGCGCGAGGCGGACTAGCCAGTTAACCCAAGCGCTCTTAAAGATTAATCGTCGCAGATGATCGAATAGCTATGTGGCTACCGTTGGAACTTCCTCCATTGGTTCACGACGCAGTCCGCGACGCTGCAATTCGCTTTGAATAAAGAGCTGCAAGCGTTTCCGTTCGACTTGCTGTAAACGTAGAAATTCCAATCCGATTCGATTGACCTGCATGTTGCGCACGACAGCAGCGTCCACCGTGACGGGAAGATCATCGCCTGGAATCTGGAGCGAAACTTTGACAATCTGCGCATATGACAGTTGTGTCTCGGAGCGAATTGTGCAGCCGCCCATGGAAATATCGGAAACCCATCCTTTGCCCGCTACCTCGCCGCTTACGAACGCCACAGGGAAGTTTACCGGTACGCGTTCGTACTCTCGGCGGTCTTGGTCTACCCTGAAATATCTTACGCCCCATTGAACGGAGCTGAATCGGTACCCACAGAGTTGACATCGAAAAGGGTAAACATAAAGGAGGCTCACCAGGCGTTCGGCGATCGCTTCTCTACGAACGCGTATGACGTATTCCGTGGAACATTGTGGGCAAATTGGTGGCTTCAGGAAACTCCTCCGTTCCTTTGACCGATTACTTAGGGCAAGATTGCATGGGCACGATAATCAAGCCTCAGCAAGATATGTTCCAACCGGCAATACAGCAGAAATAGTAGGCTTTAGAACAGCCTTCGCAGCCGCCGTCTGTTGCCGTAAATTGAAAATCCGGCGCTCTTTGAGCAATTACGTTTCCCATAGTATGTTATCTAGTGCCCGCTTATGAACAATCTCTGCGGCCCCTGCATCAAGATCACGTCTTGCATGGATACCTTAAATGCGCGGAATGTGGAGAAGCTAGGCGGAAAAAGAGTGGGGAAACTTTTTGACGGATTAGGATAAGTACACCGGACTCCCGCAGTACGGAAGCCCGAAAAATTTTGCGGTCGCTTAGCTCGCGACCGCTTTCGGCGCTGAGATGATCTCGAGCATCTCTTCGTCCGTGGCGTATTTGTGCTCCCAAGTGTTGCGCTTTTTGGCTTCTTGTTTTTCTACTGCTTCGAGCAGTGCGACGTCGTCTTTCGTGACGTATGACACTTTGTTCTCTTCGAGCTTATCGAGAACCGCTTCGACCTTTCGCTCGATGACTTCCGGCTCAAAACCTTCTTTAGACGTCAAATAGACGTTGATGACTTTCATGCCCCGTTCGGCGTCTTGTTTGGCCACGCCGACAAGCCCGACGCTCGCGTTGCGCGACCAGCCGATCACGTAGATGCCTTCAAGAACTTGCGTGCTGGCTGGATCGTAGGGTTGATAGTGCGCGGGATTCGGATCGCCCGACAATTCCGCGGGATTGGTCACAAAGGCACCGCGAGCGTAGGGAAGCCCCAGGGACCCATCGACCTGATCGCCGATCGCGTAGATGACGCAATCGAGCGGGATTTGAGTACGCTGACCTGTGCCTTTGGGCGCGGTTCGACCGTTTTCAACGACGAGTTTATTTAATTCGACTTCTAAGCCGGCAACTTTTCCATCGCTGTTGCCAACCACTTTGGTAGGTGAGCACAGGTATCGGAAACGCAGTCTTTGGTTCGCCGGCGGAGTCGTCGATCCAACGAACTTGTCAATGATTTCATCGACGTTCTGCCCCGCCGTTTCAAGATCCGGCCTGATGCGCTCGATCTCTTTCCGCATATCGTCGTTGTCGAGGTACTTTTCGATGACTTCGAACTCGCTGTCATCGTAGGCCTTTTCCCTCGGACCGCGACGGGCAACGACCGTGACCTCAGCGATGTCTTTGTAGTTGAGCAGCCAGTTAGCAACGTCGACCATAACGTTCCCCATACCAATGATGGCGATTCTGCTGCCCAGCTCGAAATGGCGTTGACTGAACGGCGGCAGCTTGTTGTAGTGATAGACGACGTCTTTGGCGTGATAGACGCCGGTGAACTCTTCGCCCGGAAGACCGAGTTTCTTGGTGCCCTGCGCGCCCGCGGAAACGACAATCGCGCCGAACCCAATCTCCTGTAGATCCTTGAGTGTAAGAGATTTACCCTCTCCCACGGTCACATGCCCGAGGTAAGAAACCTTCGGATCCGCCAGAATGCGGTGGAATTGCTTGCGCAGTCCAGTCTTCATCTTTTCTTTGTCCAGGAATATCCCGTATTCGGCCAAGCCTCCTGGCTTGATGTCCCGATTGATCAGTAGCACTCGATGCCCAGCTTCGGTCAGTTTGCGCGTGCCATAAATGCCCGCTGGGCCGGCGCCGATGACGGCCACTAGATGTTGCTTGGACATATGCTTTGCCTCAATATGAATGTACTAAATTTCTCTCGCTGTTGAGAGAGCTACAACGAGCCGGGGAAGGAAAACAGGGAAGGCGATTTACTGAAGTTCCCTTTTGCCTTCGTACTCTAACTCTGTACCGCGAGAGTCTTTGTGGGTGAAAGAGACCAGCTCCCAGGAGCCATCTTCAAGAGGTCCCTTGAGAATATAGGAGTTCTCGTCGTCTCCTAATACGCGATAATAACATGCTTGCTCGCCGTACCACCGGTCCACCACTGCACCGACCTGAATAATTCGAGTGCCTAATAGAAACCGGGATGGGGTTTCTTGCCCTTTTGAATCGGCGAGAGATTCCACTTTGATCTTCATGCTAAACTCGCTTTGCCTGGGATTGGGGATAATATAGCGTAAATCCTATCAAATTCAAAGGAGCCTTAATGGTATCTGCCATACGACAACTCAAGCAGGACGTCATCAGTGCATGTAGAATTCTCTCCCAGCAAAAACTCGTCGAGGGATTTGGTCATGTCAGCGCGCGGATTCCCCATTCGGATTTCTTTTTGCTAACTCCAAGAATCGCCCTCGCGCTGGTTACGGAGAACGATCTGCTGACCATCAACCTCGCGGGAGAAATCGTTGACGGTCAGCGCCCCGTCCCGTCTGAAACGTGGCTTCATACGGCGATCATGAAAGCCAAACCCGAACTCCATGCGATCACCCGGATTCACGCGCGGGTTGCCAATATGTTCTCCGTGACCGACCGGATACTGGAGCCGGTGCATAATCATGGAAGTTTTTTTTCGGGAGGGGTCCCGGTCTTTAACACCCCCGACTTGATTTCCAACCGAAAATTGGGCGAGGCAGTCGTTGAAACCCTCGGCAACAAACCGGCCGTGTTACTCCGGGGCAACGGCCAAGTGACGGTTGGAAAATCCATTCCCGAGGCGGTGATGATGGCGATCTATCTCGAGGAGGCGGCCGAAATACTTTACGGCGCGCTGCAAATCGGCATGCCCATTCCGCTCACAGCCAGCGAATCCGCGGAGCGGCAATTGGAAGCGCTTCCCCGGGTGGACTTGGAGCGCGCCTGGAACTATTTTAAAAATCGAGCTTTGGGCAACCGGCCGATCCGACGACGGTGAGGTCGAGGATACGTTCCACTAAGCGAACAGAGAGAGCAGAGCGAAAAAAAGCACGGCATCCCGAAATGAGTGCCGTGCTTAACAGAACAGGAATATTTTACTTGCCGGCTACCTCGAAGTTGACCTTCGCGTCTTCCTTCGCTTTCACCGTGACTTTCTGAGTCGACTTGCCGAGCTTCTCGTGCCAGACCTCTACGGTGTAGTTCCCCGGCGGCACATCGGTCAACTTGAAGCTTCCGGAGTTGTCCGTCACCGCAAAATAGGGGGTCTCGGTCGCAACCAACCACCCCTCCATCCAGCCGTGCACGTCGCATTTTACTTGGATGGCCTCGGGCTTGTCGATCTTCTGTTCCATCGTTTTCTTGAACTTTGGCTGCGCCATGTTAAATGGAGTATTTATCTTGCTATAGGAATGGATGTTATGAAGAATCCCGTCCGGATTGACGATCTCAATCGCAGAACCGGCTGGGAAAGCCAGAACGTGGGGATGGTATTCGCAATCCTTCTGATCTAGGGTGACTTTTTTAGTCTCGAGCTTTTTCCCCTTTTTGATATCCGTAATCGTCACCACTGCATTTACCAGGTTGCCGTTATTAACCACCAGCGATTGGTCGGTCTTGGCGGTTTTCCCGCAAACTTCCTTGTCCTTGCTCACATCCAGCTTTTTCGGCGTCGGAGCGCTCCCTTTGAATTTAACCGTTCCCGAGATCGTCCCGCCGTCTTTTACATCACCGCCTTCATAGGCCGCCATGCCGCTTACCGGCAGCGCGATCAACGCAGCAGACAAAACCAGCGAGCTCAATTTATTCATAACCCCTCCTTAGAATCAAAATAGTCTTTAATTAATCGACGTTCAAGAACGGCCCGTTATTCACCGCTTGGCGACTTTCGTTTTAGTCGCGGGCGCCGGAGTGGGCGCGGATACCGTGCCGGCGCCTCGACCGAGGGTCATGATGTAATCGCGCAGAGCTTCAATCTGGAGATCTTCTTTCCCACCCAGGACATCATCCGGTCCGCCGGGATAAAACGACGGCATCTTCGTGCCCGGCTGAACCTTTTGCGGGTCGCGCAACCACTTGACAATCCACTGCGGACTCAACCGTTGCCGGGCCAGTGTTAGATCCGGCGCCCAGCCTTCCTCTGGTCCTTCCGGTTTCTTTTCGCCTTGCTGATGGCAGCTAAAGCAATTGAAATAATCCTTCGAGACCAATTTCCGCGCCGCCTCCAAATTCTCCTGCGGCACTTTGGCATCTTCAAAATGGGCGTAAGGGCTGTCAACTTTGGAAAGACCGTTGAAGAAAGCAACCAACATGTGATCATCCTGGTCGGAAAAGCCGAAGGTCGGCATTCTGAGCTTGAGCCAGGGGCGAATCGGAACAGGCGCCTTGAGAAAGCTGAACAGCCACGGAGACTGCACCTTCTCCCCTTCGCCGTTGAGAATGGGCGGCGCGAAAGTCGGACTCTCCTGATAGTATTTTCGGATAAAGCCGCCACGGCCTTCGATTTCATGACAGCCGATACAGTTGTATTGGTGCATGAGCCGTCGCCCGTCGGCGACCTGAATAGTCCTGGCGCCGTGATCCGCCAAATAACGGGTGGGAATCCTGCGATCGCGGAAGCCGGCGAGCACGACTCGCAACGCCTTGATATCTTCGTCGGCCAAGTCGAACTGTGGCATTATTTGCTCAACACGCTCCGTAGCGTAAGTTCGCGGGGTCTTGAGCTTATTGTAGGTCCAATCGTCCCACGTCTCTTTAATATCAGTATGGTTGCCGAAGAAAAGCTCTTCGAGTGTCTTAGCGCCAAAAGTAGTCAGCTCGACGCCGATGCGCGACTCCTTTTCCATTCCTGGAATATCGTGACAACCAAAACAACCATATTTGCGAACCAGGGATTCGCCGCGCGCGATGTTTTTGGGGTCTTGCAGCCGCCCGTCGATCTTCGCGATAGGCTCCGGCTTGCTTCCCAAAGTGGAAAGATAAGCCGTGATCGCCAGCGCCTCCTGATCGCTCAGCCGTAGGCTCGGCATCCGGGTCTCGGCGTAATAGCCCCGCGGATTTTTGATCCAGTGATAGATCCACTGTGGACCCACCTTGGTGGCGATATTCTGGAGATTGGGAACCAGGTCCTTCGCCTGACCGAGCACCGTCGAAAACTCGCCTTCAGCGAACCCATGGCAGCCCTTGCAGCCGATATTCTCGGTGAGTTCTTTGCCCTGGGCGATCAGGCTCTTGTCGCCCTCTTTAAAGCCGGAAGGCAGCGGATGGTCCTGCAGCCATTTTTCTCCTTCCTGCTTTGAAACCGACCAGAGATACGAAGCGATCGCGACGGCTTCATCCTCTTTGAAAGCAAAATTCGGCATGCGCGTGCGCGGACGAAAACGATGCGGGTTTTCGATCCAGCCGACCATCCAGCTGGAGTCAACCTTAGCGCTGATCCGCCTTAAACTCGGACCGATTTTGGGAATATTTTCATATCCTTTGACGAGGTGACATCCGGTGCAGCCGATCTGCTCGAACAACCGTTGTCCCTGGGCGAGAAGCGCCGCATCCTTCAGCGACTGGACGTCCAAGTGACAAGAGACGCAGCTGCTCTGAACCTTGGCGCCGCGTAACAGCGGCGTTTCCCAGTAGGGCACCTCTCCGTGGGCCTGCTTGACGCTATTCACGGCAGCTCCTTGCCCCTCGTGGCAAGCAGTGCAGCCGAATTTCTCCGGAGGATGGGCGTTATCCGCCAATAGCACTTCGCGGTTCGGGTGAGCGCGAAAGGGTTGCGGCTCTTTTTCAAAGCCTGGGCGGTTGATGCCAACGTGACAACTCTGGCAGCGGTCCACACGCGCAACCGGCTCATCGAAGTTGTTACGGTCGAACTCGGGCAACGTTACCTGTTTAATATTGGGGATTTTGTAGAATGAAATCAGTTTCAGCTCACTGATCTTGACCGTCGAGGACGCGTTTTCCATGACGCGGATCCACTTGTCTCGCTCCGCGGTCGCCTTCTTGAGCTGGTCTTCCAGCCCCTTGACGCTGCCGTTGAGCTTGTCTATCTGGTCTTTCAACTGATCGCGCCTCTGCTGCGCTTTTTCGAGGTCGGGGTCCAGTTTGGATTTATCTTTATTGAGCGCTTGGATGCGGGCCAAAGCCGGCTTGGGGTTGCCTCCGGTCTGGACGGCATAGTCCTGATCGTACCAGGCCTCCTCCAGTTCGCTCTTGAGAAACTTGATTTCCTGATCCAGCTCCGCAAATCGAACCTTTGCCTGTGTTTCTTCTCGGGTTAAGCTCTCGAGCTTCTTCCGCGTCTCGCCTTTGGCCAGGCTGGTCTGTACCGCCGCGATTTTTTTTGTTAGCTCTTGATAGGCCGGCTCCGCCTGAAGCTTCTTGTCTTCTTCGTTATAGGCCACCTGAGCTTTTTGATAGTCGAGCCGGTAAAACCGCGCTTGAAACGCTTTCCAAGGCCGCCGGGTAATGTTGTCGTCCCAGAAGGACCAGAGGGTGAGGACCACCAGGATGACGCTGCCCAGCACAAAAATACTGCCGTAGGATTTTTTCTCTTCGCGCTCGTCTATGCCCCTAACCGCCATCCGTGCCTCTCAAGTTATTTTGTTCTCCAGCGCTCGGCCCAAAGAAAAGACCCCGACACCGATCAACGTCAGTACGATCTCCTCCGCCATTGTCGCATGCTGCACGATCCCGACATAGATGGCGTAACCCACGTCAGCAACGCCGATCGCTTCGAAGATCTTAGCTACGTAGAACATCAGATGTTAAGCCAGGGCGTGACCATGATGTATTTCACGTTGAAAGCCAGGCGCAGGAACATCTTCACGGGAAGAGCCACCATCGTTACGAAGAGGAAAGCAGTGATCGCAAAGCGCACCGGTCCCCAACGTTCCATGAACTCCCTTCCCTTGATTCGGATCACCCACCAGTGGAACAGACCGATGCCCGCGGCGAAATATGCTAAAATGCAAAACAGTCCGAACACAGCGGACCATTTATAATCGCGAAATCCCAGAAGATAGGGCAGATCTATGTTGGTCAACGCCACGACTTTGTGCGGATCCCAGCGCTGCCACGGCCAGAACAAATTCCACCCGGGCCCCCGGAAAAAGGTTCCGATCATGATCATGCTGACCCACAGCACGTGGAAACCGAGAAAGAAAGTTAAGATCTCGTACTTCCTGTCTTTGAAACAATAATAGCCACTTCCTTTGGGATTGATATCGATAAAAGGGATCACCATGAGACCGACGATAATGAGGCTGGGCATCACGACGCCCGCGTTCCACGGATCGAAATAGACGAGCATCTCCTGCAACCCGAGAAAGTACCAGGGTGCTTTCGACGGATTGGGAGTGCGCGTCGGGTTCGCCGGCTCTTCCAGAGGCGCGTCGATCAACAGCGCCCAGAGAATCAGAACGATCATAACGAACATCGCGCAGAGAAACTCGTTTCGCACGAGATTGGGCCAGGTGTGGATTTTGTCGTCGACTACTACGGGTTTTTTCTTTTCTTGAGCGATTTCAGCCATAAAGCCTCTATCCCATTTTTCGATTTTGGATTTTCGAAAAACTGTTGATCCTTTGAAACCTCTTTAGCCGTTTGTTTAGAGCGATGGTCCCGAAAAGCCGTCTCTGCGAATGCGCCAGAAGTGCACGGTCATGAGAACGCTGGCTACTATCGGGATGAAGATACAGTGGAGAATATAAAACCGCAGGAGAGTGTGCGGCCCGATCTCCCCTCCGCCAAACAGAAAGGCCCTAGCATCGTAGATAGGGTTGGCGCCGACAAACTCGGCAAAGGGGCCCTCGTTTCCGAGCAGAGGAGTCGCGCGCGCCATATTGGAGCCGACGGTCACGGCCCAAATGGAAAGCTGATCCCAAGGCAAAAGGTATCCCGTAAAGCTCAAAAGCAAGGTCAGCACGAGCAGCAGAACACCGACGACCCAGTTAAATTCCCGCGGCGGTTTGTAAGAGCCGGTAAGAAAGACACGGAACATGTGCAGCCACACGAAGACGATCATGGCATGAGCAGACCAACGATGCATATTTCGCATCAGCATGCCGAACGGCATGTCAAATTCCAGATATTTCATATCGGCGTAGGCGTACTCGGAGACTGGGCGGTAATAAAACATCAAGTAGATGCCGGTGACCACCGTAACCAAAAACATGAGAAAGGTGAGTCCGCCCATGCACCAGGTAAAGCGCATCCTCACGCCGTGCCGCCGCACCTTGGCCGGATGTAAATGGAGGAACACGTTGGCCGTGACCATGAGCACGCGATTTCGTGGAGTGTCCTCGTAGCCGTGACGGAAGATCGCCTTCCAGACGTGGCTCTCAACAATATCCCGCTTAATCTCTTCCCACTTCTTTGAGCTCATAGGGTATTTCCCATCACACTTTCAGGATGCTCGCTGGAAATTGCTCGTCAGGTTCGACGCCCGCCTGCATTTTGTAGACAGTTTTTTTATCCACGACCAACTGTCCGTCTTCACCCACGTCGACCTTAAATCGATCCATGGGCCTGGGCGCGGGACCTTCGAAATTAAGCCCGCTCTTGTAATAACCGCTGCCATGACAAGGACACTTGAACTTTTCCTCGGCGGCCAGCCACCGCGGGGTGCAGCCCAGATGCGTGCATTTGGCAAAGATAGCGTAGATGCCTTCCTTTTCGCGCACGATCCAAACTCGCTGGTCTTGCTTGTATTTCTCGCTCACCTCGCCGATTGCGTAGTCGTTAGCGGACCCGGCTTTAAAGGTTGACGGCGGCTGAAACAAGACCCTGGGAAACGCGGAACGGACAAAGCCAGCCAGGATTCCGAGGCTGAAAATACCGAAACCACCCCAACCAAGCCGAGTAAAAAAATCTCTGCGCGACCAGATACCGGGTTTTTGCTTTTCTTTTTCCGCCATAAACCTTTACCTTTTAAACCAGCTGATGAGTGCTCCCCAAGCCACGAAGATAAATCCACCTAACATCAGAAACAAACCCACCGGTCCAACAATGAATGATAAGCCGGCGCCCAAACAAAATATTAAAACTCCTGTTCCCAGTGGATTGAATGGAGCTGGAGTCGATCCTCCTCTGCTTTCTTCACCCTCGGCCTTGTGGATCAGTTCCTCGCGGATAAGGGCAAACGCCAACTCTTTGAGATCTTCCCGTCGCTCCGAGTCGGCGCGCTGAATCAGACGGCCAATCTCTTGAGCTAGTCTCTCGATCTCTTGCTCACGCTCTTGAGGCGTTACATGGGGAGTATCGGATGCCACTAAGATTAGGTTTGTTGATTATTATAGAAAAATTTCTTTGTCAACCATTTCGCCGACGATGAATCATCCTCTGCGCAGCAAAACCACCGCCGTCGCGGCCATTCCTTCGCCCTTGCCTAACCAACCGAGCTTTTCCGTTGTGGTTGCCTTGATGCTGATCTTGTGTTCGGCAGTTTTGAGCTGCTCCGCCACGCTCTTTCTCATGGCCGAATAGTATGGCGCCAGTTTCGGCTGTTGAGCAACGACCGTCACATCCGCATTCACCAGCGTGAAACGTTTTCGCCGCATCAGACGCAAGGTGGCTTGCAGCAGCTTCGTGCTGGAAATGTTTTCGTAGCGCGGATCACTATCCGGAAAATGCGTCCCGATGTCCCCCTCAGTCATGGCACCGAGAAGGGCATTGATGAGCGCGTGCAGCAGCACATCGGCGTCCGAATGGCCCATCAGCCCTACCCGGTGAGAGATTTCGATTCCGCCGAGAATCAGTTTTCGTCCCCGGCGGAATCGGTGAACATCAAATCCATGTCCGATACGAAACTCTCGGGCCATATTCTAAGATCTCATATCAGCTCGAAGCTGGTCGATATCTTTCCCACGAACTGCAAAGCCATCCAGGCTCAACCGCGCTGCTTCGTGAGCACGATTACGCGGCCATAATCACTCCATACGAAACAACAATCAATAACGGCCACGTCCGTGGACGTTTCAAGACCATGGAATCGAATCTTTTGTCTCAATCATGACGGCTGGTATTGCCGCCATCTGTGGGCTATACTTTAGTGCAAGGTAAAATAATGTGGGCGCGCGTTTTGTTCTTCTCTTCTTCGTTAGGTCTCGTGGGACTTCCGCTTTATACCGTTCTTTCAGGACAGGCTCCGTTGGGCAGGGATTATCGCACCGCTGACCGCTCCAGCGCGGGCATCGCGCCGCTCGCGGAGACCACACCCGAAGCGGTGGTGCAAGTCTACGCGGCGCGAGCCCTCAATTGGCGCGGCATTTTCGGGGTCCACACCTGGATCGCCACCAAGCCCGAGAATGCCAAGGAGTATACGGTACATCAAGTGATCGGTTGGCGCCGGTACCGCAACTTGCCGGTGCTGGCTTCGGCTCCCGGAATTCCCGACGGCCGATGGTTCGGCAACGAACCGGAGCTTCTCGCCGAGCTGCGCGGTGAGGCGGCGGCCAAAGCCATTCCAAAGATCACGGACGCCGTCGCGACGTATCCTTATCCGAATGATTACCGACTATGGCCCGGCCCCAACAGCAACACTTTTATGGCCTATGTCGGACGGCAGGCCCCGGAGCTTGAATTGGATTTGCCGGTGACAGCCATAGGCAAAGACTATCCGATCAATGGATCCGTCATTGATCGAGCTCCCAGCGGCACCGGTTATCAATTATCGATGCTCGGCCTGCTCGGGCTGACCTTGGCGCGTGACGAAGGCCTCGAACTGAACCTGCTCGGTTTAAGCTTTGGCATCGACTTTTCAAAACCGGCAATCAAACTTCCTTTCATCGGCCGGCTCGGGTTGGCTGCGGACTGAGCTACGGATTTTGTTTCGCCGAAGCCTTGGCGATAAATTTTGTTGAACTGGTTTTGCTACTTAACGATGGGCCAGTAACGTCCTTTCCTTTTCATCACCGCGAGCGACACGCCGTACAGCTCTTCCAAGACGTTCCGCTTCAATACATCGGAGGTATTTCCAGCATGCAGCACTTTCCCCTCTTTCAGCACGAGCGTGTTGCGGAACAACGGCAGAATCTCTTCGACATGATGGGTGACAAAAATGAGCGAGGGTATCTTTTTCTGCTTGCCGACGGATTGGAGAGTCGCGAGGAAATTCTCCCGCGCGCCCGGATCCATCCCCGCGCAAGGCTCATCGAGAATGATGAGATAAGGTTTGGTCATCCGCGCGCGAGCGATCAGAACCTTCTGTTGTTCTCCTTGCGACAAGACCCCGAATTCTTGATCGCGCAAGTTACCAGAGCCCATCTGCGCTAAATATCTCTCGGCTAGGCGATAGTCTTGCCGAGTCGCTTCGCCACCAAACCCTTCAACATAGCCGATCTGAGCGAATTTTCCCGAGACAACGGTTCTCAGGACTTTCTCGCGAGAGGGAATCTCTGCCGGCAGCGCCGAGGTCACCCACCCGATGCTTTTGCGAAGTTCGGGTAAATGAATCAGGATTTTGCCTTTTCTGTAGACCTCCCCGCCCGCGTTCGGCCAGAGATAACCACAGGCGAGCTTGAGCAGGGTCGTCTTCCCGGAACCGTTGGGGCCTAGGATCGCCCAGTGCTCGCCTTGCTCGACGGTCCAGTTGATGGAGTGAAGGATCTTTCTTCCGGCAGCGACGTAAGAGACGCTGTGAAGCTCAAACGCGGGAACTTTTTTCATGATCGGCAGCCGTCACGCGGTTGCTGGTTTCGCATTAGATACATAAAAATTGCATCGATGGAAGAATGAGGAAGCAATGATGAGCAAACCGGAATTCGGCTGAGCGAACGGAACTTTCGTTCGGTGAATTTAAGCCGATCCAGCCTTCACGAGATCGAGAATTTTCTGTCGCCGGAGATCGATGACGGCCACCTGATCGGTGCGCTCGCAGCCGACGAAGGCGCACGCGCCGTCGGGATCAAAAGCCAGATGAGCCGGAGCTCCGCCCACCTGCAAGCGAGCCTTTGATTCGCGCGTGCGGGCATCGATCACACAGACGCTCGACTCCCCTGTGTTGGAAACCACCATCCACTGGCTGTCAGGACTGATGGCGAAAAAGTGTGGATAAATTCCGACGGGAATGCGCGCGATGACGCTATGATCTTTCGTATCCCAGACCGTCACGTCATCCGAAGCAAAGTTGGCCACGTAACCGTAGCGGCCGTCCGGGCTGACCAAGGGCAGGTGCGCGGCTACGCCCGCGGAAATTGTCGTCATGACTTCGTGATTTGATGTATCGACGACCGTGACGTCGTCATTCGGCTGGTACGCCCAACGGTTATTCGGCGATACGGCGATGTCGTGCGGCGCCGCACCGACGGCGATTGTCGCTTTTAGCGCACCTGCGGCATCGAGTACCGTTACTGTCCTATCGGGTCCGCTTGGCAAGTAGACGGCATTGCCGTCGGGCGCCACGCAAGGAAGCAAAGGTCGCTTTCCGGTCGGAACCGTCGCCATCACCCGATCACTCACCGTATCGATGATCGTCACGTCATCCGAGCCGCTGTTCGCGACATAAAGCCTCCGACCGTCATGCGAAAGTTCTAGATGCGAGGGATCATCTCCGACCGGAATGTGCTTGAGAACCTTCCGCGTCGGCCCGTCGAGAACGGTTACCCGGTTCCCGGTCGTATTCGTGTAAACACGACCGTCGCGATGGCTTACCACTGAGTGAGCCCCGCGAAGCCCAAGTCGCGGTGTCGAATCATCAGGTCGGAGAACTAACCACGTCGCTTCACCTTCACGCTCTAGTGTGACCCGGTATCCCCGCTCCAGCATGGAAATGTATTGCCGGACAGGGCGTTCTTCGACTTGAGCCCGCACTACGGAGCCCGTGCCGCGAAGCGCAACATACTGTTCCTTCAGGCAATCGACCTGCTGATCAGGTTTCCGCCCACGCAAGTCGAGGTGTAGGGTTTGCGCAGCCATGAGAATCCAAATTTGGAGTGCTGGAGTAATGGGTCTTTAAGAATCCAATACTCCAACACTCCAATATTCCGATAGTTCGGTACTCCATCACTCCATTTTTCCGTTACTGTTTGAAGCGCGTGAAAACCTGTGTCGCATTCTTGTGAAAAATTTGCTCTTTTTGTTCGCTGTTCAGCCAAGAGATGCTTTCGATCTGCGGCCGCACGTCGTCGTACCATCGCCCCGTTCGAGGATCGGTCTTCGAGCCGGCGCCGGGGCGCTCTGTGCCGAACAGGCAGCGATCCGGACCGACGACTTTGAACAGCAGTTCAAGCGACTCCACATTGTAGAGCGCCGTGTCGAAATAGAGCTGGCGCAGCCGCTGGTCGAAATTTTCCGTGTCGTTAGGTCCGCGCAGCTGCGAGCGCCACCTGCCCACTTGGTACGGCACCGAGCCGCCGCCGTGGGAGATGATCAACTTGAGCTTGGGAAAGTCCTCGAACACTTTCGAATCCACCAGCGAGAGGATCGCGATGCTTTCCTCAGTAATGAAATGGCCGTGGAACGATTCGCGGGGATTCTTACAGCTCGCTCCGTGCACCAAGCCAGGGACGTCCATTTGAACCATCTTTTCATAGAGCGGGTACCAGTATTCCTCGCCCATCGCCGGCGTCTGGCCGTCGCCCTCGCCGGGATCCGGGTTGACCATGATGCCGACGAAACCCAGCTCGTCAACGCAACGATCTAGCTCGTCGAAGGTATTCTTCACACCTGCGCCGCCGCATTGCGGCAGGCCGCCGATGGCGCGAAATTTTTTTGGTTCCACCTTCACTTGTAAAGCCAATGCGTCGTTGACTGCTTCGCAATACCAATGAACGATCTTCTCCGGCTTCGCCGAGTGCATCATCGTGTAGGGCCGGGGCGAGATAAAAGCGTAGTCGGTGCCGACCTCATCCAAGACTTCGGAATGTTTGTGGCCGCGCCACTTGGCCTTTTGAATGCTCTCTTCGGTCACGACGGTCCCTGCCGGCCGATGGAACCCCGCGCTATTGATCAAGCCGGCCTGAAAATTCTGCAGTTCATTACCGGCAACGATATGGTTGTGAACGTCAATAATCATGGTCCGATCCTTTCGCTTTGAGAACTGATCGAAGCTATAAGAAACCGGTACCTGTCTGTCAAGCCGGAGGCGAACGGAACGATGGAGTATTGGAGTGTTGGAGTAATGGCTTTGGTATTTTCAACACTCCATCACTCCATTACTCCATTTCATACCCTGGTTACCTTCTGCGGCGGACGCAGCATGAGACTTAGAAAAGCCGACGTGATCAATGCACAGCCAAAAATGGCGAAAGAGAGACCGTAGCCGTGAGTAAGGTCAAAAAGAAATCCAAAGAAAGGCGGTCCCGCGGCGGCGAGTGCCTGCGAGATTAACAAACCCAAACCACGCACTCTGCCTAGGGAGCGGCGACCGAAATAGTTCGCCCAGAGAATCTCAGGTAGAACCATGTTGCCACCCAGACCGATGCCATACAGAAAAAATCCCGCATAGAGACAGAAAAGATTTTCCGTCGAAATGGCCAGTCCCAAACCCACGGCTTGAATGACGAATCTCAGCATGGCAGCGACGCGGACTTCGATGCGCTCGGCGAGAAGTCCCCACGCCAAGGGTGAAGCGAGCTGCATGGAAGCGATGACGCTCATCACGGTGGCAGCGATCATCGGAGGATGGCCGAGGTCGGTAACGTAAGAGAAGACGTGCAGATTCAGCCCCGTGACACCGACACTGGCAATACCGAAAGTAATCACCAACAACCAAAACGCCTGTGTGCGCATCGCTTCCCCGCGCGCCCAAACTAGGTCTTGATCTATGATCGGCTCAGGCGAGGTCTTTTGTTGATTCGCGGTCACGCTATCGAACCGGATCGGGTCCTGAGATCCATCCGGGAAAAAGCCCATGTCCTCCGGCGAGCGCCTGATGAACAAAAGAGCCGGCCCAACCGCGAGAACTAAAGTCACGAGCCCGAAAACCGACCACGTTGGACGCCAGCCGAGCCAGACCATGAGCGACGCCGCAAAGAGGGGCATACAGACTTTCGCGAAACCAACCCCCATGCTCGAGAGGGCGAGGGCGCGACCGCGCCGGCGCAAAAACCACTGCGCGATGACAATGTTCACCACCATGGAACCCATCATCGAGTCGCCCAGAGTCACGAAGGTCAAGCGAACGAATGCAAATTGCGTGAAAGTCTCAACGTGGCCGAGCAAGAAATAGCCCACCGCAACGACCATGGTGCCGATGGCGATCAACCAGCGGCCGCCGTGACGATCGACGAGCGTTCCCACGAGAGGAGCGACACACGCGCCGATGATTGCCTCGCCGGAGCGGAGCAAGGAAAAAACGCCGCGTGAGATGCCAAGATCCGCCGTGAGAGGTTTAAGGAAAATGCTAAGGGTACTGGCGAGGGCAAATGAGGAAGCGATATTGGCAAGAAATCCTACGCCGACGATGGTCCAGCCGTAAAAAAATTTCCGGCTGCTCGGGCTGGCTGCTTGATCCACCGTCGTCACAGGTATGAATTAGCAGGGATTCGTCTTTTCATGCAATGTAATTACGGCGATGAGATGATATGAGAAAAAAGGAAAACAGAATGCCCGATGTCGGTTTGAAGGACAAAAAGATCTCCTGCCCACGTTACCCTCGGCTGCCTGCCCGTCCTAGAACCGCTTCGCGAGCTCATGATATACAGGCGGCAGCATGGACAACGACCAATTTGCCGAGCTCTCCGCCTGGATCACCCAGGCCGGGTTGGCAGGTCACAGCGAATCAGCAATCCTTGCCGGTTTTTGTGAGCGCGAAGTGGCTCGCGGTCTGCCGCTGGCCCGCGCGCTCGTGCTCATCGACACCTTGCACCCGATTTACGAAGGCCGCGCCTTCCGCTGGACGCGCGCACAAAAGGAAACGACCCTCACCGAATACGGCCGAAGCGACGACGATTTGAGCCGGTGGCAACGCAGCCCCTTCTACCGGCTCGAGGAGTCCGGCGAGCCGCTTCTCCGACGCCACTTGACCGCCGAGACGGAGCCCGAGTTCTCCATCTTTGCCGATCTGCGCGCCGACGGCATGACCGATTACGTGGCGATTGCCAACCGGTTCACCGGCGATGAGATCATCGGCCGCATGGACTGCGTATATTCCTCCTGGGCAACCGACGCCTCCCAAGGCTTCGACGATGATGATGTCGCCGATCTATGCCGGCTCATGCCCTTTCTTGCGCTCGCGGTGAAGTCCGCGTCGTTGGCGCGCATTGCCGGAACGTTGGTCGAGACCTACCTCGGCCGCGATCCCGGCCGGCGAGTTCTGCAAGGCCGCATTGCGCGTGGCGTCGCCGAGCGGATCGAAGCGGTCCTGTGGTTCAGCGACCTCCGCGGCTACACCCGGATCAGCGACACGGCGAGTCCGGGAGACATTATTCCCCTGCTCAACCACTACGCCGACGCAATTATCTCTGCCATTCATGAGCAAGGCGGAGACGTCCTCAAATTGATGGGTGACGGCCTGCTCGCCATCTTCACGGCGGAGGATCGCGGCCGCGCCTGCGATGCGGCGCTCACCGCCGCTCTCGCGGCTCGCCGAAGCGTAACCTTAGTGAACCAGCGCCGGACTGCCAAGGGTCTTCCCATCACCGACATGTATCTCGGTCTTCATATCGGTGAAGTGTTCTACGGCAACATCGGCAGCAAGGACCGGCTCGATTTCACAGTGGTCGGTCCGGCGGTCAATGAAGTGAGCCGGATCGCCGCATTGTGCCGCTCCGTCGAGCAGCCGCTGCTCGTCTCTTCTACCTTCGCCTCGGCGCTCGGCGAAGCGAGAAGCCGCCTCGTCTCGGTTGGACGTTACGCGCTTCGCGGCGTCGGACGCGCCCAAGATTTATTCACACTCGAATAGGTCGGAGCACGGCGGATGGGAAGTGTAGCTAGGCGAACGCCGTTATTCCATCCGATCGCTACGTCAAATCAAAAAATGAAAGCAATTCAAATTGGATGAACATGCGAAGCGGCCCCGCTTTATTCTCGATCGATGAACGTAGGTGTGGGCGAAGGAGAATAAAACATTCAAGTCTTCGAATCTTGCTGGAGATTCTTGCAGTTGCAGTCTTGCCGTCGATGTCGTTGCGGAAGAGACAATCTGTCGAGGCAGGCTTTACGACGTAACCGTGGACAACTCGCGCGTTCCGGAAGTCGAGTCGAAAAAGTCTTGTCGTCTGCTTATTCAAATCGAAACGACGCGTCCGTGCCGGTGACGGCGCCCTTGAGCGATAAATTATTCAGCGTGCCTTTGAATTTGAGGTCCTTGATGGTGTAGACACCGTCAAACCGCAGCGCTTTCGGCAAAGCCTTTCTGAGCTGAGGCATGGCGTTGTTGACCTTTCCCAGATCGAGGGCATCAGCGCGAATGTCGCCATCGAGGGGGACGTCGCGATAGTCGCGATTTCCTGCGATAGGGCCGACCCGGCTCTTGAACTTCAGGTTGTGTTTGGCGGCCATGACCGCAGCCTCCAGCTGAATGTCAAAGGGCTCGTCCCATTCGAAGTCATTCACTTTAAGGTTGATCAGCGTCGCCGTTAGCTCGCTGCCGTTCTTGAGGTCGCGATAACGCAGCGTGCCATCGGAAACATTCAACGACGCAACCAAAAATAGCTGGCTGCCTTGCTTCCTGTCAGATGCGTTTTTGCTACTATCCGCGCTCTCCCGGTCGCTTTTCTCATTGCGGGCGTTGCTCGCGAAGTTGTATTGGCCTCTGGCATCGCGAACGATGGTGATGACCGGCGACTCAAGGACCAGCCTTTTGAGCCGGAACTGGCCGATTAACAAGGGCAGAAGTCGAAGGTCTACTTGAAGATCCTTAGCGCGCAGAAAGGCGGCGGCGGAAAAGGCCGGATCGTCGGCCATGGCAAAATTTACCAAACGAGCGCCGACGGGCGTGAGGGTAACCTCGATCTTGTCCACGGTAATCTTGCGCCCCAGCGACTGTTCCACCTGGCCGATCAGATAATCTTTGTTGCGCCGAACCAGGAAGTTGACGTTCAACACCGTCAGAACCAGAACGCCACTCATGGCCAACACCACAGCGCCGATGATCCGTTTACGCATGTTACCTTTCCCGCAGATACCCGTCTCTTTCCAGCTGCTCCTGCTCCCACTGCTCTCGCTTCTGCCTTAACCGCTCCATCAGTCGCTCCTTCTCGCGTTGCCTTTCCAGTCTTCTCTGCCCCTGTCGCTCTTGCGTATCCTCTAATCTCTCTCTCTCGCGTTCCGTTGGTTCTGCTCGCGGCGCTTCACGCTCTACGTCGCGGCGCGGCGGAGGCAGTGGCAAAGGTGCCGGTTTGGCTCTCTCTCCGGACAACCAGTCTCTGACGGTGTCAAACAACCAATCTTTGGCTGCGTCCCAATAGGGCTCCAAGATAGAATCGCGCGGTCTTGCGTACGGGAAGCGGGCACCGCTGTCGATTAATCGCGCATCGAGAATGTGCTCAAAAAAATCTCCGACCAGAAGCACGGCGTTGTGCCCGCCCCCGCCCCAATAGGTACTGCGCATCATGACGCGCGAGTCGTTGAAGCCGACCCACGCCCCGGCGACGAGCCGCGGATGCATCAAGATAAACCAGCCGTCGGTATTTTTTTGCGTGGTGCCAGTTTTTCCCGCAACATCGGCGCGCACGCCGAACCGCGCTCGCACCGCTTGCCCGGTGCCTTGATCGACGGCGTCGCGCAGCATGTTGATCAAGTTGCCCACGGTCTTGTCGGACATGACGCGCTGATTTTCGGTGGCGAATCTGGCGAGCAGGTTGCCGTTCTTATCAGTGATGCGGGTGATAAAGATCGGCTGGCGGTATTCGCCGCCCGAAGCGATGGTGCTATAAGCGGAGACCATTTCCAACGGGGTCACCGGACTGGTGCCGAGCGCCAACGACGGCACCTCGTCGAGCTTGCTTTGGTCAACTCCCATTCGCCGCGCAAGCTCCGCGGTTTTTTTGGGGCCGACTTCCTGCATGACCTGCGCGGTGATCGTGTTTTTCGAATAGATGAGACCCTCGCGCGCGGTCATCGACTGGCCGGTCGGCGGCGATAGATCGGAAGGGCGCCACACGGTGCCGTCCGGCAGAGGAATTTCCACGGCGCGATCGATGAAACGTTTGTCGGGCGACATCCCCTGCTCGAGCGCCGCGCCGTAAACAAACGGTTTAAACGTCGAACCCGGTTGCCGCCGGGCTTGCGCCACGTGATCGAACTGGTCGGTGTTGAAGTCGCTGCTACCGACCCATGCCTTTACCTGGCCGGTGACCGGATCTATCGCTACAAAACCCGCCTGTAGGCGTGTTTTGTCGGCGCGCAGCTTAACCATGAATTCCTTATTGCTCTTCAACTGCGCCAGCGCAGCTTCAGGCGCCGCGCCGGAATCGACCGCGCTGCGGTAAGTCGTGGATTCTCGAATAAAGACGTCGAGCAAGCCCGGCTTGGTTTTCCAAAAATAGGCGAACGGCTGCACGCGCCGGCGCTGATCGACGTATGTGCTTGGGCTCGACGATATCAATCGTTCGGAGCTCACTCCCCACTCAACGTCTGCGACCGCTTGCAAGGCCTCCATTTGGACGTGTACGGCTTGGTTGGCAACCGCCTGCAAACGTGAGTCGATGGTGGTGTGCACGATCAACCCGTCGGAATAAATGTTTTTGTCGTTACGGTCCGCCCAGTCGATCAGCCATTTACGAATGTGCGCGGCAAGATGCGGAGCGGGGCCGACTGGTTCCGGCTGGCGTTCGAAATTAAGACCTATCGGCCTGGTTTTTAGCCGATCGAAATCGGCCTGGTTTAACACGCCGCGCTTGACCATTTGCGACAGCACCACGTTGCGGCGTGCAAGCGCGCGCTCGGGATTGAGCACCGGGTTGTAGTAGCTCGTGCCTTTCAACATGGCGATCAAAGTTGCGCTTTCAATGACACTGAGTTGCTGCGCCCGCTTGTCGAAATAGGTCCGCGCAGCCATTTCGATACCGAAAGCGTTGTACAAAAACGGCATGGTGTTAAGGTACGTTTCTAATATCTCTTTTTTTGTATATGCGTATTCGATTTTGATCGCAGCGATCGTCTCCTTTATTTTCCGTGTGATCGTCCGCTTTCGGCCAATTTCCTCCGGATATAGGTTGCGCGCGAGTTGCTGGGTTAGAGTGGAACCGCCCTCCCGATCGCCGATCAAGGTGCGCAGGAGTCCCGTCGCGGTGCGCCGCAAATCGACGCCGAAGTGTTGGTAAAAGCGATGATCTTCCGTGGCGATCAGGGCATCGATCACATGCGGAGAGACTTGATTTAACCGGACCCACTCGCGGTTCATCGGCTTAAAAGTGGCCAGGCGCTTGCCGTCGGCCGAAACCAGCACGCTGGGTTGATCGATTTTGGCTTTGCGTATATCGGAAATACTCGGCGTGAACGGTATCAAAATGACCGCGTACGCACACAACAGCGCCAGTCCAAGCGCACCTAACGCGGCCAGTCCCTTCGCGCCAGCAATAATCCTGACCCGCTTACTCAAGGTTGGATCGATTGCAGCTCTGAAGTAGCCCGCGAGCCGCCGGTACAAGCGCCTGACCCGTCCGGGAGGCCGTACGTTTTCAGCCACTATGGTTCCCTACGTTTTTGGCGACGCTGAAAAGGTCGCTAGAACTGGATCGATGGTCACCACGGAGCTTGAGACGGAGCAACTGCGCAGCATTTCGCGCAGCGTTTTAGGCCATCCTGCCGCTTGCCGCCGCTCGCTGGCGATGTTTTTATGTCTCAACTCTCGCAACCCTTCCAGAAAAGCACGCAGCAGGCTCGCTCGCAAACGAAGCGATCCGATGATCTAGAGAGCTTCTTCTCCTCTGGCAATCGGTAACAGCGAATAACCCGCAGTCGTAAGAGAATTGGCTGACTTGAAGCGTGAGATCACATCGTCTGCAAGAAAGCGAACCCTGGCCAATGGCATCCCGTCACGGACACGCGGCGTAATCTGTTTAGACGAATGGACTGTGAATAAGTTAATGACGACCGTGCTTCTACGGATAGGGAGGAGAAGTAGTGTGAGGATGACAGGGTCAGACTTTTTACGGACACCATAGACTTTCCAACCTACGGGTTTGAGGGCTCGGGAGTGCTCCCGGCTTCCTCAGTCACTTTCAGCTCGGACTTTTTCGCTTCGATTAGCTTTTTGAGATTTTCGATTCTCTCTTGTCCGCTGGGGTGACTGCTCAAGAACGGAATCCTGACGCCGCTCGGGAGCTTGAGCATTTTTTCGTGGAGTCGCACCGTGGCTCCGGGATCGAATCCCGCAGCCGTCATGTACTCCACGCCGAATGCGTCGGCTTCCCGTTCGTCGTCGCGGCTGTAAGATGCTTCAATCAACTCGGCGCCGAACCCGCTGATATATCCCGCGCCGGGCACGCCCGCCATTCCCAATCCAACGCCGACCAGAGTTCCAGCAGCCTGAATGCTGTTGGCCCGTGTCTTCCCGGCATCGACGTGCCCCGTGGCCCAGTGCGCCGTCTCATGACCCAGCAATGCCGCAAATTCGTCCACATCCTCACCGACGAGTCTCGCCATGGCAGCATTGATCGCGATGACGCGCCGCCCGTTCACCAGCGCGGCAAAGGCGTTGGGATCCTCTCCGTCCACGAGCAGCAGGTCCGCTTGAACCTTGGCCGCGCGAGTAATGCGCAGGTGCGACAGAAATACTTTCTGTATGGTCTGCTTATTAACGCTTAGAATAAGCCTCTCGCCGGGAGCCGTGAGCGCGATCGTCGGTTCAGGCACCAAAACCAATTCGCGCACGTTCCAGTACAAATGAGAGCGCGTGGCGCAACCGGCGAGCAGGAACAGCAATAAGACAGGCAACCTGATTTGTTTCATAGCGAACGAAATCTAGCGCGCCATAGTCCAACAGAAACAGGCGGTGGTCAAGCGTAGCGGGAGAGGTAATTTTGCTGTAGCCTCTATTTCGTAAGTTTTCCCGAAAGGATCTCACATGAAAAGTTTTGTGTTCGTGTTGGCTGCCCTTTTGTTAACAACTAGAGCCTACGCTCAACCAACCGAGAAAGAACCAAGACCACCTTCAGTGACGGCCAGCGGCGAAGCCGTCATTACAGTCGAGCCTGATCAGGCAGAGATCGACATCGGCGTCGTCACTCAAGCAAAGAACGCACCGGACGCGGCGAGGGAAAACGCGGACAAGCTTTCGCGAGTTATGGCCGAGGTTAAGAAAATTCTCGGCAAAAGCGACGAGGTGAAGACCGCCAGCTATTCGCTGACTCCGAATTACCGCTATCCCCAAGGCGGCAAACCGGATCTCGTCGGCTACACGGCGACCAACGTATTGCGCATCAAAACCGTGACATTGAGCAATGTCGGCAAGTTGATTGACGCCGGGATGCAATCGGGTGCAAACACCATCAGTCGCCTCGCGTTCACGCTCAAAGACGAACAAAGCGCCCAACTGCAGGCGCTTCGCCTCGCGTCACAAAAAGCAAAAGTAAAGGCCGATGAAATTGCAACCGCGCTGGGCTTGAAGATTGTCCGGGTGCTCTCGGTCACCGAGGCCGAACGCGGAATTCGTCCGATTGTAATGGCTCAGCGAGGCGCGCAAATGGAAGCGCTGGCGGCCGCGCCGACTCCCGTCGAGTCGGGTACCATCGAAGTTCGCTCGTCTGTGACGTTAACTGGTGAACTCGGCCCGAAGTAGTCACGGGCCGACTCGATCCAACACTCCGTTACTCCATCACTCCAACTCCTGCTCTCACATCTAACCTTCGTACCTGCCCGGATCTTCATAGTAGTGACGGTAGTACCAGTCGGCGATCTCCCACCCGGTCGTCCGCCAGACGCCGTCGTGGGAACAGATATAATCCAAAGCCTTCTCCAAATATTTGATCCGGTAAGGAAGGCCGATGACAAAGGGATGAAGCGGAAGACACAGCACTCTGCCACCCGTCGCGCTGTCGCGATAGAGAGTATCGAAGTGGTCGCAAACCATCCGGTAATATTCCTCGGATGTGTGGTTCTCGCGAATGAAAACACGGATATCGTTAACCCCCAGCTCGTACGGAACCACGATCATCCGGCCGCTCTTGACGCGCATCGGCACCGGCTGCTCGTCGCAGCCCCAGTCACAGACGTATTCGAACCCTTCGGCTGCCAGATGGTCCGGCGTGTTAAAGGTCTCACCCAATCCTGGACCGAGCCAGCCCTTCGGCGCCTTTCCCGTCGCCGAGGTAACGATCTGTTTGACCTTGCGAATGATGTCGAGTTCTTCTTCGACAGGATAATCGAGCATTGAAATGCTGTTCGTCATGCCGTGGCCCAGCCATTCCCATTCCCGCTTGTTGCCCTCCTCGATAATCGCCGGGTGATGCTGGCAGACTTCGGCGTTAAGGAGCACGCTGGCGCGTATGTTGAATTGTTCGAGCACGTCCATGATGCGAAAAACACCGACGCGTGAGCCGTAATCGCGCAGCGTGTAACCCGGCACGTCCGGCGCGTGATTGCTGCCGGAGCCGCGAATCGGCATGTCGAAGTGGAAAAATTCGATATTCGGCGCGACCCACAGGGCGATCCGCGTGTCCTTCGGCCAGGTGATTTTCTTTCGTCTAATGATGGGAACATAGTCGTATCGGCGATTTTGCATAGGCTCAGCTCCTCTCCGGCTGGTGGGGCCCCCCGAATTTCTTTATCCGGGGTCCAGTCATAGTTTCGTCTGGATTCCCGATAGAAGCATTCGGGAATGACAGACTTTTAGAGACTGAGAATCGTTTTTACACCGCAAGCTGCGGGATTTGACCCAAAGAGACATTAAACAAGAAGCCTCGCTGGGAACACCAGCCGGGCTTGCTGCGTCAACACTCGAAGCTACGCAACTACTTGGCTGCAGCAAGAGCGGTGTCATAGTTGGGATGATCACCGATGCTGCTCACGTATTCTACATGTTTGAGTTTGTTGTCCGGCCCGACGACAAAGACTGCGCGCGCAAGCACGCGATCCAGCGGGCCGCCGGAGATCAAGACGCCATAGTTTTTGCCGAAAGAGGCGTCCCGGTGATCGCTTGCGGTGATAACCTTGTCGATATTCGCGGCGCCGCACCAGCGTTTCTGAGCGAACGGCAAATCCATACTAACGCAGATGATCTCAACGTTCGGCAGTTTACTCGCCTCCTCATTAAATCTTTTGGTCTCCAGGTCGCAGACGGGCGTGTCGAGTGAAGGAACGCTGGCAATAATGCGCGTCTTTCCGGCAGCGCTGGCCAACGTGTAATCGCTCATGTCACTGCTCTTTTGAATCTTGAAGTCCGGCGCCGCCTGCCCGACCTTTACTTCGTTTCCTAACAGCGTCACCGGTTTGTCTTTAAACATGACTGTCGCCATATTGTTTCCTCCTAACTTTTGTATTTCGTTGAGGGAAGTTCTCAGACGTTTTTAGTCACTTAATGACGAACTATCAAGAGACGAAAGTAAAACTGAAAACCCGTCTTATCGGAGATGGAATTTAGTCCGAAGCCGATCCCAGGAATCAAACCGAGCCAGGTTTTGCAACACCGTCGTCGTAGGCGGAAGAATGGGAAAGTCTTGTCGATAAGCTCGCGACATAACCTCTCCGGGCTTTATCCAAACGCTGTGTGTTACCTCTTCGGAACATGTCAGTGGCGTCTGATTCGCCGGTAGTATGGCCATATAGAAGCATGTGTCGAAGCGCATCGAATAGATTTCCGGCGTCACCCAATGGTCAAAGTAGACCGCCCGAGACAGGTCGCAAAAAAGATTCTCCAAATCAAGGAAGGAGCCAAAGTCCAATTCTTTTCTCACAACCGCTTGGCGTTTGAGTTCGATTCGCTTCCTCGTCGGCTCATCGAGTAGGTCAATGCTATGGGCAGATTCAGTCACGCAGAGAAGGACGCCAACTTCTTCAAAGAGTTCCCGGATGACGGCAACCCAATGACCCAGAGCGATTTCGTTGTCATGTCGATGACCTAGTATTTTTCGAGCTTCATCGCCTGAAAGCCCGTGGCATCTTTCAAGCACCCGCGGTGAATAATCGGACTCATGGATGGTCCCTCCCGGAAAAACGTAAAATCCGCCGAGAAACCGCATCTGCGGCGGACGCCGAGTTAAAAGAATGTCGAAGCCGCCGTGCTCGTTGGGACGAACCAGAACGACAGTGGAAGCATAACGAGCGCGAGCCATGATGAAAAGTGTGGCTCGTTAGACGGGAGAAAGCTAGAGAGCCAACAAAGACACGGAACGTCGCGGCCAATCCTTTTGCATTATTGATGAATGAACTACCCCGCAGCAAGCTGCGGGGTATGGAAAGATTTTGTGATCATTTTCCCCAAAGTTGTCACCACCGAATGATCTTATCGGGGGTCCAGCCCGAGTTCGCCTGGATTCCCGCTAAAAGCATGCGGGAATGACGGACTTTGAGACTCGGAATCGCCATTACGCAGCAAGCTACGGGAAATTGACCCGAAGAGATTGAAAGACCCCCGGTAACTACTTTCTGCCGATCTCGCGCAGCAGCTTTTCCCACTTACTATTTTCTTTCTCGTATTCCTCCACGGTCATGCCCTGCTCGGCGTACCAGCGCTTGAAGTCGGGCTTGTTGACGGCGCTGTCGAGTCCGAATTTGCCGAGGAGCTTCTGC
>WNGH01000069.1_pt1 | contig 80721 bp, 75 predicted proteins | sample 5400631 | NCBI WGS metagenome assembly WNGH01 (sample SAMN13153373, study PRJNA577476) | soil metagenome | isolation source: 115 cm soil or saprolite under Garry oak tree replicate 1 | place: USA:California | collected 2016-06-15
CGCACCGCGCTCGAGAACCCCAAGGCCGTCAGCCTGCCGTACGACCTCCGCCCCTGACCGGACGGAAATCCAAAAACCTGTCCACAATCGACCCCGGTCGAGACAAAATCAGCGCGACGGGGTCGAGCGAGGACTTACGAAGCATTGACCCAGACCCGTCGACGATCACTCTATGGTGTGGGTTTTCCAAGCCTGCCGAGAACTACGCCAATCGTGGCGCCCACCACTGCGCCGATGCATATCCATTCGGCCATTGCGTGCGTTGCTGCCCCTATTGCTACTCCGACACCAATTCCGACTGCTACCCAAACCGCTGCCTTTTGACCTTTCATTTCAGTTTTCTCCGTTTACGCCCCACGCCCCGGCTAAGCTGCGGTGCACGGACACGGACTCCAAGCCGCCGAGGACCTCCCGGGCGCCGTTGGCTTCAGCCGGTTGTTAGCCGTCCAGGCTCCCAAGGCTGAGAGATTCCGCCAAGCGCCTCACGTATTCTGGGTGGCCCGGATTTCTTGACTCAAGCATCTGTTCACGAAGAAGCTCGCGCGCACGTTCTCGTTGGCCGCGGGTGGCTAGGATAATCGCGACGACGATGCGCGCCGGGCTGCTCGCCGCCACACTATCCAGCCGCCTGTCCCATTGAGCGAGAATTCGGTCTCGAGTCGCGAAGCGGTCGAGAAATGGCAAGCCGAAACGCTCAAGGCACAAGTGCACGTTGTCAACGACCTCCTCATCTGCTCGAGCGCGCCACCAGACATCCTTTCCTTCACCAACGAGCTCGCCGAGTCGCGCGCGCACACAGCAGCGGTATTCCCGAACCCAAGACTTGGCCAAGCCTCCGCCGTGTAATAGTGCAACCTCCGGCACATAAACGCCAAGGTTGACTGTGAATAACCCGTGCAGGTTCTCCCGTAGGCCGGGAATGTATGTGGTACCGGGTGGATCCGACGCGCCCATCTGGATGTTGATGACCTGTGTGAGACCGTCGTCCGTTTCCCGATTGAACGTACGTCCCCGCACCTTAAATCCGCGTTGTCGAAGGAACGGCCGAAGTACCCTTTGAATCGTGTCAGTTGCTTCGGCATATGCGGACTTTGCCATGACATCCACCATGGTACGGCTAACGCCCCGGTTCAGGCGCGGTAGGCGAACGCCAAACGCGCCGGAGGACCACCTCCCAACACGCCCACCGTCGCCTGCAACCTGTTGTTGGGCAGCATCGTCCCCTCATCGCTGCTGTCGTGTAACGAATCGTGCAGCCTCGGAAGACCACTCGTGGGACCTTCTCTCCGGGATTACTCGACTCGTAACAGCTTAAGACTAGTCTCGCTCAGTGGCGCTGTCGATGGCCCAACCCGGTCGCCCTTCCGGAAGTTGAAGTCAGTGGATTTGTTGGTCAATGACAGGGTCGTACCATCGATTCGAAACTGGTACTTATCGAATCCGCCGGCCATAAAGCCAGGATTCCGCGCAACGATCGGATGAAGGGTCAATGTTGTTCCCGTGAGGTCGTACGTTCCGCTACTCGCCACGAACGAATCGAACGCCGCGAGCTTTTCAGCGTTGGTCGGAACCTCGGCGGTGTACGGCTTTCGAGGTTGGCTGCCCCAGACGTACATTATGCTGTAGTGCCTCGGAGTAAAGATCATGAGGCTTGGCTGAGGATTAGGCACGTTCGAAGCGTCTGCTCCAGTGATGACGATTTCCGTGACCTCCCAGATTCCCTCAATTGGCTTTCGCGCGCTGCCCTGAGCGCCAAGCAAGGTGCTGAGAAGTCCGATAACGAACGCCGTCTTCAAGACTCGCTTCATGCTGTCCTCCAATCATGTCCGCCCAACGCTCCGGCTAAGCTGCGGCACGAGCGGGCTACTCGATCCTGGCGCGAAGATCGCGGACTTGGCGGGTCCGTTTGGGGAATTTCTGTTCAAAGCGATGCAGCCACTCGAAGGATTCCTGACGCCGGCCGGTCTTGTTCAGATCGACGATGAGGGCGGCGATGACGCTCGGCTCGAGAGGGTGATCCGGCCAGTGGCGCAGGAAGCCGGTGAAAACGTCGGCCGCCTTGTCGTCCTTCGGGCCGATGGGAAGTGCGCCGGACGAGACCGCCTCGCCGTAGTAGTAGGTCACCGCCGGCGCCAGAGGTGAATCGTCATAGCGCCGGAGGAACGAGCGCAGCGTCTCGGCGCACGCTCCGACCTCCTCGTCCTTGCAGTAGGCCCAGGGTCCCAGGCGAAAGAGCGCCGTCAGGCGATTCACGGAGCCGAGCGCTTCGATCGCCTGTCGTTCGCGCTTGGTCGGATCGCGAACCTCGATCGTCAGGGGCTCGGCCCGCACCAGGACCGGGTTGGGATCGTTGCCGACCTGAACCTGTCCGGTGATCACATAATGGCCCGCAATGGGGAAGGCGAGATCGCTCGACGTCTCGTTGAAGAACACCACGACATCCCTGGTCTCCGCCTGGTGCGCCTGCAGCATCACGGGTTTAGCGGCCATGATGCTCCTCGCCCCATTTCGGTAGTCGATCGTTTCGCCGTTGGCTCCCCGGATTGAAAAGGCTACTTCTCCCAGCCCGTATATCAGATTGCTGGGGACCATGATCTCTGAATCGCTTATATTCCGGAGCGAGTAAACCACCACGATCGGTTCGTACAGTGAGAAGACCGCCTTACCCGCGTTCATTTCGAACCTCAGGCTTCCGGGATCCCACCGTGGCCGAGCAGGGGCATCCCGGGGGGCCGCATGAAGCAGGAATCCCGCGCAGCAGGAGAGGAGTGCCGGGAGAAAAATGACCTGTCGCATTCGGAGAAGGGGGTAGGCCGAGACCCGTGTGGTCATCAGAGGCACGCCCTCTCCACGGAGCGTCGGCGCTTGATTCACGATGGTGACGATGTCCAAGTTCAGCATGTCCGCGCGGTGGATCCCTTGCGCTCGAATATACGCCTCCTGGTGTTTCAGGCACAAGGTGGGCTGCCCAGGGGGCGCAGGGCCGACGCCGCGCTCACGTGGGGAGGGGCCAACCTCCCGGACAACGGTGGATCCTAGGTCCATCGACTCCTTCGCAAGGGCGTCGCGGCTCTCCCCTGGGTCAGAGAGTCAGAGAGCCGGGACGCGTCAGTGCGAGCCGTGGGCGGGGAGGGTGCGGCTCTCCCGATCCTTTCCTACGGGACCGACCAGCCGCGCCAACCTGCGCACACCTGGGAACATGTGGAGGAAACGAACAGGCGGGCCGCTGTTAACCGCCGGCCCGCCGGTTCGAAATAGATGAGGTCTGGCTCCTCAGGTAGGACTCGAACCTACAACCCTCCGGTTAACAGCCGGATGCTCTACCATTGAGCTACTGAGGAATGGTAGTAGAGGGCGGCGACCGCGGCCGCGCTCATATAATAATGATACGGAGCCCGGACGCCACCTGTGCTGGAAATGCGCCATTCTATGGAATTGCGCGCGGGGCGGTCAAGGGCCGGCCGCGACGCCCGCGGAACAGGGCAATCACGAATCGGTGATCGCGACAGCCTCTCAATTGATGACTCCGCTCACTTCTTCGGCGCCGGGTGCAGGAAGTCGTTCACCGATTGGACGAACAGCACCGGCTGATCCACGAACGTCATGTGGCCGGACTGTGGATAGATGACGAGCTTCGAGCCGGGGATCTTGTCGTGCATCTCGCGCGCGATCGAGGGGTCCGACTCGTCGTGGTCGCCTGCAGTGATCAGCGTCGGCACCCGGATGGTCGGCAGGCGGTCGGCGTACTCGACCGACACGAGGTTGCCGTCGATGATGAACTCGCCGTGCGAGCCCCACATCTCGCGATACAGATCCCACGACGTGTTGCCGGTGTCGGTTGGGTTGTAGTTGGGATCGGGGTGGCGCTGGTAGAGATAGGGAAAATACCCTTCGCCCCACGCGGCCTTCATGTATTCGTCGGTGTAGCGGTTCTTCTCGTAGTCCCTGCCGTGGCCGTAGAGTCCGAGCTTCTCCATCCCGTCGATGCGCGCGCGCAGGTCGGGGGGCATCGCCTGCTTCATCTTGACGAAGACTTCATTCAACGCCCGGGTGCTGTGGAAGGTGCTGCACAGCAGGAGATGGCTCAGGTTCGCCTGGTACTTGAAGGCGTATGCCTGGGCGAGCACTCCGCCGTACGAATGCCCGAGGAGGGAGATCGTGCCGAGGCCGAGCCCGCGGCGCACATCCTCGAGGTCCTCCACCATGTTCTCGACGGTGTACCCCTTCGGGTCGTCCAGTTTCTCCGAGCGGCCGGAGCCGCGCTCGTCGATGAAGATCAGGCGGTTCTGGCGCGCCAGCGGCAGGAGGTAGGGGAGGAAGTAGTCGTGCGAGGCGCCGGGGCCGCCGTGCACGATGACGAGCGGCGCGCCGCGGCCGACGGTCTTGTAATAGATGAGAACGCCGTGCGCGTCGACCAGCCCCTCCTGGATCGGGTAGACCGGGCTGGCCGCGGCCGCCGCTGGGGGGGCGGCCGGCTTGTGACGCGGTTTCCTGGCGGCGGCCGCGGCGGGCCCCGCTGCGGCGACGGCCAGGGCGAGCAGCAGAACGGGGTGCTTCAGGACGCGGCTCATGCGGACCCTCCGAACTCGCTCTTCTTGAACAGGGGATGGTAGCGGAAGCGGGCGAGCGCCGTCTCTCCGCCCTGCTCGCGGTCCACGACGGCGACGACGGCGGCGACCTCGAGGCCGGCCTCCTCGGCCCGGGCGATCGCCTCGAGCGTGGAACCGCCGGTCGTGACGACGTCCTCGAAGATGACGACGCGGCTGCCTTTGGGGATGTCGTTCTCGATGACGCGTCCGGTGCCGTGGTCCTTGGTCCCCTTGCGCACGAGGAAGCCGCGCAGGGGGCGCAGCGCGGCGGTCGAGCGGGTGCCCGATCCCTGGGTGGCGCGCTCCCAGGAGAGGCCGGCGACGTGGCCGACGACCGGGTCGGCGCCGATGGTCGGGCCGCCGATCGCGTCGATCGGGCGGCCGTCGCTTCGGACCAGATCGTGGATGAGGTCGAGGATGAGACTGGCGATGAGGTGGATCCCCTCCGGGTCGAGGGTGACGCGCTTGCAGTCGAAAAACACCGGCGAGCGCTGGCCGGAGGCCAGCAGAAAGTCCCCCCGGAGCACGCATTTCTCGGCGATGAGGGTCTTGAGCCTGTGCCGCGCGTCCACCGGAACCCCCCGGAAGTGTTTGCTATAATACTCGGGTTGAAAGACCCATGCCATCCACGGATCGGCCGCCCCAGGGCGGCCCGCTGAACACGAACGACGACGAGCCCGCGGCCCCCACGGAGGCCACCCCGATCTTCGGCGCGCCGAGGGGGCGGGGTGATGTCGTCTCCCTGACCGCCCTCCTGACCGCGCGTCTCCTGCGCCTGCGGCCCCTGCACGGCCCCCGGCCGACGGGACAGCGGGTGCGCGACTCTCTGGAGATCCCGCGCTGGGCGCTGTCGCTCGGCTTCCTGCTGTTCGTCCTGCTGTTCCTGGCGATGCTGGCGTTCTTCTTCGTCTCGACGGAGGCGCACGCCGCCATCGACTCGATCAACTTCGACAGGCCGACCAAGGACTGGTACCAGGGGCCGGTTCGCTACATCATCACGCATCAGGAGATCAAGGCGTACAAGGGGCTCGAGACGGAGCTCGACCGGCAGAACTTCATCGACTGGTTCTGGCAGAGGCGCGATCTCGACCCCAGCACCCCCGAGAACGAGTTCCAGCAGCGCTTCGAGCAGAGGGTGTACCAGACGATGCGCCTGTTCACCGACACCTCGAAGCCGGGCTGGAAGACCGACATGGGGAAGATCTACATCGTGGTCGGGCCGCCGGATGAAATCAACAAGGACCTGATGGCGAAGTCGCATCGCGGCATGGTGTTCTGGACCTACAGGAAGCCCCCCTACCCGGGGCTGGCGTCGAACACGACCATCGCCTTCGCGCGCGACAAGAGCGGTGAGCTCGTCATCAGCACGAGCCCCACCATCGACTCGGACGTGGCGCGCGGCCTGAACCGCGTGGACGCGCGGCAGAAGGACGTCAACGGAGAGCTGGTGGTCCCGGACCGCCGCGACCCGGCCCTGGTGATGAACGGCGTGCCGCTCGCCCAGGGACCGCTCGACATGCTGCTCATCGCCGGCCGCATGCAGCAGCTGCCGCCGGCCGAGGAGGAGATGTTCAAGTCGTTCGCGATCACCCGCGAGTTCTACGGGGAGATCCCGGCCGACACGCACCTCGACTTCTACAAGGCGAACGACGGCACGACCTACACGACCATCACCATCGGCATCAAGACGACCGCGGTGCAGTACCGCGCCGTCGGCAAGAAGGAGGTGCCGGACGTGGTGGTGTTCGGAAAGCTCATCAGCAAGGATCACCCCGAGCTGATCTACCCTCTGGCCGGGGACGGCAACTTCGCCGAGAGCGAGTCGAATGGGACGGCCGGGATCGGGGACTACCTGCTGTACCAGGCGACGGGGGGCTTCAAGCCGGGCAAGTACCAGCTCGTGCTGGGCGTGCAGGACCGCGTGAGCAAGAAGATCGCCTCCTACCGCAAGGACGTGGACGTTCCGGACTACGCGGTGGACGGTCTGACGCTGTCGTCGCTCTCCCTCGCCGGCACCCTGGAGCCGACCGATTACCGGCCGGCGCCCGGCAAGCCGTTCTACATCGGCAAGTTCAGGCTCATCCCCAGCCCGGATGCCGTGTTCCGCAAGTCGAACGAGCTGAACATCTACTTCCAGGTGTACAACCCGGTCGCCGACTCCGACTCCGGCAAGCCGAAGCTCGATATCGAGTACCACTTCCGCTCGAAGAATCACGACGGCTCGTACGCCGAGGTCGGCACCTACGCGCTGAAGGAGAGCGCGGCCCAGGCGCAGGGGTACGCGGTGGCGCTCGAGAAGTGGCCGGAGGGGGAGTACCAGGTCACCGTGATGGTGAAGGACCTGGTGTCCGGCACGATCCGCCAGACCACCGCCGTCTTCACGATTCGCGGCTGAACGCCGGGGGTTCTCAGTACCCCGGGGTCCGCTCCGGTCCCGGCATCTTCCGGGGCGGGGCCGGCGACGCCGGTCCGGGGGAGGGGGGCGCCGAGGGAACGTGCGGGCCGGCCGGCCCCACGGCGCCGCGCAGATCGTCGATCCCCAGGATGTTGAGAAGGTTGGAGCCCGAGGGGACGACGAACTTGGTCTGCTGCGCCAGGACGGCGCGCAGGACGTCCAGACGCTGGCGCATCTCGGCCCGCTCCTTGAAGAAGCTCTCGGCCGCCTGCGCGGTCACCTCGATCGCCTTGGCCTCGGCGTTGGCCTGCAGGATGCGCGCCTGCGCCTCGCCGTCCGCCTTGAGGATCGACGATTCCTTCATCCCCTCCGCCTGCAGGATCTGCGACTGCTTGAAGCCTTCCGCCTCGAGGATCTGGGCGCGCTTGGTGCGCTCGGCCTTCATCTGTCGCGACATCGCCTCGGTGATGTCGGCCGGAGGATCGATCTTCTGCACCTCGACGCGCGTGACCTTCACGCCCCAGGTGTTGGTCGCCTCGTCCAGGACGTTGCGCAGGTTGGCGTTGATCGTGTCGCGCGCCGTCAGCGTTTCGTCGAGACTCTTGTCCCCGATGAGGTTTCTCAGGTTGGTCTGCGCCAGGATGGTGGCGGCGTAGGCGAAGTTCTGCACCTCGAAGGTCGACTTCACCGGGTCGCTGATGCGGTAGTAGATGACGGCGTCCACCGTCACCAGCACGTTGTCCTTGGTGATCACCTCCTGCGGCTCGACCTTGATGACCCGCTCGCGCATGTCCACCTTGAGGAGGTCCTCGATCATCGGCACCAGGAACGTGAGACCCGAATCGACGGTGGCCCTGTACTTGCCCAGCCGCATGACCAGCCCCTTCTCGTACTGCGAGACGATGCGGGCCGAGCGGGCCACCATGATGAGGGCGATGAAGAGGAAGAAGCCCAGGACGATGTACTCGAACCGGATCTGCAGGTTGTTCATGCGCGTGACCTCACCAGGAGTGTGACGCCCTCCACGTCTTCCACCACGACCACGACACCGGTCTCGAAGGGGCCCACGACACCGCGAGCCGTCGCGGCGCGCCAGACTTCATCCCTCACCTTCACCTGGCCGGGGTGGTGCTCGGCGATGCGCTGCGTCACCAGGGCGGTCTGGCCGACCAGCGCGTCGGCGTTCGACGCCACGGTCTTGTGCTGCAGCCGGGCGCGCACCCAGCGCCGGCCGAGCGCGATGTAGAGCAGCGACAGGATCGCCGACACGATCAATCCGGTGATCGGGTTCTTGACGAACAGGCCGATGAGCCCGCCGAGGGCCACCGCCGAGCCGATCAGGATCAGGTCGAACCCGGCGAAGCCGCCCATCGCCACCTCCGCCAGGATGCACACGGCGCCGGCGATGATCAGGAGCCAGTTCAGCAGCATGGGGGGGAGCCTCCGTCGGGCGGAGCATAAGGAAGTGGCCCCCTGCTGTCAACGCGCCCCGGCCGCCGGGGTCACGACTCGACAAACATCCGTCCAGCGGAAGTGGCTAGGAAATTCAAGACCTGGGTCATCGCCCGGCCGCGATGGGAGACCTGGTCCTTTCTCACGTTGTCGATTTCACCGAAGGTCGCGTTGAAGGGAGGATAGAAGAAAATCGGGTCGTAGCCGAAGCCGCGGTGTCCACGGCTCGCCGTCGCGATGCGTCCCTCGCAGGCGGCGCGGAACAGACGCGGCTCATCGCCGGCGGGGCGGGCCAGGGCGGCGACGGCGACGTATCGGGCGGTGCGGCGCTCGTCCGGGACCCCTTCGATCTCATGAAGCAGGAGCCGGCTGCGTCCCGCGTCGTCGAGATCGGCGGCGCCGTAGCGCGCCGAGAGCGGGCCGGGGCGGCCGCCGAGGGCATCGACCTCCAGACCGGAGTCGTCCGCGAGGGCCGGCAGGCGCGCCAGCGCCGAGTAATGCCGGGCCTTGCCGATGGCGTGCTCCTCGTAGGAGCCGGCGGTCTCTTCGTACGGCTCGCGGATGCCGAGGTCGGCGGGGGACAGGACCTCGATGCCGAGAGGGGCCAGAAGACGCACCAGCTCGCGCGCCTTGCCGGGATTGAAAGTGGCGACGAGAAGCCGGGGCCGGACCGCGCTCACGGGCGTGGGAGCAGGGCCGGCAGGACCTCGCGCAGGGTCTTTCTCTGGTGCTCGAAGAGCTGGTTGACGCCGTGGTTGGCCAGATCGAGCATCCCCTTCATCTCCTCGGGCGAGAACGGCGTCTTCTCGCCGGTCCCCTGCACCTCGACGTAACGCCCGGAGTCGGTGCGCACCACGTTCATGTCCACGTCCGCCTGGGAATCCTCCGAGTAGTTCAGGTCCAGGAACGGGACACCGCCGAGGAGTCCGACCGAGGTCGCCGCGACCATGCCGCGCAGGGGCGGGCCGTTGAGCCTGTTGAGAGTCTTCATCTTCGCGAGCGCCAGCACCAGCGCCACGAAAGCGCCGGTGATCGAGGCGGTGCGCGTGCCGCCGTCGGCCTGGATGACGTCGCAGTCGATCCAGACGGTGCGCGAGCCGAGCGCCTTCATCTCGGCGACGGACCGCAGCGACCGCCCGATCAGCCTCTGGATCTCCTGCGTCCGGCCCGAGGCCTTGCCGCGCGTCGCCTCCCTCTGCGTGCGCTGGTCGGTGGCGCGCGGGATCATGCCGTACTCGGACGTGATCCATCCCTGGTTGGTGTCGCGCAGGAAGGGGGGCACCTTGTCCTCGACGCTCGCGGTGCAGATCACGTGCGTGTTGCCGATCTTGATGAGGGCCGACCCCTCCGCGTAGATGTTGACGCCGGTCTGGATCTCGACCGGTCGCATGTCGCGTTCGCTCCTGCCGTCCTGCCGCTGCATCCGTCCTCCGTAGGGAGACTCAACCCTGAATGTCGATCTGCTCGAGCCTCTCGAGCGGCCCGCCGAGAAAGCGCGACCCGACCTCGCGGAAGCGGTCCGACGAGTCGGTCACGAAGAAATCGTCGCCGCCGGGAGGGCCCGGCCCCTCGTTCAGGAGCCCGCGCTCGACGAGCCGGCCCCGCACGACCCTCGCCGTCGCCCGCGCCGAGTCGACCAGCGTGACCCGGGGGCCGACCGCCTCGCCGATCACGCCCGCCAGGAGCGGGTAGTGCGTGCACCCGAGGACCAGCGTGTCGATCCCTTCGGCCGCGAGATCGCGCAGATAGAGCGCGGCGGTGGCGCGGGCGACGTCATTATCCACCCAACCCTCCTCCGCCAGCGGCACGAACAGCGGGCAGGCGCGGCCGACGACGCGGGCCTGCGGCAGATGGGTAGCGATGGCGCGCGCGTAAGCGCCGCTCTTGATCGTGGCGGCGGTGCCGATGACGCCGATGATCTGTCGGCGGGTGGCGAGGCAGGCGGCCTCGGCCCCCGGGCCGATCACCCCGACGACCGGCAGCCTCAGCCGGCGCTGCAGATCGGGGAGGGCCACCGCCGACATCGTGTTGCAGGCGATGACCAGCGCCTTGATGCCGCGGCGCTCGAGAAAGAGCGCCCCTTCGATCGCATAGCGGGTGACCGTGTCGTCCGACTTGGTGCCGTAGGGGACGCGCGCCGTGTCCCCGAGGTAGACCAGCCGCTCGCCGGCGGGCAGCGTCTCCTTCAGCGCCTTGAAGACGGTCAGCCCGCCGATGCCCGAGTCGAAGACCCCGATGCCCGCGTCGCGCACGCCGTGTCCCCGCCCCGGCGCCTACGGCGCGCTCTTGCGGTCCATGTCCACGATCGACATGTCCTTGGCGTAGTCGCGCCTGAGATCGAGGTGGCTCTTGAGCGTGTCGCGCTCCTCGCCGTTGACGAGGATGTGCACCCGCTTGATCTGCGGCAGGTTGTAGACGAGCGAGTCCACGATCGAGAAGATCGTGGCGATCTCCTCGTCCGTCCCGCCGGGATGGAAGTCGACGAGCTCGCTGCTGAAGTCGACGTAGGCGGTGCCGGAGCGGTCGAGGTAGAGACCGCGCAGGCGCGTCTGGGGAGGCAGCGTCGGCAGGAGACCCTTCTCCAGAGGCCCGTTGACCAGCTCGACCACGATCTGCTTCGCCTGGTCGGCGGCCGAGGAGGTCAGGAAGATCTTCCTCTTCTCCGGGCCGAGCGACTCGCTGTCGACCTCCTGGAAGAACAGGGTCACCTCGCGGCGGTTCTGCTCGGAGGTGAAGGAGGGCGTCTCCGCCGGGGTGGCCGTGACGGCCGGGGAGGGGGCCGCGGCCGGAGAGACGGACGCCGCGGGGGCGGCGGGGGCCGTGTCCTCGCCGCCCGGCTGGGCGCCGTCCGCGGGTTCGGGCGTGACACCCGCCTCTGTCGCCCGGCCGGCGTGCCCGCCGGTGCGCATCACCAGGGCCGCGACGAGCAGGGCGGTGCAGACGGCGGCCACGGCGCCGAGAACGATCGTCTCCCGCTTCACCGGGAGCGCGCCTGGACGTACTTGTCGTGGAATTTCCTGACGCTGTCGAAGATGGCGCCGGCCAGCCTGTCCTTGAAGGCCGCGTCCTTGAGGCGCTTTTCCTCTTCGGGGCTGGTGATGAACGCGACTTCGATGAGGACGGCCGGCATGGTCGCGCCCATCAGGACGCGGAACGGCGCCTGCTTGATGCCGCGGTTGGCGATGTCGAGAACGTCGTTCAGGTGCTCCTGGATCATCTCGGCCAGGACACTCGACTCCTTCAGGAAGGCCGACTGCGCCAGATCCCACAGGATCATCTCGAGGTTGCCGTTCTTCTGCACCCCCTCCTCGAGACCGAGCGTGTTGTTCTCGATCGCCGCCACGGCGCGCGCCTCGTCGTCGGTCGCCTGGTACGACAGGAAATAGGTCTCGGCGCCGCGCGCGTTGCCGCGCCGCGAGGCGTTGGCGTGGATGGAGATGTACAGATCGGCGTGGTTGTGGTTGGCGATCGACGTCCGATCATCGAGCGCCAGCGTCTTGTCGGTGTCGCGCGTCAGGATGACCTCGGCGTCCATCTCGGACTGGATGCGCGCCTTGAGGCGCTTCGCCACGTCGAGCGTGACGTCCTTCTCGGCGAGACCCGAGGGGCCCAGGGCGCCCGTGTCGTCGCCGCCGTGCCCCGGATCGATCACGACGACGAAGGCGGACTGCGGAGGCGGCTGGCCCGACGGGGGGGCGCCCCCTCCGGTCGCGGGTGTTACCGGCGGCTCGGCTCCGCCCGGCGCCGGTGCTGTGCCCGACGGACCCGGGGCGCCCTGCGCGCCCGCACCGCGGCCCGTTCCTCCCGGGGCGGGGCCGGGCGCGCCGCCCGGTGTCGGGACGGTCACGGAGATCGAGGGCCCTTGCTTCTTGCGCAGGTCGAGGACGATGCGGAACGGCTCGCCCATCTCGAAGGTCGAGAAGGTCGCGAAGTCGTCGCCGATGTAGAGCACCAGCTCGGAGGTCCGGAACCCCTCGATGAACTTCATCTTCTCGAGGACCGTCCCGTTGTACTCCTTCTTCTTGAACGGCGGCTCGACCGAGGACTCGTTGAGCGTCACGTAGACCCGCTTGGAGTCGCGGTGGATCTCGTACGCCGGCTTGCGCGTGAACTCGAGGACGACGCGCACCCCCGCCTCGTTGTCGATCGTCTTCAGCGTGAACCGCAGCGGCTGGTCCTGGGCGAGGCTCGGCGTCGTCGCGGCGGCTGCCAGCGCAACGACACTGATCGAGAGGAGGGTCGCGGCGACGCGGCCCGGCCTGACCAAGGACATCGGGGGACACTCCCGGCGGCCCACCCGCAGCGCGCGGGGGCCGCCCAAAGACCGGCCGGCAGCGTAACACACGCATGGCGCCGACTCAAGGACACGTGTAGTAGCATTCCTGGGCAACTGGGGGCGTGGCGATGGAGATGGTTCTGTCCCGCTGCGTCGTGCGGAGCTTCCGGCCGGACGACGCGCCGTCCCTGGCGCGGCACGCCAACAACCGCTCAGTCTGGATCAACCTGCGCGATCAGTTCCCGCACCCGTACTCTCTCGCCGACGCCGAGCGCTGGATCAGGGAGGCCGCGGCTCTGGATCCGGAGACGCATTTCGCCATCGCCGTGAACGGCGCCGCCGCCGGCGCCATCGGGTTCCATCTCAAGAAGGACGTCCGCCGTCGCTCGGCCGAGATCGGCTACTGGCTGGGCGAGGAGTTCTGGGGACGCGGCATCGCGACCGAGGCGTTACGCGCCGTCACCGGCCACGCATTCGGCCGGTTCGATCTCGTCCGCCTGTATGCCGGCGTGTTCGAGGGGAACCGCGCGTCGATGCGCGTCCTCGAGAAGGCCGGCTACACGCGGGAGGCCCGCCTGCGCAAGGGGATCACCAAGGACGGCCGGACGATCGATCTCGTGCTGTACGCGATGGTGCGGGAGTAGGCGGCCGTGGTGCGCTATCTCGCTCTGGGTGATTCGTACACCGTCGGCGAAGGGGTCGAGCCGGAGGAGAGCTTTCCGGTCCGGCTCGCCGCGCTGCTCCTTCTCCAGGGATTCGACATCGGGAACCCCGAGATCGTGGCGCGCACCGGCTGGACGACGGGGGAGCTCGGGGCCGGCATCGACCGGATGGATTTGAGGGGTCCGTTCGATCTCGTGTCTGTGCTCGTCGGCGTCAACGACCAGTACCGCGGGGGAGGGGTCGAGGAGTACCGGACTCGTTTCCGGTCCCTGTTGCGGCGGGCGGTGTCGCTCGCGGGAGGCGAGGCGGGCCGCGTCCTCGTCCTGTCGATCCCCGACTGGGGCGCCACCCCGTTCGCGGAGGGGCGCGATCGCGCGCGTATCGCCGCTGAAATCGATCGCTTCAACGAGGCCAACCGCATGGAGACAGACGGGGCAGGGGCCCGCTACGTCGATGTCACTGTCGTGTCACGGCGCGCCGCCTCGGCCGGGTCGGGATCGATGACCGCGCCGGATGGTCTGCATCCTTCGGGCGCCGCGTACGCCGAGTGGGCCCGCCTCGTCCTGCCGCACGCCCTCACAGCACTCGGCACGATCTAAAGAAGATCCCCGCCCCCGAAGTGCCGCGACTGCCAGAGCTGCAGCATCAGGAGATTCCACAGGAGCCGTCCGTGGTCGCGCCGGCGCTCCATGTGCTCCTCCAGAAGGCGGGTGACCGCCTCGGGACGCAGAATGCCGCCGGCCCGCACGCGTTCGGGGGCCAGGGCCCGCCGCATGAGCGGGGCGAGGCTCCGGTGCATGAAGCGCGCCATCGGGATGTTGAAGCCGCGCTTGCGCCGGCCGCTGACCTCGGGGGTCAGACGGTCGCGCATCGCCCGCTTCAGAATGTACTTCGAGGTCAGGCGGCGGAGCTTCAGCCTTGCCGGGAGCGCCACGACGTACTCGACCAGCGGGTGGTGCAGGAACGGCGCCCTGACCTCGAGCGACGTCGCCATGGAGGCGCGGTCCACCTTGGTCAGGAGATCGTCCTGCAGGAACATCAGGAAATCGGTCGCGAGCAGGGCGTCGAGCGGGTGGCGGACCGGGAGGCCGTCGACGATGGCGCGCGTTTCCGCCACGGGATCGTTCGGCGGGCCGGGGGAGGCGGCGATGAGGGCGAGCGCCTCCGGAGACAGCAGATCCTGCTGGCGGTCGGGAGGAAAAGCGCCGAACCAGAACTGGTGGCGCACCGCCTGCGGCAGCTCGGCGCCGGCGACGAATTTCTTGAGGAGGTACTCGGTCCCCACGTTGTTGAAGGCGGGCGGGATCGCCTCGACCGCCCGCCGCACCAGCCCGCGCGCGGCCGCCGGCAGGCGCATGTAGGACCGGGCCAGCCGGTCGCCGATGTAGGTCGGGTAGCCGGCGAACAGCTCGTCCCCCCCCTCGCCACCGAGCGTCACCTTCACGTGCTGCCGGGCGAAGCACGACAGAAGATGCGTCGGCACGATCGAGGCGTCGGCCAGGGGCTCGTCGAGGACGCGCGCCATCGACAGGAGCGCCTCGAGCATCTGCGGCTCCCCCACGATCGTCTCGTGGTGGTCGGTCCCGAAATGCGCCGCGGCGCGTCGCGCGTAGTCCGCCTCGTTGAAGTCCGGGTCGTCGAAGCCGAGCGTGAACGTGGGCACGGGGCCGCCGGTGATGTCCACGGCCAGGGCCGCGATCGAGGACGAATCCACGCCGCCGCTGAAGAACACGCCGACCGGCACGTCCGCCCGCAACCGCAGCCGCACCGCCTCCTCGAGGAGACGGCGCACCTCGCGTGCCGCCTCGTCCTCGGTCGGGTCGGAGAAGCCGGGCGAGCGCCGGGGAGCATCCGCGCCCGTCGGGGGGGCGTCCCGCCCGACCGCCGCGTAGCCTCCCCGGAAGATCCGCTTCAGGTCCCAGTACGGCTCGATCCGCAGCCGCCCGCTCTCGGCGATGAGCAGGTGGCCGGCCGGCAGCTTGCGCACGCCGGCGAACGGCGTGTGCGGCGCCGGAAAGTAGCCGTACAGAAGATAGCGGGTGAGGGCGCGCAGGTCCGGCTGCGGGTTCACCCGCGGGTGCGCCAGGAGCGCCTTGATCTCCGAGGCGAACATCACCTCGCCGTCCTGCTCGAGGTAATACAGCGGCTTCTCGCCGGCGCGGTCGCGCCCGAGGATCAGGCGGTTGTCGCGCGCGTCGAACACGGCGAAGGCGAACATGCCGTCGAGGTGGTGGACGAACGACAGGCCGTGCTCCTCGTACAGATGCGGAATGACCTCCGTGTCGCAGCGGGTCTCGAACCGGTGGCCGCGCCCGATCAGGCCGCGCCGCAGCTCGGGGTCGTTGTAGATCTCGCCGTTGCAGATGACGCGGAAGCGCCCCGCCTCGTCGGCGTAGGCGCGCGCTCCGGCGCCGAGGTCGAGGATGCTCAGCCGCCGGAACCCGAACGTCAGGTGGGCCGTGTGGCCGGCTCCGACCTCGACGACGCACGCGCCGTCCGGGCCGCGGTGCGCCATCGTGTCGGCCATGGTGGCGACCAGGCCCGGATCGGGCCGCCCGTTCCCGCGCAGATCAGCAATGCCGACGATGGCGCACATCTTCCGCCTGGAGCCTCCCGAAGGACTTCAACGCACGCCTGGGACCCAAGCCCCGGCGCGCTGGTGGGACCAAAAGGATAGCACGCCGGGAGGCGCCATGGACGCTCGTGCCATGCGATCGCGACCGCCGGCCGCGCGCTCGAACAGGCCGGCGCCGAGGTCTTCGTAGATCGGCTCGGGCCGCAGGGAGTCGCCCGTCTCCACGAGCAGACGGGCGTACATGCGGCGGGGCGCCAGGACGTAAACGCCGGGGGCAGGCGCCTCGAGCAGGCGCCGCATCTGGTCGCTCGAGATGATCGGAAAGTTCGGGTCGCGGCCCATCTCGTCGAGGTGCGCCTTGATGTACCAGGACGAGAACGGCGTGCCGGTGGTCACGAGATGGATCGGCCGGCGCAGGTAGAAGTTCAGGCCGGGGCGGAACTGCTCGTAGCAGATCACCATGTCGCCCGGGTTCAGGTGCGCGGCGAGGAAGCGGCTGACGGGGCGGGACGAGCGCGCCTCGTCGAGGTAGGCGCTGGCGGCGTGCGCCAGCGGCACGATCACGGCTATGGGCAGGACCGCTGCGGCGAAGGCCGCGGCCGGCCGCTCGAGCCGCCGCGTCGCGAACAGCAGGGCCGCCGCGGCCAGAAGCCCCGCGCCGGTCCCACCGAACAGGAGGTGATTCGACAGGAGCGCGTCATACTTCCCCTGCGAGAATCCCGTCGCCAGTCCCGCGGGACCGGCGAGAATCGCGACGAATCCAGCCATGGCGCACAGGATCGCGATGCCGGTCAGCCCGATCGTCAAGGCGGCACGGGTCGCGTCCGCGCCCGGTGCGTCCGCTCCCTCCCGCCGCCGCTCGAAGGCGCGGCCCCACAGGTGGCCGCCCAGGATAGCCACCGGCACCGAGCACGGCACCATGTACGACGGCCGCTTCGAGGCGATGAGCGAGAAGAACAGGAGCGCGACGGAGAGCCACGTCGAGGCGTACGCCACCAGCAGCCGGCGCGCGTCCGATTCGCCCGCCAGGCGCGCCCGGGCAGCGCGCCAGGCCTCCTTGAGCGGGCGGCCGGAGAACGACGCGCGCGCGCGGCGCCAGCCGGCGACGGCGCAGAGCAGGATGAAGGGGAACAGCCCTGGCACGATGACCTTCGCATAGAAGAAGAAGGGGCGCGCCGTCTCGAAGCGGTTCGAGGTCATGCGCTGCAGGTTCTCGCCGACGATCGCGTAGCGCAGGTACCCGGGATTGCGCGCCTCGACCAGGATGAGCCAGGGCACGATGATGGCGAAGTAGACGACCGCTCCTGTCCCGAAGCGCAGGCGTCCGAGCGTTCGCGGCCGTCCCCGCACGAGGGTCCATGCCACGGCCACAAGGAGCGGCACGATCAAAGCGACCGGCCCCTTGCAGATCGTCCCCAGCCCCGCGGCGGCGAAGAACAGAGCGGCCGGCAAAACCCGACGCGAGTCCGACTCCAACGCTTCGAACGCGGCGAGGACCGAGGCGGTCATGCAGAAGGTCAGCATCATGTCGAAGATGACGATCCGCCCGAACACGATGCACAGCGGCGACAGCGCCAGCGTCAGTCCCGCGAGCCACGCCCCCGTCTCCCCCAGACGGGAACGCGCGAACGCGAAGACGAGGACGATCGTCGCCAGGGCGAACAGGGCCGACGGGGCGCGCGCCGACAGCTCGCCGACGCCGAAGAGCGAGTACGAAAGCGCCACGGCCCAGAAGAAGGCGGGCGGCTTGTCCAGATACACGACGCCGTCTATGTGCGGCGTCACCCAGTCGCCGCTCTCGAGCATCTCCCGGGCGGCCTCGGCGTTGCGCCCCTCGTCCGGGTCGCCGAGCCCCGGCCGACCCAGCCTGAAGAAGAAGATCGGCGCGCACACGACGAGAAGCAGGACGATCGGAAGGATGACGCGGGCTCGGGCGTCTCGAGGCGCCAGCGGTCGCGCGGCTGCTGCAGGAACGCTCATGGGCCGCCGCAGAATAGGCTCTCCTCGCGGTCGCGTCAACGGCCACTGCGGGTCAGCGGGATCGCATATCATCGTCCGAAAGCGTGCTGGTCGAGGCAGTGATCTCGACGAAGGGGGATCCTGGTTGAGCCGGGACGTGTCGTTCCCGATCTTCCTGCGCAGCAGGGACGACACGCACGTGTCGAGATTCGACTCGCTGGAGGGCTTAAGAAGGAGTCTCGAAGCAATCGACGTCGAGAACGAGGAATTCGAGGCCTGGGACGATCGTGGGTTCCGCGTCAGGCTGCTGCTCCTGGACTCCCGAGAAATCGGCGCGGAATCGTCGGGAGATCGCCCCGCGATACAGGAAGCGCTCCGGGCCTTCACGGAGTTCGCATCCGCCGAAGCAGTGTCGCCGACGCTCCCCCCGATGGGCGAGAGTCTCCTGGCGATTTACGAGGTGGTGCACGCGGCGATCCGGGCCGCCAGGACGAACAGGCCGTGGTACAGGCGGCTCCCGGGAGCTGTCGTCGGCTGCGTCGTGCTTGTCGCGATCGGAGCGGTCGTTCTCGTGCGGGTCAGAACGCCGATCGACGCCGGACCGGAATTCCCGAAGATGAGGACGCGGGTGGTGGTCGGGATGGTCGGGGACGCGCTGAGCCTCTTCCATTCGGACATCGGACGCTATCCGACTCTGGAGGAAGGTCTCGAGGTGCTGGGCGCCGAAACGGAAGGGAAGGGGCCGTATCTTCGCGCGATGAGGTCCATCCCCGATGGCTGGCGACAGCCATTGATCTACCGCCCTGCCGGCCAGGGAGAGAGCGCGCCGTTCGCGCTCTACTCGATCGGTCCGAACGGCATGGACGAAAGGGGACAGGGGGACGACATCAGTTTCTGGTCGGACGCGGTTCAAAGACAACTCCCGCGTCCATGAAGACGCATCCGGCGCGGGCACCGTCTATTGATCGCGCTCCCGGATTTGTTTGCCTCCGGCGCGGTTTTGTCGTATATAACGGATCGCACCATCCCCTGGACATGAGAGGAGATCGACATGCCGCGTGTATGTCTTCTTTGGACGACCGTAGTCGTGACCGCCCTCCTGCTCGCCGTCTCACCCGCCCCCGGTACCTCCGGGGCGATCTCCGTCGCGTCCTCCGACTGGCTGAGTCAGGCCCGCGACCAGGTCGCGCGTGCCGAGTACCACTTCAGCCCGCAGCCGGACGGCGCCTTCTCGGCCCCCAACCGGGCCCAGGGGTTGCGCCTGCGCGCCGACGCGAACGGCGTGCAACTGTCGCCGCGCAAGAAAGATGAGGCATCCTGGAATCTCGGTCTCGCGCTCCGCGGCTTCGGTCGGGCCGGGGGGATGGTGACCGCCGGGCAGGCGGAGGTGCACGCCGCGGGGGAGAGGGTCGAGCAGAAGCGACGGGCCCTCGGGCTGACCGAGTGGTACGTCAACGGGACGAGGGGCATCGAGCAGGGATACACGATCGACGCCCGTCCCGCCGGCGGCGAGGACGGTTCTCCCCTGCTCCTCGAAATCGCCTTCTCCGGCTCTTTGGAAGCCCGCCAGGAGGAGAACGGCGCTGCGGTGAGGTTCGCCACGCGGGATCGCGAAACGGCGCTCCTCTACCAAGGGCTCATGGCGGTCGATGCATCGGGGGACCCGGTGGAATCTACCCTGGCGATTATTCCCGGCGCCCTGCGGATCAGCCTGCGCGACCAGGGACACCCCTACCCGATCGTCGTCGACCCCACGCTCGTCGTCCCGTCCTGGACGGCGTTCGGAGATCAGTTCGACGAGCGCTTCGGTGCGTCGGTGGCGGGCGCGGGGGACGTGAACGGCGACGGCTTGGCGGACGTCCTCGTGGGGGCCTACCAGTACGACAACGGGGAGTTCGACGAGGGGGCGGCCTTCCTGTATTACGGGTCGACGACCGGACCGTCGCCGCTGCCTGCCTGGACGTTCGAGCCGAACCAGACGGGGGCGTGGTTCGGCTACTCGGTCGCCTCCGCCGGAGACGTGAACGGCGACGGCTACGCGGACATCATCGTGGGCGCGCCGCTGTACGACGATCTCGTGGTCGACAACGGGCGGGCCTTCGTGTTCCTGGGATCGTCCACGGGCCTCGGATTGCAGCCGGCGTGGACGGCCGGGATCAACCAGGCCAACGCCCGCTTCGGGTCCGCGGTCGCGTCGGCGGGGGACGTGAACGGCGACGGGATCAAGGACGTCATCGTCGGCGCCCCGCTGTACGACAACGGGCAGAACGCCGACGAGGGGAGGGCCTTCGTCTTCCTCGGATCGTTCGCCGGCCTGTCGAGCACACCGGACTGGAGCGCCGGAAGCGGTCTGTTCTCCTCGGGGTACGGTACGTCGGTCGCGTCGGCGGGGGATGTGAACGGCGACGGGTTCGGCGACATCATCGTCGGCGCGCCGCTGTACGATTTCGGGGGCTTCTTCGACGAGGGACGCGTCTTCGTCTACTTCGGATCGGCCTCGGGGCCTTCGCTCAACCCGTCCTGGACGGCCGACGGGAACAAGGGCGTCGCCCATTTCGGCCAGTCGGTGGCGGGCGCCGGCGACGTGAACGCCGACGGCTTCGCGGACATCGTCATCGGCGCCCCCACGTACGACACAGGGCGCGTCTTCGTGTTTCACGGGTCGGCCGCGGGTCCGAGCCTGTCGCCGGATTTCATGGCCAAGAATGGCCGGACCCAGGCGGACCTCGGCACGTCCGTGGCGGGCGTGGGGGACGTGAACGGCGATGGTTTCTCCGACGTCGCGGTGGGTGCGCCGCGCATCGGGACCAGCACGAACCCCGCCGAGGGTAGCGTGCTGGTCTACTACGGCGGAAAAAACGGCCTCGCGAATCAGCCCGGCTTCACGGTGACCGAGACGCACGCGAACGACCTGTTCGGCGGCTCGGTGGCGGGAGCGGGAGATGTCAATGGTGACGGAGTCACCGACATCATCTCCGGCGGTATCGGCCTGGACAATGCCGCGCAGTTTGTGGAGAACTCCGGGGGGGCGGAACTCATCCTTGGGTTTCGAACCCGCCAGAACCCATCACCGAAAAGCAGCCTCCACGGAGTGAGGTTCACGAACTAGGAGTCTCCGCCGCGTCCTGCGCCCGCTTCGCGGCGCGCCGTCGCAGGATGGCGCGGTACAGAAGCACGAGCGCCGCGCACCCGAGCAGCGCGCCGAGCAGCCAGACGCGCACGCGCCTGACCCGGCCCACGAGCAGGACGGCGCTGCCGCTGAGGGTGAACCCGAGACCGCCGAGTGCGGCCGCCCACAGCGCGCAGCCGACGGCGTCGATCAGGGCGAAGCGCCACAGCGGCAGGCGCTGGACCCCCCAGAACACCATCGAGGCGACGCGCGTGCCGTAGATGAATCGCGCCACGATGATCTCGAGTGGGCCGAACCGGGCGGTGAACCGCCCGATCACCGGCTCCGCCCGGCGGTAGAGCTGCGTGCTCCTGATGGTGGACGAGTGCCAGCGCCCGAGCCCGTAGTAGAAGACGTCCCCCGCGAAACCGCCCAGGGCCCCGACCGCCACCGCCTCGGCCAGCCGGAACAGACCGAGGTGCGCCGTCACCCCGGCCAGCATCATGGTCACGTCCCCCTCGACGGCGGTGCCGAGGAAGACCATGATCAGGCCGAAACTGAGAAGGAGCGCCTCCATGGAACCCATTCTAATGAATCCCCGTTGAACAGGGCGCCCGCGGTCGCACCCCCGTGCTAGAATCCGCGGCTTCAACCCCCTGCCAAGGGACTGAACGCAACCTCTTCATGAGGCGTCAGACGATGCACCGCCTGCGGCGCAAGGGTCTCCGGCTGGTCCTGCTCCTCGCTCTCATGGTTGCTCTTCCCGCGTCCCGCCCGGGTCCGTTCGCCCTGGACACGAAGACCGACGACAAGAAGCAGGCGAAACTCGACATCAACGCGACTCCGGAAAACGCCCGCCGGATCGAATTCTCGACCGACGAGGGAACCTGGATGAGCCTGGACGTCTCGCCGGACGGCCGGACCATCCTGTTCGACCTCCTGGGCGACATCTACCGCGTCGGCATCGCCGGCGGGAAGGCGGAACGCGTCACGTCGGGACCGGCGTTCGACTACGCGCCGCGCTATTCGCCGGACGGCCGGACCATCGTGTTCTGCAGCGACCGCGGTGGCGACATGAACCTGTGGCTCATGAACGCCGACGGCACGGGGCCGCGCGCCCTGACCGAGGAGAAGGACGCCGTCTTCTCGTCCCCCTCCTGGACGCCGGACGGGCTGTACGTCCTGGCTCGCAAGGAGGACACGTCGAAGGCCGGCATCCCGCCGGTCGAGATCTTCATGTTCCACCGCGACGGCGGCTCGGGCATCAAGATCATCCCGAAGGACAAGATCGACACGTCCGCCGGACCGATCGCCAGTCCCGACGGCCGCTACATCTACCTGACCGGCAGGAAGGCCGATTTCTCCTACACGCCGAACATGTCGAACGGCCTGTGGCACGTCTACCGCTTCGATCGGAAGACCGGGGAGCTCGTGCAGCTCACGACCGCCCCGGACGGGGGCCTCAGGCCGACGCTCTCGCCCGACGGAAAGACCCTGATCTACGCCCGTCGCTCGGACGCGCGCACCTGGCTCTACCTGCGCGATCTCCGGTCCGGCGCCGAGCGGGTGCTGAGCCGGGAGCTGTCGCGCGACGACCAGGAGGACTTCGCGCAGATGGACGTCCTGCCCGCCGCCGCCTTCACGCCGGACGGCCGGGCGTTCGTCTACTGGAGCGGCGGCAAGATCCACCGGCTCGACCTCGCGACCGGCGGCGACGCGACGATCCCCTTCGTCGCGGACGTGTCGCTCGATCTGCGACCGCTCCTGCGCGTCGAGACACCGGTGGGAGAGCCGGAGATGAAGGCGAAGATCCTGCGCTGGCCGACGTTGTCGCCCGACGGCAAGCTGCTGGCGTTCGACGCCCTCGGCAAGGTCTGGATCTGCGACATCGCCTCCGGGAAGGCCGGAAAGCCCCGCCGTCTGACGAAGGACACCGTGCGCGAGTACGCGCCGGAGTTCTCCCCGGACGGCAGATCGATCGCCTACGTGACCTGGTCGGACGCCGACATGGGGCACGTCTGGAAGATTCGCTCCACGGGGGGAACGCCGGTCCGCCTGACGCGCACAGCCGGTCACTACACGAACCCCGCCTGGTCGCCCAAGGGGGACCGGATTGCCGTCGTCGCCGGCAGCGGCGCCGAGCTGCGCGGCCAGCAGCCGGAGTTCGACCCCTACTTCGAGATCCGCTGGCTTCCGGCCGAGCCGCCGCCCGGCGGGGCCGAGGCGGTCCCGGTGACGGCCGTCACGCCCTACGACACGGTGCGCTTCCATCCGGTGGCGGCCTGGGGCCCGGACGGCGATCGGATCTTCTTCGAGAAGCCGATCCCGCCGGCCGAGCCGGGGGGGGACGGCAAGGTCGATCTCGTCTCGGTCCGCCTCGACGGCACGGACGAGCAGCACCACCTGCGCTTCGTGCACGCCGAGGACGCCGTTCCCTCGCCCGACGGGGCGTGGGTCGCCTTCGTCACGCAGGACGACGTGTTCGTCACCGCCATGCCCCGTTCCGGAAAGGACCCGGTGGAGGTCTCGGCCGACAAGGGGGCCGTGCCGGTCTATCGGCTCAGCACCGAGGGGGGCGGCTACGTCGGCTGGAGCGACAGCGGCAGGCAGGTCGTCTGGGGGATGGCGAACACGATCTACCGGCAGGGACTCGATCGAGTGCGCGAAGCGATCCTGAAGAAGACACTCGCCGAGAAGGAGAAGGCGAAAGCGGGGGGCGAGGCGAAGGACGGCGGGCCGCAGGGCGACAAGGGGGGTGCCGAGGCAGCGCCCGAGATGCCGAAGCCGGAGGCCATCCCGGTGACGCTCGTCGTGCAGAAGCCGCGCCCGAAGGGCTCGGTCGTCCTGAAGAACGCCCGGGCCATCACCATGAAGGGGGACGAGATCCTGGAGCGCGCCGACATCGTCGTCACCGGCGACCGGATCGCGGCGATCGGCCGGTCCGGATCGGTCGCGGTCCCGGCCGGTGCCGGTGTTGTCGACCTCGCCGGCAAGACCGTCATCCCCGGTCTCGTGGACGTGCACGCTCACCTGCACTACTCGTCGATGGAGATCTTCCCGGACAAGAAGTGGGAGTACGTGACCAACCTGGCGTACGGCGTGACCACCACGCACGACCCGTCGGCGCACAGCCAGGACGTGTTCGCGGAAGGGGAGATGGTCGAGGCGGGCGAGATGATCGGGCCGCGCATCTACTCCAGCGGCGACGTCCTGTACGGCGGTCAGACCGCCTCGATCTACACCAAGGTGGACAGTTTCGAGGACGCGCTGCACGCCGTGCGCCGCATGAAGGCATACGGCAGCCACTGGCTGAAGGTGTACCAGCAGCCGCGGCGCGAGCAGCGCATCTGGTTCGTGGAGGCGGGGCGCCAGGAAGGGGTCGGCGCGACCATGGAGGGGGCCGGCGAGCTGCACACCGACCTGACGAACCTCATGGACGGCTTCACCGGTCTGGAGCACTCGCTGCCGGTGCATATCTACAAGGACGTCGTCACGCTGGCGGCGCGCTCGGGCACGAACTACACGCCGACGCTCATCGTGTCGTACGGCGGGCCGACGGCGGAGTACTACTGGTACCAGCACGCCAATCCGCACGACGACGCCCGCCTGCGCAGGTTCACGCCGCACGAGATGCTCGATCCGCTCGGCCGCCGGAGAATCTGGTACCCGGAGGAGGAGTTCCACTTCCCGACGGTGGCGAACGGCGCGGCCCGCGTCGAGCGGGCCGGCGGCCGCGTCGCCCTCGGGGCGCACGGCCAGCTGCAGGGGCTCGGGGCGCACTGGGAGATGTGGGCCTTCACGGTCGGCAACGGGATGACCCCGATGGAGGCGCTGCGGACCGCGACCTGGAACGGCGCCGAGGCGCTCGGCTTCGGCAAGGATCTCGGATCGCTCGAGAGCGGCAAGCTGGCCGACCTCGTCGTCATCGACGGGGATCCCCTGGCCGACATCCGCCAGTCGCAGAAAGTCGCGTTCACCATGAAGGACGGCGTGCTGTACGACGCCTCGAGCATGGACGAGGTCTGGCCGGAGAAGAAGCCGCTCGGCCCCTTCTTCTGGCAGCGCTAGCGAGGATTTCTCTGCCCGTTTCTTCGCCAGAACGCCCTGCCTCCGTCACACGGGGGCAGGGCGTTTTCCTGTAGGATCGCGCGATGAGCGACAAGGAGACGGCTCCCCGATCGAAGAAGGAGGCCGCCCGGCAGAAGAAGCGGCTCCGCAAGGAGCGCAAGGCGAAGGGGAACGGCCGCGACGGTGGCATACGCACGCCGGGGTTCAGGGATCTCCTGTTCAAGGACCTGCGACCGTCGGAGCTGCCGGCGAACTTCCGCCAGGACCTGAGACAGCTCTACCGCTTCTACCTCGACGAGGAGCGGCGCGCCCAGCTCGAGGCGATGGGCCGGGTTCGCCGTACCATCAAGCTGGTCGGCTGGACTCTGAAGAGCCTCCTCGCCAAGTTGACGCCCGGCCGGAGGCTGGCTCTGTTCGCGTCGATCATCATGTGCATCCTCGGACGGGTGCGCGTCCCGCTGGGCGACGCCACCCTTTCGACCAATCTCAGAGTCTGGGCCTACCTGTTCGTCTTCCTCGTCCTGATGCTCGAGATGAAGGACAAGCTCCTGGCCCGCGACGAGATCGAGATCGCGCGCCAGGTGCAGCTCGCGCTCCTGCCCGCCCGGCACCCGCAGCCCGAGGGCTGGTCGCTCTGGTCGTTCATGCAGCCGGCCAACGACGTCGGGGCCGACCTGGTCGACTACATCGTTCTGCCGGACGAGCGTCTCGGCGTCGTCCTGGGGGACGTCGCGGGAAAGGGGCTGGGGGCCGCGCTCCTGACGGCGAAGCTGCAGGCGACGCTGCGGGCGCTCGTCCCCGGCTGTCCTTCGCTCAGCGAGCTGGGGGGACAGATGAACGAGGTCGTGCACAAGGACGGCATCGACAACCGTTTCGTGACCCTGTTCTACCTCGAGCTGCGGGCGGCGAGCGGGCGGCTGCGCTACCTCAACGCCGGGCACAATCCGCCGTTCGTCCTGCGGGAGAAGACGACGCAGAGCCTGCCGGCGTCCGCCATACCTCTCGGGATGATGGCCGGGACCGCCTACACGGAAGGGGAGCTGACGCTCGAGCCGGGAGATCTGATAGTCGTCTACTCCGACGGCCTGACCGAGGCGCGCAACTCGCAGGACGAGGAGTTCGGGGCCGAGCGCCTGCAGAGAATGCTGCCGCGTCTGCGCGGTCTGACGGCCGAGGAGTGCGTGCGCCTCGTCATCGACGAGGTGAACGTCTTCCTCGGCCGGGAGCGCCCGCACGACGACCTGTCGCTCGTCGTCCTGGCCCGGGCGGGCGGGTCGCGGGGAATCGTCCCGCCGCCGCGCGTGACGCCGCCGCCCTTGCCGATGTAGACGCGGACCGCGCCGCGCAGGGCGTCACGGCAGCCGGCGGAGAGCCGCCATCGAGCGCTCGTGGATCGAAGACAGCGAGAGGATGGCGACGGTCGAACCGATGAGCGCCATCAGCATGTCCTCCTGGGCGTCCCAGGGATCCCCCTGCATGCCGAGCCACTCGGGGCCGCTCGTCGGGTAGAACCCGACGACCATCCACCATTCCAGGATCTCGTAGAAGGCGCTGAAAGCGAGACAGACGCTGACGCACAGGAAGCCGAGGAGAGGCCCGGGCTTGAGACCGCCCGTGCGCCTCAGGAACTCGCGCACGAACATCGCCGGGATGAATCCCTGCGCCAGGTGGCCGACGCGGTCGAAATGATTGCGCGACAGGTGGAATGCGTCGCGCAGCCAGTTGAACAGGGGCATTTCGGCGTAGGTGTACTTGGCGCCGCAGGCGAGGATCACGAAGTGGATCGCCGCGAGCCCGTAGACGAGACCGGAGAAGGGATAGCGCCGCCGGGTCGCGACGAGGAAGGCGACACCGACGAGACCGAGCGAGAGCTCGAAGATCCAGACGCCGTAGTCCATCGGCCGGATCGCCGACCAGACGAGCGCGGCCGCGGCGATCGAGAGGAACAGCGCGTACGGATCGATGCGGTGCATCGGATCGGCCGGGCCGGCGTCTCCTGGACGAGCCTCAGTTCCCCGGGCTCCAGCGCGCGCTCAGCGCGATGCTGCGCGCGGGGAGGAGGTAGTACTGGGCGTCGCCGAGCTCGCTCTCGGAGACCGGCGGGCGCTGGTTGTTGATGTTGATGGCGTCGAGGCGGATCTCCACGTCCCGCAGCGCGTAGCCGATCCCGGCGGACCAGGTGATGTAGGCCGGGGCCACGGCGGTGTTGCGCTTGTTGAGGAAGCGGCTGCCGACCCAGTTGGCCCGCGCGCTGCCGCGCCAGCCGGTGCTCTTGCCGACGATGAACTCGGTCGCGGCCATGTTGCGGGCCGACATCTCCAGGCGCTTTCCGCGGAGCTGCGTGGGCACGCCGCCGAACTCGGTGACGAAATCCCGGAAGCGGGCGTCGTGCAGGCTGTAGACCACGCGCCACTCGAACATCGGATTCGGCTTCATCGCGGTCATCAGCTCGATCCCGCGGAACCGCTGCGAGCCGCCGTTCACCAGGGCGGGAACGCCGCCGACGACCTGCGACAGCACCATGTTCGTGAAGTCCATCTGAAAGGCGCTCAGCTCGAGGGCCATCCGGCCGCCCAGGAGACCGCTCTTCACGCCCCCCTCGAACGTCTCGGCGGTCTCCGGAGCCAGGATCTCGGGATCGGCGTCGAGGCCGAAGTCGATCGCCGCCGGCTTGAAGGTGTTGCGGTAGTTCGTGAACAGGCGAAGATCGCTGGTGCCGCTCTTCCAGGTCGTCCAGGTCAGCCCCACGAAGCCGCTGCCGCGGACGATGGTCCGCTGATCCTCGGAAACCACTTCGGTCGAGCCGAACTCGAGACTGTCGGTGTTGCGCGACTCCGCGGCCCGGTTGATCCGCCCCCCCGCCTCGACGTTGATACGATCGACCGGCGTCCAGACGACCTGGCCGTACAGACCGGAGAAATCCCGGCGGTCGCGGATCTTCACGAGCGCCTGGTTCGGCAGGTCGCTGCCCGAGGGGGGGGAGCCGCCGTCGAGGTTGACGGAGTAGTCGAAGTCGCCGCCCCGGGCGTGCCCCTGTCCGTGCAGGTGGTCGAACCCCGCGATGACCTCCACCTTGCCGGCCGGATGGAGCACGAGATGACTGTCGAAGTAGGCGTCGAGGACCGGGATCGCCTGCCGGAATCCATGCGCATTGTCGGGGGGCGCTACGGCATCGACGAGAAAGCCGCGGAAGATTCGCTGCCTCGAGCGGCTGAACGAGAGGGTGTTCGACCAGGTCGCGGAGCCGGCCGGGCGCTCGTAGGTGCCGTCCATCGTGTACTTCTCCTCGTCCAGGTAGGAGCCGATCGGATTCTGGTTCGAGTCGAACGGAACGAGCGGGGTGAGCTCGTCCCCGACGCGGGGGATCGGGCTGCCGGGGTCCTGTCTCTGCGAGAAGCCGTCCAGGTTGAAGTGCAGGACACCCGGTCCGGCATGCAGGCTGTTCTGCCAGCGCACGTGCGCCCGCGCGAAGTCCGTCCGGTCGTCCCGGAAACCCTGATGCCCGCCGTCCAAGCTGAGGGACGAGCTCACACCGCCCCATCGGGGAAGGGGAGTCGAGTACGCGATCGATCCGCTGTCATAGCTCCCCCCCGAGACACGCAGGCTCGGCGCTCCTTCGCCCGGTGCGGCGTGCACGACGTTGATCACTCCCACGAACGACGTGGCGCCATAGGTCACCGGCGCCGCCCCGCGCAGGACCTCGATCCGGTCGACGTTGGTGAGGTCGAGCGTCTCGAGAGAGGGATTGAAGGCCCCCCCCCAGGGAACGCCGTCCACCGTCAGGAGGAAGGCGTCGAACTCCCGCAGCCCCCAGAACTCGGGGACCGACGAGGCCGGTCCTCCGTCCCCGCCCGGTGAGATGTCGATGCCGGCCAGGACCAGAAGCGCGCTCCTCAGATCGTACGCCCCCCGGCGGATCAGCTCGTCGCGGGTGAGGACCGTGACCGAGGCGGGCGTGGTCTCCGTCTTCTCGGGAACGCGCGTGGTGATGACCTGCACGTGCTCGACCAGGGCGGGCGGAGAGGCCGCGGGCGCATCCTCGGCCAGGATCAACAGACCGGAGGAGAAGAAGTGGATCGCGCACAGGACCGGAATGACTCGCAGGAGCCTCTTCGGTCGGTCCCACATGAGATCCCCCCCCGCCTCGGTTCGTCTGCGCGCGGGGCGCGCCGGGCGGTCCCCTGGATTGTCGCTGCCGGATCGGGGCCGATTCTACCATCACCCGCCCTGCGCACGATGCCACCGGCGAAGCGATCCGCTATGATAGGTACTTTTCGCCATACGAAACGACCGAGCCCCGGGAGGTCACACATGGCCACGTTCGAGAGAAGCGCCCACGTCGACTGGGAAGGGACCGTCAAGGAAGGGAAGGGGGAGGTGAAGGGAGCCACCGGCGCGTTCAGCCTGCCGGTCACCTTCCCCGCGCGCGTCGAGAAGCCCGGCGGGAAGACGAGCCCCGAGGAGCTGATCGCCGCGGCCCACGCCGCCTGCTACGCCATGGCGCTGTCGGGAACGATCGGACGCAAGAACGCCAAGGCGCGACGGCTGCACGTCACCGCCACCGTCGGGGCCGATTTCGGGGAGGCCGGCCTGAAGATCCAGTCCTCCCGGCTTCACGTCGTCGCGGAAGGTCTCGAGGGGCTCACCGCCGCCCAGTTCACCGACGTCGCGAAGGAGGCGGAAGGTCGCTGTCCCGTCTCGAACGCCCTTCGCGCCAGCCTGAAGATCGACGTCGAAGCGCAGGTCAAGTAACCGCCTACCGCCAAACCTCCGCGAAGGCGCCGGTGCCTGCGGCCCGGCGAATCGGCTAGACTGCCCGGCGCGTTCGATCAACGGCAGAAAATTTTTCGGGAGGTGAGAACATGCATCCTCGTGGACCCTCACGCCGCGGCCTCCTCGCCGCCGCGGTGACTGCGCTCCTTGCGGCCGGGCTCAACACCGCGACTCCGGACACTCCGAAGCCGGCCGCCCCCCCGGAAGGAGCCGCGATACAGGAGGCGCCGCAGACGCCCGGAATCCCGAAGCGGACCACCGAGCACGGCCGGATGGCGCGCGCGGAAGGGGTCTGGGACGCCAGCGTCGAGGTCTCGATCGGCCCGCCGGGGACGCCGCCACAGCTCTCGAAGGCGGTGGAGACGAACCGGCTGTGTTGCGGCGGACTGTGGCTCGTGACCGAGTTCAAGAGCAACCCCGGCTCGGCCCCCTTCGAGGGGCACGGCATCACCGGATACGAGCCTGAGAAGAAGAAGTACGTCTCGACCTGGATCGACTCCGACCTGACAAGCCCGATGGTTTCGGAGGGGGCGTACGACGCCGCCGGGATGACGCTGACACTGCGCGGTTCGATGACCTCGAAGGGGAAAACGCTGCAGTGGCGCAGCGTCGAGGCCTGGAAGAGCGACGACACCCGGCAGTTCACGATGTTCATGCGCGGGCCGAATGGCAAGGAGACGCCCAGTCTGAACGTCACCTACACGCGTCGCAAGTAAGGAACTCCGGACAGGCTGGACCGCATGTCACAGATCTTCCACCGCAGCACCAACACCCTCTCCAGGGTGTCGATCTACGCCGCGGTGTTCGTCCTGGCGGGACTGACCTGGGTGCTCATGGCGCTCGACCGCTCGCCGTACACCACCAAGCAGGGGATCGTGCTGCGACAGCCGGTGCCGTTCAGCCACGAGCACCACGTGGCCGGCCTGGGGCTGGACTGCCGTTATTGCCACACGTCGGTCGAGACGTCCAGCTTCGCGGGAATGCCGCCCACCGCGACCTGCATGAACTGCCACAAGCTGATCTGGGCCGACAGCGATATGCTCGAGCCGGTGCGCGCGAGCCTCAGGGACGATCGCCCGATCGTATGGACCCGCGTCCACGATCTGCCCGATTTCGCCTACTTCGATCACAGCATCCACGTGGCCAAGGGGATCGGGTGCGTGTCGTGCCACGGCCGCGTGGACGAGATGCCGCTCATGCGCCAGGCGGCGCCGCTTCAGATGGAATGGTGCCTGGCGTGCCACCGCCACCCCGAGGCCCAGGTGCGGCCGCGCTCCGAGGTCTTCAATCTCAATTGGGCGGCGGCGGACCAGGCGTCGCTCGGTCCCCGTCTGGTCAAGGAATACGGCATCAGGAGCGTGCGGGATCTGACGAGCTGCTCCACCTGCCACAGGTGACGGGACGATGAGCGGAACGACCCGTACGGATCAGCCTCGAGGGCCGGCGCCGGATGTCGCCACGGCACGGGCCCGGCTCGCCTCATCGCGCGGCCGCGAGTTCTGGCGGAGCCTCGAGGAGCTGGCGGGCGACCCCGCCTTCCAGGATCTCTTGAAAGACGAGTTCCCGGCCGGCGCCTCGGAGTGGGAGGACGGGCTCGACCGCCGCCGCTTCCTGCAGCTGGCCGCCGCCTCCCTCGCGTTCGCGGGGCTCTCCGCCTGCACGCGTCAGCCGCTGGAATCGATCGTTCCGTACGCGAAGCAGCCGGAGGAGATCGTCCCAGGCCGGCCCCGTTTCTTCGCGACCGCGGCGACACTCGGCGGCTACGCCGCCGGTCTCCTGGTCGAGAGCCACGAGGGGCGGCCCACGAAGATCGAAGGGAACCCGGATCATCCGGCGAGTCTCGGAGCGACCGACCTGTTCGCCCAGGCGCTGGTCCTGGGGCTGTACGATCCCGATCGCTCGCAGCTCCTCTTGGAGCTCGGCGAAATCCGCCCCTGGAACGCCTTCGTCCAGAAGATGCAGGCGGCGCTGCGCGCCCAGCAGGCGCTCGGCGGCGCCGGGATCCGAATCCTGACCGGGACCGTCACCTCCCCCACGCTGGGGGACCAGCTCCGCGCCCTGCTCGCCCGCTTCCCCAAGGCGGGATGGCACCAGTACGAGCCGGCCGGCCGGGACAACGCGCGGCTCGGGGCGCGTCTCGCCTTCGGGGAGTGGGTCGAGAGCCGCTACGATTTCTCCAGGGCGGATGTGATCCTGGCGCTCGATGCGGACTTCGCGGTCGAGATGCCCGGCAGTGTGCGCTATGCGCGCGATTTCGCCGATCACCGCCGGGTGCGCCACGACGAGGCGCGCATGAGCCGGCTGTACGCCGTGGAGAGCACGCCGACCGCGACGGGGACTCTCGCCGACCACCGATTGGCGGTGCGCGCGGCGCAGGTGCCCGGGATCGCCCTGGCCTGCGCCGCCGAGCTCGGCCTCCTCCCGGGCGGTTCCTCTCCCTCCCTTCCCGCCGACTCGAAGCGCTTCGTGACCGCCGCCTGCGCTGACCTGAAGCGGAACGCCGGGCGCGGCCTCGTCATCGCCGGCGAGACGGCGCCGCCGGCGGCCCACGCGCTGGCGCACGCCCTCAATCACCGCCTCGGCAACGCCGGCGTGACGGTCCTCCACACCGATCCGGTCGAGGTCGAGCCGGTCGATCAGACGGCGTCGATCAGGAGACTCGTCGAGGACATGCGGGCCGGCCGCGTCGACCTCCTGGCGATCGTCGGCGGCAACCCGGTGTTCGACGCGCCGGCCGACCTCGGGTTCACCGACGCTCTCCTCAAGGTGCCGCTGCGCGTCCACCTCGGCCTGGAGGAGGACGAGACCTCGGAATACTGCCACTGGCACATCCCCCAGGCGCACCCGCTCGAGACCTGGAGCGACGCTCGGGCCCACGACGGCACGGTCACCGTGATGCAGCCGCTCATCGAGCCCCTGTACGGCGGCCGATCGGCGCACGAGCTTCTCTCGGCCTTTCTGGACGACCCGCCCCGGCACGGACGGGAGGTGCTTCGCGATCGCTGGCGCAAGAGGGCGCCGTCGGCGGACTTCGAGGCGTTCTGGCGCAAGGCGCTGCACGACGGAATCGTCCCCGGGACCGCCCTTCCGCCGAGAATCGTTCCGCTGCGCGCGGGGGCGATCGAAGACGCGGCGGAGGCCGCGCTCGAGGCGGCCTCGAGCGGCGCGCGGAGCGGGAACGGGGAGAGGGTCCTGGAGATCATCTTCCGCCCCGATCCGACGATCCATGACGGTCGGTTCGCCAACAACGGCTGGCTTCAAGAGACACCGAAGCCGCTGTCGAAGATGACCTGGGACAACGCCGCCTACCTGGCGCCCGCGGCCGCCGAGCGCCTCGGGATCGCGAGCGGCGACGTCGTCGAGATCGAGGTCGAGGGCAGGACGGTCGAGGCCCCCGCCTGGGTGCAGCCCGGTCACCCGGACGGCGCGCTCACGGTGCACTTCGGTTACGGACGCACGAAGTGCGGCCGCGTCGGGATAGGGACCGGCTTCAACGCTTATGTCCTGAGGACTGAGCGGGGGATGTGGTCGCATCCGGCCGCGTCGATCCGCAGCACGGGGAAGCGCCAGGCGCTCGCATGCACCCAGGAGCACTTCAGCATGGAAGGACGCGATCTGGTCCGCGTCGGAACGCTCGCGGAGTACAGGTCCGACCCCGGGTTCGCCGGTAAGAAAGAGGAGGCGCCGCCGAAGGACGCGACCCTCTACCCGGGGTTCAGCTATGAAGGGCACGCCTGGGGCGTGGCGATCGATCTGTCCTCGTGCACCGGCTGCAACGCCTGCGTGGTGGCCTGCGTGGCCGAGAACAACATCCCGGTCGTCGGCAAGGATCAGGTGCGTCGCGGGCGCGAGATGCAGTGGCTCCGCATCGACCGCTACTACGAGGGGGGCCCCGACGACCCGGACGCGCACCACCAGCCGGTCATGTGCATGCAGTGCGAGCAGGCGCCGTGCGAGGTGGTCTGCCCGGTCGGCGCCACCAGCCACAGCAGCGAGGGGCTCAACGACATGGTCTACAACCGCTGCGTCGGGACGCGCTACTGCTCCAACAACTGTCCGTACAAGGTCCGCCGCTTCAACTTCCTGCAGTACAGCGACGAAAAGACCCCGGTCCTGAAGCTGGGACGGAACCCGGATGTCACGGTGCGATCGCGCGGCGTCATGGAGAAGTGCACCTACTGCGTGCAGCGGATCAACTCGGCGCGCATCACCGCCGAGAAGGAGGACCGGCCGATCAAGGACGGGGAGATCACGACCGCCTGCCAGCAGGCCTGCCCGACGCAGGCGATCGTGTTCGGCGACATCAACGACCCCTCGTCGCGCGTCAGCCGTCTGAAGGCCGAGCCTGCCAACTACGGCCTCCTGGAGCATCTCAACACGCGGCCGCGCACCACCTACCTGGCGAAGATCGTCAACACCAACCCCGATCTCGAGAAGGGGAAGGGATGAAGGACCGGCCGCCGCTCATCGCCCCGGGGTACACCTCCGCCACGGTGACCGACAAGATCAGCGCGGTCGTTCTGCGCGGCACGCCGCGCTGGTGGTTCGCCGCGTTCGGGGCCGCCTTCCTGCTGGTGATGCTCCTGCTCTTCACTCTCGGTCACCTGTTTCTCCGCGGCATCGGCATCTACGGCGTCAACATCCCGGTCGGCTGGGGCTGGGACATCACCAACTTCGTCTGGTGGATCGGGATCGGCCACGCAGGGACGCTGATCTCCGCCATTCTTCTCCTGCTGCGGCAGGACTGGCGGAACTCGATCAATCGGTTCGCGGAGGCGATGACGTTGTTCGCCGTGGCCTGCGCCGCCATCTACCCGGTGGCGCACCTCGGCCGACCCTGGGTCCTCTACTGGCTTCTCCCGTACCCGAGCACCATGGGAGTCTGGCCGCAGTTCCGGAGCCCGCTGGTGTGGGACGTCTTCGCGGTGTCGACCTACGCGACCATCTCGCTTCTCTTCTGGTTCGTCGGCCTGATCCCCGACCTCGCCACGCTGCGCGACCGCGCCAAGAGCCGCCTCGCGCAGATGGTCTATGGCATTCTGGCGATGGGCTGGCGCGGCTCGGCGCGGCACTGGCACAACTACGAGTCGGCCTATCTGATGCTGGCCGGCCTGGCGACCCCTCTGGTCGTGTCGGTGCACAGCGTAGTCAGCTTCGACTTCGCGGTTGGGGTCGTCCCCGGCTGGCATTCGACCATCTTCCCACCGTACTTCGTCGCCGGGGCGATCTTCTCCGGCTTCGCGATGGTCCTGACGCTCGCCATCCCGCTGCGGGCGCTGTTCGGCCTCGAGGACTTCATCACCGACAGGCATCTTCAAAACATGGCCAAGGTGATGCTCGCCACCGGTCTCATCGTGGCCTATGGCTACCTGATCGAGATCTTCATGGCCTGGTACGGCGACAACCGCTACGACATGTACATGTCGGTGAACCGGATGCTCGGCCCGTACGCCTTCCAGTTCTGGTCTCTGATCGCCTGCAACGTCATCGCTCCGCAGGTGCTGTGGATCAAGAGGGTGCGCCGCTCGCCCGCGTTCCTGTTCGTCATCGCGATCGTGGTGAACGTCGGCATGTGGCTGGAGCGCTACGTCATCATCGTCACGAGCCTGCACCGGGACTTCCTGCCGTCGTCCTGGGGCATGTACTCCGGGACGATCTGGGACTATTCGACCTTTCTCGGGACGATCGGCCTGTTCCTGGCGCTCATGTTCCTGTTCATCCGCTTCCTGCCGATGATCTCGATCTTCGAGATGCGCGCCATCCTGCCGGAGGCGCGGGCCGAGGAGGTGAAGGAATGACCCGAAGGCAGCCGCACCGCCTGTACGGCATGATGGCCGAGTTCGCGACGCCCGGGGACCTGGTCGCGGCCGCCGAGGCCGCGCGCTCGGCCGGCTACCGGAGGATGGACGCCTTCACGCCGTTCCCGATCGAGAGGCTGTCGGAGGCGCTCGGCCACCGGCCGTCGCGCGTCCCGATGCTCGTCCTCATCGGAGGGATCATCGGGGCCCTGGCCGGGTACGGGCTGCAATACTGGATCTCGGCCGTCACGTATCCGCTCAACGTCGGCGGCCGTCCGTACAACTCCTGGCCGGCGTTCATCCCGGTGACCTTCGAGGTGACCATCCTGGTCGCGGGGATCTTCACAGTCTTCGGCATGCTCGCCCTGAACGGCCTGCCGACGCCGTACCATCCGGTGTTCAACGTCGCGCGCTTCGCGCTGGCGAGCCGGGACCGCTACTTCCTGTGCATCGAGTCCAAGGATCCGAAGTTCGACGAGGCGGCGACGCGGGCCTTTCTCGCCGATCTCCGTCCGAGCGGAGTGTTCGATGTCGAGCCCTGAGGCGGGGGCCGGCCGCGCGCGCCGGGCCGGGGCCGTCCTGGCTCTGTGCGTCGCCGTGGCCGCCTGCCGCCAGGACATGTTCAACCAGCCGAAGGTGAAGCCGCTGGCCGAGAGCGACTTCTTCGAGGACGGGTCGGGGGCGCGACCTCCCGTGGAAGGAACGGTGGCGCGCGGCGAGCTGCGGGCCGACCGGGTCTTCCATACCGCCATCGGCCCGGACGGAAAGTTCGTGGCGACGCTCCCCGTGCCGCTGACGCGGGCGCTGCTCCTGCGCGGTCAGGAGCGCTTCAACATCTTCTGCTCCCCCTGCCACGGACGGGTCGGCGACGGCCGCGGGATGATCGTCGAGCGCGGCTTCAAGCAGCCCCCCTCGTACCACATCGACCGTCTGCGGGAGCAGCCGATCGGCTATTTCTTCGACGTGATCACGAACGGCTTCGGCCAGATGTCGGGCTACGCAGCCCAGGTTCCGCCGGCCGATCGCTGGGCGATCGCCGCCTATATCCGGGCGCTGCAACTGTCGCAGCACGCGCCGGTCCAGCAGGTTCCGGCGCGCGATCGGGCGGAGATCGAGAAGGTGCGTCCGTGAGCGGGACCGCCGCCGTGTCGCTCGCCCCCTCCGCGTACGCGCCGCCCGCGGGGCTTCTGTCGATCGGGCGCGTCTCCCTGCTGGTCGGCGCCGCCGGGGCGGCGGCCAGCCTGGCCGGCGCGCGCTTCGACCCGTCGCAGTTCTTCCGCTCGTATCTCGTCGCCTTCCTCTACTGGCTGTCGATCGCCCTCGGCTGCTCCGCCATCGGCATGCTGCACCACCTGACGCGCGGCGCCTGGGGCCTGATGATCAGGCGCGTGCTCGAGGCGGCCGCCGGGACGCTGCCTCTCGTCGCCCTGTTCTTCGTGCCGCTTCTCTTCGGTCTCGGCGACCTGTATCGCTGGGCGCGCCCGGACGAGGTCCGGGGGAATGCCCTCCTCGAGCACCAGGCGATCTTCCTGAACGTGCCGTTCTTCGTCGCGCGCGCCGCGATCTACTTCGCGATCTGGTGCGGCTTCGCCTTGATCCTCGGCCGGCTGTCGGCGCGCCAGGACGCGACCGGCGACGCCGCCCTGCAGCGCCGCATGCAGATGATCGCGGCGCCCGGGCTCGTCCTGTACTGCCTGACCGCCACGTTCGCGTCGATCGACTGGCTGATGTCGCTCGACTCGCGGTGGTCCTCGACGATCTACGGCGTCTACTTCGTCGGCGGGCAGGCGATCGCCGGTCTGTCGTTCGCCATCCTGGTCGCGCTCTATCTGCGGGAGCGGGGCGGGATGTCCCAGGCGCTCCGGCCGATCCATTTCCACGACTACGGCAAACTCCTGCTGACGTTCGTGGTCCTGTGGGCCTACTTCGCCGTGTCGCAGCTCATCATCATCTGGTCGGGCAACCTGGCCGAGGAGATCACCTGGTACCGCGGGCGGCTCCTGGGCGGCTGGAGCGGCGTGTCGCTCCTGCTCGTCCTCCTGCACTTCGCCCTGCCGTTCGTCCTGCTCCTGTCGCGCGAGGGGAAGCGCAACTCCGCGCGGCTGGGGGTGGTGGCGGTCCTGCTTCTCCTGATGCGCTGGGTCGATCTCCACTGGCTGGCGGCGCCGGCGTTCTCGCCGGAGCGGCCGGCGTTCCACTGGCTCGACGCGGCGACGATGACCGCGCTGGGTGGCTTCTGGGTCGCCGCGTTCGCGAGCCTCCTGGCGCGCCGGCCCCTCCTGCCGGTGCGCGATCCGTCCCTGCCGGAGGCGCTTCAGCATGACTGAGCCGAGGGGCAGGAAGGAGGCGGTGCCGCAGGCGGACGCCGGGCTCGACCGCGAGCTCGACGTGCGGAGTGTCGGGCTCTTCGGGGTCGGCCTGGCTCTCGTCATGATCGTGGTGCTCGCGGCGCTGTGGATCCTCCTGGCGCACTGGAAGACGCGGCAGACCGCCCGCGACCCGCGGCCGTCCCCCCTGGCCGAGGCGAACGCGCCGAGGCTGCCGCCCGAGCCGAGGCTGCAGGCGGCTCCGGTGAAGGACATGGACGAGCTGCGGGCGCGCGAGACCTCGACCCTGACCTCCTACGGCTGGGTCGACCGGCAGGCGGGCGTGGCGCGGATCCCGATCGACCGGGCCATGGATCTCCTGCTTGCGAGCGGGCTGCCCGCGCCGCGCCCCGAGCCGACTCCCGCGCCGCAGCCGAAGAGGACGCGGCGCGCCCGGGGCGCACCGTGATCCGCCGGAATTGGCTGCCGCCGCTCGTCCTCCTCGCCGCGTTCTCCGCCGCGGCCGTGGCGCCCGCAGCACCCGGAGTTCCCGGCGGGGCGGAGCCGCCGGCCGCGGCGGCGTTGCCTCCGGCGCTCCAAGTCGGCTTCGATCAGAGGCTCGGCGGGCAGGTGCCGCTCGATCTCCCGCTCCGCGACGAGGAGGGGAGGACGGTACGGCTCGGCGATCTCTTCGGCGGGCGGCCGGTGATCCTGTCGCTTGCCTACTATGACTGCCCGATGCTGTGCGGCATGTCGCTGCAGGGGATCGCCTCGAGCCTGAAGACGCTGTCGTTCGACGCCGGCAGGGAGTTCGAGGTCGTCACCGTCAGCTTCAACCCGAAGGAAACGGCGGCGCAGGCCAGGGTCAAGAAGATTCAGATGCTCGATCTCTACGGCAGGGCGGGTGCGGCGTCCGGCTGGCGCTTCCTCACCGGAGACGCGGAGCCGATCAGGAGACTCACCGAAGCCGTCGGTTTCCGCTACGCCTGGGACGAGGAGCAGAAGCAGTACGCGCACCCGACCGGCATCGTCCTTCTCACGCCGACCGGTCGGATCGCGCGCTATTTCTTCGGCGTCGAGTTCGCGCCGAAGGACCTGCGTCTCGGCCTCATCGAGGCGGCGGACAACCGGATCGGCACGCTCGCCGATCGGCTGCTCCTGCTGTGCTACCGCTACGACCCGAAGACCGGGCGGTACAGCGGACTCGCGATCAACCTGGTCCGGACGGGCGGGATCGTCACGCTCCTGGTCCTCGGCGCCTGCATCGCCGTGGCGGTGCGCCGCGAGAGGGCGCGCGCTCCGGGGCCGCACGCGCGCGGAAGGAGGAGCGCCTGATGTTCGAGAACGCCCCGCTCTTCCCGGAACGGGCCTCGGCCATCGCCAGGCAGGTGGACCACCTGTTCCTGTTCGCGCTGGGGGGCGCCGCCTTCTTTTCGATCCTGATCGCGGTCCTCATCTTCTACCTGGGGATAAGGTACCGCCGGCGCTCGCCGTCCGAGGTCGGAAGGCCGCCGGCGGAGCACTCCCGGTCAACGACGATCCTGGAGGCGACCTGGTCGCTGGTGCCGCTCGGGCTCCTGACGATCCTGTTCGTGTGGGGGGCGCGTCTCTACTTCGTCATCGCCCGGCCGCCCGCCAACGCCTCGGCGCTTCAGGTTATTGGGAAGCAGTGGATGTGGAAGATCCAGCACCCGGAAGGGAACCGCGAGATCAACGAGCTGCACGTCCCGGTGGGCCGGCCGATCCGGCTGACCCTGACGTCCGAGGACGTCATCCACTCGTTCTTCCTTCCGGAGTTCAGGATCAAGACGGACGTCCTGCCCGGACGTTATTCGACGCTTTGGTTCGAGGCCGACCGGATCGGGACCTACCACCTGTTCTGCGCCCAGTACTGCGGCGCCGAGCACTCGCGCATGACGGGCAAGGTCGTCGTCATGGAGCCGCACGACTACCAGTCGTGGCTCGCGGGTGAGAAGCGCGGCCGGCCGCCCGCCGATTCCGGTGCGGCGCTGTTCGTGTCCAAGGCCTGCGTCACCTGCCACCGCCCCGACACGGCGGCGCGCGCCCCGGTCCTCACCGGGCTATTCGGCAGGAAGGTCGCCCTGCAGGACGGGCGGAGCATCGTCGCCGACGAGGGGTACATCCGCGAGTCGATCCTCAACCCCCAGGCCAAGATCGTGGCCGGATACCAGCCGATCATGCCGACCTTCCAGGGACAGGTCGGCGAGGAGGAGCTCCTGCAGCTCATCGACTACGTCAAGACGCTCAAACCGCAGGGAGGCTCGTGATGGCCGTGCGACCGGCCGAGACCGGCCCTCCGCCGAAGGCCCATTACCTGAACTCTGGCTACGGCATCAAGTCGTGGCTGCTGACGACCGATCACAAGAGGATCGCGATCCTCTACCTGATCTCGGTCACCTTCTTCTTCGCCATCGGCGGGCTGATGGCGGTCCTGATCCGCATGGAGCTGGCGACGCCCGAGGGGGACCTGTTCCAGTCGGACACCTACAACCGTCTGTTCACCATGCACGGCATCATGATGATCTTCTTCTTCCTGATTCCGTCGATCCCCGCCGTCCTCGGAAACTTCCTCGTGCCGATCATGGTCGGCGCCCGCGACCTGGCCTTCCCGCGACTTAACCTGATGTCGTGGTACATCTTCAACCTCGGCGGCCTGTTCACCATCTGGGCGCTCCTGCACGGCGGCGTCGACACCGGCTGGACCTTCTACACGCCGTACAGCACGCGCTACGCCAACTCGCACGTCATCGCCACCGGGCTCGGCATCTTCATCGCCGGGTTCTCGTCGATCCTCACCGGGCTGAACTTCGTGGTGACGATCCACCGCATGCGGGCGCCGGGACTGACCTGGTTCCGCCTGCCGCTGTTCATCTGGGCGATGTACGCAACGAGTCTCATCATCATCCTGGGGACGCCGGTCCTGGCGGTCACGCTCCTGCTGCTCGTGGCCGAGAGGCTGTTCCGGATCGGCATCTTCGACGCGTCCCTGGGCGGCGACCCGCTGCTGTTCCAGCATCTGTTCTGGTTCTACTCGCACCCCGCCGTGTACATCATGATCCTGCCGGCGATGGGTGTCGTGAGCGAGATCGTCCCGGCGTTCGCGCGCAAGAAGATCTTCGGCTATCGCTTCATCGCCTACTCCAGCCTCGGGCTCGCGGTGCTGAGCTTCCTGGTGTGGGCGCACCACATGTTCGTCGCCGGCATGTCGATCTACGCCGCGGCGGTCTTCTCGGCCCTGTCGATGCTGGTCGCGGTGCCGTCGGCGGTGAAGGTGTTCAACTGGACCGCGACGTTGTACCAGGGGTCGGTGTCGTGGGAGACGCCGATGCTCTACGCCCTCGGCTTCATCGGCCTGTTCACCATGGGAGGCCTGACCGGCGTCATGCTGGCGACCCTGGGCATCGACGTGCACGTGCACGACACCTATTTCATCATCGCCCACTTCCACTACATCATGGTCGGTGGCGCCATCATGGGGTATCTCGGCGGGCTGCACTACTGGTGGCCGAAGATCACCGGCAAGCTGTACCCGCGCTTCTGGTCGCGTATCTCGGCGATGGTGATCTTCATCGGCTTCAACGTCACGTTCTTCCCGCAGTTCATCCTCGGTTACCTCGGGATGCCGCGCCGCTACCACGTCTACCCGCCCGAGTTCCAGGTTCTGAACGTGATGTCCTCCGCGGGCGCCACCATCCTGGGGGTCGGTTATCTCATCCCGCTCATCTATTTCATCTGGTCGATGCGCTACGGCCCGCACGCGTCGGAGAACCCGTGGGGCGTCGTCGGCCTCGAGTGGAAGACGACTTCGCCCCCGCCGACCGACAACTTCGAGGAGACCCCCGTGGTCACGACCGGGCCGTACGAGTATCCACAGGCGAGGGAGGTGGCAGGTGTCCTCTGACGCGGCCCTCGGCGCCGCCCGGCCGCGGCACGAGGCCTCGGCGCTCATGCACCAATTTGACACCGAGGCGCAGCAGCGCGAGACGGCCACGCTCGGGATGTGGGTCTTCCTCGTGACCGAGATGATGTTCTTCGGCGGTCTGTTCCTGGCGTACGTGGTGTACCGCGCCGCCTACCCGCGCGGCTTCGCGCTCGGCAGCCACGAGCTCGACATCGTCCTCGGAACGACCAACACCGCCGTCCTCATCGCCAGCAGCCTCACCATGGCGCTGGCGGTGCGCTCGGCACAGCTCGGCCGGCGCCGGTGGGTCGTCGCGTTCCTGGTCCTGACGATGATCCTCGGGAGCGTCTTCCTGGGGATCAAGGCCTACGAATACCACCACAAGTACGTCGAGGGGTTCGTGCCGGGGCCCTACTTCCATTATCCCGGCGCGGAGGAGCCGCACGTCCGGATGTTCCTCTGCCTCTACTTCGGCCTGACCGGCCTGCACGCCCTGCACATGATCATCGGGCTCGGGGTCCTCGCGGTGATGCTCGTCATGGGGGCGCGCGGCCGCTTCGGACCGCACTATTACAATCCGATCGAGTGCTCGGGCCTTTACTGGCACTTCGTCGACATCGTCTGGATCTTCCTCTTCCCGCTTCTCTACCTCGTCGGGAGGCACATGTGAAGGCGGACCACGGCGGCGCCCACGTCGTCCCGGTCGGTGTCTATCTCGCCGTGTTCGTGGCCCTCATGCTGCTGACTGCCGTAACGACCGTCGCGGCCTTCCACGACCTCGGGCCGCTCAACAACGTCGTCGCGCTCGGCATCGCCACGCTGAAGGCGACCCTCGTCGTCCTGTTCTTCATGCACGTGCGCTACGGCACACGCCTCACGCCGCTCGTGATCACCGCCGGCCTGTTCTGGCTGGCCATCCTGATCGCCCTGAGCCTGACCGACTATCTCACCCGCGGCTGGCTGGGCGTGCCGGGGCGGTAATCACGAAGGCAGGACGAACGGAATCTGCGCCGCGGCGGCGGGGGTGAAGCGCAACAGGCAGCGGAAGGCGGCCGCGTGGGCCTGCGGCTCCGGAGTGTCGGCAATCAACAGCGCAGCGATGAGGTCTCGCCAGCGCAGAAGCTCACGCCGACGCGTTTCCTGCTTCTGGACCTGCACCGTCAAGTCGACCAGGGCGAGGACTCTCTCATAGCACGTGAGCAGGCGGCCTCGATCAGAAAGGCCTTGGAGTTTGGAGGCCCGGTTCATCTCGTTCGCGATCATCAGCACCTGCTGGTCGAACGAGAAGGTGACCCACCGCTGAGGCGACAGCGCCGCATGCTGGCTCTTCATCATGTCGACTTCTCGCCCCGCCCCGGAAAGCAGTTCGCGCCCCAGAGATTCGCTTGGGCGCTGCCCTGTTCCAGAAGCAGCTGCTCCGCATCGGCGTGAAGCTCGCCGCCGACGGCTACCACCTCCCTGCGGACGTCCACCACGAGCTTGACCATGTCTTTGAAATAGAGGACGACGAGCCGACGAAGGTCGGCCGGCTCGATCCTGCGGTCCACGATGACAATACCGGGCAGTTCCTGGCTCATGGGGGTTTCTTTATAGCCGGCCCCGGCCTGATCAGGCAAGCTGCCAGCTGGAGATGGCCCTACGCCCCCGGCTCGATCATCAGATCGCCGCTCCCAGTGTCGACGTCGATCTTGGTGCGGGCGTCGCCGCGGCGGTAGCCTATGACCTCCCTGTGGCGGACGATCGGCTGGGCGTCCTTGAAGTGCACCAGCGTGAAATCCGTCAGCCGCTGGGAGATCGCCTTCACAACGCCGAAATCGATGATCCGCACCTCCGCGCGGCCGTCCTGGATGCTCACGTGCAATCCAGTTACATCCCCGAACGCCGTCTCGTGGCGCCACGGTCTCAACTGTGTCAATCCAAGGTCTCAAGGTCCTCGATGAGACGCGTCACGCCGCCGAGCCATCGGTATGCAAGACAAATCACCCATTGGGTCTCCGGACTCTGTTGAGGTAAACAATTCTCTTTCCAAGTTCTTCAGCGGTCTTGGGAAACTGAATGGCAAGGAGTTACTCAAGAACATTAGAGGCAAGTTTCCGGTCGAGGCGAGTTCTGGCGATCTCCTGGCGCTCAAGATAGACGAGCTGATTCGTACGTATTGAGCGCCGGACGGCTATGAATAGGTGTCTGCTCTGTCCACCACACCAAAAGAGTTTGCCAGCTTGCCTACGTCACCTACAGTCCTCTTGCGCCGGCGCTCTGGGAAGCGATGGTTTATCGCCGGAAGCATGGATGGGTCATCCTCAAAATGAGTTTTAGCACCGACGGCGCAACACATAGTAGATGCAGGACCGCGGTACAGACCACCAAAGTCTTCGCGACACTCGCGGCATTCCTGCCTTTTCCATCATGCGGAGGGTGGAGCATGCACCGCCGGGTCGCTTCCAGGTCGCGGCCGACGGGCCTGGACTCGAATACCTCGAAAGTGTTGGTAGAGCCGGTGGGTCCCTACGAACAGGACCAGCCCTATGGGCGCTTACCGGGCTGAGGCAAGAAGAGAACCCGGCGGACGTGCACGGTCGGCGTTGAAACTGGCCAAAGCACCAGATCGACAGCCGTTCCGTTTCCGCCCGCATCGAGCGCCAGCTCGCCGATCCCCTCAGCCCTGCGGTTTGGTTCGTAGGGAAACAAGATGCGAAGACCCGCCGGCGCGTCGGATTCGACGACGACCCGCCAGCGACCGGGAGGGACCATGAAATCAAGCGACGCGCCCATCGAAACCGTCGTCGCGACCTGACCGGAACGGACCAGAACGCCGAGACGATCCTGGTCGTCGAGCGTTGCGGGAGTCCTATTCGACGTGGCGGCGAGGATGCCCGGTACGACGAGACCACTCGACAGTGCCCTGATTCCGACGCGTGGACTGTTCACGCGAATCCAGATCCCGCACGGTTTGGGCTCGATCGCTGCAAGAAACAAGAGACGATAAGACCGGCCGAAGTGCGGATCAGCAGCCATTTCCTTGCCGCTTGGGTAAATCGGGTGGAGCGCGCCGGTGGGCCCGTTCCACAGGATGAGGTCCGGCTGTCGGTCGAGCACGTACTTGCCGTCGCCCACCTCATGGCCCAACACGCCCCGGCCGAACTCAGCGGTCCGGTGACGCGCGATGTGATAATCATTGAGCCCCAACATGTCGATGGCACGAAACCTGGTGAAGTACGGAATGCAGCCGGCCGGGTCGCAGGCGATGAGGGGGTCGGCCTGCCCAAACGCTCTACGAAGAAATTCACCGACCGCCTGGCCCTCCCATTCCCAGCGTTCCTCCTTTGCGCGCCGGACCTCTGGGTCGCCGAGCTGCGAGAGGACAATAACAGCAAGCATGATTGCGGTGCCGACATATGCCGAGCCAACCGCAAAGCGACCGCGACCTACGAGATATGCGGCGAGGTCCGCAATGAGCATGGCAGCCAGGACGGAGATCGGGACCCAGTGGCGATGGGCGGGGAAGACATCGCCTCCGATGAGCACGACATAGGCGAGCCAGGCGACTGCCTGCATGGCAAAGAACGTCGTGCGGCGAGGCGGTCGCCGAACGGCCAGCCCTACGATGGTGGAAGAAAGGGCCGGGACGAGCAGCCCGGCGAGATAGGGCGCAGCATCGCCGACGTAGCGAAGTCCTTCCTGAATGCGCTGGCCGGTGAACGCGAGCTTCACGTAAGCTGGATTCGGGAGCCATTCGTGATAATAGGCAAGCCGGAAGATGACCTGCGCACCACCCATGAGCACCGGATAAACCGCCAGTCCACCGACGATCTTCGCGGACGTCCTGCACAAACCGCGCCCCGCAACGATCCCCAATGCGAATGCGATGCATAGAACGCCGCCATCCGAACGCGTGAGACAGAGCAGGCCGAGGAAAAATCCAGGGACCAGGGCCTTACGCAAAGAGACCGAGGGTTTTTCGATGAGGGGGAGCGCGAGAACGTTCGCCCACGCGAGGAAAGTCGCGACGAACGGCTGCTCCATTCCGCCGATGGCCCACACGGCGAATGGCGCGGTGAGGGCCAGGGCAAGGCCGCCCGCCAGCGGAGCCAGGGTCTGGACAGGTCGCCGCGGTCGATAGGCGTACACAATGGCCGCGATCGCAGCCGCCATGCCTGCGAACCCCAGGATGCGGGCAGCGTCGATCAGATCCACGCCTGCAAGCCCGAGTCCAGCGCACGCCAGCACCCAGAGCAGATTCGTGTAGCCTTCGACGCGGTGACCCTCGGTCCACGTCAGGCCGTGGCCCTCCAGGAGTCGCTGGGAATAGCGGAGCGATATAAGCGCGTCGTCGGAGATAAACGGCAAAAAGCTGGAAGCATGCCGGACAAGGACCGTGATGCACAGGAGCGCTACACAAACGGACAGAATCCGTGACGAGGGCCACGGGGCGTCGGTGTCCGCAATACTCATCGTCGATTGCGCGTCGGGCAGATCGGGCACCCCGTTAGAGCCTTTGCAGCGCCTCGAGGTTGGCGCGAGCCGCAGCGAAGGTCGGGTCGAGGCTGAGAACGCGCAGAAAGTCGCGCCGGGCTTTGCCGCGCTTCCCCATCTTCGCGTATGCCAATCCACGGTTGTTCAACGCCCATAGGTCGGTCGGATCGAGTCTGAGCGATTTGGAGAACTCCCGACTCGCCTCGCGATACCTCCGAGCCTTCAACAGGTTGTTCCCGTAGTTGTAGTGCGGTGCGGGGAATCGCTCGTCCAGGGCGAGCGCAAGTTCAAACTCCCGCGCGGCCAAGGTCGGCCATGAAGATGCCATCCTCGACACCCTCAGTCGGTATCTTGAGATCGCCGATGTAGTCGGCATCGGCGATCTCCGCACCTCTCTTGAGGGTCTCGATGTTGATGCGTACGGTCCCGTCGTCGTATCTGAGGAAGACGTGTGACGGCGTCGCGACCGCATGAATGGGAAGGCGCAGTCGCTCTGCAAGGACAAGGTAGACGGCGGCGATCCCGACGCAGTAGCCTTCCTTGCGTTCGAGGACAGCGGAGGGAAGAAGGTGACATGCGTCCTCAAGATCGGGGGTCGCCCGCAGGCCCAGCGCTCCGAACACGATAAGGTTCAAGGCTTCGACTGTAGCGCGTCCATCCCCCGTCCGAGTGAAGGCACGGGCCGCGTCCTCCAAGTGCGCGATCAAGCCATCCGAACTACATGAGGTTAGAATAATGCAATTCGACCTCCAGGATCTCGTGCTCGAGCTCCCCGGGAGCCCCTTCCGCAGCGCGATTGTTGACCATGACGCCGAAGATCGCTGCGGTGAGAAGGCCAAGCTTGAAATAATTCATCGATGCGAGAACGATATGCGCAAAGGTTTTCCTATGTCCACGTCCCATCTCGGACTCATGAGACTCACGCCTAGGATTCTACGCAAATCGAGGACCCTGCCGTCTCGTTTGGTTGTGGGCTGTCACTGCCGGGTCTCATTGAGCGGGATGTCCTGGCACGTGTATCGCTTTTCGAAAGCAACACCTGCTTCACCACGGATTGGGTCTGGGTAGCGCCCGACGGGAATCTCAGCGGCATGATCTGCGTGCTGTCGACGCTCACATTGTTCCTACTCGCTCGCTCGGGCGTCGCCCCGTCCGGAAAGGGGATCGTCGGCGTGATAGGACGTAAGGACGTCCACCGCGAACACTCGACGGAGCAGATCGGCCCAGGTGTAGCGGCGGAGTGGGCGACCGCTGCCGGCGGCCGCTGATTGCTCCTGCGCTCCGCGGTCCGGGGGGCTGGCGCCGTCTCGCCTTTCCAGGCCCGGGCCGCCCTGGTCAATCTCCTCGTCCCGCACGTATCGGACTGTCAAGTGAGGCGCGCGCGTGTCTTGTCAATTACGACTGGCCGGGGAACGTACGGGAGCTGGAGAACGCCATCGAACGCGCTGTTGTGCTGGGCGCCACGGACCTGGTGCGCCCCCAGGATCTGCCCCAAGGGCAATTTCACCAGGGCCGCACGCTTTGTGGGTGTGCATCCCAACCACCTTCACGGGCTGATCAGGAAACTTGAAGCGCGAGTGTTACATCAATGCACTTCCAGTATGTCTCCATGAATGGCTAGGATCCAGCCCCGCCCATCTGTCGGGTGGGAGTCCGCGGTTCCATATGCGAGAGGGAAACAGGTGTCCATCTGGGTGTCCGTGCGCCGGGCCCCGAGTCATGCGCCACCGGCCGCAAGGCCCGTGGTGAAGCGTTGACAAGGGTACGTGCGGGCCGGGTATCGAGCCGCGAAATCAATGGAAAACTTCGGGGTGCCGACGCCATGGACACAGGCGGAAGGGCCACACCCATCGCGTCGCCAGCACGAGACGCGAAGGGACCCCGCGCGGTCTGAGACCCCGAGGGGCCCGGTGAATCGAATCCTTTGTGTTCCTCTTCTGGATCTCGCCTCGGTCAAGCCCCCGGCTCGATCGTCAGGTCGCCGCTGCCGGTGTCGACGTCGATCTTGGTGCGGGCGTCGCCGCGGCGGTAGCCGATGACTTCCTTGTGGCGGACGATCGGCTCGGCGTCCTTGTAGCGCACCAGCAGGTCGCCGCTTCCCTGGTCGGCGAGCGCCTCGAAGGAGGCGTCGGGGGCGAGACGGAGGACGACGTCGCCGGAGCCGGTGTCGGCCTTGACGCGCGTCAGGCGGGTGCCGTGGTTCTCGAGTCGGACGCTGCCGGAGCCCGTGCCCGCGAGAAACTCCTCGATGTCCCCCTCCGTGACACGCACGTCGCCCGAGCCGGTGTGTACGTCCATGTGAAGCGCCGTCACCTTGCGAATGGTCACGTCACCCGAGCCGACCTCGCAATGGACGGTGTCGCCGCTGAAGCCGGTCAGGTCGCAGTCGCCGCTTCCGGTGTCGCAGGAGAACGACCCGGACGCGTCGGTCGCCGTGACGTCGCCCGAGCCGGTGTCGGTCTTGATCTCCCCCTTGACCGACGCGATCGTGATGTCGCCGCTCCCGCTGTCGAACAGGATCTTCCCCTCCAGTCCCTTTCCCTCGAGGAACCCGACCAGGTTTCGGAAGACGGCGTTTTCGAGACGGCGGGGCACCTGCACCTCGACGTCGGCGTAAAGCAGAACGCCCCCCTTGTCGCTGACCTTCACCTTGTGGCCGTCGTACTCCGTGTTGCTGCTGCTCCCGCCGAAGATCGAGCCGAGAAAGCCCGATTCCTTGCTCCGACCCGGGTAACGGAGGCTGGACTCCTCGTCCAGCGGGTAGCGCACGCGCAGGGTCGGCACGCCCATCCTGCCGGAGACCTGCTCGAATCTGACGGCGTTGGCCAGGGCATCTGTCTCGGCGTGGACGGTGGCCACGGCGACGACCGTCCTGCCGCTCGCCGGGACGACGCGCATCGTGCCGGCCAGGTTTTCGACCGCGAAGTGGCCGAGCGCGTCGGCCGACAGCTCGGCGCGGACGGTGCGCGTGGTCTCGGCCGAGGCGACCGAGGTCAGGGCCAGGAGCGCCAGGACGCTGAAGAGCACTGCGGTTTTCGATCGCATCGGGATCCCCCCTGGACAAACTTCCGGTTCAGAACTACGCATGAAACGCGAACCGGCCCGCGCAGGTTCCATCCGGCGGTTCACTGGAGCGGCAGCCGCAGCCGGGCCCTGCAACCCGGCTCGCGGTCGCGGTTCTGCAGGGTCAGGCTGCCGCCGTGGGCCTCGGCGATCTGGCGGCTCAGGACCAGGCCGATGCCGGACCCTTGCTGCTTGGTGGTGAAGAACGGAACGAACAGGTTCGTGGTGTTCGGGAGACCCGGGCCGTCGTCCTCCACGAACACTTCGAGAGCGGCGGGGGAGCCGTTCACCCGGTGCCAGCCGCAGCGCACGCCGCCGCCGGTCTCGAGGGCCGCGTCGACGCCGTTCCGCACCAGGTTGATCAGGAGCTGCTCGAGCTGGTCGGCGTCGGCCCGCACGGTCGTCTCGGGACCCGGGTTGAGGAGGACGGCCAGCCTCGTCTCGAGCCCGGCGACCCGGCGCACCAGCGGTCCCACGGCGACGCTGGCGAAGCGCGGCGGCGGCAGGCGGGCGAGCCGGGCGTAGCCGTCCATGAAGCGGCTGAGCGACTCGGAGCGCGCGGCGATGACCTCGAGGCCGCGTCGCATGTCGTCCTCCCAGTCGGGGGGGCGCGGCTCGCGATCGACCAGCTGCTCCAGGCTGCCGGCGAGCGACTTGATCGGAGCGAGGGAGTTGTTCAGCTCGTGTCCCATGACGCGGATGAGGCGCTGCCAGGCCTGGCGCTCCTCCTCGCGCAGCGCGCGGCTGACGTCGCTCAGGACCAGGAGCTGGTGCGACAGGCCGCCCTGACGGAAGGTGCCGCGACGCACCTCGAACCGCCCGGTCCGTCCGGGGAAGGCGAGGTCGAGGATCGGCGCCGCGTCCGCCCTCAGGCAGCCGGCCAGCCCCAGCTCGGCGGCGTCGGCCCCCGGCAGGCGCTCGACCGGGCGCGCCAGCAGGCGCTCGCCGGCCCGGTTCACGAGGCGCAGCCGGTCGTCGCCGTCGAAGGCGAACACCGCGACGTCGATCTCCTCCATGACCTTGCGCAGGAGCGCCGTCGCTTCGAGCGCCCCGAGGCGCTGCTGGCGCAGGGTCTCGGCCAGCGCGTTCACCTCCACCAGGACCTCGCCCAGGGCGTCGTCCAGCCGCGCCCCCCGCGCCCGGATCGAAAAATCCCCCTCGCGCAGCGCCGCCAGGAGGTTCGAGACGATCTGCAGCGGCCGCACGACGCGCTCGCGCGCGGCGAAGGCGAACCCGAGCCAGGTGCCGAGGATGAAGGCGGACAGCGTCCACTGCACCTTGGCGCTGTAGTCGCCCGTCCACAGAATGACCATCGACACGACGACGGCGGCGCCCCCGGCGAGAAGGGCCAGGAGGATGATGCGTCGCTCGTGGGAGATCGTCCGATCGCGCGGCCGGCGTCGAGCCCGGCCGGCCCCGTCCGTCACAGCCTGTACCGCTGCAGGCGGCGGTACAGGGCGCTGCGGCTGAGGCCCAGGGCCTCCGCGGCCTGGCTGACGTTGCCGTTGTGGCGCGCCAGCGTCTTGCGGATGAGGAACGATTCGACCTCCTCGAGGCTCATCTCCTCGAGGCTCGGGTGGCCGTCGGCCGCGACCCGCAGGGACAGGTCCGATGTGCTGAGGAGCGGCCCCGAACCCATCAGGACGGAGCGCTCCACGGCGTGATCGAGCTCGCGCACGTTCCCGGGCCAGCGATGCTCCAGGAGCGCCCGCATGGCAGCGTCGTCGAACCCGTCGAGCGTCTTGCGATAGCGCGCCGCGTGCTGCGTCAGGAAGTGGCGCGCCAGGACCGGGATGTCCTCGCGGCGATCGCGCAGGGAAGGGAGGTGGATCTCGATCGTGTTGAGCCGGAACAGGAGGTCCTGGCGGAAGCGGCCGGCGGCGACCTCGGCGGCGATGTCGGCGTTGGTGGCGGAGACGACGCGCACGTCCACCTTGCGCGTGCGCGATGAGCCGACCCTCTCGAACTCCCCCGTCTCCAGGACGCGCAGGAGCTTCCCCTGGAGGCCCGGCGGGAGATTCGCGATCTCGTCCAGGAGCAGGGTGCCCCCATCCGCCAGCTCGAACCGTCCGACCCTGTCGGCCCGCGCGTCGGTGAACGCCCCCTTCACGTGCCCGAACAGCTCGCTCTCGAACACCCCCTCGGAGAAGCCGCCGGCGTTCACGGTCACGAGCGGGGAGGTCGATCGGCGCGACACGGCGTGCAGCGCCTGCGCCGTGACCCCCTTCCCCGAGCCGTTCTCGCCGGTGATGAGGACGTTGGCGTCCGACGGTCCGACGCGCTGGATCAGCTCGAGCACCGGCCGCATGGCGGCCGACTCGGCGATGATGCGCGGGCCACCCTCGCCGCGCAGCACCAGGTTCTCGGCCTCCAGCCTCTGCCCGCGCCGCAGCGCCCGGCCGAGCTCGACCTGAGTGCGCAGGATCGCCAGGAGGCGCGGGTTGTCCCACGGCTTCTGCACGAAGTCGCGCGCGCCGCGGCGCATCGCCTCGACCGCCACGTCGACGCTCCCCCAGGCGGTCATGACGATGACCGGAAGCGTCGAATCGAGCGCCAGAAGGCGCGCCAGGAGGTCGAGCCCCTCGCGCCCGGACGTCGTGTCGCGCGAGTAATTGAGATCGATCAGGAGGGCGTCGTACTCCTGTGTCTTCGCCGCTTCCAGCACGGCGCCGGGGGAGGCGGCCGCGTCGATGGCGAACCCTTCCCCCTTGAGCAGGAGGCGCAGTGCCTCCCGCACGTCCTGCTGGTCGTCGGCGACCAGGATCCGGGCGGTGGTGGAGTCTTTGATCTTCATCGTGAGCGCCGAAGCGGCGCCGCTATTGTAGTCCACGCTCGCCCTTTGGAATTCAACCGCGATCGGGGCGCCCGGGCCGGATCGAGACGACCTCCAGCCGTCCCTGTCTCAGCACCGACACCTCGATCGGTCCGGACGAGCCGTCCGCCGCCTTCTGCACCGCGTCCTTGTCGGCGGCGGTCTCCAGGGTCCGGCCCTCCAGCTTCACGATGAAGTCCCCGGGCGACAGGCCCGCCCGGGAAGCCGGCAGACCCGGGATCACGCTCGAGACCTTGAGCGCCCCCGACCCCCCGGGAAGACCGAGGATCCGGATCTCGGAGTCGGACGCCACGACCGGGATCAGCCCCAGATCCCGGCCGGGCGGCGCCGTGAAACGCGGCGTGTCGCGCCGGTTCAGGAGCTCGAGCGTGACGGCCCGCACGTAATCCGCGCGGGCGGCCAGCGCCTCGTAGCCAATCTTGTCCGACGAGTCGGTGGGCCGGTGCGTGTCCTCCTCGTGGACGGCTCCCAGGACGATGGCGGGAATGCGCTCGGCGTCGAAGGGGTAGTGGTCGGTGTCGGGGACGATTTCGGCGATGGCCGAGCGGACCTTCCGGCCGGTCCCGGCGTTGGCCTTCTCCAGGATGTCGTCCCAGCAGGCGCAACTGCCGGTGGCGGCCGCCACGATCTCCTGGGCGGGGACACGGCCCAGTTTCTCGAGGTTCACCATGGCGACGTGCCGCTCGAGCGGGTAAGGGGGATCCGTCACGTAATGCACCGAGCCGTTGAGGGCGTGCTCCTCCGCTCCGAAGGTCACGAACACGATCGACCGGTGGTGGGGGACCCTGTCCCGCAGGATCGAGCGGGCCACCTCGATCAGGACGGCGACGCTCGACGCGTTGTCGTCCGCACTGTTCCAGATCGTATCGTCGGTCGAGCCGTCCGCGGCCGGATAACGGTCGGCGTCCGCCTGGCCGGCGAGTCCCTGCCCGTCGTGGCGCGCGCCGAGCACGACGATCTCCTGGCGCAGGGTCCGGTCGTCCCCCTCCAGGAAGCCGACGACGTTCCGCGAGGCCAGGACCTGTCCCGGCAGCTCGGGAGCGTGCGGGTGGAACTGGAACTCCTGCCGGTAGGAGCGGCCCGAGGACGACGCGTCGCCGGCGGGATGCAGTCCGATCGTCCGGAACCGGGCCTCGATGTAGGAGGCGGCCCGGTCTTCACCGGCGTAACCGGCCCCCCGGCCCTCGTAGGCGTCCCCCGCGAGCTCCTGGACGTGGCGCCGCACGTCGCCGGCGGCGATCGGCGATCTTTCGGCCGGGAGGGACACGCCCGCCCCTTGCCGGACGCACGCGGCCAGGAGAACGGCGGCCGCGGCGACGACGCGTGCGTGGCCCGGCGGACGTCGTGGGATGGGAGTCATGGCGCCGACCTACTCGCAACGCAGGGCGATGAGCGGGTCGATCATTCGGGCCCCAGAAGCACGAGGAGGAGAAGCGCCAGCAGGACCAGGATCACCGTCTTGGTATCGCTCATGGGGTCACCTCACTCGTAGCGCAGAGCCACCATCGGGTCGACGCGGGTCGCCCGGCGGGCGGGGACATATCCGGCCAGCCCGGCGACCACGGCGAGCAGCAGGGAGATCAGGGCGAACGTCAGGGGATCGGTGGCGCTCATGCCGACCAGGAGGGCCGCCACCATCTGCATCCCGAGGAGCGCCGCCACCAGGCCGATCAGGAGGCCGATCGCCACGAACAGCATTCCCTGCCGCAGCACCAGGCCGAGCACGTCGGCCGGGCGCGCCCCCAGCGCCATGCGCAGGCCGAACTCTACGGTCCGCTGGTTCACCGAGTACGACATGACGCCGTAGATCCCGATCGCCGCCAGGGTCAGGGCGATCAGGCCGAAGATGCCGAGCAGCGCCGCCCCCATGCGCGGGGCCCAGAGGACCTGCTGGATCAGGTCGTCGGCGGTCTGCACATTGGTCAGGGGCATCGTCGGCTCGAGGGCCTGCACCGCCTGCCGAATCGTGGGCAGGAGGGCCTTGCCGTCGGTCCGGGTGCGCACGTTCAGGGTCATCGCCGGGTTGTACTGCTGCAGGACCGGGATGTACGCCTGCGGTTGCGGGTCCTCGCCCAGCGTGAAGATCTTCGTGTCCTCGACGATCCCGACGACCTGGCGGAATTCCGCGTCGCCGAAGAACTTGAACCGCTTGCCGAGCGCGTCCTCTCCTTTCCAGAACTGCTTCGCCATCGCCTCGTTGATCACCACGACGAGTGGCGCGCCCTGCTTGTCCGTCTCCGCGATGTCCCGACCGCGGCGGAGCTTGATTCCCAGGGTGTCGAGGTACCCGAGGCTCATCTCGTTGGCGGTCGTGAACTGCCCCACCGCCCCCGCCGATGCCTCCTGCCCTTCGGGGAACACGGTCCGTCCGAAGCCTCCTCCCATCGGCAGGTTCGCGGACAGAGCGGCCGCGCGCACTCCGGGGAGTCCGCGCACCTTCTCCAGCAGACGTCTTTGATACTCCTCACCGCGGACCCGGTCGTACCCCTGGGCGCCGACGTCGGTCGTGAGGGTGACGAGGTCCTGCGCTTCGAAGCCGGGGCTGATGCGCTCGGTGTTCTGCAGGCTGCGCAGGAACAGCCCGGCACCGATGAGGGAGACGAACGACAGCGCCACCTGGGCCACGATCAGGATGTTGCGCAGGTTCACCCGCCGTCCCGAGTGCCCGGGCTGGCCGGTCCGTTCCTTCAGCTCCACCACCAGATCGGGGCGCGAGGCCTGCAGGGCGGGGACCACGCCGAACACGATCCCGGTGAGGAGCGACACGAGGAGCGTGAACAGGAGGACGCGCGCGTCGAGATTGAGATCGATCTGTCCGATGAAGAACTGGGGCGGGCGCGAGGCCAGGAGCAGGTCGCGCGCCCAGAAGGCGACCAGCAGCCCGGCCGCCCCGCCCAGGAGGGCGAGGACGACGCTCTCGGTCATCAATTGCCGCACGAGGCGGATTCGCCCGGCCCCCATCGACAGCCGGATGGCGATCTCCTTGCGGCGGGCGGTGGCGCGCGCCAGGAGAAGATTGGCCACGTTGGCGCAGGCGATCAGGAGGACGATGCCGACGATCGTCATCAGGAGCCCGCCCGCGACCACGAACACGCGCCGGATATTCGGGTTGACGGTGGTCTGCGACAGCGGCAGGAGCGTGACGCTCCGGCCGCCGTTCGGGGTCGGGTATTCCTTCTCGAGACGCGTGGCGATCGTCCGGAGCTCCCCCTCCGCCTGGCTCATCGTCACGCCGGGCTTCAGGCGGGCGATGACGTTGAAGATGAGCGCCCGGCGCTCCTCGTAGTTCTCCGCGAAGATCCCGCTCAGGATCTGCCCGTGCATCGCCACCGGCACCCAGAGGTCGGGTCCGCCGAGCGTGTTCACACCCTGGAACCCCGGCGGGGCGACCCCGACGACGGTGTAGGCCTGGCCGTTCAGCGTGATCGGCTTGCCGATGATCGACGGCTCGGAGGCGAAGCGCCGCTTCCACAGCTTGTCGCTCAGAATGGTCACCGGGTGGGCGCCGTCCACCTTGTCCTCCTCGGGCAGGAAGGACCGGCCAAGGGCCGGCTGCACACCGAGGAGCGAGAAGAAATTGCCGCTCACGATATTGCCGTTGATCTGCTCCGGCTCGCCGCCGCCGGACAGGTTGATCGGCACGCCGCCGTAGGCGGCCATCTCGACGAACGAGCGGTTCTGGTCGCGATAGTCCTTGTAGTTCGGGTTCGAGACCCCGAAGAAGTTGAACACGTTGTTCTTGTTCTTCTCGTCCGTCGTGAACATCGACACGAGAGTCTGCGGGTCGCGCACCGGGATCGGATTGAGCAGCACCGTGTTCACCAGCGTGAAGATCGTCGTGTTGGCCCCGATTCCGAGGGCCAGCGACAGGATCGCCACCACGGTGAAGCCGGGGTTCCGGAGCAGCATCCGCAAGCCGTAGCGCACGTCCTGCATCAGGGTTTCCATAAAGCCTCCTCATCGCACCTCAAAGCGACCATCGGTCGACGCGAGTCGCCCGGCGCGCCGGGACGAAGCTCGCGAGAACGGCAATCGCCGGCAGGGCGAACGCCGTCACGAGACATGTCAGCGAGTCGGCGGATCGCATCCATCGCCCGTGCTCCCTCAGTCCACGATCCAGCCGTCGGACAGCTTGACGATGCGCCGCCCGTACGACGCGTTCACGTCGGAGTGCGTCACCTGCACGATCGTCGTCCCCTTGTCGTTCAGCCGCTTGAACAGCTCCATGATCTCCTTCCCCTGGGACGAGTGCAGGTTGCCGGTCGGCTCGTCGGCCAGGATCAATTTCGGGTTGGCGATCACGGCCCGGGCCACCGCCACGAGCTGCTGCTGCCCGCCGGAGAGCTGGTTCGGATACAGGTCTTTCTTTCCGACGATCTGGAAGCGGTCCAGGACGTCGGCCACCATCCCCTGGCGCTCGCCGCGCTTGACGTTCCTGTAGGTGAGCGGCACTTCCAGGTTCTCGTACACGGTCATGTCGTCCAGGAGGTGATACGACTGGAACACGAAGCCGATCGATTGCTTGGCGAGCTCGGCGCGCCGCTTCGGCGGCAGGCTGTGCACCGGTTCGTCCAGGAATTCGTATTCCCCCGCGAAGGCGGAGTCGTGCATGCCGAGGATGTGCAGCAGCGTCGACTTGCCGGCCCCCGACGGCCCCATGATCGACACGAAGTCCCCGTTGTCGATGTCGAGGCTGATGCGCCGCAGCACGAAAGTCCGTCCCGGACCGTGGGCGTACGACTTCTCGATGTTGCGCAGGCGGACGATGGGCGTCATCACTCGCACCTCAGGGCGATCATCGGGTCGACGCCGGAGGCTCGCCGCGCCGGCACGAAGCACGCGAGGAGCGCCACGCCGACCAGGACCAGGCAGACCGCCCCGAGCGTCGCCGGGTCGGTCGGGCTGACGCCGAACAGGAGGCTCGTCATCAGGCGCGTCAGGCCGAAGGCCGCGGCGACCCCGAGCGCCGCCCCGGCCAGCACCAGCCGGAGCCCCTGCCTGAGGACCATGACCAGGACGTCGGCGCGGCGGGCGCCGAGCGCCATGCGGATGCCGATCTCGTGCGTGCGCTGCGTGACCGAGTACGCCAGGACACCGTAGATGCCGACCCCCGCGAGCAGGAGCGCCGTCGCCGCGAACGTCGCCAGGAGCAGGAGCGACAGGCGGCGCGGCGCCAGCGTGGTCGCGAGGAGCGAGTCCATCGACCGGACGTTGTAGATCGGCTGGTCCGGGTCGATCGACTGGACGGCGCCGCGCAGCGCCGAGGCCAGCGCCTCGGGGTCCCCCTGGGCGCGCAGCACCAGCGACATGGGGTGGAGCGCCACCTGGCGCTCGGGGCGGTAGAACTGCGTCTTCTGCTCCTGGTCGAGACCGTACTGCCTGACGTCGCCGACCACGCCGACCACGGTCATCCACGGCCCCGCCTGATCGACCGATCCGGTGCGCATGCGCTTGCCGACCGCGTCCCCCGTCGGCCACCAGCGGCGCGCCAGTGTCTCGTTCACCAGGACGACCGGTGTCGTGTCCTCGCGGTCCGAGTCGTCGAACAGCCGGCCGCGGACGAGCGGGATCCCCATCGCCCTGAAATAGGCGCCGCTCACGACGTGGTAGTCGGAGTTGGGGGCCTCCCCGCGCGCGGGGATCGAGCGTCCTTCGATCTGGTAGTCGGTCTGCCAGCCCTCCTGCGTCAGCGGCAGCGGGTTCACCGTCCCCGCCGCCTCGACGCCCGGCAGGGCCTCGACGCGCGCCACCAGCCGGTCGGCGAACGAGTTGATCTCGGCCTTGGTCTTGTACTTGAGCTCGGGGAGGACGAGCTGGGCGCTCAGGACGTTTCCGGGTCGGAAGCCGGGCCGGACCTCCTGGAGCCTCTCGAACGACCGGGCCATCAGCCCTGCGCCGGCGAGCAGGACGAGGGCCAGCGCCACCTCGCTGACCACGAGGACGCTGCGGAAGCGCTGCTGCCCGCGCCCCGAGCTCGAGCCGCGCGCCGTCTCCTTGAGCGGCTCCAGCACGTCCGAGCGGCTGGCCTGCCAGGCGGGGGCGATGCCGAACACGAGTCCCGTGAGAAGCGACAGCGCCAGCGTGAAGCCGAGCACCGTGCCGTCCAGGCGCACTTCGTCCAGGCGCGGCAGGCCCGCGGGGACGAGCGACAGCAGGACGTCGCTCAGCCAGTCCGCGAGCAGGAGACCGAGGCCGCCGCCGAAAAGCGACAGGAGAGCGCTCTCGGTGAGCACCTGCAGCAGCACGCGCCGGCGGCTCGCCCCCAGCGCCCGGCGGATGGCGATCTCCTTCTCGCGCGTCGAGGCGCGCGCCAGGAGCAGGTTGGCCACGTTGGCGCAGGCGATGAGCAGGACGAAGCCGACGGCGCCGGCCAGGACGACCAGCACGGGCCGCAGGATCGACACCACGTCGTCCTGCAGCAGCTTGACCGCGACGCGGTTGCCGCTGTTGCTCTCGGGGTGCTCCTTCTCCAGGCCGCGGGCGATGGCGTCCATGTCCGCGAACGCGGTCTGCGCGGTCGCGCCCGGGCGCAGGCGCGCGACGACGTAGATGCCGGGATGTTCGTCGCGGTCCTTCAGCCTGTCCGCGTCGAGCCCGAGCGGCAGGAACAGGTCGGCATCGCCGTAGTAGAAGCGGAACGACGCCGGCAGGACGCCGATGACCGCGACGCTGCGGCCGCTCAGGGTCAGCGCGCGCCCGACCACCGACGGATCGCCGCCGAACCGGCGCTGCCAGAGTCCGTACGTCAGGAGCGCGACCGGCGGGGCGCCCGGCCGGTCGTCCTGCTGTGTCAGGCCGCGGCCGACCACCGGCGTGACGCCGAGCGTCGGGAAGAAATCGGCCGTGACGTTCCAGCCGCCCAGGCGCTCGGGCCTCTCGACCCCGCTCAGCGTGTACTGCGCCGGCTGCACCGCGGCGATGCGCTCGAACGAGCGGCTGCGGTCGCGCCAGTCGAGATAGTTGGGATAGGAGACCGACATGTCGGGGAGCTGCTTGCTCGACTCGTTCATCAGGACCAGCCGGGACGGATCGCGGTACGGGAGCGGCCGCAGCAGGACCGCGTTCACGACCGAGAAGATGGCCGTGTTGGCCCCGATGCCGAGCGCCAGCGTGATCGCCGCGACCGCCATGAAGCCGGGACTCTTCGCCAGCATCCGCAGCGCATAGCGCAGGTCCTGGAGGAGAGTGTCCATGAGACCTCCTACTCGTAGCGAAGCGCTGTCACGGGATCCACCCGCGTGGCGCGGCGGGCGGGCACGAGGCACGCGACCAGCGACACGGCGGTCAGGAGAGCCGCCACGGAGGCGTAGGTGACGGGGTCCGTCGGACTGACGCCGTAGAGGAGCCCGGAGAGGAGGCGCGTCGCGCCGGCGGCCGCCGCGAGACCGAGCCCGACGCCCAGGGACGCGAGCAGGAGACCCTGCCGGACGACGAGCCCGAGCACCTCGCGCCGACCGGCGCCGAGCGCCATGCGCACGCCGAACTCGTGCGTCCTCTGGCTCACCGAGTAGGCGATCACACCGTACGTCCCCACCGCGGCGAGGAGCAGCGCGACGGCGGCGAACACCCCGAGGAGGAGCATGGCGAGACGCGGCTGGGCGACCGAGTCGGAGACCAGCGCCTCGCCGGTCTTCATCTCCGAGACCGGCTGCTCGCGATCGATCGCGAGGACCGCCGCGCGCGCGGCGGTCGCCAGGCCCATCGGCTCGACCGTGGCGCGCAGGACGAAGGTGAGCCAGGTCGAAGGGGCCTGCGGCAACGGCTCGTAAACGTGCGGAGCGGCCTCCCCGTCGAGCGAAGAGTGCTTCACGTCGGCGACCACGCCGACGATCTCCCGCGGCGCCCGCGCGGCGTCGTTGTCGATGCGGATCCGCCGGCCGATCGGGGTCTCGCCGGAGAAATACTTCTTCGCCAGGTTGGCGCTGATGACGACGACCCGTGGAGAGCCGGCCGCGTCGGAGTCCAGCAGGCTCCGTCCCTGCAGGATCCGGATGTCCATGGCGCGGAAGAACCCGGCGCTGACCGCGTCGTAGCGCACCGAGGACCTCCGGGACGGCGGCTCCTCCGGCCGCCCGTCGATGCCGAACGAGTAGGAGATGATCCCGCCGGAGAGCGGCACGGTCGTGGCCGCGGCCGCCGAGACCGCGCCGGGGAGCGCCCCCAGTCTCTCGAGAGTCTCGTTGAGGAATGCGGTCTGGCGCGCGCCGTCCACGTATTTCGTCTCGGGCAGCGCGACATCGAGCGTGAGCAGGTGGTCCGGCCGGAACCCGGGATCGACCGAGAGCAGCTCCCGGAAGCTCCTGAACATCAGCCCCGCGCCGACGAGGAGGACGAGAGCCAGGGCGATCTCCCCGATCGCCAGGGCGCCGCGCAGTCGGTGACGTCCGGGCCCCGAGGTGCCGCCGCGCCCGCCTTCCTTGAGGGTGTCGTTGAGGTCCGGCCGCGACGCCTGCAGGGCCGGGACCACTCCGAAGAACAATCCGGTCACGAGGGAGAGGCCGATCGTGAAGAGCAGGACCCTGCCGTCGACGCTGATTTCGCGGAAACGCGGCAGATTGTCCCCGCCCGCCGCGACCAGGAGATCGGTGCCCCAGAGCGCGAGGACGAGCCCGCACAGTCCGCCGACGAGACCCAGAAGGGCGCTCTCGGTCAGGAGCTGGCGCACGAGACGCGTCCGGCTGGCGCCGAGCGCGAGACGGATGGCGACCTCCTTCTGGCGCTCCGCCGCCCGCGCCAGGAGGAGGTTGGCGACATTCGCGCAGGCGATCAGGAGGACGAAACAGACGGCGCCGAGGAGGATCAGGAGGGCGGGCCTGATCTTCCCCACGATCATCTCGGAAAGCGGGGAGACGCGCGCCTCCCAGCCCGTGTTCGTGTCCGGATACTGCTGCCGCAGGCGCGCCGCGATCGTCCCCATCTCGGTCTGGGCCGCCTGAATCGTCACGCCCGGCCGGAGACGGGCGAACACGTTCAGATAGTGCGCGCCGCGAGCCGTCAGCTCGTCGTGCTCGAACGTGATCGGCGTCCAGAGCTCGGAGTGGTTCGGGAACGAGTACTCCATCGGCAGGACGCCGATGACCGTGTGACGCCTGCCGTTCAGCGCGATCGTCCGGCCGACGATGGCGGGGTCCGCGCCGAAGCGCCGGGTCCACAGCCCGTGTCCGATCAGGACGACCGGCTCGGCCCCCTCGCGTTCGTCGTCAGGAAGGAAGTCGCGGCCGAGCGCCGGCTTGATCCCGAGCACGCCGAGAAACGACGCAGAGACGCGCGATCCGTTCAGGCGCTCGGGCTCGGCTCCCTGGCTGAGGTTGTACGGCGCGCCATCGACCGCCGCCATCCCTTCGAAGAGGCGGCTCTGGCCGCGCCAGTCGATGAAGTCGGGTACCGAGACCGGAAACCTCGGGAATCCCTTCGCGGGGTTGAAGGAGTACACCATCGTCAGACGGTCGGGGTCGGGGAAGGGAAGCGGCCGCAGGAGCACCGCGTTCACGACGCTGAAGATGGCGGTGTTGGCGCCTATTCCGAGCGCCAGCGCCAGCACCGCCACCGCGGCGAAGCCGGGATTTTTTCCCAGGGTCCGGAACGCGTACCGCAGGTCCTGCAGGAGCGTGTCCATGTGACTAGTGAGGCGGCGGCGCGTCCAGGCCGCCGTGGGGTCGCGCCCCGGCCATGCCGCTCCCCCCGTTCAGCAGCGGGACGAGGACCGGGTGGAATGCGGTCAGGGCCGGGGCGAGCTCGACGATGGTCATGACGCTCCGAAGGCGCGGATCAGGACGCGGCGACGGCCGCGCTCTCCTCGACGATGCGGCCGTCGAACAGGTGGATGCCGCGCTCGGCGTGCCGGGCGTAGCGCGGATCGTGCGTCACCATGCAGAGCGTGGCGCCGCCGCGGTGCAGCTCGCGCAGGAGCTCCATCACGGCCTCGCCGCTCTTCGAATCGAGGTTGCCGGTCGGCTCGTCGGCCAGGAGGATCAGCGGATTGCCGGCGACGGCGCGGGCCACGGCGACACGCTGCTGCTGCCCGCCCGAGAGCTGGCTCGGCAGGTGTCGCGCGCGATGCGCCATGCCGACCCGCTCCAGCGACTCGTTCACCCTCTGGCGCCTCTCCTGGGCCTTCATGCCGCGGTAAGTGAGCGGCAGCTCGACGTTCTCGAACACCGACAGGTCGCCGATCAGGTTGAACGACTGGAAGATGAACCCGATCTGCAGATTGCGGATGCGGGCCCGATCCGAGAGCGACAGGTCGGCGACCTGCTTGCCGTCCAGCCAGTACTTCCCCTCGCTCGGGGAGTCGAGCAGCCCGAGCAGCGACAGGAGGGTCGACTTGCCGCAGCCGGAGGGGCCGGCGATCGAGACGTACTCCCCCTTCTTGATCTCGAGATGGATGCTCGCCAGGGCGTGCGTCTCCACCTCGTCGGTGTAGAAAACCTTGGTCACTCCTTCGAGCTGGATCATCGGGCGGCCGTTTGCGCTCATGCGGTCTCCTGGGTCATGCGTCAGTTCAAACGAAGTCGATCGAAGGCGTCCCACGCCGAAGTATCGGACAAGATCACCTGGTCGCCGGCCTTCAGGCCGTCGAGGATCTCCACGGTGTTCACGGAGGAGCGTCCCAGCTTCACCTGCACCCGGACGGCGTTCGCCCCCTGGTCCGCGAGACGGAACAGGCCGACGACGCTCTGCTCCTGCCCGAAGGCGGGGCGGCCGACGTACAGGACGTCGTCGAGCCGCTCGAGCTCGACCGTCCCCTCGACGCTCAAGTCCGGGCGCGCCCCCTTGGGCAGCGCTCCGACCATCGCCACGTCCACCGTGACCGTGCCGTTCAGCACCGCCGGGTCGACGCGCGACACCTTCCCCTCGACGACGCCGTTGCGCGTGTCGATCGAGGCGCGCTGGCCGATCTGGATGTCCTTCGCCTGGGTCTCGGCGATCTTCAGCTCGGCCTTCAGGCGTCCCGGAACCGTCACCTTGGCGAGCGTCGCCCCGGGCGCCAGCCTCTGTCCGACTTCGACGGGGAGCTGCTGCAGCACCCCCTCGATCCCGGCGCGCACCTTGAGCTGCCGGACCTGGTTGTGCCGCAGCTCCGCCTGGGCCCGCAGCTGCTCGAGACGCGCCTGCTGCGCCCGGAGCTCGGCCTCGGTCGACTCGGCGGCGATCTCCAGCCGCTTCCGGTCGAACTCGAGACGGATCGCCGACTCCTCCGCCTTCGACTGCGACAGCTTCAAGGTGAGATCGGAGATGAGACCGTGCTGCGCCAGCTCGGTGTCCGCCTGCGCCTGGAGACTCGCCTGCTTGGCGGTCGCCTCTGTCGACGCGAACGCCCCCTTCTGGTCGAGGAGCTGGCTCTCCAGCTTGACCTTGGTGTTGGTGAAGTCGGCCTCCGCCGCCTTGAGCTGCCACTCCGCGTCGCTGGCGGAGTTCTCCAGCTCGGGGTTGCTCATCTCCAGAATGATCGAGTCCGCCTTCACCGCGGTCCCGGGCTTGATGAGGATCCGCTCGACGCGCCCCTCGGTCGTGGCCGGGATCCAGCGGATCTCCTCGGGCACCAGCGTCCCCAGGCCGCGCACCTGCCGCAGCATCGGGCCGCGCTTCACCGTGTCGACCCACACCGTGGCGCGCGACACCGAGGGGGCGGCCGGCTTCAGGTGCGACAGGCCGACCGTGATGGCGGCCAGCACGGTCACTCCGCCGATGCCGTACAGGGTGCGGGTGACGGTGCGGCTGCGCTTGTTGATCTGACGCGGTACGTCCATGGATCCACTCCCCTGAAGACGGATTTCCATCCCGAACTGCCCGTTCCTAGAGCGAGAAGCGTACCAACCTGCTCTCGGAGCCTAAGTGATGGATTCTCAGGAGGATGGTATCCGACCCGGAGCAGCCGGTCCGCCGCCGGTGTCCGCTTGTGGGACGTCGACTTTCCGGATCCGAGATGCCGACCTACAACACGAGCGCTTCATCGTCCGTCGTGCGGGAGGGGAGCGGTCGGACCCGTCCGATCATCAGCGCCGACAGGCAGCCGAGCAGGAAGGCGGCACCCCAGAGGACGGCCGGGCCGGACCGATCGAGCGTCGCGGTCCCCAGCCAGGGGCCGAGGGCGAACGCGGCGCTGAACGACATCGTGTAGAGACCCATGTAGGCTCCGCGCCGGTCGGCGGGGGCGATCTCCGCGGCGTAGCCGGCGCTCGCGGGCAGGAGGACCATCTCTCCGAAGGTCCAGATCACGACGGTGGTCGCGACGCTCCAGAAGCCGCTCGCGAGCGCCATCCCCCCGAAGCCGGCGCCGACCAGGAACGCACCGAGCGCCAGCGTTCTCGGGTAGGGCCAGGCGGCCATCCTCAAATTGAGAGGCACTTCGAGAAAAATGATCAGCACCGTGTTGATCGTGAACAGGAGACCGAAGGACGATTCGGGCTGTCCGAGGTCGCGCACGAAATACAGCGACATGGCGCCGCTGTGCTGGAAGAACACCATGAGGACCGGCAGAAGTGCCGCCAGGAAATAAAGAAGACGCCGATCGGTGAAGGCGCCCCAGGGTCCCCTCCAGGCATCGGTCGGGGCGTGCGGGGCGGTGCTTCCGTCGGCACCCTCCGGCCGCAGCCATCCGGCCAGGAGGGTGAGCACCAGGAAGGCCAGGATCGAAGCGGCTCCGTTCACGATGAAGATCGCGGGGAACGACACCATCGCCAGGAAGCCGCCCGCCGCCGGCCCGACGCTCATCCCCAGGTTGATCGCGAGACGGACGAGGGCGAAGGCCGTCCGCCTCTGGGCCGGTCCGGCCAAGTCCGAGACCATCGACAGGTTCGCCGGGCGGAAGGCCTCGTTGGTGAAGGCCCAGGCGATCGTCAGCGCGAAGATGGCGGCGGGACTCCGGGCCAACGGATAGACCAGGACGACGAGACCGGAGAAAAGGAGCGACGCCTGCAGGACGCGCACCGCCCCGATCCGATCGCTCAGCCTGCCGGCCGTCGGCCCCGCGATGACCGCTGTGAGACCGTAGACCGTCAGCACAAGTCCGGCCCGCCCCGCCGTGAACCCGCGGCTCCTGGTCAAGTAGAGCACGAGAAAGGGGAGGGCCATCGTCCCCACCCTGTTGATGAGGGTGGTCAGGGAGAGGATCCAGACGCCGCGCGGCAGCCTTCCGAGTCCTTGCCAGGGATGCTTCATCCGGTGCAGCGGTCGTTCAGGAGGCGACGGCAGCCGCCACGACGTGGGCCGTCGCCGGGATGGCGAACCCCCCGGGGACGGCGTGCGCCCGCACCGCGTCCGCGATGGCTGCGCGGATGGCGACCAGGCGGCCCGCGGACTGCCGCGCCAGGACGGCGGCGGTCCGCACGCCTCCCTTGATCTCCGCTTCGAAGAGGAACTCCGCGCTCGGGACACGCCACGTCGCCCGCACCGTCTCGAAGGTCATGGACGCCGGCGCGAACCCCGCCTCCTCGAGGACCTGGCGGCAGGCCGGCTCCTCGCTGAGCGGGAAGCGGGGAGGCCCCTCCGGCAGATCGATGGCGAGGTCCGCGTGCGCCTCGATCGCGTCACAGACATATCTCGACAGCGGGTTGTCTTTCGGCGCCGCCCAGACGGTGAACCCGAACCGGCCGCCTGCGAGCAGGACGCGACGGGCCTCGCGGAAGGCGACCCCGGGCTTCGCCAGGTGCGGCACGCCGAAGTTCGTCACCACCCGATCGAAGCGCGCCGTCTCGAACGGGAGCCGCTCGGCGTCCCCCTCCAGGAACTCGATCCCGGGATTCCGCTCGCGGGCGCGAAGGACCATGCTCGCCGAGAAGTCGAGACCGACGGGGACCGCGCCCGCCCTAAGCACCGCCGCCGCCACGTAGCCCGGGCCGCAGGCGACGTCCAAGAGCCGCGCGCCGGCGGTGAGGTCGACCGCGCGCAGCAGGGGCTCGATGAAGTGCGAGGTGAGGTCGGTCCAGCGAGTCTCGTATTCGCCCGCCGCCCGTTCCCAGCCGGCGTGCTCGAGGAGGCTGAAGTCCCGGTACTCCGGCTCCATGCGTGCGCTCCCGGGCCGATCCACTATCCGGCGCGCCGATCGAGCAGGTGACGAAGGGCCGGCTCGAGGTCAGGATAGCGGAAGCGGTAGCCGGACGCCAGCAGCCGCCCCGGCTCGACGCGCTGGCTCGCCAGGAGCAGGGCGTCGGCCATCTCCCCGAACACGAGACGCGCCGCGAACGCGGGCATCGCCGCGATCGTCGGCCGGCGCAGGACACGGCCGAGGGTCTTCGTGAACTCCTCGTTGGTCACCGGCCGCGGGCTCACCGTATTGACGGGGCCTGCGAGCGCTCCCGCGGTGAGGGCGTGTTCGAGGGACCCCAGGACGTCGTCGATGGCGATCCAGGAGATGAACTGCCGGCCGCTGCCGAGGCGGCCACCGGCGCCGAGCCTGAACGGCGGCAGCATTTTCGCGAGCCCGCCCCCGGCGGGACTCAGGATCATCCCGAACCGGTGCCGCACCAAGCGCACCCCCTTCTGCGCGGCCGGCTCGGAGGCCGCTTCCCAGGCCCGGCAGACGCGCGACAGGAAGTCCTTCCCGGAGGGGCTGTCCTCCGTGAGGATCGCGTCGCCGCGATCGCCGTAGAAACCGATTGCCGAGGCGCACAGAAAAACTCCGGGCGGCCTCGACAGGCCCGCGATCGTGCCGGCGAGAAGAGCGGTGCTCGTCACACGACTGTCGTGGATGCGGGTCTTCTTCGCCGCTGTCCAGCGGCCGCTGGCGATGCTCTCGCCGGCCAGGTGGACGATGGCGTCGAACCCCTCCAGGGACGCGCGGTCGAGGACTCCGCGCGCCGGGTCCCAGGAGATCGCGGATCCCGCGCCGCGCGCGCGCACCAGGCGCGCCACCTCGTGCCCGGCGGTGGACAGGGAGGGGACGAGCGCCGACCCGACGAGCCCCGTGGAGCCGCTGACCAGGATTTTCACGCGCCTGCCCTCCTGGGACTCAGCCTCGCAGGGCCGACCGGCGCGAGCGCTCTGAGCACCGCGAAGATTCTAGCCGACCTGCGCCCCGGGCGCGCGGGGGGCGGTTGCCGCAGCCCGGCCACGACCCTAGATTGAGATTCATCGAGGAGATCGTGGACACCGTTCGAGCCGTGGAAAGCGTCCGCTCGGAGATCGGGGCCCACGGGGCGCGCCGGCTCGCCTTCGAAGGTGCGTTCCAGGCGCTGGCCCAGGGTCTGGGCGAGGCCTACCTCGGGGCGTACGCCCTGTATCTTGGCGCGGGCGGGCTGGCCCTCGGCCTGGTCGCGACGCTTCCGACCGCCGCGACGTCGGCCGCCCAGATCCTGGCCCGCCGGGTCAGGGATGGATCGGGCGAAACGCGCCGACTGCTGCGGCGCGCCTGGTCGGCGCAGGCCGCGGGGTATGCGGCGCTCGGGCTGTGCGTGCTCGCGCCGTTTCCCTGGTCGGTCGGTTCGCTCATCGCTCTGGGATTCCTGGCCTGGGGGTGCGGCGGTGTGGCGATCCCGGTGTGGACCTCGCTGGTGTCGGGCGCCGTGCCGACCGCCCGGCACGGGTGGTTCTTCGGCCTCCGCGGAGCGGCGCAAGCGTGCGGCGCCCTCGCGGCGATCCTGAGCGGCGGAATCCTGCTGTCGGTCCTGGCCGGGAGCGGTCATGAGGCTCTCGGCTTCGTCGTCATATTCGCGTACGCCGCGCTGGCGCGCGCGGCGGGAGCGATCCTCCTGCCCCGCCTCCCCGACGGACCGTGTCGTCCGCCGGAGACGCACCGGTCCATCGGACTGCGGCCGCCGCGCTCCTCGCACAAATTCAGACGGCTGTCGATCTATCTCTGGAGCCTGCATCTGGCGACGTACGTGAGCAGCCCGTTCTTCGTCCCCTACATGCTGAGGGAGCTGCGCTTCTCGTATCTCCTGGTCGGTGTCCTGATCGCCACGCCCGCGATCGTGAAGGTGTGCACCCTCCGCCTCTGGGGCCGTCTCGCCGACCGCACCGGTCCGGGCCCGGTCCTGCGTGCGACCGGCTGGCTGGTCGCGCCGGTGCCGGCGCTGTGGCTCCTGTCGGCGAGCCCGTGGTGGATCCTGGCGGCGCAGGTCTACTCGGGCCTGACCTGGGGCGCATTCGAGCTGGCGCAGGCCTCGTCGATCCTCGCGACGACCCGCGGCCGGGAACGCCAGGTCGCCTGGTTCAACACGGTGGACGGGGGAGTGCTGATCGTCGGCTCGCTTCTCGGAGGTGCGGTGGTGAATCTGGTCAATGCGCGCGGCGGAGCCGGCTACCTCGCCGCCATGGGGCTCTCGACCGTCCTGCGCCTCGCTCCGGCGCTGGGGCTCCTCGGGCGCGTGCGCGGAATCGGGCGCCCCTCCTTCTCGCACCTGCTGCTGCCGCTGCGAGTCTGGACGGTCAGGCCGACACGCGGGTTGACGCTTCGCCTGCGGGAGGGGATCCTCCTCGTCGCCCCCGGGCGCGACCGGCGTCCCGGCGCCGCCGTTCCGGCGAAGCCGCGTCGAACGTCGCGCTGGATGTCCCCCTTCCGGGGAGGCAGTCCCTCGCCGGCGAACCGCGTGATGCACTCCTCGCAGACGGACGCCGCGCGGACACCCCGCCAGCCCTGAGTCAGTCCCGGGCCGCGATCGGTGGGAGCGCGGGCGCCTTCCTGGCGAACAGGTCCGACCAGTCCACCCGTGCGGTCGCCTGCATCAGGACGAAGAGGGTGAGGACCGACCCGACCGTGACGGTGAGGCCGGTGTATCCCTCGAAGAAAAAGGCGTAGGAGAACAGCACCAGGAACACCAGCTGCGCCACGCCCGCCTGCAGGAAGGCGAAACGCGCGCCGCCGACGAGCCTCAGGTAGCTGACCACGAGCGCGATGCTGGTGGCGGAGGCGATCAGGAACGCGGCGTGGATGTTCACGTGGTCCACGAGGTAGGCGAGCAGGAGGTGGAAGGCGAAGAAGGCGGCCGCCAGGAAGAAATAGTTCATCGGGTGCAGACTCCTTCCCGAGAGGACGCCGAGGACGACGACGACCGTGATGAAGAACAGCAGCGACACCGGCGCGAAGAAGGTGATGCGCGAGGCCAGCGGCCCGGGGTTGAGCCGGTTCGGCAGGTCCACGCCGATGTGCTGTCCGGTGATCAGGCTGTCGAACGCCCAGGTCAGCCGGAACCCCTTGCCGTCGCCGGTCTTGCGGGTGGGGGAGATCGTACCGGCCGGGAAATCGATGCCGGCGCAGTCGGTCTTCACCTCCATGACGAAATCGCGCACCTGCGCCACCCCCGACGGGGTGAACGAGTAGGCCCAGTCCCCCAGGCCCCGCGAGCGGTACGCCACCCTGAGAGTCGTCTCGGCCCCCGCGGCCAGATCCACCATCGCCGTGATCCCCTGCGACAGCTCGCTGGCCGGCGGCACGTCGCGGCCGTTCAACCGGAACGTGAAGGCGTCGTAGAGCGCCTCGGTCGAGGGGAACACGAAATGGACGAAGACGGTGTGAGGCGCGCTGTCGCCGTTGACCAGCCTGTAGTCACCCGCGAACGTCACGCCGTACGTGTCGTACCACAGGAGTCCCTTCTGTCTCTGGTCCAGGGAGAGCGAAACATCCAGCCGGCTGGAGGTGATCGCCACCGGGACGCGATCGACGACCGTCTTCGTGACCGGCTGCATGTAGGTTCCTCCCGAACCGTTCGGCTGCTGCACCTGCTCGATCACGACGCGCGATCGCTCGTACCAGGCGTCGGGGGCGATCTGGTCGTGCTCACCCCCCCACAGGCGCTTCACTTCCTGGGTGAGCCGGGTGTCGGATTCCCCGGTGCGGACCACCAGGGACGCCCCCAGGATGAACCAGGCGACTGCGGTGCAGGCGAAGATGAACGCGACGGCGAGCAGACGAGAGACTGTCATGGACCGACCTCCTGTCGAAAGGGTGGATGTCTTCACGAGGAAGAAGATGCTTCCTCCCCCAGTTCGAGACCTGAGGCCACGATGAGCAGGTCCTGATATGTGGCTGAGGGGGGACCCGGGAGCCTGTGTGTCAGCGAGGGCGACGCGTCAACCCGATGACGAGACCGGTGCCAAAAAACAGCCCTTCCACCGCGCCGGAAAGGGTGCGGGTGAGCGGACCGGGGCCCGACTCCCCCAGCATGCGGGCGAGCGGGAGGAGGCCGACATGGGAACCGTTGTACGCGTGGGCCAGAATGTTCAGGCTCGTCCCGACCAGGTTGCCGCCCAGCCGGCAGACGACGATCCCCGCGATACCGCAGCACGCTCCGCTCAGAAGCGCCGCTGCGATGCGGGCCGCCCCGCGCGGCGTCGCCATCCCTCCTCCCGGGGGCCGAGGCGTCGACAGCGCATATCCCAGCCCGGCGGCGCCACCGATGGCCAGCCCCTCCGGACCGCCCCCGAGTGACGACAGGTCCTGCCCGAACACGCCGGCGAGGGTCCAGCGCACGAAGAGGTGCGCCACGGCGCCGGTCAGACCGCCGGCCGCGGCTCCGCACAGGACGAGGGCCAGACCGCGGAAGGAGCGGGCGATCGCCTCGGCGAACGCCAGTCCGGCGCCTATACCCGCGGCGCCCGTCCCCCCGGCGAGAGCACCGATGAGCCCGAGCGTCAACGGCAGGCTCGCCGGCGACTCGGACCCGTCGCCGAGACGCAGCAGGAGCCCGCCTAAAAGAGGATCGCGGCTGCAGAACCGGGCACACCCAGAAGGGGCACCGGCCCCGCGCCGGCGACATCCCAGCGCGCGTCCCTCAAAAGGGCCCGGGCACGCTCGTGACCCTGCCGGCGATCCAGGCGTCGCAGGGTCTCCTCCGTCCCGAGGAGGTGCAGAGTCTCGGCCGCCTCGCGGCGCGCCTCGTCGGGATCGTCCCCCTCCGGGACTCCGTCCTCCAGGAGGCGGGCGAGGGGGGTCTCGAACGGATCGTCCGTCGATGGCGCGGATGCGGCCGGATCGATCGCGATCGCAGGGCTCGTGACCGGCAGGACGGCGTCCTCGTCATCCACGACTTCGGGGTGGATGAAGCGGTAGCCGTGGCGCGACATCGTGCGGATGAAGAGAGGCTCGCGCGCCGTGTCTCCGAGCGCCCGCCGGAGCGTCCGGACCGCCTGGCTCAGGGCGCCGTCCGAGACGACCACGTCGCTCCAGACCGATTCCAGGATGTCCTGCCTGTGTACCGCCTCACGACGGCGATCGATCAGCAGCACGAGGAGGTCGAAATATCGCGGGATGAGCGGCACCTCCCGTCCCGCGCGGGTCAGCGTCCTGCGCGAGGGGGACACGGTGAATTCGGCGAAGCGATAGCTCCGCGGCATGAGAGGTCACGCTCCGAAGGGGGCGAGTCTTACGGACGCTCGAACTAATTGACGGCGCAGGACCCGGGACCGCGCGGATCACCGCAGGTGCCGCACGATCCGCCGTCCCCTGACGACTCGGCGCTTCTGGGGGAGGGGCCGCCGCCCACGGCGAAGGTGGAGACGAGCTTCTCGAGGTCCTCGCCCCCGCAACCCGGGCAGGCCGGACTCGGCGGCCCGATCACCAGCGCCTCGAAGCGCCGGGAGCACGACCGGCAGATGTACTCGTAGAGCGGCATGACGACTCAATTCTAGGCGAAAAGACGGCGGGGGAGCCGCGAAAAGGAGCGCGGCGACGAGGCGACGTCCCGTCCCAGCGCTCCGAGGATCTCGCGCGCCGCGCGGCGGCCGCTCAGGTACGCTCCGTGCACCGTCTGGTAATGCGGGGCCTCCGCCGTCGCTTCTCCGGCGAAGTGCAGACCCTCGAGAGGCGTTGCGAGGGCGGCGCGCTCCAGTGCGCCCCCCGGACAGGTGTACGAGTAGGAGCCCAGGGCGTACGGGTCCCGGATCCAGTCGCGCAGGTTCGACCACTGGACGCGCTTGCGCGCCCCTGCGGCCGGGAACGGCTCCTCGATCCAGGACAGCGCGCGGTCCCGCCCGGCCTCCTCTCCGAGGTCGCTCAATTCCTGCGCCGCGGCGCCGGTGATCCAGCCCAGGAGCACCGGCTGCCCCTTGCCCGCCGGGTGCGGGTCCCAGAACGAGATGCGCCCGCCCCGCGTGCTCCAACCCGGCAGGCTCGGGTTCGCGTCGCGCCAGAACCAGGCGTCGAACAGGAAGTGCACGACCACGACCCGTCCCATCTTCAGAGCCTGGATGGATCTCCTCTTCCACGGCGGCAGGTCCGGCGAGAAGACCGGCGAGGCGGTCTGTAGAATTCCTATCGGCAGCGTCACGACGGCGCGCCGGGCGCGGACGGTCTCGGCCCGCAGGCCCCGGTCGTACGATACCGCGGCCCCGAAGCGGCCCCACTCGATCCGACGCACGACGCACGACAGGCGCACGCGGTCGCCGAGGGCCTCCGCGAGCTTACGGGGCAGACGGTCGTAGCCGTCCACCACCTGGTAGTTGCGATCGAGGTAGCTGTTCCAGTCCGCGTCGTCCTCCATGGCGGCCCGCAGGCTCACCTCGGACGGCTCGGCCGACCACGACAGGGCGTGCTCGGCGACGCTGTCCTGCTCCTCGGGGCTGAACCTCTCGTCGTCGAGGAACTTCTGGAACGGGATGTCGTCGCCACGGTAGGCGTGGTAGGCGCGGGCCAGCCGGGCGTCGATGTCCGCTGCGCGCGCTTCGTCCGGCTTCTGGAAACCGGCCGAGGCCGACCACGACCAGGTGGACCATTCGCCGAAGGGTCGGGTCTGGACCTTGAACTCCCGCACCAGCTCCCAGGTCGGCGCGCGCGAACCGTGGATCATCTGCGCCCCGAGCTCGATCCCGTGCGGCGCCGGCTCATGGATCGTGTGGATGCGTCCGCCGACCCGATCGCGCGCCTCCAGCACCACCACGTCGAGGCCGGCGCGCACAAGGTCGCGGGCGGCCGAGAGTCCGGCCATGCCCGCGCCGATGACGGCGACGTCGTAGGTCTTGCCGATGAACGAGGGGGAGCATCTCTGGAGCGTCACGCCGGCGCCGGCGAGTGCTACGCTCTTCAGCAGGGTCCGCCTGGTGAGACGGGTCATGGGAAAGCGCTCCTGAGGCGCCGGATTCTAGTCGAAATCCAGGGCTCAGACGATGAAGAGATATTCGGTCGCGAGGAACAGCACGAAGCCCAGGGCGGCGCCGCTGGCGGCAAGGATCATGCTGGTCCTGTCGAGCGATCCCCGCCACCCCAGGGACAGGACGTAGACGAGGGTGACGCCCTGGACCAGGGGGGCCACGAGCGGCACGAAGAACAGGAGGACAGAAAGAATCCCCAGCGCCCGCGCCCGGGCGGCATCAGACATGCTTGTCCATGTGGTACAGGCCCAGGTTCATCATATTGATCACCGTGTTGATGGCGATGTAGCGCAGCGGCTCGCCGGGCAGACTCTGCGTCGGCCGCAGCATCCAGGCGGGAGGACTCTGGCCGTGCAGCATGTCGGCGAGGAATGAGCCCGCCTTCGTGCCCATGGCGATGCCGTGACCGGTGTACCCGCCGCAGTAGACGATGTTGCCCGACCGTCCGGCCGTCCCGATGATCGGCTCCTGGTCCGTGGTGCAGCCCATCGGTCCGGTCCAGGCGTGCTCGAAGGGGTGCCCCGCCAGCGCGGGGAACGATTTCACCAGGGTCCGGTGCAGGGCCGGAAACAGGAATCCATCCCCCGTGTAATTCAGACCGTTGTCGTAGAGGTACCGCGCCCCCGCTCCCACAAGGACCCGGCCGCCGGGAGCCTTGCGCCCCCACATGTACATCTCGCCCGACGTCATCACCAGGATGCTGTCGGGAATGCCGCGCAGAATTTCGCGCGGCAGGGGAGCCGTGACCGCCGCCGAGGTATGCGCGGGGAACAGGCGCGCGGCGCCGATCCCGAGCCTCGGCGTGTAGCCGTTGGCGGCCACGATCACCTTGGGGGCGCGCACCGCGAAGTCGTCGCCGCGCACGGTGACGGTCTGCCCATCCTCGAGGGAGCGCACGCGGCTCCCCTCGTGGATGGCACCGCCCAGACCGAGAACCGTGCGCTTGAGTCCCACCGCGTACCGGTAGGGATCGAGCTGCGTCTCCGGTGCGCGCTCCAGATCGCATCCGATCCCGAAGCGATCGACGATCTCGATCACCTGCGCCACGTTCTCCTCGGTCCCCGGTGGAGTTCCCATCTCGGTGCCGTTGCCGAGGACACCGCCGCTCCTCCCCGTGGCGCCGAACCCGACGTAGTGCGCCTCGAGCAGGACAACGCGCAAGCGGGGGGAGCGCAGAAGGGCGTGCAGCGCCGTCGACAGGCCGGTCACGCCCCCGCCGATGATCGCCAGGTCGGCCTCGCGCTCCCCCCGCAGCGGCGGGCCCGCGGGATCGCGCCCGCGCGACACCCAGAAGGACAGGTTCGGGGTCCAGCGCGCGTCCCGGAGCAGGAGGTGCGCCCCTCCGAAATAGGCGCCGCCGATCCCGGCAGCGGCCGCAGTCCTGACGAAGGCGCGGCGCGTGAAGGATGGCGCGGAGGAGGGTGCGTCCATGAGGATCGGTTGTGCCCGGCCGGAATTCTACCCGAGGAGCCGGCCCGCGTGCCGGAATCCGGGTCCGGCGCGCCCGTCCCGCCTGCGCTTCGACGTGATATCGTTCGCGCCATGCGACGTGTCCTGAAGTGGACGCTGGGGCTCCTGGCCCTGGCCGCGGGTCTGTTCATCCTCGTCAACCTGGGGCTGGGAATCTACAAGGTCGTGCGTCCCGACCCGGTGCCGGTGACGGTCTACCGCCTGGCCCGCGGCACGGTCGAGGAGACCGTGACCAACAGCAAGGCGGGCACGGTGAAGGCCCGCCGCCGCGCCAAGATCAGCCCTGAAATCGGCGGCCGGGTCGCGTTCATCGGCTTCCGTCCCGGCGCGCACGTTCGCAAGGGGGACGTCCTGCTGCGCATCAACGACAACGACTGGAAGGCGTCGCTGTCCCTGGCCGAGCAGGACCTGGCGACGTCGCGGGCGTCGGCCCGCGAGGCCTGCCTAGCGGCCGACCTGGCGGCGCGCGACCTCAAGCGCACGCTCGATCTCAAGGACGATCGCATCGTGTCCGTGGAGATGGTCGACCGGCTGCAGAGCCAGAGCGAGACCGCCTCGGCGCGCTGTCAGGCGGCGCGCGCCAACGCCGAACGGGCGCAGTCGGCGATCGACCTGGCACGCGCCAACCTGAACAAGACGGTGTTGCACGCCCCGTTCGACGGCGTCGTCGCCGATCTCAAGGCGGAGGTGGGGGAGTGGGCCTCCCCCTCGCCGCCCGCCCTTCCGATCCCTCCGGTGTTCGACATCATCGATCCGTCGTCCATCTACGTGAGCGCTCCGCTGGACGAGGTCGACGCCGGCCGGGTGCACGCCGGGCAGCAGGCGCGCGTCACCCTCGACCCCTACCCGAACCGGTCGTTCCAGGGTCACGTGACCCGGGTGGCGCCGTACGTCCAGGACATCGTGGAGCAGAACCGCACGCTCGAGGCCGAGGTCGACTTCGACGACGCGGAGTTCGCGCGCTCGCTCCTGCCGGGAACCTCCGCCGACGTGGAGGTCATCCTGCGATCGGTCGCGAACGTGCTGCGTCTTCCGACCTACGCCTTGCTCGAGGGGGACCGCGTCCTCGTCTTCAACGGCGGCCACCTGGTGGCGCGGCAGGTGACGACCGGCCTGCGCAACTGGGAGTACGCCGAGGTCAAGGAGGGGCTGGCGGAGAGCGAGCCGATCGTCGTCTCGCTCGATCGCGCCGAGGTGAAGGAGGGAGTGCGCGCGGTCATCCGCGACGAGTCGGGTCTGGAGAAGAATGGCGCCGCCGGCCGGAGCGACAAAAAGTGATCGAGCTCGTCGGGCTGTCGCGCCACTTTCGCGTGGGCGACCAGATCGTGCGGGCCCTCCAGGACGTCAACCTCACGGTTCCCGGAGGCGACTACCTGGCCCTGATGGGGCCGTCCGGCTCGGGCAAATCGACCCTTCTGCACATCCTCGGCTGTCTCGACCGCCCGACCGCGGGGACGTACGTGCTGGACGGCCGCGAGGTCGGATCGCTGCCGGAGAGCGCGCTCGCCGAAGTGCGCAGCCGCAAGATCGGCTTCGTGTTCCAGTTCTTCCACCTGGTCCCCCGATTGACCGCCGCCGGCAACGTCGAGCTGCCGATGGTCCTGGCCGGGGTCCGGCCGGCGGAGCGGCGCGAGCGCGTGGCGGCGGCGCTCGGGTCGGTCGGGCTGACCGACCGCGCCGCGCACCGTCCCGACCAGCTCTCGGGAGGCCAGAGACAGCGCGTCGCGATCGCCCGCGCCACGGTGATGGGGCCGTCGATCCTGCTTGCGGACGAGCCGACCGGGAACCTGGATCGCGCCTCCGGCCACGAGATCATCGAGCTGATCGAGTCGATGAACCGCGCGGGGCTGACGCTCGTGGTCGTGACGCACGACCCGGAGGTCGGGCAGCGGGCCCGCCGCATCCTGAAGCTGGTCGACGGGCGGATCTCCTCCGACGGTGTTCCGGCATGAGCGCCCTCGATCTGCTGCGGTTCGCCTGGGAAGCTCTCAAGGGACATCGGTTGCGCACCGTCCTGACCCTCCTCGGGATGGGGATCGGCGTGGGCGCGGTGATCCTGCTGACGGCCCTCGGGGAGGGGGCCCGCGGCTACGTCACCAACGAGTTCATGGCTCTCGGCAGCAACCTTCTCATCGTCCTGCCGGGCAAGACCGAGACCACCGGCAACGCGCCGATCTTCGGCGGCACGACCCGCCCGCTGACGCTCGAGGACTGCGAGGCGATTCAAAGACGCGCTCCGCGCGTGCGCCGTCTGGCGCCGCTCGCGGTCGGGTCGGCGCGCGTCGGCTACGGCGAGAAGCGGCGCGAGGTGACCATCCTGGGGACGACGCCCGATATGCTTTCTGTCCGGCACCTGGCGATCGGTGTCGGCCGGTTCCTGCCCGACGTCGAGGCGGATCGGGGCGCGCCCGTGGCGGTCATCGGCCGGACGGTGCAGAGCGAGCTGTTCGGATCCGAGACCCCCCTCGGCCGGACGATCCGCATCGGCGACTGGCGCTTCCGCGTCGTCGGCGTGATGGCCCCCAAGGGCCAGTCGATCGGTCTGAACATGGACGATGTCGTGATCATCCCGGTGTCGAGCGCCCTGCGCCTGTTCAACCAGCGCTCCCTGTTCCGCATCCTGATCGAGGTCGGGGTGCACGCGGAGATCGACGCGGCCCGCGCGCAGGTCATGAGCATCCTGAAGGAGCGCCACGACAACGAGGAGGACGTGACGGTCCTGACGCAGGACTCTGTCCTGGGCGCCTTCAACCGGATCCTCGGGGCGCTCACCCTGGCGCTCGCGGGGATCGCGGCCATCTCCCTGTCCGTCGCCGGCATCGGGATCATGAACGTGATGCTGGTGTCGGTGTCGGAGCGGACGCCCGAGGTCGGCCTGCTCAAGGCGCTCGGTGCGCCGCCCCGCGAAATCCTGAAGGTGTTCCTGGTCGAGGCGGTCCTGCTGTCGGCGGCCGGAGGGGTCTTCGGTCTCCTGATCGGCTACGCCGGTTCGGCGGTGCTGGGGCAGGCGTTCCCGGCGCTGCCGGCGCGACCGCCGGCGTGGGCGGTGTTCGCGGCGCTCGCGGTCTCCCTGCTCTCGGGCGCAGTGTTCGGTGTGCTGCCGGCGCGCCGGGCGGCGCGCCTCGATCCGGTCACCGCCCTGGCGGGACGGTGATCGGTCCGTCCCGGAACGGGACGAGGTGATCGTCATGCGGGTCGTCGATCTCATGAGGCTGTCGTGGGGTGCCGTCACGGGGCACCGCCTGCGCTCGGCCCTGACCATGCTCGGCATCGCCATCGGCATCGCCTCGGTCATCCTGCTCACGTCGATCGGAGAGGGGATTCGGGTGTACGTCCTCAGCGAGTTCACCCAGTTCGGCACGAACCTGATCGGCGTCAATCCCGGCAAGTCGAATACTTCCGGCGGCAACCCCACCGCCATGGCCGGCACGATCCGCAAGCTGACCATCGAGGACGCCGAGGCGCTCCGCCGCATCTCCCAGGTCGAGGCGACGATGCCGGTGGCGTTCGGCAACGCCCGCGTCGAGCACGGGGAGCGCGGCCGCAGCGTCCTCGTCTACGGCGTGACGTCGGACGTGCCGCGCGTCTGGAAGTTCGCCGTGCGCCACGGCACGTTCCTGCCGGCGGGCGACCCGCGGCACGGCTCGCCGCTCGTCGTCCTGGGAATGAAGCTGAAGCGCGAGGTGTTCGGTGACGACAACGCCCTCGGGGAGCGCGTGCGGATCGGCGGGCGTCCGTTCCGGGTCATCGGGGTGATGGAGCCGAAGGGACAGTTCCTGCAGCTCGACCTCGACGACACCGCCTTCATCCCGGTGTCGGAGGCGCTGCGTCTGTTCAACCGCGACGACCTGATCGAGATCGACGTCGTCTACAGGAACGCCACGGCGAAGGACACCGTGGTCCGCGACATCAAGCGGGTCCTGATCGATCGCCATCAAGGAGAGGAGGACTTCACCATCACGACGCAGGACACCATGCTGTCCACGCTCGACCGCATCATCAGCGTGGTGACCTCCGCGGTCGGTGCCATCGGCGGCATCTCGCTGGTGGTCGGCGCCATCGGCATCCTGACGATGATGTGGATCTCGGTCAACGAGAGCACCGGCGAGATCGGGCTCCTGCGCGCCCTGGGCGCGCGCCGGCGCCAGGTGCTGGCCTTCTTTCTCCTGCAGGCGGCCCTCCTCGCGACGGCCGGCGGCGCCTTCGGGATTGCCGCCGGGATCGGCGTCGCGCGACTCCTCAAGCTCGCTCTGCCCCGCCTGCCGGTGAGCACCCCCGTCCCGTATGTGTTCGCGGCCCTCGCCCTGTCGTTCGCCGTCGGACTGCTCAGCGGCGTCCTGCCGGCGCGGCGCGCCGCCCGCCTCGATCCCGTCGAGGCGCTGCGGGCGGAATAGCGCGCGCGGCGACGCCTTGCTAGCGCGCGTCGTGGAAGATGACCCCCAGGCTGTAGCGTGTCCCGGACAGCAGGCGGCTGACGCCGTGGCGCATGACGGCGCGGTAGTGACCGCGGGCGCCCCGCACGGGGCGCTCGCGCGTGGTGAAGATGACGATCTCCCCCTGCTCCAGAGTGATCGCCTCTCCGCGCGATTGCTGGCGCGGGCGCTGCTCGACCAGGAGGAACTCTCCGCCGGTGTAATCGGGACCGCGGCGGCTCAGGACGCACGTGAGCTGCAGCGGGAAGGCCACGTCGCCGTAGAGATCCTGGTGCAGGCAATTGAAGCCGCCGGTTTCGTAGCGCAGGAGGAGCGGTGTCGGCTTCGTCTGCCTGGCACGGCGGCAGACCGACAGCAAGCCTCTCAGGGTCGAAGGGAAGCGGCGGCGCTCTCCGAGGGTCTCCATCCAGTCGTTGGCGAGCGCCGCCAGGCGCGGATAGGCGCGCGCGCGGAGCTCGCGCACCAGGGAGGGCAGCGGGTGACCGAAATACTTGTACTCACCCAGGCCGAACCGGAAGCGCTCCATGTCGACACGGCTGCGGAAACGGGCGTCGTCCTCGTAGAGGAGGATCAGTCCGGCGCATTCCCGCGGGGTGAGCACGGGGACGCCGGTCTTCGCCCAGCCCCGCTCCCGGAGCGACCGCTCGATCGCGTCCCAGTCGAGGTGTTCGAGGCGGGAGGCCACGCGGGTCGCCGGCGCGTGACGGGGCGCGCCCGTCCGTTCGCGCCGCGCGGCGGCGTGCCTCACGCTCCGGCCGCCATCCCCGGCCGGCAGGTCCGGCACGGCCGGTAGCCGACCGTGCGGGCGTCCTCGACAGAGGCGAACACGACGCGGCTGTCCTCGCGCATCCGCATCGCGTCCGGGCAGCCGACGCGGCAGACGATGCCGGTCGTGGCGCACCCCTCCAGGACCGGCGTGGCCCGCTCGAGACCCAGAAGCCGCGTCTTGAGATCGAGCCCGAAGGCGTACCCGCCCAGGCCGCCATCGGTCCTGAGGACGCGGTGGCACGGCACGAGGATCGGCACCGGGTTGCGGCCGAGGGCCGTGCCGACGGCGCGCACGGCGAGCGGGTGGCCGATCCGCCGGGCGATCCAGGAGTACGACCTGGTGTCGCCGAAGGGGATGCGGTGGGTCAGCTCGAGGACCTTGCGCTGGAACGGCCGCGTGCCGGTGAAATCGATCGGCACCGAGAAGAAGGCGCGCCGCCCCCCGAGGTAGTCGTGAAGCTCCTCGCGGGCCCGCTCGGCCAGGCGCTTCGCCGCGCGCGACGCCGGCGGAAGCACCGGGCCGCCCGGACTGACCCTGATGATACCGCGCTCCGAGGCCTCGATCTGGATGCCCGCGGCGAAGCGCTCCGTGTCCCAGCCGTCGCGCAGGCGAAGAAGGGCCCGGCGGGCCAGATCGCCGCCGGCCGCGACCGGCCGGAAATGAACCACCAGCAGGTTCTCCAGATCGTCACTCCCCGGGAACGCATGCGTCATCATCATTCGGCTCCTTTCGTCAAGGCACGGGCGGTCCGCCGCCCGGGCCCTCCTGTCA
>WNGH01000286.1_pt1 | contig 80677 bp, 73 predicted proteins | sample 5400631 | NCBI WGS metagenome assembly WNGH01 (sample SAMN13153373, study PRJNA577476) | soil metagenome | isolation source: 115 cm soil or saprolite under Garry oak tree replicate 1 | place: USA:California | collected 2016-06-15
AGAACGCGGGCGCCGAGGCATCGATCGTGGTCGGCAAGGTGAAGGAGTCGAAGGAGAAGAACTTCGGCTACAACGCCCAGACCGACGCGTTCGAGGATCTCGTGGCGGCGGGCGTGATCGACCCGACCAAGGTCACCCGTACGGCGCTGCAGAACGCCGCTTCGATCGCGGCGCTGCTGCTCACGACCGAGTGTGTCGTGGTGGAGAAGAAGGAGAAGGAGAAGGCGCCGGCGATGCCGGGTGGTGGCGGCATGGGAGGGATGTACTAAAACAGGTAGAACCAGCAGAACGAGAAGAACCGGCAGGACGGACGCCCCGGCTAACCCCCGGGGCGTTTCTCGTTGCGGCCTGTGACGTGGCGCATGTCTTTCTGTCTGTCGTCCGTGTTACTCTGTATGCTCATTGGGCATCTTATAACAACTCCAGTTGCCATGAGACAATGTCATGAATCGAACCGGCTTTACGCTGCTGGAGGTCGTCATCGTGTGCGCCACCATGGGCGTCATTTCGCTAGTCGCGCTGCCGCGGCTCCAGGAGGCGTATCGACAGCAGGCGACCACCGTGGCCGCCGACCGCTTCGTCCGGGCCCACGAGCTGGCCCGCGCGACGGCGGTACGGTACGGGCGCCGGGCGCGGTTGCACATCGATGGCCCCGGGGGGCGCTTCTGGGTCGACGTGGACACCAGCGGCACGAGCACGCTCGATACCATCGGACCCATCCACTACGACGTTTCGGACCTGCGGGCGCAGCTGACGAGCCCCGACACGCTGATGTGCTTCGATGCCCGTGGGCTGGCGTCGACGACCGGCGCCGCGTGCCAGGCGCAGAACGTCACGCTGGTGTTCTCCTCGTTCGGCCGCTCCGACTCGGTCGCCATCACGACGCTGGGAAAGGTGCTGCGATGAACGGCGCGACGCCCCCATCGACTGAGCGCGGCATGTCGCTCATCGAGGTCATGGTGGGACTGGTCATCATGGCGGTCGGTCTGATGTCGCTGATGCCCGCCACCTTTCTGGCGATGCGGCAAACCACGCGGGCGAAGGACGACGTCACGTACTGGGCCGACGTGCAACAGGTGACCGACAGCCTGATCGCCAAGGGCTGGAACAACGTCGTGGCGGGCTCGACCAGTGTACGGGGGCGTGCGATCTCCTGGACGGTGAGCGCGACGGGGTCCAACCCCCAACAGATCACGCTGATCGCGCCGCGCTACGGTTACACGCAGGCGCGCACGCTCACCCAGGACACGGTGGTCGTGTATCTGTCGAACCGGACGGTGCAATGACGGCACCCCGGGCGGTGGGCCCGCGACGCGGGCGAGCGGGCTTCACGCTGGTGGAGCTGTTGATTTCCGTCGTCGTAGGCGGTGTTGTGCTCGGCGCTGTGGTGAAACTGATGCGCAGTCAGGGGGGCGCGTATGCCAATCAGCGGGCGCTCACGGACGCGCGCGAGACGCTGCGCGGCGGCAGCGCCATGCTCGCCTGGGAGCTGCGCCATGCCGCGCTCGGCGGCAGTGCCTTCAACGTCATCACCTCGCAGTCTCTCGGGTTGCGCGCGATTCAAGGGCTCGGCGTCGCGTGCGCGCGGGGTGTCGTCGTCCCGACCGGCGGGGCGTGGACCAGGCGGTTCGCCCTGTGGAGCGCCGGTGGCGACATCGAGGCGACCGCCAACGACAGCGCGCTCGTCTTTGTCAGCTCGACGCAAAAGTGGCAGGCGTTCAAGATCACCCAGATCGGAACGCCGGCCGGGCTGGGGCTGCCGGCATGCGGGTGGACCGGCACCGCCCGGGCGCCGGCCCTCGCGGTCGAGCTCGTCGCGACGAGCGCTGGCGCCCTCTCGGGGATCACGGTCGGTGCGACCCTCCGGATGTTCCGGCCGGTCCAGTACGGCGAGGTGCTCGTCGGGGGGCGGTGGTGGCTGGGTCGCAAGGTAGGCGCGGCAGCGACCGAGCAGCTCACGGGGCCGCTGCTCGCGCCGGCGGCGTCGGGCGGACTGAGCTTCGTCTATTACGACACGCTCGGTGCGGTCACCGCGAATCCGGCGGCCGTCGGCACGGTGCAGTTCACCATGCGGTCGCAGAGCTACAAGGCGTACCGCAATCCCAATACCGGCGTCGTGGGATACCGACCGGACTCGTTGACAACCAAAGTCGCCCTGCGACGCTGAGAGAGACCGATGAAACCGCTGCGCGCACAAACTGGCTTCGTGGTGCCGACCGTCATCTTCGCCCTCGCGATCCTCGGCGTCGTCGCCGTCGCCGCGCTCTCCCTGTCCGGCGACGAGCAACGCTCGGCGCGGGCGTTTCGCGAGTCGGGCCTGGCCCTCTACAGCGCGGAAGCGGGACTCCGCAAAGCATTGGGCTCGTGGGACACCGCCGGCGTCAGGACGCTCACGCCCGGCGACAGCCTCGTCGTGGGCTCGGGCTGGACCGCGCTGCCGAATCACGCCAGCTACCGCGTAGTCATCTACAAGGCGGACTCGGGTCAGCTCCAGCAGTTCGTCGTGATCGCGCAGGGGCGTCGCCCGAGCCAGGTGGGCGGGCAGGCCACCGTCACGGCCCTGGTGACCGGGGTGCCCGTCTTCAAGTGGGGCATTTTCACGCAGAACGGCATCACCATTTCAGGAGGCGGGATCACCGACGGCTACAACTCGGGCAATGGACCCTACGACCCGACTGCGATCGACAGCAGCGGTAGTCTCGCCACCAACGGGAACATCACCTTGTCCGGTGGCGGGACCGCAGTCAAGGGGGACGCCGCGGCGGCGGGCACGAACAGCGGCGGCACCGTGACCGGCAGCCGCTCGAACGGCGTCACGGCGTTTCCCACACTGCCCACGCTCGCGTGCCCTGCGGGTGGCTACACGCCGGCGGGGAACGTGCCCATCAGTTCCGGCATCACGTACAATGCGGCGACCGGCGTCCTCACCGTCAGCGGGGGGAAGAACCTCACTCTCACCCCTCCGCCGAGTCAGTACTATTTCAGCTCGCTGACGCTGAGCGGTGGCTCGACATTGACGATCAACAGCGCCGGCCAGCATGTCGATATCTACATCGAGAACAAGCTCGACTTGAGCGGTGGCGGCATCATCAATACGGCCGCGACTCCGACTGCCCTCGGCATCTGGGCGTGCGGCAATCCCGCGAGTCCTCAGGGTTGGACCTTGAGCGGTGGCAGTGGCGCGTACTTCTCGGTGTATGCGCCGAACCACGACATCACGGTCAGCGGGAGCGGCGATCTGTACGGGGCTATCGTCGGGCGGAGCCTCAATTCCTCGGGTGGCTCGAAGGTCCACTACGACGAGGCATTGACGCAGCTACCCAGCAAGAATCTCGTGACGGTCTCCGGGTCGTGGGCAGAGGTGTCGGCCTTCTAGGGCCGCCGTGATGACCGAGCTTCTCTGGGCGCGTCTCACGGCCGATCTCCGTTGCGGGCTGCGGCGCGGGGCGTGGTATCGGGTGATTCGGCGCACGGTCGTCGACGCGATTCTCGACGTCGACCACCGGCCCATGACCGTCCCGTGTGATCACCTCGAATTCACCAGCGTTCGTCCCCAGCGCTGGACGATCGTCGAGCGACCGGGCGAGGAGGCCGGGCTGGCGACGGTGTGGGGCACGTCATACGCCGTGTGCCCCAGCTGCTGTCACCGGACCCCGTTCCCAGGCGGTGACCGCCAGCCCTGATCACAGACGCACCGGGCGCCCTGGGGAGGAAATCCCCGGGGCGTCCTCGTTTTTGTCGGTCGCAAGCCGACCTGGCGTCACCCCGCGTGTGTGACGGAGGACACCGGGCCGTGCCGGGATGCATCGAAAGTTGACACCGAGCCGACATTTCGGATGTTACAACGAGAGGTGATATAGCATCTATATGCTATAGTACATGGACGCTATACCATGTGGGGTTATTGCATGTTGCCCCATGTATTGGATATTGACGCTGTGCAAGACGTGAACGGGTCCCGTCCTGAGGGAGGCCCGCTCGGCATGGGCCTTGCCCGTGGACAACACGTCACACGTTCCCAAACGCAGTGAGGAGGCGTCCGTGCTCTTTCCTTCATTCTCGCGCCGCTGTCGGGCCGCCGGCTTCACGTTCATCGAAATGATGATCGTGTTCGTCGTGCTGGGCATCATGACGACGATGATGGTCCGAGCCGTCCGGGGTTCGTGGTACGCGGCCTCGCGCCGCTCCGCCACGCGCGACGTGACCGCCTACCTGTTCCGGGGACGCGCGATCGCGATCCAGCAGAGCCGGGCGGCGTGGGTGGTCCGCAGCGGCGACCTGCTGAAGATTCTCGTCGATTCGTCGGGCACGCGGGTGCCGCTGGGCACGCCGCTCGACTTCTGGCAGCGCTACAGCGCGCACTTGGGCGCGAGCCCCACGGACACCATCCCGTTTGATCCCCGTGGGTTCGCCCCGTACCCCACCCTGGCGCCCAGGATCATTGTCCAATACGCCGGCCGTACCGATACGGTCTGTGTGACGGGCCTCGGGAAGATCACCGGAAAGAGCTGCTGATGACCCTACTCGCGTTTGCACCCGTGTCCCCACGCTCGGAGCGAGGCTTCACGCTCGCCGAGCTCCTGGTGGCCGTCGTGATCTTCAGCATCGGCCTGCTCGCCTTGGCGGGGACGGCGTCCGTGATCATGACGACGCTGACGAGCACGCAGTCCCGGACCATCGCGGCGGGCGTGGCGGAATCGCGCTTCGAACGCATCCGCACGACCACGTGTGCGAGCCGCGCGAGCGGCTCGGCCACGACGCGCGGCATCGCCGAGACGTGGACGCTCAGCCACCTGCCGCGTGCGGAGGACGACGTGACGGTCTCCGTCACGTTCCTGAGCAACCATCAGACTCGCAGCGAAACGTTCCGGAGTTTCCTGCCATGCTGACCGCGAGAGTGGCGCGGGCGCGCCGAGCCGGGTTCACGCTCATCGAGCTGCTCATCAGCATGGTGCTGATGGGCCTGGTGTCGGCGGCCATCGTGAAGGTGCTGTTGCGGCAGCAGCGGTTCTACAACAGCACGAACGACCTGATCAACACCCGGCAGCAGATCCGTCAGGCGGCAGCGATGCTGCCCGCGGATCTCCGGGGGATCTCGAGCGTGGGCGGGGATATCTCCGTCATGTCGGACTCGTCGCTCGAGTTCCGCTCCGTGTTCGGCAGCTCGGTGGTGTGCTCCAACACGGCCGGGAAGCTCTCGACCGTCCCGCGCATTCTGGCTACGGGCTCGACCATGACCAGCTGGAGCCGGCTCCCTGCTGTGGGCGACTCACTCCTCGTCTACAATGACTCCTCGAGCTTCGCCGCGACCGACGACGCCTGGACAAAGCATCAGATCACGGCGGTGACACCGGTGACCGGGAACGTGGCCAACGGCTGCCCCAGCGCGAGCGGGCTGGCACAGCCCGGCGACCTGACCGCCAACAACCCGAGCTACCAGCTGACCCTTTCGCCCGCGGCGAGCAGCAAGGTGCTCGTGGGCTCGGCGATTCGCTTCTTCCGCCGCGTGCGTTACCGGATGTACAAAGACACCGACAACCAGTGGTATCTGGGATTCTACGACTGCCTGCCGGGGCGCGTCCCGGCCTGCAACCCCACGCAGTCGATCGCCGGTCCGTTCCAGCCGTACGCGGCGGGCACGACCAGCGGCGTGCAGTTCGCCTACTACGACTCTATCGGCATCGGCGCAGTGACCGCCAACCCGCTCCAGGTCGCGCGCATCAGCCTCATCGTGCGGGGCCAGGCGGGGTCGCTGCTCAATCTGAGCGGAGCCGGGGCCACCGTGTTCCGCGATTCGCTGCGCATCGAAATCGGTCTGCGCAACCGCAGGTAATCGCCGTGAGAGGAAACGAGGGACGTATGCGTCGGATACTACAATCGCAGCAGGGCGTCGCAATGATCATGGCCCTCGGGGCCATCGTGGTCATCGGGGTGCTCATGGGGAGCGTGCTGTTCGTCTCCACCCAGGACTACCGCGTCGGCAGCAACACGGTGCGCACCGCCCGCGCCGCCGCGGCCGCCGAGCTGGGGTTGAACCGCATTCCCGTCGACTGGAACCTGGCCGATAACGCCCGGCTCAAGACCGGCGACACGCTCAAGAAGGCCTACACCGCGCCGCGCGGCGCCACCGCCAACGTGGTGGTCACGCGTCTCGACGGGCCGTTCTTTTGGGAGCGGGAATGACGCGGCTCCCGCCGGGTGGTCCGGCTGCGGCGGCACCCAGAACGTCGCCGGGGCGGCGATATCTCCCACTACCACGGCCACCGTCAACGGGAGCGTGACCATCAACGGGAGTCCGACGGTGCTGACGACTACCGCGGCCAGCGACACGAACACGTACTTCAACTACGGGAACTCGAACTACCAGTCGCTCGCGGCTGCGGCGAACCTGACCTATGCGGGTGGGACGCTGCTCACCGGCATCCAGCCGCTCATAGTCGGCGGCGTGTGTCAGGCCAACGCGATTCCGGCGAACTGGGGCGAGCCGAACCACACGACCCCGGCGGGGGCGTGCGACAGCTACTTCCCGATCATCCACGTGCTGGGAGACTTGAAGGTCACTACCGGGCGCGGGCAGGGCATCCTGCTGGTCGATGGTGACTTCACGGTGGCAGGCAACTTCACGTTCGACGGAGCAGTGATCGCGCGTGGGGGACTCAAGATGTCCGGGACCGGGAACAAGATCGTCGGTGCCGTGATGGCGGCGAGCGTCTCCGTGGACGACGACGTCTCCCTCTCCGGGAACACGTCGCTCTTGTACTCCTCCTGCGCCCTGCAGGCCGCGCTACAGTCATCGGCCTACCCCACGCAGGCAATGCAACGGGGCTGGGTGGATCTCTACTAGACGCACAGAGGCGCAGACGCAACAGGGGTGAACAGGCTTGGAGGGAGCAGGGGGTTCTCTGCTCCCTCCGTGCTGTTCTCCCCTGTGCGTCTGTGCGTCTAGTTTTTTGCCGGTCCTTGTATCTTTGCCCTTATGCCTGCACCCGGCGGTGAGCGCGCGGCCCTCTCCCGCGACCTCGCGGATTTCCTGATCGAGTTCTCCATCGCGCTGCACAAGCACGCCATGTATCCGGAGGGCCACCCCTCGCTCGCGCCCGCGGCGGCGGGGGTGACCCGGCGCGCCGGGCTCCTGCTCCTCGACCGTGCCACGCTGTCGCTCGGCGTCGCGCGGCAACAACTGGTGATCGAGGGCGTCGCGACCGATCCGAAACACCCGGTATTGGCCGAGCTCGCCGCCCGGCTGCACCGGCACCACCTCGGGGCCGTGACGTTCCGCCGCGGGGTCGAGCCCGGCGAGATGGCGAGCGTCCTGAAGACACTGGCCGTGGAGGCGGAGCGCACCGGGCAGCCCCTCGGCCTCGGCCCGCCGGAGCAGTTGCGCGCCTGGACGTGCGTGCAGCTGCATCCGCTCACGTATGAGCGCCTTGAGCTCGTGGACGACGGGGCGCCCGCGTCCGAGCGGGGGGCGCGGGCCGCGCAGCTGTGGGTGGGCCTGGCCAGGGCCGCCCTCACCGCGCAGGCGGGGGACGACCACCCGACCGCGACCGAGCCGGCGGTGATCGCCCGCGCCATCGACGAGCACCCCCGGACCGATGCCGCAGCGTACGACCAGGTGATCGTGGGCTACCTGCTGCAGATCGCGGACGAGCTGAAGACCGCGGGCAGCACGGAGGCAGTCGCGCTACGGCGCCGCACCTCCCGGCTGATCCGCGCCCTCAAGCCGGACACGCTGCGGCGGCTCGTCGAAATGGGCGGCGACTTCGTGCAGCGGCGCCAGTTCGTCTACGACTCGACCGACGGAATGGCGGTCGACGCGGTGCTCGAGATCCTTCAGGCCGCCGCCGACTCTTCGCACCAAACGATCTCGCACTCGCTGGTCCGCATGCTGTCCAAGCTGGCCGCGCACGCCGAGGCTGGCGCCGCGACCGTGCGGCCGCAGGCGGACGCGGCGTTGCGCGACCAGGTACGGCAACTGCTACAGGGCTGGACCCTGCAGGACCCGAATCCCGGTCAGTATGGGGCGGCGCTCGCGCGCATGGCGCGGGCGGCGCCCGAGCGCGGGGCGACGGCCGACGGCGAGCACCCGACCGAGCCGGATCGCATCGTCGCGATGGCGCTCGAGATCGATGCCGTCAACCCGCAGGTGCTCGCGGCCGCGGATCGCGTGGTGCGCGAGGGGCGGCTCGGCCAGCTGCTCGATGCGCTGGCCGAAGTCCCCGAGTCACAGGGTGCGGCGCCCGAGGTGTGGGCCCGCCTCGCGACGCCGGACGTCGTGCGCCAGCTCGCCACGCGGGAGCCGGTGGATTTCAAGACGCTCGAGCGGTTGGTGCCCCGGGTGGGTCTCCCGGCCGCCGCGCCGCTCCTGGACGCGCTCGCGGCCGCCGAGGCGCGCGGGGTGCGCCGCGGCCTGCTGGCCCAGCTCGCCAAGATGGGGCCGGAGATCGCTCCCGTGGTCATCCCGCGGCTTCAGGACCCGCGCTGGTACGTCACCCGGAACATGCTCGCTTTACTCGAGGACCTGTCGCCGCTCCCGGCGGGGTTCTCGGCGGCCACGTACCTGCGGCACGCGGACGCCCGCGTGCGCTGGCAGGCAGTGAAGGTCCAGGTCAAGCTTCCCGCCGAGCGGGACGCGGCGCTGGCGCTGGGCCTGCAGGACCCGGATCCGCGCACCCTGCGCCTGGCGCTGGGACTGGCGGTGGCGCTGCAGAGCTGCCCCGACGCCGCCGTCCCCACGCTGGCGGGCCGCGCCCTCGATCGTGCCTTGCCGCCCGACGTCCGGACGCTCGCCGTCCGCGCCCTGGGCTACGCCCGGGCGCCGGCGGCGCTTGAGGTACTGCTGCGGCTGACCTCGGGCGGTCGCACCCTGTTCGGACGGGAGAAGCTGGCGCCCAAATCGGCGGAGCTGCTCGGCGCGCTGGCGGGGCTCGCGAGCGGGTGGCAACGGGATCCACGGGCGCGGGCGGTGTTGCGGCGGGCCGCGGCGTCGGGCGATCCCGACATCGGGGCCGCGGCCGACACGGGCGAGCGGGGCAGCGGGTCGTGAGCGGGCCCGCCGGGTTCCTCTCCGCGTTCGCGCACGCGCTCGCCGCGATGACGCTGTACGCCGCGGGGCACCCGGCGCGCGAGCGCGCGATCGACGACGCCTTCCAGCAGCTGCACGATCTCCAGTCTACCGCGCCCAACGCGCTGTTCACGTTTCTGGGCGATGAGATCGTGTTCGGAAACCTCCCCGTCCGGGAGCTGAAGGCGTGGGACTGGTCGCGGCGCCTCGCCCAGGCGGGCATCCAACGACTCGAGTTCGCCGACCGCGTGAGCCGCGACGAATTCGAGGGGTTCCTCGACGAGGTGCTGGCGCGGTTGACGCTCTCGGCGATCGACACGACGGAGGCGCATCAGCTGCGTCAGTCCAGCATCCGCTTCGGGTCGGTCGGCGTGAAGGGCGACGCGGGGTCGGCCGAGGCGCCGGTCGCCACGGCCACGATCGGCTACTCGCTGGGCGAAGAGGCGGAAACGGTCCGGTGGTTCCAGGACGCCGTCCGGTCTCAGGGCGTTGTGCCGCTCAGCGAAGCCGAAGCGGTCGTGCGGTCATTGTCGATCGCGATGCACAGCGACCGCCAGCTCGTGATCCCGTTGCTGCAGCTCAAGGAGTTCGACCAATACACCACCACGCACTCCATGAACGTGGCGGTGCTGACCATGGCGCTCGCCGAGCACCTCGGGTTGAGCGCGCGTGACGTGCGGAATTTCGGTATCGCCGGGCTGCTGCACGATATCGGCAAGGTCACGATCCCACTCGACGTGCTCACCAAGCCGGGTCGCTTCACCGACGAAGAGCGCGCCCTCATGAACCAGCATCCCGTCGAAGGCGCGCGCATCATCCTCAAGTCGGAGGAGCAGCTCGAGCTGCCCGCCGTGGTGGCGTACGAGCATCACATCATGTTGAACGGTGGGGGTTACCCGACCCTGCGCTTCCGGCGCGACTGCCACCGCGCCAGCAAGCTCGTTCACGTGTGCGATGTGTACGACGCGCTGCGCACCAACCGCCCGTATCGGGAGGCCTGGCCGCAGGAGCGGACGCTGGCCTACGTGCGCGATCGGGCGGGGGTCGAGTTCGATCCCGAGCTGGCGGGCGCGTTCGTGCGCATGATGCAGCAGTGGGAGCCCCAGCTGGCGGTCATGACCGACGAGCGCGCGCCGCTCGGCACCGTGAAGACCTGACCTGGCCCCTTCCAGGGGACGTATCTTTCACGGGTGATGCCACGCGGCGCCGCTCTGCTCGTCCTGCTCGTCGGACTCGGTCCCGGGCTCGCCGCCCAAACCGCCCCCCACCGCTCCCACCTCGAGGGCAAGTGGCAGGCCAAGACCGAAGACGAGATCCGCAACATCATGGTTCGGGGCGATAGCTCCGCCCAGTTCGGCGAGCAGGTCGCCCGCTGGCGCATCGTCGGCGACAGCCTGTGGCTCGCGCTCGGGGACGGCGTGTGGCAGGTCTACGGGATGAAGCTCGCAGCGGACAAGCTCACGCTGTCGGGTGGGGACCTGGAGAAGCCAGTGACGCTGCACCGCGTGGGTCCTGCCACGGCGCGGGCGGACTCGGTGGCGATCCCGCCAGCACCGCCGCCGACGGAGCGCGCCTGGGATTAGCTCACGGGGCGTCGCGGATGTTCGCGATGCGCCAGCCGTCCGGCGTCTTGAGGAAGCGGATAGCCTGGCGCAGGCGGGTTTCGCGCTGGGCCCCGCCTCCGGCCGGCACGAAGGTGTACGACGTGCGCACCGCGGCGTTCGCCGTGTCGCCGCGCGCGCTCAGGCGCTCAACGGCGTACCGGGCCGTGAGGCGGGTGTAGCGCTGGAAGAACGTCTCCCACGCCGTCACGTCTTTCGCCGCCATGCCGGGCATCAGCACCTGGAGGTTGCTCACGCGCTCGCTCGCCATGGCGCGCTCGAGATCCTGCAGCAGCACGCCGACCGCGGCGCGGGTCTCGGCGGGCTGTAGCGACGGCGGTGCGACACCGGCGGCGACGCCCACTTGTTCCGCGTCTTGCGCCGCGAGCCGGGCGACGGCCCAATCTCCGGCCGCGTAGAGCGATTCGGCGCGCCCCAAGGAGGCCCCGGCGCGCCCCGCTTCGGGGCGGGTCGAGCCGAGCGCGTTCACCACCGGCGTGGCGCGCGCCAGCGCCAGCTGGGCCTCGCGCCGCAGCGCTGCGGCTTCCTCTTGCGCCTTGCGGTACTGCGGGATGGCGCTCACGTACCCGCTGGCCGCGCGGGCCAGGTCGCCCGAGCGCAGGGCCCCTTCCGCGGTCAGCAGGACCGTCTCGGCCAGGATGAGCGAGGGCACGTTGTTCTTCATGGCGCCGGCACGGCGGGCGCGCTCCCGCGCCGCGAGGGTCGAATCCCGCTGCGCCACGAGGGCGGCGTTGAGCGTCGCCGGCAGCGCATAGCCCAGGACCTGATCGAGGCTCGCTCCCGCGAATTGCGCGTCGCCAATCGGGGCGGCCACGGGTGAGGGCGAGCGCGACACGTACAACAGCACCAGCGCCGTGACCATCAACGTGGTCAGGACCGCCGCCCGCCACTTCAGCGGCGCGTGGGTCACCAGGCGCAGCACCGCCGACGGGATGGGCGTCCACCGCAGACTGAGTCGCTCCGTCGTATCGGACGCACCCGACAGGGCGGCGCGGATGGCGAACAGGGCCGACTGCATCTGACGCGCCGTCTCGTAGCGCTCCTCCGGCACCTTGATCAGCGCCTTCGACACCACGCGCTCCAGCGCCGCCGGGATCGACGGCACGGTGGTGCGGAGCGGCTTGGGGTCGGTCGTGAGCACCTGGTACAGGACGCCATGCACGGTTTCGCCCTCGAACGGCTTGCGATAGGCGAGGAGCTCGTACAGCAGGCAGCCGACCGCGAACACGTCGGTGGCGGGCGTAATCGCGCCGTTGGTAATCTGCTCGGGGGCCATGTAGGTCGGCGTCCCGACGATCGCGCCCGATCCGGTGACGTCGGCCGATTGCAGGCGTGCGATCCCGAAGTCCATGATCTTGACGGAGCCGTCGGAGGCGATCCGGACGTTGGACGGCTTGATGTCGCGGTGAATGACGCCGCGCTCGTGCGCGTAGGAGAGTCCCTGCAGCACCTCGATCACGAGGTCCAGTTTGCGCTCCAGCGGCAGCGGCTCGCTCAGCGCGATCAACGTGCTCAGGTCACGTCCGTCGACCAGCTCCATGGCGATGAACAGTTGCCCGTCCGCTTCGCCTAGGTCGTAGATGGTGACGATGTTGGGGTGCTGCAGGGCGCCGGCGGCGCGGGCCTCGCGCAGCAGTCGCTCGCGCGCGTCCGCCGACCGGCCCGCCCGCGAGAGCAGCTTGAGCGCGACGTAGCGGCGAATGACGGAGTCGTACGCCCGCCAGACCTCGCCCATCGCCCCTTCGCCGATGTGCTCGTGCAGCTCGAATTTTCCGACCCGCCGGTATTGCTCGGTTTGCGCCATGCCGCTCGTGTGGGGATGGAGTTGTGCAATTTGCGCGGTGGCGGTGCCGGCCGCAACGCGCGGCCGTCACCCCGTGGCCCAATCGTAAATCCGTCCCAGCAGATCCCGCAGCGCTGCGTCCACTGCGACGTCGCGTCGCGGCAGGACTCGCTCGGCGATGCTGAGAAACCCGTCACGGCTCATGCGCGCCCCGCCCGTCGCCCCCCACGCGAACGGCGGGACATACTTGGGGGGCCGCGCGGCGTCGAAGACGTTGGCGCCGGTGCCCACCACCGTGCCGGTCGCGAGCAGCGTCCCGATCGCCGTCTTGGCGTGGTCGCCGATGAGACTGCCCAGCAACTGGAGTCCCGTCTCGAGTGGCGTGCCCGCGACGTCGAGCCGGACGCGGCCGTACGTGTTCTTCAGGTTCGACGTGATCGTGCCGGCGCCGAGGTTCGCCCAGCGGCCGATCACCGAGTGGCCCACAAAGCCATCGTGGGCCTTGTTGGCATACCCCAGAAACACGCAGTTCGACACTTCGCCTCGCACATTGCAACGGGGACCAATCGCCGTCACCCGCACCGGGCCGCCCAGCACGTGGGCATTGGCGCCCACCCACAACGGTCCCTCGAGCCGCGTCCCCGAGCGCACCTCGGCCCCGCTTTCGAGCACCACGGGACCGCCGCGGACGTCGAATATCACGCCCGGCTCGACCGCCGCATCGTGCAACGCGATCGCGGCGGGGTCGCCGAGCACGATGCTCCCCGCGGGAATCGGGTCGGCGTCGGCCAGCAGGGCGCGCAGGTCGGCGTGGAGCAGCCGCTCGAGCGTGGCGACCAGGTCGTACACACCGTGCAGCACGGCGCCCTCGACCTCGATCGTTCGCGCGTGCGGCTGGGGCCGGTCCCACGTCGCGCCCGCCTCCACGCCCCAGCCTACCGTGATGCCGCCGCACGTGAGCCGGAAGGCGCCGTCGGGGAGCGCGGGTGCGAGCCCGCGGGGCGCGAAGGTGGAGGACCCGATGATGGCGGGGCCCGCCACCGGGTGGCGGGGCGTCACGGCCGGGACGCCCGGCTCGGCGAAGCCAGCGAGGTGGGGCAAGGCAAGAATCCCCGCGGCTTCCGCGCCGACGAACGCCTCCCAGCGCTCGCGGATTAGGTGGGCGCCGGCGCGCAGCTCACACAGCGGACGCGCGCCGAGGAACGGCGCCCACGCGGCACTCGGCTCGGGATCGAGCAGATAGAGCGCGTGGGTCACAGGCCTTGCACGAGTTGCTTCAGCCGCTCGGCGCGCCCCGTGGGCATGACGAGGGTGTGGCCGTTGGCCCGCACCACGACCATGTCTTCCAGGCCGATCACCGCGAGGTGCTCGCTGTCGGACCAGACGACCGAGCGGCGGACGTCGTCCGCCAGGGTGACGTTCCCGACCACGACGTTGCCGCGCGCGTCGGGCCGGCGAATGCGCAGCAGCGCGTCCCACGAGCCGATGTCGTCCCAGCGAAACGTGCCGGCGACCACGGCGAGGCGCTTGGTCCGCTCCAACACCGCGACGTCCACCGCGACCGGGCGCACCGCACCGAAGAAGCCGGCGATATCGCCCGCCGCGAGCGCCGGCCATCCCGGCTTGAGCTCGCGCGCGTAGGCGCCTGCTTCGCCGAGAAAGCGCGCCACGCCCCACGCAAACAGACCGGTGTTCCAGAGCGCCCCGCGCTGCCGCAGCAGCGCGGCGCGCGCCGGCGATGGCTTCTCGACGAAGCGCCGCACCCCCCGCGCGCCGCCCAGCGGCTTGCCGGGGACGATGTAGCCGTACGCCGTCTCGTTGCGGGTCGGCTTGACGCCCACCGTGACCAGCACGTCGTACTCCTCGGCCACCGCGAGCGCCTGCCGGGCGGCCGCGCGAAAGGCGCGATCGTCTTCGACCGCCCAATCGGCGTGCAGCGAGAGCAGCTGCGCGCCCGAGTCGCGCTCGGAGATCCAGTGCGCCGCCCACACCAGGGCGGGCGCGGTGGACGCCGCCCGCGGCTCCGCCAGCACCTGCGCCCGCGGGATCTGCGGGACCGCGCGCGCCACCTGGTCCACGAGGAACGGTCCGGTGAGGATGAGGATGCGCTCGGGCGGCACCAGCCCTTCGAGCCGCTCCACGGCCTGCTGCAGCAGCGGGCGGTCGCCGGCCAGCGGCAGGAGCTGCTTGGGGCGCTCGGGCGTCGAGAGCGGCCAGAACCGCGTGCCCGACCCCCCCGCGAGGATCGCGGCCCAGACGTTCACCGGGGCTCCTCGGGGGCGGGCCCGTCGTCCAGCATGGCGGTGATACGGGCCGTGAGCTTGCTGGGACTGAACGGCTTGGTGAGGAGCGCGGCGCCCAGCTCTTCCACTTCGCCGAGGACGCGCTCGTCGCCTTCGGCGGTCAGCACGATGACCGGGAGACGACGGGTGGCGGCGGTGGCGCGCAGCTCCCGCAGCAGGTCGAGGCCCGAGCCATCGGGGAGGTGGAGATCGAGCAGCATGGCGTCGAGGGGGGCGTGGCGGTCCTGCAGCGCCGCGCGCGCCTCGGCGAGCGTGCGCGCCAGGCTCACGCGATAGCCGAGCCGCTCGAGATGGGGGCGCAGCAGCAGCCCGATGTGCGGCTCGTCGTCGATGACGAGGAGGTGCCGCCGGGTGGGCGACAACGCGGCCGCCTCCCGCTCAGAGGAGGCCGGCGATCGCGGAGCGGTGGCGGCGCAGGTCGTAGAGCAGCGCGCCCACGTTGGTGGACGGTTGCACCAGCACCACCAGCAGCGCGTCGGCGTGGAGGACCGAGACCAGCGCGAGGCCGGCGCCGAACTCGAGCACGCCGGCGCCGAAGTCCCCGCGTCCGCCCGCCTGCCCGAGCTGCGCCATGCCGTTGATGACCGACGGGAGGAGCGCGGCGACGCTCTCGGCGTCGACGCCGTTGGCGGTGCGAGAGTCGATCGGCAGCCCGTCGCGCCCGACGACGACCACCGCGTCCACACCGGTGCGGCGGCTCAGCGCCTCGACCACTTCGCGGATCGTCGCCATACGGCGGCCAAGCTAGGAATGGAGTCTGGCGAAGTCAAGCAGCGATCGCGGGTTGACCCACTTGGACGCGGCTCGGTATCTTCTCCGGCACCGCATGACTCCGCGCCGCCGACTCGTCGCCGTGACCGCCGTCGTCACCGGTCTCGCGCTGCTCGCTGCTGCGTGCAGCAACACGACGGGCCTGCCGGCCGCGTTTTACACGAACGCCGTGGACACGGTGTCGCTGTACGCGTTGCGCGGCACCGCCATCACCTTGCCATCCGCCTATTCGATGCAGGACCGGCTGACCGTACGCACCGACACGACGGTGAACCTGGATTTCGCCTTCGACTTCGACTCGGTCAGCAAGCCCACACTGCTCCCCACCGCAGCGCTCCATCTTGGCAGGGCGTCCGGGCTGCAACGGACGAGCACGGCGTTCGCGGCCATCAAGCTGGCGCCGTTCGGCGGCTACGTGCTGGACTCGGCCGTCACCGTCGACACCGGGACGGTCCTCTACGTGGTGTCGCGCCCGGTGACCTGCCTCATCGGCTCCGTCCCGTTGTACGCCAAGCTTCACGTCCTGAGCGTTGACACCGCGGCGCGGCGTCTCCAGTTCGAGATTCTCGTCGATCAGAATTGCGGCTACCGGGGCCTCGCCCCGGGACTGCCCACGCAGTAGCTCCGTGATCGATCTCAAGCTGCTTCGCGCCTCGCCTCAGCAGGTGCGCGCTGCGCTCGCCCGGCGCGGCGATCCGAGCCTCACCCGGCTGCTCGACGAGCTCGAGGCGCTCGACATGCGCCGCCGCGCCCTCACCGGCCAGCTCGATCAGCTCAAAGGAGAGCGCAACGAGGCCGCGAAGACCGACGCACGCCTGATGAAGCAGCAGGGCGAGCTCCCGGCGGCCGTGCGGGAGGGCCGCCGCGCGCTGGGCCAGCGCATCGAGACCCTGGAAGCCGAGCTGCGCGGCATCGAAGCCGCGGTCGAGGACAAGCTGCTGTACGTTCCGAACCTCCCGCTCCCGGACGTCCCGGACGGCGACGAGTCGCACAACAAGGTGGTCCGCACCTGGGGCGAGCCCGCGCCGCGGGGCGGCAAGCCGCACTGGGAGCTCGGCGAGACGCTCGGCATGCTGGACCTCGCGCGCGGCGCGAAGCTCTCCGGATCGGGCTTCCCGGTGTTCGTGGGTGCCGGGTCGAAGCTGGTGCGCGGGCTGATCAACTTCATGCTCGACCTGCACACCCGCGAGCACGGGTACGTCGAGGTCGAGCCGCCCTTCGTGGTGCGCCGCGAGAGCATGGTCGGCACCGGCCAACTCCCAAAGTTCGAGGACGACGCCTACAAGACGACGCCGGACGATCTGTTTCTCGTGCCGACGGCCGAGGTCCCGGTCACGAACCTGCACCGCGACGAGATCCTGGATGGGGCGAAGCTGCCGCTCGCCTACACGGCCTATACCCCGTGCTTTCGGCGCGAGGCGGGCGCCGCCGGCAAGGACACCCGCGGGTTGCTGCGGGTGCATCAGTTCGACAAGGTCGAGCTGGTGCGCTTCTGCCGGCCGGCCGAATCACCGGCGGAGCACGAACGGCTGACCGGGCACGCGGAGGCCGTGCTGCAGCGGCTCGAATTGCCGTATCGCGTGGTGCTGATGGCGATCGGGGACCTGGGCTTCGCCGCGGCCAAGAAGTACGACCTCGAGGTGTGGGCTCCCGGAGTGGGGCAGTGGCTCGAAGTCTCGAGCTCGAGCAGCTTCACGGATTTTCAGGCGCGCCGCGCCAACATCCGCCACCGCTCCGGGGCGGGGGCGAAGCCGGAGTTCGTCCATACGCTCAACGCCTCGGGCGTGGCGCTGCCGCGCACCGTCGCCGCCCTGCTCGAAACCCATCAGCAAGCCGACGGGTCCGTGACCGTTCCGCCGGCGCTCGTCCCCTACCTCGGGACCGAGCGCTTCGTGCCTTCCGGTGGCTCGTAACGGCGCGCTCCGCCGCGCGGGTCCTCCCGTCGTCGTCGGACTGGCGCTGCTGCTCGGGGGGATCACGGTCGGATACGGATGGATCGTGGCGCGTCACCTGCGCGACGACGCGCGCCAGACCAGCGCGCTGCTGGGGCGCGTGTTCGCCGGATTGAACGACCCCGGCCCGGATGCCACCACGGATGCACTGCTCGATCTCGCCCGCCAGGTGCGCTCGCTCGGCATCCCCATCGTCGTGACCGACACGGCGGGACGCATCACGGCGCTGGACAACGCGCCGCCCACGGTGGGCGCCGACACCGCGCGGCTGCGCGCCTGGATCGCCCAGCTCGACGCCGTGAATGCGCCGGTGGTGCAGCCCGGGGTCGGCACCATCCACTACGGGGCGGGCCCGGCGGCGCGCACGCTGACGCGGCTCGCCGTCCTGGAAGGGTCCGTGCTCGTGTGCCTCGCGCTGCTCGCGGGGTGGGCGTACCGCTCGCAGGTCGCGGCGGCCCGCGACCGGCTGTGGGTGGCCATGGCGCGCGAGTCGGCGCACCAGCTCGGGACGCCACTCATGAGCCTCACGGGATGGATTGCCTACCTGCGGGAAAATCCGGATACCACCGGGGCCGAGCTGGCCGATCATCTTCAGGCGGATGCGGAGCGGCTGGAGCGCGTGGCCAAGCGGTTCGAGCGCATCGGCCGACCGGCCCGGCGCGAGCCGGTGGGCCTGGGGGCGGTGGCGGAGCGGGTCGTGAGCTACTTCCGGCCGCGCCTCCCCACCCTCGCGAGCCCGGTAGCCCTGGCGCTGCGCGCCACCGGGCCGGGTCCCACCGCGCTGGGGGATCCGGTGCTCGTGGAATGGGCGCTCGAGGCCGTCATCAAGAACGCCATCGACGCGCTCTCCGGGCGCGGCGGCAGGATCGACGTCACGGTCGACGCGGTCCCCCGCACGGCCCGGATCGCGGTGCGCGACGACGGCCCCGGCGTCGCTCCCGAAGTGCGCGCCAACCTGTTCGAGCCGGGGATCTCCACCAAGCCCGGTGGGTGGGGAATCGGCCTGGCGCTCGCGCGCCGCATCGTCGAGCAACAGCATGGCGGGCGGCTGCTGTACCGTCCGGCACCGGGCGGAGAGGGGACCGAGTTCGTGCTGGAGTTTCCGCTGGTCCAAGAGCGGGACGGGGGACGGGGGAGGGGGGACGGGTGACGCTCCCGCTCAATCCCGCGCAAGAGGCTGCAGTCCGCCATCCTGGTGGACCGTTGCTGGTGCTCGCGGGAGCCGGCTCGGGCAAGACGCGCGTGCTGACGGCCCGCATCGCCCACCTGATCCAGGAGCGCGGCGTGGCGCCCTCGCGCATCTTCGCCGTCACCTTCACCAACAAGGCGGCGGGCGAGATGCGGGCCCGGGTCGCGACCCTGCTCGGCACCGATCCGCGCGGCCTGTGGATCGGGACGTTCCACTCGCTCTCGGCGCGGCTGCTACGGCGCGAGGCGCCCCTCCTGGGCTTCGGGCCCAACTTCACGATCTACGACCAGGACGACTCCGAAGCGCTGGTCAGACGGCTCCTGGAGCAGCGCGGCCATTCGCCCAAGGCCAATCCGCCCCGCGCGATCCACGCCATCATTTCCGGCGCCAAGAACCGCATACTCCTCCCCGAGGAGCTCGGCGCGAGCGCCGAAAGCCCGCTGGAGCGCGTGGCGGCGGAGATCTACGCCGCGCTCGGCCCCGCCTTGAAGCAGGCCAACGCGATGGACTTCGACGACCTGCTGCTGTTTCCGCTCACGCTCTTCGCCGAGCACCCTGAGCGCCTGGCCTACTGGCAACGGCGCTTCGACCACGTCCTGGTGGACGAGTTCCAGGACACCAACGCGGCGCAGTACCGGCTGGTGCGGCAGCTGGCGGCGCGGCACACCAACCTCTGTGTGGTGGGCGACGACGACCAGGCGATCTACGGCTGGCGCGGGGCGGACGTGCGGCACATGCTGTCGTTCCAGCACGACTTCCCCGGGACCACGCTGATCAAGCTGGAGCAGAACTACCGCTCCACCCAGGTGATCCTCGACGCCGCGAACGGGGTCATCGCGGAGAACGCGCGCCGGCTGGGCAAGACGCTGTTCACCGCGCAGCAGGGCGGCGAGCCGGTCACGCTGCTCACCGCCGCCGATGAGCGCGACGAGGCGGAGTGGCTGGCCACGGAGCTGGCGCGGCGCGCCGCCGCCGACGACATCCCCTATGAAGGAATGGCCGTGCTGTACCGCACCAACGCCCAGTCGCGCCCGCTCGAAGAGGCCTTTCGGTTCCGGGGGATCCCCTACCGCCTGGTGGGCGCCGTGAGCTTCTACGAGCGCCGCGAGGTGAAGGACGTGCTCGCGTATCTGCGCCTCATCGCCAACCCGGCGGACGACCAGGCCTTTCTGCGCGTGGTGAACGTCCCGCGCCGCGGGATCGGTGACGCCTCGCTCGCTCCCCTGGTGCGGACGGCGACCCAGTGGAAACAGTCGCTGTTCCAGACCGCCGGCGCGGCCGGCCGGATCCCCGACCTGCGGCCGAATGTGCGGGATGCGTTCGTGGGACTGACCCGCCTGCTCGAGGACCTGCGGGCCCGCTACGGCCAGGCGGACCCGGCGACGGCGCTGGAGCAGACGATCGCGGCCGTGGGCTATCCACAGTACCTCGCCGAAGAGGGGCCCGAGGGGATCGAGCGCCTCGAGAACGTGCAAGAGCTGATCGCCGGCGCCGCCCAATGGGCGGAGACCGCGGGAACGGAAGGGGACGAAGCCGGGGATGAGGCCGGGGAAGGGGACAAGGCGACCGGCACGAGTCTGATCGAGCGCTACCTGACCCAGGCCGCCCTCGTGACCTCGGCCGATCAGGGGACCGGCGACCCGACGGGTGTGACTCTCATGACGGTCCACATGGCCAAGGGACTCGAGTGGCCCGTGGTGACACTCGGCGGTCTCGAAGACGGACTGTTCCCGCTCGCCCGCTCGGCGGGTGAGCCGGGGGGGCTCGAGGAGGAGCGACGCTTGTGCTACGTGGGACTCACGCGGGCGCGCGAAAAATTGTATCTCTCATGGGCGCGCACACGGTACCGGAACGGTCGGCTCGAGCTGTCGGAGCCCTCCCGCTTTCTCGAGGCGCTTCCGCCCGGGGTTCTGGAAGAGCGCAGCACGACACCACAGTGGGACCGCGGGGAGCGGACCGCGCGTCGGGCGGGGGCGCGCGCGCGCGGTGCCACGCCGGCGGACCTGGACTGGGAGATGGAGGTGTCGCAGGACGCGCCGCGCTACGCCGCCGGCGAGCGGGTGCGGCACCGCAAGTTCGGAAGCGGAGTGGTGCGCGTCGTCTCGGGCGCGGGGCGGGAACTGAAAGTGACGGTGGAGTTCGACGATCGCGAGATCGGCACCAAGCAATTGCTCGTCGCCTACGCGGGGCTCGAGCGCGAGTGGGAGAGCGCATGAGCGTCACACACGACGAAGTGCTGAAGATCGCGCGCCTCGCGGAGCTGGACGTGAGTGAGGAAGCGCTGCCCCTCCTGGCCGAGCAGATGTCGCGCATTCTCGACTACGTCGCACAAATCAACGCCGTGCCCGCGAGCGAAGGCGTGAAGCCGTTCGTGCCCGGCCCGGACGCCCTGCGCTTCCGGGTCGACGAAGTGAAGCCCATCCCCCTCGCCTTCGGTCCTGAGACCCTGGCGCCCGCCTTCAAGGACGGCTTCTTCCTGGTGCCCAAGCTCGGCGCTTTCGAGGGTGCCGATTCGTGACCGATCCGAGCGAAGCGCTCGCCAGCGCCAAGGCCACGGCCGATCGCCTCGTCAAGGCCAAGCGGTTCAACGCCTGCCTGACGCCGGTGCGCGAGCTCCGCAAGGCGCTGGTGACGCAGGCGCAGGCCGCCCACCCGTCCGGGGTCCTGTACGGCATGCCGGTGGCCGTCAAGGACAACATTTGCACGCTCGAGTTCACCACGACCTGCGGGTCGAAGATCCTCGAGGGCTATCGCTCGCCGTACGAGGCGACCGCCGTCGCGAAGCTCAAGGCGGCGGGCGCGCTCATCGCCGGCAAGACCAACTGCGACGAGTTCGCCATGGGATCGTCCACGGAGCACTCCGCCTATGGGCGGGTGCTGCATCCGTTCGACAAGACGCGCGTCCCCGGCGGCTCCTCCGGCGGCTCGGCCGCCCTGGTGGCGGCGGGCGCCGTGCCCGCGGCCCTCGGCTCCGAGACGGGCGGCTCGGTGCGCCAGCCGGCATCGCTGTGCGGCGTCGTGGGGATCAAGCCCACCTACGGGCGCGTCTCCCGCTGGGGGCTGGTGGCGTTCGGCTCCTCGCTCGACCAGATCGGCGTCCTGGGCAGGAGCGTCCACGACGCGGCGCGCGTGCTCTCGGTGATCAGCGGGCGCGATCCGAAAGACTCGACCTGTGAGGAGCGCGACCCTTTGCGGCTGCCCACCGTGCCGGAATCGCTGCAGGGGTTCGTGATCGGGATCCCGAAGGAATACTTCCCGGCCGACCTGGACCCCGCCGTGCGGCGGGCGTGCGATCGCGCCGTGCGGCTGTTCAAGGAGCTCGGGGCCGCGGTACGCGAGGTGGCGTTGCCTCACACCCCGTACGCCGTGCCCACCTATTACATCCTGGCTCCGGCCGAGGCGTCGTCCAACCTGGCGCGTTACGACGGGGCCCGCTACGGTCCCCGCTTCGACGGGTCGGCGGACGTGCGGGCCCTGTACCGCACCACGCGTGGCGAGGGGTTCGGTCCCGAGGTGCGGCGCCGCATCCTGCTCGGCACCTACGTGCTGTCGTCGGGCTATTACGACGCCTACTACCGCAAGGCGCAGCAGATGCGGGCGTTGATCGCCCAGGACTTCCGCAACGCCTTCGACCGCGGCGTCGACCTGCTGTTCACGCCCACGACGCCCAGCCCGGCCTTCAAGGCCGGCGAGAAGGTCAACGACCCGGTCGCCATGTACTTGTCCGACATCTTCACCGTGACGGCGAACCTTGCCGGCCTGCCGGCGATCTCGATCCCGATCGGACGTATCAAGGGACTGCCGCTCGGTGGGCAGTTCATCGGCCAGGCGTTCCTCGAGGACGAGATGCTCGAGGCGGCGTACGCGCTGGAGCGGGTCGTGCCGGCGACCGAGGAGGCCTGATGGCCGGGACGGCGACGCCCGAGTGGGAGACGGTCATCGGGCTCGAGACGCACGTGCAGCTGCGGACGGTGTCCAAGATGTTCTGTGGCTGCTCCACGGCGTTCGGTGCGCCCCCCAACACGAACGTCTGCCCGGTGTGTCTGGGCCTGCCGGGCGCGCTCCCCATGGCGAACGGATTGGCGCTGCAGCTCGCGGTCCGCGCGGCCCTGGCGCTGGGATGCACGGTGCACCCGCGCAGCGTGTTCGCTCGCAAGAACTACTTCTATCCCGACCTTCCCAAGGGCTACCAGATCTCGCAGTTCGAGCAGCCGCTTTCGACCGAGGGGTCGCTGTCGTATCTGTCGCCGGACCGGGGGATCGCCACGGCCACCATTCAGCGGCTGCACGTCGAGGAAGACGCCGGCAAATCGCTGCACGACCGGTTTCCCAAGCAGACGGCGATCGACTTGAACCGCTGCGGCGTGCCCTTGATCGAGATCGTGACGGGACCCGACTTTCGCTCTCCCCACGAGGCGCGCGCCTATCTCCTGACGCTCAAGCAGGTGCTCGAGTACGCGGGGGTCTCGGACTGCGACATGGAAAAAGGCAGCCTGCGCGTCGACGCAAACGTCTCGGTGCGGCGTGTTGGTGAAGCCGTCTTGGGGACAAAAACCGAAGTAAAGAACATCAACTCGTTCGCCTATGTCGAGAAAGCCCTGACCGTGGAGCGCGACCGCCAGATCGCCGTGCTCGACGCGGGGGGAAAGGTCGAGCAGCAGACGCTGTTATACGAAGCGAAGACGAATGCGGTGCGCCCGCAGCGCGCCAAGGAAGAGAGCCACGACTACCGCTATTTCCCGGACCCCGACCTCCCGCTCCTGGTGCTGCGCGAGGAGTTCATCGCGGAGCAGCAGGCCCTCCTGCCGGAGCTGCCGGCCAAGAAGCGGGAGCGCTTCGTCGAGAAGTACGCGCTCAGCGTGACCGACGCGGCGGTGCTCACCGCCGATCGCGCGGTGGCGGACTATTACGAAGCGGTGGTGCACGCGGGGTCCGGAGCCGACGCCAAGGTCGCGGCGAACTGGGTCATGACCGAAGTGCTCGCCGATGCGAAGGATCACGGCGACGGGCTACGGGTGCAGCCAGGTGCGCTCGCGAATCTGATCGGCCTGGTGCGAGGCAGCACGTTGAGCCATCAAGCGGCCAAGCGGGTGTTCAGCGAGGTGGCCGAGCACGGTGGCGAGCCTCGCAACGTGGCGGAGGCGCTGGGTCTCATTCAGGTGGCCGACACGGGCGTGGTCGCGGGATGGGTGAGGGAGGTGCTGGGGGCGCACCCCGCCGAGGTGGAGCGCTATCACAAGGGCGAGACCAAGCTGCTGCAGTTCTTCGTGGGGCAGGTGATGAAGGTGTCGCGCGGCAAAGCGGACCCGAAGCTGGCGCAGCGGGTGCTGGAAGAGAAGCTGGTGGTTTAGTCGCTCCGGTCGCGATCCCGCCAGGGGCGCTGCGACTGCGACTGCTTCCAGTAGGCGAGCGAGGGCGTCGGCAGGCCGAAGTGGTGCTCCGCCGTCTCGAGCATCCGGTCGGGGTCCTCCCGGCCACCCTCGTGCAGCGCCTGGCGCCGCATCTGCTTCGCGAGCCGCAGCGCCTGGTCGCCCGCCGGATCGAGCCGCCGCGCCGCCGCGTCGCGCTCCCCCAGCATCTCCATCACGTACTCGAACGCCACGGCCATGTGGCGCTCGACGTCGTCGTCGGGCAGGTCCCAGCGGGTGTTCTCGAGCAGCAGCTGGAACGCCCAGCGCCAGCTCTCGCTCTCGGTGAGATGCACCATGCCGCGGAACAGCCGGCGGTTGGTGCCCATGCTGAACAGCGTGGGTGAGATGATGGAGTCGAGGTGCGCATCGCTGGGCGCGTGGTCGCGCAGAATGACCTCCTTCGCCTCCTTGGCATACGCGTCACCGAGGTGCGTTTCGAACCGGCTCTCCCAATAGCTGTGGCCCAGCGCCGTCGTGCCGGAGGTGAGCAGCAGCTGACGGGGCACGAAGAAATTGTGCGCCACCGAATCGGCCGCGAGGTGCGACAGGTAGCCAAGGCCGAATGCCTTGAGCGGGTCCGTGGGCGCCAGGTCGAAGATCTCCTGTCCCACGTGCCACGCGTGGCAATGCCGCCCCACCGGGGCGTACTTCTTGGCGATCGACGTGTCGGCGGCGATGTTGCCGTACAAGAAGTCGTACGGGAAGGCGCGCAGCAGGTCCGCCACCAGGCCCGGCAGCTGGTGCAGGTTGGCGAGCACCGATTCGCCCAGGTAGACGTGCGTGCCCGGTGTCCAGGCGTGCGCCACGGCCGGAAACAGCGCCACGCCGGCGAGGCCGGCGGCCGCGGCGGCGAGGAGGCGCCGGCCCCCCCCTTCCACCCTCAGTGCTTCCTCCCGCGTTTCAGCGCCCGCCGACCCCAGTCGACCAGCGAGAGACCGCGGCGCACCATGCGAACGCTGGCCGCCGCGTCGAGGACGGTGCTCTCCACTTCCTCCTGCACCACCTCGAACAGGGCATCGAGGTCGGCGAGACGGGTCTGCGCAGCGTCCGCCGCCTTCACGATGCGCTGCCGCAGCTCGCGCGATGTGCCGACCAGGCTTTCCGCCTCGGTACGAATCGTCCCCACCAGCTGACGCACGTCCCCCACGGCGGGGCCCGCGAGGTCGCGCAGCACGTGCAGGAAGGCCCGCACGCCGAGGGCCGCCGCCACGGACGAGACCGCGATGGCGATCGCGGAAAGGGCGAGAATCGCGAGCGAAATCCCCGCCACCACCGCCACCCAGGTCGGGATCATCGTGGACTAAGCTCGGCCGTCTCGGGCGCGGGTGTCAACCGCGCCGGCCCCGCCCGGAGCGCGAGCGTGAGGAGCGCCGGCGCGGCCAGTTGTGCCACGGCCACGGCCCCCACCACCGTGGCGAGCACCGCGGCCCCCCCGGCCCCCCCGGTCCCGTGGCCACCGTACATCAGAAAGAAGTTGACCCCCAGCGCGAGGGCGGTCGCGCCTTGCGCCACCGTGGCGAGTCCGGCGTGACGCGGGACGCCGTCCAGTCGCAGGACGGCGCGCCCGAGCCGCACCGCGCCCCACTGCGCGGCCACGCGCACCAACGCCACGAGCGCGGCGGCGCCGAGAATCCACGCCGTCGGGAGCGTGAGCAACGCGCCCGTCACGATCAGCACTACGACGGTGAGGGGGTGCGCCCAATCGGCGAACATTTCGCGGACCACGCGCCGCCGGGTCGAGGTGTTGACGATCAGACCCGCCGCCAGGGCGCAGACGATGAGCGGCGACAGGTCGGCGGCGTAGCCCAGCCCCGCGCCGAACAGCAGCGTGGCGACGAGCGCGAATCCCAGGTCGGCGGCCGGCCGCAGCCGGCTGACCGACAGGAACGCCATGCCAACGAGCGCGCCACCGCCCACGGCGAAGACGAGCGAGGCGAGCCAACCGAGCTCCGCGTTGGCACCGGCGTAGGAACGGTGCAGCGCGAGCGGCACCGTGAGAGCCAGCGTGCCGGCGGCGGTTTGGAGCACGGCCACACGCGTGATGCGCCGGGTGACAAGCTCGCCCAGCCCGAGCGTCCGCGCGACGAGCCGGACGGCGCCAGGTCCCGACGCGGCCGCGACGGCCGCCAGGGTGAGGACCGCGGGCAGCCGCGGCGTCCAGGCCGCGCCCAGCGCCGGCACGAGCCGGGCGAGGAGCGCGACGGAGAGCGCCGCCGCCACGAAGGCGCTCACGGCCGACAGGGCGGCGCACAGCCACACCTCTCGTGGAACGCGCCGCACGTAGCGCCATTCGAATCGCGCGCCGAGCATGGCGCCGAGCCAGCCGAGCGCGAGCGCCGTCACCGGCGCGAGCGCGCCCAACAGCGTCGGGCCCAGGAAGCCGATGCCGGGTCCGAGCACCAGGCCGACGGCGACGAGCGGACCGCCCGCCGCGAGCACCGGGTCCAGGCTCGCCACGCGCGGCCACGCCGGGCGCGGCAGCCGCGTGGCGAGCAGGCCGATCGCGGCGAGTCCGGCGAGCGCGAGCACGGGACTCACGTTCACGCGCGAACGTTCGCGCGCGCTTGACGCCGGCACAAGCCCAGCCGCGCACGCCCCAACCTGCCGAGCATCAACAGAAGCCGACCAGTTTCCCGACGAAAGGGGCGAGGACCCGCCGAACCGGCAACCCCATAAATGCCCTTACAACCCGGGGATCTTCGGGCGGGACATGTTGAACTGGAGCCGCGTTTCTCAGAAGATCGACAAGATGACCGTGGTTCCAGTACTGCCAGTGTCCGACGCGATTAGTGAAACGGAGTCGCCTGCTGCTGGGGCCAACCACGCGAGCCCGGCGGCCGTGGCTGGGCCTTGAGGCCAGAGGGGACGGGACAGGTCACCGAGCTTCCCGTCACCGCGGAGGCGGAAGTTCAGCTGACGACGCACCGCCGGAGGTGACACCTCAGGTCCGTGGTACGTTGTCATAGCGAGCGGGTGGAGGTCTCGTGCGCCGAATGTGGTCGACCACGAGGCCGACGCCGTCGCGTAGGGAGACGGTGGGCTGCCACCCCCAGGTTTCACACGCCAGGCTCGCATCCAGGCTGATGCGCTCGACTTCGCCCGGGCGAGCCGGCGCGTACGCAGGCGGTCGGTCGTATCCGGTCGCGACTGCGACCGTTTCAAAGACCTCGAGGTCGGAGACTTCACAGCCCCACCCCAGATTGGCGACGACTCCGGATGGGCCGTTTGCCGCACGCAGATTCGCCTCGACGATGTCTGAGACGTATACGTAGTCGCGCGTCTTCTTGCCGTCACCGAAGATCGTAGGCTGCTCCCTACCCAGCATCTGTCGCGAGAAGATCGCTACCACTCCGGCCTCCCCGTCGGGACGCTGGCGCGGCCCATACACGTTGGGGAACCGCAGCGCAACGTACTCGACTTCGCCGCGGTTGCCGTATACGCTGAGGTAGTGCTCGAACGCCAGCTTACTAGCGCCGTATTCGGAGACGGGACGGGGCGGCTGCGACTCTTTCACGGGAAGGCCGGCGGGATTGCCGTACACCGCACCGCCGGTCGCGGCGTACACGATGCGGCGCGTGCCAACCGCAACCGCCGACCGTAGCACGTTCAAGCCGCCGAGCACGTTCACTCGCGCGTCGAAGCCGGGGTCGTGGGTCGAGCGGCGCACATCCATCTGAGCCGCCAGGTGGTAGACCAGGTTGGGCCGGAACGACTGGAAGACCGCGTGCAGTCGGTCGGCGTCGCAGATGTCCAGCCGCTCCAACCGCGCTTCAGCGGGAACGTTTTCCGACAGGCCCGTCGAGAGGTCGTCGATCACACACACCGTCTTCCCGTTGGCCAGAAGGCGGTCCACGATATGGGACCCGATGAAACCGGCGCCGCCCGTGACCGCCACTCGCGACACAATGCCCGAGGATTCTGGCGCGCCCCTCCAGGCCTTCGTCCGCCCCGGGACCGCGCGACTCGCGGCAATGCGCGCGGAATTCGCCGCAGCCGCGGCGTCCAGCGGAGAGATCGTGTGGCGTGCGCTCATGGACCTTGTACGGGACCGCCCAGCGGCCTGTCGACGCCAGCGGGCACGCCGCTGATTCGCCTCCATACAGCAGGAGCTGACTGTGCGGCACGCGTGCCTTCAAGTCGACCTCTCCGAAGCAGCTCAGCGTATCCGAGCACGAGAAGGAAGAGCAGCGGCGCGTGCCAGATGAACTCGACCGTGAAGATGGACCGGAAGCAGAGCAGGACGAAGATGCCTACGGCTTCGAGTCGTAGCTCTCGTGTGATGCACGGCGTGGACGCGGTGTCAAGCGGCCGGAGCAGGTTGGGCCAGATTCCAAGGATCGTGGCCATGAACGGGAGGAACCCGATCACGCCGACGCCGAGCAGGATCTCAAGCCAGGCGTTATGGATGGAGGAGTTTCCGGGGTCCCCAAACGGGCCGAGCACGGCAAAGCGGCCGGCAGCGTAGCCGCCGAGCCCCAGAAGCGGATTCTCCCGCAAGAGTGGCAAGGCAAAAGTCCAATAGTCGACGCGCCCAGAGAGTGAGTTGAACAACTGAGCGTCCTGTCCGCGTAGGAAGGCCCGCTGCACAACGGCCTCGGCGTTGGTGAGCAACAGCAACGCGGCCGCCGCGATTCCGACGAGTGCGAGGAGCCCCAACCGGCGCGCGAGAAAGAGAACCGCAAGGAGGCCAAGGAGCGCGCCCGTGAACGGGGACCGGCTCTGTGCGAGGATCAACGTAACGAGCGCGACGAGGCAGACGAACCAATAGAAGCTCCGGCGGTGATTGCGAACGAGCAGGCGCGTTATTGCAACGATGAGGAGTATCGCCCCCAGGTCACCGACTCCGTTCGAGGCGATCGAGGGCAGAACGCCATGGATCTGCATCCCGATGAGCCCGACCCCTGTCGATACCGCCGCCTCCGGGCGGAGGAGGACGCCGAGCCAGACCGTGACCAGGAGGAGGCCGGAAAGGAGCCAGGTCCAGTCAAAGAGTGATTTGATCTCCTCGACGTTGCGCACCGCCACGACGATGGCCGCCAGCAAGGCCACGTCGACCAGGTATTCGAGCGACCTGTACAGCGTCCACATCGGGTAGACCGACCAGAGCGTCGATATGAGCGACGTCAGCCCGTACAGAAAGATTCCGGCAACGAGACCGCGAAGGAGGGCGGGGACCCAGTCGGACGTCCGACTGGCGAGCCGACCCAGGAGCACTATAGCGACCATCCCCATCAGGGCAATCCGCCATCCCGCCCAAACGTCGACGGGCACCTCGCGAATCGCTTCGATGTCCCGGTCCCCCCTTCGGAAGGTGAGCCCCGACACGAACACTAGAAACCAAAGCCAGTGCCACCACCGCAAACGGGCCGCGAAGGTTCGGGTCTTGGCGAGTGCAGCCGGCGCTGCCGACGCAATGAGCCCGATGAGCAGGATGCTGCCGACCCCAATCGCAAGCACGCGGACGACTGCGCCTGTGGACAGCATGGAGACCCCGGCCCCGAGAGCGACCGCAGCGATAGCAACGCCGAGGAAGAGAGGGATCACGGATCGGACCTGTCTGCTCAAATGCATGCGTCTCCGTCGTACAGCGATGGACTCCAGACGGCACGGTCCTCCAAAGTGCTCGCCAATGCGGGATTGGCGGCTTTGTAGAAGTAGTGCCACGACCGCATCGTCCGGGTGTAAGGCGCAATCCTGTCCATGAGATCTCCGCTATCGAGGCGCCAGCCGATGCTCTCCAGCATCGCAGTCCCGTCTCGCCTGCAGCGCTCCAAGGTCTCAGCCAGAATTGGCAGCAACAGGTAGGGGTCGCCGTCAAGCGACTGGTAATCCAGCAGCCGGACGCAGCGGAGGCCGATAGTGGTGACGTCGTTTCTGCAAAGAATGGCGTATGCGACTAGACGACCGTCCTGGCACACGGTAGAAACCCAAGCGGTGCGGCGAGCCAGCGGATGCTTGAAATGCCACTCCAGCACCTCGCGCGTGCGGCTGGCGAGCAACCGGTGCGGGGTCCTCGCCCTGACGGTTCCCCAAAAGTCGTCGAACCGATCATCGAAGTCCGTGCAGGTCCTGATATCATAGTCCTCAAGCCTTCGCATGGCCGATTTCAGCCCGTCCCGCCCCAGAGCGCTGAGGAGTCTCAGTACGGTCGCCAGCGGGTAGCGCAGGAGCGTCCTCAAGCGAACTTCTCGCTTCGCCAGCACGCTTCGGGCAAAGCCCGGGTAGTTCGTGATCCAGAAGGCCGCACGGTCCCACACACCGACTGGCACGCGGTCGCACTCCAGCGCGACCGCCGGCTGGGCCTGGCTGTTGGGAGAAACGCAAAGGTAAAGGTCGACATTTGGCTGCGAGAGAAACCGGTCCAACAGCAACGGCGCGTATCCGCGGTATCGCTCATCGACCACCCACCCGGAGCTGGTGCCGGCGATAAGCTGCCGGCTATCGAGTTCGAAACCGAAGGGCACACTGCCAAGCGAGCCGACGATCTGGTTGCCATTGTCTTCGAGCACCCACCCGATTGGCAGGTGTGGAAGTCGCTTGCAGACGGGGTTATTCACCCACATGTGCGACCATTCCTCGTAGCTCTTGGAGCCCATGTTGTACCGCCGCTCGAGCGCGTGAATCTGCTCGTAGTCGTGCAGCGTGGCTGTCCGGCACTGGATCACTGGGCTAGTCGAGCGATGGGAGCGCAATACTCGGACACCGGACATCGGATGCTCCTTACCGAATCCCGAACGCGAAACCCTGTGCCAGAGTCTCAGCGAGAGTTCACCAACTGTGACAGCCGTTGCCCAGGATCGGCGACCGCCCTTCCGATGAGCAGCAGCCAATCGCCCACCAGCTCGGAAATCGTCGCGGCTTCGAAGAGGTCCAGGCTGTAAATCGCTCGTCCGCGTATCAGGTCGCCACGGTCCTCAAGTTCCACCGACAGGTCGAACTTTGAAGCAACCACTCCGGCGTCCAGCTCGCTGATGTCCCATTGCGGACCGACCGGCGGCTTGGGCGGTTCGATGGAGAGCGTCACCTGAAACAGCGGATTGCAGCTGAGATCGCGCTCGCGCGCCACCGCCTGGATGAGCCGTTGAAAGGGTAAGGCGTCATGGCACAAGGCGTCCAGCAGCACCTCGCGCACACGCCGCAAGATCTCGCTAAAGGACGGATCGCCGCGGAGGTCCATCCGGAGGACGAGCGTTCTCATGAAGTAGCCGATGAGGCGCTCGAGTTCGGGATGATCCCTGCCGCCGCTCACGCTTCCGATCAGCATCTCGCTCTGACCGGACCAGCGGTGGAGGGTCACGGCGAAGCTCGCGAGCAGCAGCATGAACAACGTGCAGTGTTCCTCGAGCGCAGCGCGCTTCGCCCCGGCGGCCAGATCGCCGGCAACCTGGAACCGGACGAGGCCGCCACGGAAGCTCTGACGGCTGGGGCGCGGGTGATCTGCCGGGAGCCCGATCAGCGGCGGTGCACCGGCGAGCTGCGCGCACCAATACTCGATCAGCGGCGCCCACGCCACCTCTCCCATCGTCCGCCGTTGCCAGTAGGCGAAATCTCCGTACTGCAGCGGCAAATCATCGAGACGGCAACGCGTCTCGTTCACCCCAGCCTCGCCAGCCTCGCACAGGGCCGCCAATTCGGACAGCAAGACGCGATAGATCGAGACCCCGTCGAAGACCATGTGATGCAAGCTCAGGAACAAACGCTGATCGCTCTCCGAGAGCTTCACGAGGAGGGCTCGGACGCCCGGTTCTCGGGAGAGGTTGAATGGCTTACCAAGGTCCTCGAGCGCGAGCTGCAGCGCTGATGCTTCCCGCTCGTGCTGCGGGAGATGACGGAGATCGGCGACGCGGAGGCGAGGCTCCATCCCTGGGTGCACCTCTTGCACCAGTTGGTCGTCCGCCCAGACGAACGTGGTGCGCCAGATGTCGTGCCGCCGAACGATCTCCCGGAAGCTCGTAACCAGCACGTCGGTATCGAGGGGAGCGGTACGCCGAATCGTGAGAGATTCCGTGTACAGTGGCATCTGCGGCGCAAGCTGTCCGTGGAGCCAGATTTGCTCCTGGCCGAATGAGACCCGAGCGAGCTCGCCCGCCGGGCGGCGCGGGATGCCTCCGCGCGCCGCGCCGCCGCGTGACGTCTTGGTCGATGGACCCAGCGTGAGCACGCGCGGCGGCGAGAGGCTCACGCGGCTTCCTTCTCCCAGGTGACCGGCAGCGCCTCCAGACCACGAAAGGCCATGTTAGGCCGCCAGACCAGGCGAACCGGTTCGAGAGCGACATTCGGAAGCCGCCGCAGGATGGCGGAGAGAGCGAGCTGTCCCTCGAGGCGCGCCAACGGCGCGCCGAAGCAATAGTGCGCGGCCCACCCGAAGGCCAGATGGCGGTTGTCTCGGCGCGTGATATCCAGGCGATCTGGATCGGGAAACGCTTCCGGGTCACGATTGGCGGCACCCATCAGTGCGACCACCGCCTGCCGTCGGCGAATCAGTTTGCCTCCCAGCTCGACGTCGGCTGGCGCAAGACGGGTCGTGTACTGAATCGGGCTCTCATAGCGAAGCAGCTCCTCGATCGCCGAGGGCAGCAGCGACGGGTCTGCGCGCAGCCGGGCGAGCTCGCCTGGATTTCGTAACAGTGACAGCAGGCCGTTCCCGATCAGGTTAGTGGTCGTCTCCTGCCCACCGGTCATCGTGATGATCGAGTTGGCGATGACTTCTTCCTCGCTCAGCCGGTCGCCGTCGATCTCGGCGGCCCTCAGCGCGTGCAACACTCCTTCCTGCGGCTGGTGCTCTTGCTCGCGCAGCCTGGCTCGGAAATACTCAGCCATCTCGGCGATGGTGTTCAACATCAGCGCCGCCCGCCCTGGGTTGTGCTGGAAGTTGCCCAGCATCTCGGAGAAATCTTTCGACCAGACTTTGAGCTGGTCGCGGTCGGCGACCGGTACGCCCATCAGCTCTGCGGTGACAGTCGCGGGCAACAGGTCCGCCAGGTCGGCGATGAGATCCATGCGCCCCCGGGGCAGGACGGCGTCGATCAGGTGATCCACGATGTCCTGAATGTGCGAGCGGAGCGCTTCCGCGCGGGAAGGGGTAAAGGCCGCCGCCGCCAGCGCCCGCAGCCTCGCGTGCGCAGAAGCGTCCATGAAGAGCATCTGCCGCACCAGCACCTGCGCGATGGGATTGAGCTCGGAAAGACCGAGCGCGGTGAGCTGTTCGGGCGTGGGAGTGCGGGCAGCCGAAAAGCGCTGCAGCACTTTCACCACGTCCGCGTGGCGGCTCACCACCCAGGCATGCAGATAGGCGTCCCAGTGGACTGGATCCTGCGTCTGGAGTCGGCGGTAGAGAGGATACGGGTCGGCCAGCACGTCCGGATCGAGCAGATGGTAGAGGCTCAGACTCGGGTCCGACGCCGACATCTCAGGCGACAGTCTCGGCGTTGCGCTCACGGAACGGGTGTCCAAGCGAACGCGCTACGTCGCGTACGACGCTGCCTGATCGTGCGCATTCGCTGGTTCGCGGTTCCCGACGAGGCGGTCGAGCTCAGCCGAAAGAGCCGCCACTGTGGGACCCTCAAACAGCCGTCGCAACGATATCTCTACGCCGAAGGCGTCGTGCAGGCGGACAATGAGCTGCGCCCCCAGCAGCGAATGGCCGCCGAGCAGGAAGAAATTGTCCTCGACCCCGATCGCCTCCAGGCTCAGCAGCTCCCCTATGATTTCCGCGACGCGTTGTTCGGTGTCCGTGCACGGCTTCGTCGCGCTGCTGTCTTGCAGCGTGGTCGCCGGAGTCGGCTCTGGAAGCGCCGCGCGATCGACCTTGCCGTGAGGCGTCAGCGGGAGCGTCGGCATGCGGACGAAGGCAGCCGGAATCATGTACTCCGGCAAGAACCCGCCCAGGAAGTCACGCAGAGCGGTATGCGAGGGGCCAGGGTCCGCGTCCGAAACGACGTAGGCGACCAACCGCCTCTCCCCGGGCGTGTCTTCGCGGGCGACAACGACGCTGGCATGAATGGCCGGGTGCTGGTCGAGCACCCGCACGATCTCGTTCGGCTCAATCCGGTAGCCGCGGATCTTGATTTGATCGTCGATCCGTCCCAGAAAGGCGATCTGGCCGTCCGGCAGCAGGCGGGCAAGGTCGCCGGTCTTGTACAGCCTGCCGCCCGCCCGCGAGAAGGGGTTGGGCATGAACCTGTCGGCCGTCAAGTCGGGACGGTTGTGGTAGCCACGTGCGACGCCCGCGCCTCCGATGTAGATCTCGCCGGCCGCCCCCGCCCGCACGGGCTGCAAGTGTTCATCGAGCAGGTGAATCTCCGTGTTGGCAATGGGACGCCCGATCGGCGGCAGCGTTGTCGGCGACTCGGTGGGCGGCACGAGGCCCGATGTGGCGACCACCGTGCACTCGGTCGGTCCGTAGTTATTGACCAGCACAAGAGGTAGGCTTGGCGGCGGATAGTGGTGCAGCGTGTCACCGCCAGTCAGCAGGATGCGGAGTGCGGTCTCGCGCGGCCACTTCAGATTCAGCCCGAGCAGGCGGTCGACCAGCGGTGTCGGGACGAAGCTGATGGAAATGCTCTGGGCCTGCAGCCAATCCCAGAGAAGTTCGGCCGAATTGCGGGTCTCCTCGTCGGCCAGATGAACGCTCGCGCCGGCCGCAAGGTAAGGCCACAGCTCCCAGACCGCCGCATCGAAGCCCAGGCCCGCGACGTGACTCGCGCGATCGGCGGCCGTCACCGAGAACGCCTGCACGTGCCAGGACACAAGATTAGCCAGGCTACGGTGCGTAATCTCGACTCCCTTGGGCCGGCCGGTGGAGCCGGAGGTGTAGATGACGTACGCCAGGTCGTCCGGGCCGCTTGGGACGAGCGGTGCGTCCGCCGGTTGAGCCGCGATCTCCGGGGCGTCCAGATACACAAGCTTTCGCTGGGCGGCCCGGAGTTGTTGGGCAACCCGGGGGTTGGTTATCAGCACGGCGGCTTGTGCATCATCCAGCATGAATGCGAGGCGCCCGGGAGGATAAGCCGGATCCATGGGGACGTACGCGCCGCCCGCCTTGAGGATTCCGAGCGCGCCGACCACCATATCCAGCGACCGCGGCAGACAAAGCCCGACGAGCACATCCCGCTCCACTCCAAGTGAGCGCAGATAGCTCGCCAGGCGGTTGGCCCGGCAGTCCAACTCTTGGTAGGTGAGTTCCTCGGACACTGCCGTCAGCGCGAGTGCGCGTGGGCTTTCTGCCGCCCGTGCCGTCACCAGGTCCGGGATGCAGGTGCCCTGGGGATCAGGCGAGGCGACCGCACCAGCAACGCGCTTCCCGCGAAAGATTGCCATCTTCCACCCCTAAAGAGTCGCGGCCTTGGGGACCTGAAGTCCCGATCCTAGCCGATCGAGGCTCGGATCGAATTGGATTGCGCTGTCGAGGTAGTGGGCTTTCCATTCCCAGAACCTGAGCCTTGGCTCTCCGCCCTGCATCGCGAGCGCCGCCACATACCCCTCGCGTGGAGAGAAGTCGTGGATCCACCAGCGCTCTTGCTGTCCACCATCACCCGGCGGAGGCGAGAGTACCGGATTGCGTAGGTCGAGGAAGCGCTCGAAGGTCTCCTCGTCCACCGTCGGCCCGTGTCCTCGAGCCTTCGCGTACGCTTCCATCCGGGTCCATGTCTGGAAGAAAGCCCGGCGCCGGGCGGGTTGGGGGAGCGTCTGGAGAAGGCGACGAGCTCGCGGCGAGGCCAACCGCCTGCCCACGACTTGATCAACCTCGGGGCGCACTCGTTCGACGTCCACTCCCACGTCGCGCAGGAGACTGACCGCGCAGAGGACAAGATCGTCCGCGTGCGACATATTGAAGCGCACCGCGCGACTCGTCAGCTCGGGCTTACCCGCGGGTCCATGCCGGAACACCAGCTTGCCCGGGGTGGATCCTTGGTAGCGCGCCAGGATGGTCCGAAGGATTCCATGTGCCAAGATGTAAGAAGTTCGGTCCCGCTCCAGACGAAGCTGGCAGGCTCTCGCCAATTCGTCCGGTGCGAGCGTTGCTTCCAGAGCCGGGAGGGCAGCCATGTTGCCATGTAGATCGGCCTGCCACAGGTGGATCTCCTCCTGCCTGAGTTCGAGCGGGCCGTGATGCGCGTTCCAGGTGGGTAGGGTCGGCATCAACAGAGTTGGATGATGGTACGAGATTCAGCGGGCAACCCGCCGGCCTCTCTCGGGTCTCTCCTGGGTATGCAATGACGTTGGCGCGGAGTGCTCGCGGGCAGCCACCACCACGCCGCTGTATCGACCGAGCGCGGGCCAGTTCCCGAGCCGGAGCCAGCCGACGATAACAATCGGTCTTGTACGGTTGTAACACGGACAAGCGCCGCACCGCTTGCGTGCCGCTGCCACCGGTCGTGTGTTCAGACGGAAACGAGACCCGCAACAGAGTTCGTGGCTTCAGGTTAGCTCATGGTACCGAACGCCCCGTGACCGGCGTCACCGCTGGTCACTTGGATGGAGGCAAAAGCTTGTTCCTGCCGAACGGGACGGAGTAAAGGACCGCGGTTCGACGATCGCCGGTCGCAAAGCCGTCGAAAGACGGTGACGCAGAGTTACGGGAGTACCGCGAAACGCGTTCGCCACGTCCGCCGGGCCCCCAGCGAATCGACACAGTCGAGGCAGGCGGCCTGTTCGTTTTGGGGGAGGAGCATATGCCGTTTACCTTCAAGCTCGCCAAGCGTCTCGCTCGGCTGAAGCACGTCGTGCTCCCGGTGCTCGCGATGCTCGCTTCCTGCGAACAGCCCGTGCGGCAGGCCACTGGTCCCGATCCCTCCAACACGCCTGTGAACGTTCTGGTCAGTCCTGACAGTGTTGCGCTGGACCCCGGTCAAACACAACAATTCCAAGCACACGGCCGCACCGCGGCCGGAGACACCGTCCCGGTGAACGTGAACTGGAGCGCGTCTCTCGGGACTGTCACGCAGAGCGGGCTCTACACGGCGGACACATCAGCGAGCGTTGCCGTCGTGACGGCGACGCTCAGCGCGGAGCAGTTGACCGGAACGGCCAAGGTGATGAAGCGGCGGCTGCTGCAGATCGTGCTGATCCCGTCGGGCATGACGCTGCCGGTGGGTGGCGTGCAGCAGTTCAGCGTGTACGGTCGCAACAACATCGGAGACAGCGTTGCCGTGTCCGTGAGCTACGCGGCGACGGGCGGGACCATTACGCAGGGCGGCGTCTATACAGCTCCGTCAGTGCCGGGTGCCCTCCAGGTGATCGCGAAGCAGAAGGGCGGCTCGCTGGCCGATACTGCTCCGGTGGTGGTGACCAACGTTCCGGTGGCATCTGTATCGGTGAGTCCGGCCACCGCGAGCGTCCTGGTGGGCGGGACGGTGCAGCTGACGGCCACCCCGAAGGATTCGGCCGGTAATCCACTCACCGGGCGGAGCATCACGTGGGCGAGCAGCAACCCGGTGGCAGCGACGGTGAACGGGAGCGGACTGGTGACGGGGGCAGCGGTGGGGACGGCGACGATCACGGCCACGAGCGAGGGGAAGAGCGGCACGGCCACCGTCGCCGTGAGTCTGGTACCGGTCGCGTCGGTGACGGTGAGTCCCGCCACCGCGAGCATCCTGGTGGGCGGGACGGTGCAGTTGACGGCGACACCGAAGGATTCCGCTGGCAACCCGCTCTCCGGGCGGAGCATCACATGGACGAGCGGCGACCCGATGGCGGGGACCGTGAACGGGAACGGCCTGGTGACAGGGGTGGCGGCGGGCGCGGCGACGATCACGGCGACGAGCGAACAGAAGAGTGCGGCGGTCACGGTGGCGATCACCACGTCGACGAGCTGCATCTCCTCGGCAACGATGCTCTGCCCCAGCGACAATATCCAAGCGAAGGTTACTGCAGCAGGCGCCGGAGCTACGCTGACACTGCAGCCAGGCATCTATCGGATGCAAACCGTGACCCCCCTGGCCAATCAGACGTTCGTCGGGCAGCCGGGGGCCATTATGTCGGGCGCCAAGCTCCTCACCGGCTGGACCCAGAGCGGGTCGGTGTGGTATGTGACTGGGCAGACGCAGAAGTTGGCCGACAGCTCCGGAGTCTGTCAGATCGGGACGCTTTGCCAGTACCAAGAGGACGTCTACCGGGACAATGTGCTGCTGAGGCGCGTAGGCACCCTGTCCGCAGTCGGCCCTGGGACGTTCTACTTCGACTACGTCAACCAAATCATCTACTTGGGCGACGACCCTACCGGGCACACGCTTGAGGGTGCGGCGACAGAGTACGCCTTTCAGGGGAATGCTCAAGGGGCGGGCGGCGGGGTCACCATCCAAGGTCTTATCATCGAGAAGTACGCCACTCCTGCCAGCAGGGCCACCGTGGGCAACACCGCGCCCGGCGACAACTGGACGATCAGCAACTCCGAGATCCGCTATAACCATGGTACTGGGGTTGTCGTGGCTCGCACCGGGACGCAAGTTCTCAACAACTTCATCCACCACAACGGCCAGCTCGGCGTTGGCGGAAGTGGCACTCCCGGCCTTGCCCAGAACGCCCTGATCCGAGGGAACGAGGTCAGCTACAACAACACGCTCGCCTTCACGTCGGAAGCCGGTGGAATGAAGTTCGTGCACTACGCCACTGCGATTACCGTGCGCAACAACTATGTCCACGACAACTACTACATTGGAATATGGTCGGACGGTTACTGCGATCGAATGGTGTACGACAGTAATCGGGTCGTGAACAACACAGAGTCCGGGATCACCCACGAAGTCAGCTACGGTGCGGTCATTAGTAACAACCTTATTACTGGCAATGGGTTCTTAGAACCTGGTGCCAGTGAGGGCTCTGGAATTCACATAATGAACTCTGGTGGCGACGGGACCGTGCCCAGTCCGTATTCGATTGAGATATACGGCAATACCGTATCAGGCAACAAGAATGGTATCATCTTGCTGGAGGCGGGACGTTCCGACGGTACTCACACCCAGAACGTGTGGGTCCATGACAACACCGTGACGCTCTCGGGGAGCCAAACACATGGCGTTCGTCTCTACGGAGGAGGGGACACTAGGGTCTGGACGACATTCAACAACCGGTTTACACACAACACCTACAACCTCCAGACGGCATCGCTGACGCCCTGGTGGTGGACCTCTGATTATGTCTCGAGCGCCAACTTCACCGATGGACAGTGGCGCCCAATCCCGCAGGACGCTGATGGGACGCTCAACCGCTAGCCGGGGAGCCTCCGAGTAGCTGACAACGTCTCAAAGACCGGGCAGTATCAGCGGGCCGGGCTCGCCTTCTTTCCGCGGGCGCTGGAATCGAGGCCACCCTGCCTCTGGCCGGTCGCCGAAGATGTCTCCCCATTCGTCGAAGCTCTTGTTGCTGGTGCGCAGTCCATCCGGCTGAGACACGTCTCCAGCCCGCTCTGGCGCGGGTGCCGTCGCCTTCAGCGGGACTATAGCGAGCAATTTCGTGTCTTCCGGTCCGTGTCACAAATACACAGAGAAGCTGCGAACGATCCCGCTGGTCCGCTCCTCGGGATTCGGGCGCATAGTGTCTCGGAATCGCGATCTGCTATCTGTAAGGGCATGGCAACCTTCAACCAGCGGCGCCTCGCCAGGGAAATGTGCATCTCGATCGCACCGTTCTCGAGCTAGCCAGTTTGGTCCCACCCTTGAGACGGCCGGGCGGGATTCGGGTCTTGTGCTACCATGGAGTTTACGACTCGAGCGAGCCTCCAGCGCATGGCCGCTTTGCAATTGCGACCAACGCGCTCGAGGCGCATTTGGCGACCGTTGTGGAGGGCGGCCGGACCGTGGTGCCTTTAACGGGCCTCGAGAGCTGTACAGGCGGTTCCGTCTTGCTGACATTCGACGATAACCTGGTGAGCCATGTCGCATGCGTACTTCCCATCCTCCGTGCGGTCGGAGTCACGGCCACCTTTTATCTCTCACCGGCGGATCTCGGAGCAGCCGGCCGGCTTTCGCACCATGACGTCCAAGCACTACTCAGTGCGGGAATGTTTGTCGGCGCCCACGGAAACCGTCACATTCCTGCGGTTGAGATTGGGCCCGCCGAATTCTCTGGTGACGTCAAAGCGTGTCGCGTATTCCTGGAAGGGCTCGGGATGCCGCTGACTTGGGCGTATCCGGGCGGCTACATAGGCAGCTTCCGGGAGTACCACGAGCACATTCTTCTAGACCAGGGCTTCACGATCCGGTTCGGCACGCTTGAAGGAGTGTGCCGACCCTCGCCGCTGCGAGTCCAACCGCGATATGTGATTCGCCACCACAGCTCCGCGCGCTACGTCCGAGCAGCGTTGCGCGGTGGCCTCCAATTCGTGAGCCTCGTGAAGCGGCTACGAGCTCTGCCCAAGTTACGACTGTCAGACAAGTATCGTGCTCCGCGCCGATAGGTTAGAGCAGGATCTCATCGACGAGCAAGCCGCTTCACGGCGGACACGTCGGGGCTTTTGGCTGGGTAAGGGTTCTCTGGCGATTCTGGACCAGGGGCTAATCTCGAGTTCCAATTTCTTCATCAGCATTCTGCTCGCACGCTGGCTGTTCCCTGAGCAGTACGGCGCTTATGCCCTGACCTTCGAGATCTTCTCGTTGCTCTCCCTTTCTTACCAAGCCCTCATTCTTGAACCGATGAGTGTTTTCGGTCCGTCCGTTTACCGTAATCAGCTTGGCCAATACCTCGGAATGCTGCTCTGGGTGCACCTGGCACTGTCCTCGATGATCATGGTTGCTCTCGGAGCGTCGGCTGGGGTCGTGCGCGAAGTGGCGAGCACCCGTGGCCTTGCCCAGGCCCTGGCGGGGGTGGCCCTCGCTGCCCCTTCGGTTCTCCTCCTCCGGCTGGTTCGGCAGGCCTTCTACGTCAAGCTCGCCCCGCGTGAGGCAGTCCTCGGCGCGGTGGTTTATAGCGCGGTCGTGCTGGGCGGTCTGTTTGTGGTTTACCAGCGGCACCTGCTCTCCCCCTTCGTCGCTTTCCTCTTGATGGGATTGGGCGCACTGGTGACCTGTCCTGTTCTGCTAAGCCGGCTGAAGCCGACTCTCGAAAAGACGCCGCGATTTCAGAGTTTGCGTGAGATCGGCCGGCGCCACTGGGTCTATGGCCGATGGGCTTTGGCAAGTTCCGTCTTGATTTCGTCCCCTTGGATGATCCAGTACACAGCCCTCAGCCTGTTCTCGGGAATGGCCGCGAGCGCATCGCTCAGGGCGCTGCTCAACCTCTACCTCCCCATTACCCAGGCCCTGACCGCATTTTCCTTGCTTTCCCTTCCGTATGCGGCCCGCGTCTACCAGCGGAATGGACTGGCCCGTGTGGAGCAGTTGGCCTGGCGCCTGCAGGCGCTGTACGGAGGCGGAGCACTCGCCTACTGGACAGTGCTCATCCTGCTTCGGAAGCCGATTGTGAGTTTTCTCTACGCGGGGAGATACGACGGCGTCGCAGACCTGCTTCCCTGGTTGGCCCTGGGATCAGTCCTTTGGGCAGCGGGCATGGCGCAAGCTATCTCCCTCAGAGCCATCCAATCGCCCGCTTCTGTGTTTGCCGCTTACGCTACCTGCGGCGCTGTGGCTCTCGTGGCTGGAGTTCCCGCCACTTGGATCTTCGGACTGCAAGGGGCAGTGTGCACAGTCGTGTGTTCGAGTGCAACAGCGGTGGGTGCCGGGTTTATCCTGCTTCGGCGCCGCACGCGGGCAGTGTCGGGGACTTTTGCACTAGTTGCGAAAGCCCGCCCAACGCTTGGCGGTTTGGCAGCCACTCAGCCCGAGCCGGCGACTGGCGCCTGGGACACCGACGGTTAAAGACAGGTACACGAGCGTGTACACAACCTAAGGCGTGGATAAGATGAACGGTCCGACAAAGGATTTCGAGGTCGTTGAGTACCGCTTCGGGAGGGAGGGCCACTACGATGTGGCATCGTACGATGCGCTCCGCTATGTGGGGCCCTTAAAGCAATACCAGCAAACAGTAATGGCAAACGCGTATACCAGACTGATTGGGCCTCTCGCCGGCAAACGCATCCTCGATGTGGGATGCGGAACCGGCAGGGGAGCCCTCCATTTTGCTGGGAGGGCCTCCCTGGCCGTCGGCGTCGATGTGTCCCTTGACATGCTAGCCACTGCGAAAGGCAAGGTTACAAATGGCCTGGCCTGCCCTCTTGCCGCGGCCTACGCTCAGCAACTTCCTTTCGCGGATGCCGCGTTTGATGTCGTGACGTGTCTCAATTTCCTCCACCTCTTCAGTTTGGCAACTCAGCGGACGATCATCGCTGAGATGAAGCGCGTCGTAAGGCCGGGTGGCATCCTCCTACTCGACTTCGCCAATGCTCTCAACGGACTGATAATCGGCCTGTACAGGCGTTGGCACATCAAGGCTGGGGTATCGCTGCCGGGCGAGATACGCTTCGCCGTCGGCGACGGCTGCCGCATAGCACGGGTCTACGGGGCACCCCTGCCTACAGTATGGCGCCTTTTCTATCGCTTTCCACGATTCGGTGCTGCGGTAGAAAAGATCGCCTATCTCTCCCCATTCAATTGGCTTGCCCAGGGGATTTATTGCAAGGTGGTGAAGGACACCCAATAGTTTGCTGCGAGTGTGATGGTGGTGCAATCAGAACCGGGCGTTTTGGAGATCTCAACTCGGACGTGGCGACATGAGGGCACTACTGAGATCCGTCATTTACGCCAACCGACGACTGTCGAGCAAGCTACAGGCGTGGTTCCCGCACGCTCGTGTCGGCCCCGAGGTCAATAGCTATATCAGTGCGATTCGACGATACGTCAGTGGCAGCGGACAAGTCGTAATCGACACTGGGGGTGGTGCACGATGCTTGTTCGCGGGCGTAGTGCCGCATAATACGCGGATCATTTCGGTCGACATCTCCCGCGCAGAATTATCGCTTAACAAGAACGTGCATGAGACCGTAGTGGCCGACGTGACCAGCCACATCCCAGTCGAAGATGCGTCGGCGGACGTGGTCGCATCGTGTTACCTCATGGAGCACTTGCGCGGTGCGGACGGATATGTATCCGAGGCGGCGCGCGTCCTGAAACCTGGCGGAGCCTTCATCTGCCTGTTTCCTAACAAGTACGCTCTCTTCTCGCTGATCAACCGCTTTATGCCGTATCGGGTTTCGCGCGCCGTCTTGCTGACGCTAAAGGGCTCCGCCAACCACTTTCCTGCTTTTTACGAAAGCTGCTCACCGCGCGAGTTCAAGCGGCTATTGCGGAAGCACCGCCTGGCGGTCGCAGCAGAGACGTACCACTACTACCAATCCGATTATTTCGACTGGTTTGCACCCTTATACCTGCTCAGTTGCCTCTACGAGGCTATCGCAAGCAGCCTTGGTGCAGAGAATTTGTCCGCTTTTTCGTTGATTGTTGCGACCAAACCGCTTCCCTAGGTGAATTTAAAGGATCCCGTCTGCCCAGCCAGCGTCAGGGGGTCACTCCAGAAAGTGTGCAACTTCACACGGTGTTGACACGTGCGTTGCGCGGGGAAGCTCGCGAACGAATTGCCTTCACGCTCAACGTCAGCCCGGATGCCGCGAAGATAGAGCGTTGCGTGGTCAAACAGTCGAACCCGACCGTGTACTGCTTCGGCCGTTCGATGGGTACGCGGTTCTTCGCAAAAGTGTTCCTCGCGGACGTTTATCGTCTCGAACCTCGGACGCTTTCTGGCGGAGAAGAAGTGACTTTTCAGGACGCCCAAGTTAGATCGGCTGAGGATCAGATTAACCTCGAGTGGAACATCACCAACCAACTAAGGGCGCTGGCGGGTCCCGCCACCGTTCCCCCGCCGATCGCCAAGTCTTACAGCGCGAGAACCATCGTCTGGGAGCAAGTCGGCGGCACGCGGTTAGACCATTTTGTCGCCTGGTCGCGGCTCACCGACCAGAAGGGAAGCGCCACCAGTGCTGCAATGTTCCGTGCAGGAGCTTGGCTGCGCAAGGTCCACGACGCATTCCCTCGAGGAGACGAAGAACTGGATATCTCCGGCTTGTTGGAGACCATAGCGAATCTGGCGCAAGGAAAGTCGTCATCCAAATATGCGCGTATAGCCGTCAGCTTAATGGAAAGAGCCCTTGTGGTGGCGGGCGGCACCGGCAAACTGTCCGCTCCCGCCGGGCTCACCCACGGCGATTTTTGCTTGCCCAACCTAATGTGGGATGCCAAGCTGGCGCAGTTGGTTGTGTTTGACTTTGAACATTTTGACTATGGAAGTATCTGCCGCGACTTGGCCGCAATCATCTTCAGCCTCCGCGGGTGCCTCCTGAATCCGCTCATCCCTAAGAGCGTCGTCGTATCCGCGGAGGGGTCCTTTTGGGCTGGTTACGGACCAATGGCCAGCGAGATGTTCGTTTGCATTGACGCCCTTGCGTCCTCGCGGATCTTTTGCACCTTGTTCCCTCGCCTTGACACGCGCAAGAAACGGCGTGGGTGGCTCGCGGGCATCACTGCATCAACGTACAGAGCATTCCTCGAAGATTACGTCATCACACGGCGCCTCGGGATTCCTGCTGGTTTCGGAGCGGGAGATCTCCTTCCTTGTCCTCCCGAGAGCCCTGGCCGCCCTTCTTAGTTCTGGCATGCCACAACTTGAAGAGGTCACCGTTGGTCAAACGAACGAGGCCCTTCCATTGCGAAATGTTCTCGAGTAGCCGCGTCAAATCGTTCCACTGGCCCTGCTCGTCAATCTCCCAGCTATGGAAGTAGAGGTGAGCTACGCCGCCATGTTTTTCGACAGAATCCACCGCATGCCTAAAGTGTTCAGACCAGGTGCGTGCGAGCCTGTGAGTGAAGACGAAATTGAACATGCCTCTAAAGTTCTTTTCCAACAGCGCGTGGCGGATCTGTACCGCTGCCCGATGTGAATAACCGTGAGTACTGACTCCCCATAGGAAGGGATTTCGGGGAAAGCCGTTCACATTAGACATGCACGTTCGTGCACCTAGAAATCCAGCGCCCCGCACGAGCTGGACGCTTCGCGCACGGAATTTTCCCTTGGGATAAGAGAACGCGACGACTTCGCGGCCGGCGACATCTTCGAGCCACTTTTTTCCATCATTGATCTCAGCTCTGGCTTCTTCATCCGACAGGCGGTTTAGAGGCGTATGGTTGAATGTGTGCGACCCGACTTCAAAGTGTTGGGCGACTTCCCGAATCCCGTGCACAGACATCAGCTCGCGCTCCAGATTCCGGGCAGGTATGTAAAAAGTGGCCTTCAGCCCAAATCTCTGAAACAGTTCCGCTGACCGCATATCGGTGGGATGGCCATCATCAACACTGACGGTGAGATAAGCCTTGGGAATCATTGCTTCCGCCCGGCACCAGAGCGAGTGCCACGACGATCATCCATTGGACAACGAGGTCCGGGCCATCCCTCGATAGAGGGCGCGAACAAGTTCTCCTTTCTGCTCCCACGCGTACGTAGATGCCACTAGCTCCTTGCCAGCCCGTCCCATACGTGCTCGTACCCGGGGATCCTTTGCTAATACAGCCATTGCCCGGGCGATGCCCTGTACCGCTTGATCCGGCTTTAGAGCAGGGATCTTGAAGCCCGTCTCTCCGGTGACGAGTGCGCCCGGGCCCCCGAGGTCGAGGCAGATAACAGGCTTGCCTCCCGCCATGGCCTCCAGGCACACCCACCCGCCGGAATCGTGCAAGCTTGGATGCACCAGCACGTCGCATAGACCCAGCTTGACCAGCGCTTCGGGCCGCGGCAGAGCGCCCCAGAAGTGGACTCTGTGCGCAATCCCCAGGCTGCGCGCCAGCCGCTGCAAATGCGTGCGGTACGGTCCGTCCCCAATGAGCCAATACTCCGAGTGCGCGACATTCGCCGCCGCGAAGGCTCGCAAACCCAGATGAAATCCTTTCAGATGGAGCAGATTCCCTAAGCTGAGGAAGCGCACTCCCTCCCCGGCCGCGGGTGAACTCAGAGTGCCAAGGTAGGACCGCTCTGCTGTGGTCAAGCCCATCGCACTGAGGATCTCGACGTGCTTGGCGCCGATCGCGCGCAGCCGCTGCGCAGTTGCTTCCGTCACAGCCAACGCTAGCGCACTGCGCCGGGCCGCGGCCAATACCAGCGGGTCGTTCTCACCGCAGCGGCGCGCGATGCTCCGCAGCATCTCGTAAAGACGCCCGCCCCATCCACCGTCGACCTGGAAAGACTTCGGTGCCGACTCTCCACCGCCAATTGGCCCCCACAGGAACGGCACCGGAAGGAATGCGAGGACGCTCGGCATCCAGTACTTCACGAAGGTCACGTGGTGGGTCACATCGAATCGGATCTCTCGATGCAGCCGTCGGATCAGTGGGTAGAGAGCGAGCTGCCAGAGGTAATAGTAGAGTCGAGTGCCATGTACGCCTCGCTTCCACCAGCGAGCCCAGCGCGGCAGGTCGTAGTAGACCATATGCAAACTGGGTATCGGGTTGCGCCCGAGTTCCGTCTCAATCACCGTTCGGTTATTGGCGCGCGTGATCGTCCAGACGTCATGCCGCCGCGCCGCTTCGACGGCGACGTTCCACCCGACGCCCGGTTCCGAGCCCTTGCCCGGCTCGCACGCGTAGGCCGAGATCAAGACCTTCAGGCGCCTCGTGTCCGCCTTCGCCGCCTCATCCCGTTCGGGCCCGACCACGGCTGCTACTTGCACTCCTGGTCCCTCCGTGTCGAGTCTGCCATCTGCCCCAGCACTTCATCCAGCGCTCTGGCGAGCCGATAGTCCCGGGCATTCTCGGGGTGTAACGGCGTCCGCCCCCGGCGGGGCCCATCCCGCCGCCTCCCAGTCGACCAGAGCGAGCGATCCCCCCCGCAGCTGCCGAAGATTCCACGGGGCGAAGTCTCCATGCATTGGGCGCCAATGGTTGGGCGTTTCCCGGCGCCGCGGGAGGCTCGCCAGGGCGGCGGCGACGTCCTCCAGAATCGCTGGCAACGGGGGGCTACGTGGCGGACGGTGCGGACCCGGTGGCAGTGGAGCGGTGGCCAGGTAGTGCCAACCGACAGCGGAACCAGAGCGCAGTGGTTCCGGAACTTGGAAGGCTTTCGGTCGATAGCTCCAGACTGCCTCCAGGGCCAGCTTCTCATTGGAGAGGTTCACCGAATCGCCTTGTCGGAGCTTTACAAAGGCGATCGGTGACCCCTTGCGCAGCAATAGGAGCGCCAACCCAGTCCGGGAGGCCTGGAGTCGAGTGTAGCCCGCCACATCGTCGAATGCCCCCAGGTCACGCCCCCACTGATCCGAGAGCTCCCCCCACTCCATTTCGCTCAATGGAGTCCATCGGAAGCTCCTCCCGGGGAGCGCCCTCGGCCCAAGAAGCCCGACACATGCCATCGCGAGCCGCTGCGCCCCAAGCCCGCCCGGTCGGCACGGGGTATACAGAGCCAACCCCGCAAGTGCGGCGCGGCCGGACGACAGAGGGACCTTGATATGCCCCCAGCCAGGCGGAAAATCCTTGTAGCGTTTGGTCGAACTCGGCACCAGGACCTGATTCGTATCGATGCGGCTCACCTCTTCTACCTGGGGTTGAGCTGGGATCGGCGGAACTCCCGGCGCTGCGCCAACGACGGCCCATTGAGGACCCCGTGGTATATGTCACATAGCAGTCGGTAGTTGCGTTCTGCCGTATACTTTGCTTCGAACTGGTCCCGCGCGCGGCGGCCCATGTCCGCTAGCTCGTCCGGATGGTCGATTGCCCACTCGACGTTAGCCGCCAAGTCGTTAGCATCCCCTGGCGTGAACAGGAGTCCGGTCTGCCGGTGTTGCACGATTTCGCCCATCGCGCCCAAGAAACTGGCCAACACCGGGAGGCCTGTGGCGAACGCCTCGGCTATCGTAGTGGGGAACCCTTCATAGCATTCGGACGGGAAAACGAGGACGAAGGCCTGCTTCATTAGCGCGACTACCTGCTCGCGCGACTGCTGGCCCAACCACTCGATCCCCGGGGGTGAGCCATAGGCGCGATTCTGCAACGGCCCAGCGCCCGCGATCTTAAGAGGCACGCGACCGTCCACGTGCTGCCAGGCCTGTAAGAGGGTTTGCACGCCCTTTTCCGGGGAGAGGCGTCCCACGAACAGTGCAAAGCGACCACGATGGTCTCCCTTGCCCGGGTCGGTCGCCACGAAGTTCGGCTTGACCACGATCTTGTTCGCCGGGAAGCCTCCTTTGATGAACTTCTTGCGCATGAAATCCGTGAGCGCGATGTAACGGCTCACGCGCTTATTCCAGGTGCCCAGCAGCCGATGCAGGCTGAGCATCACTGCTACCGCAGCGGTCGCGCCCCGGCTCTGCCGATAGCACGCGTGGATGATTCCCGGCCACGCCACACGCCGACCCACGCAGTCTTCACAAATGCGCTGCTCGCGAAGCAGGAGAGCGTTAGGGCAGAGGAGGCGATAGTTGTGGAGGGTTTGCACCACAGGCACCTGCGCTGCTCCGGCAGCATAGTAGACCGCGGGCGAAATGAGGGGTAGCGTATTGTGGACGTGGACGATGTGCGGTCGCTGGCGCTCGAGGAGTGCCCGCATCTCTTGGTAGGTCGTCCCACTCCAGCTCGTCTTGCATGCCAAGGTCAGCTGGCTCAGTTGCCTTACCGCATCGTTGTGTGCCGTGTAGCGTACCACTTCATGACCATGTGACTCCAACAGGTCTACCTCGGAAGCGAAGACCTCGTCCTCACCCCCTCGCTGTTGATAGCTGTTGTGGACGAGCAGGACCTTCACGTCGACCGCCTGAGACGGCCGAGCGTGCGTGAAGCCAAGAAACAGAGGACGACCGTGCCTACCGCCCTGACAACTCGGTCGGGTGGCTGTGCGGCGTCCACGACGTGCCCGTTCGGGAGCGTGTCTACGAGCTGCCGATAGGCGTGCCGCTGGCGCTCGATCTCATGGGGCGAGACTTCCTGCTTTCGGCCGCGCAGTACGTCGGTCGGGGCATCGAGCAGGATCACCAGATCCGGTTTGGGAATAACCGACCAGACGAGCTGCAGCACCCACCGCGGGCCGCCATAGCGGTAGCGCCGCGGGTCGACCAGCGCGTCGAGGAGGTACCGATCGAAAAGCACCAACGTCGACCGGACCAGGGCCGGACGAATCTTCACATAGTAGCCCAGGGTGTAGTCGACAACCCAATAGGCCGCCTTGGCGAGCGATCCGACAAAGGAACGAGGAGGGCAGCTGTGAGGGGCCGTCACCGGTAGGTTCGCGCCAGCGCCACGGAACAGCGCCGGTGCCAAGTGATTCGTTGTGACTCGCCGGAATGCCGGCGCGAGCGCATCCCCGAGAGCGGAGAGCGTGGTGCTCTTGCCCGACCCATCGGCTCCGAGGAGGACGACGTGGACACCCGTGGGCACTCGCCAACGCCGGAATCGCCGCGAGGCATCCGCCGCCCAGTAGCGGACGGAGGACCACGACTCGCGCACCGTTCTCGGCCACAAGAGCTCTGTCCGAAGCGAAGGGAGGAGCTCTCGGACGGCATCCCAATCTCCTGATGCTGCGACACTGCCGATCAGGCGCGCAGTCCGTCTGCGCCAGAACCGCGCGATCTCCCGATCGCAGCCTGTGGGATCCTTGTGGTAGAGTTCCGTGAGCCGACGCTCGTGCTCCCCGCTCAACGACCGCTTTGATACCTTCTTTACCAAGTAGCACGTGAACTCAAGCGCCGGCGAGGGGGCCCAGAACCCTCGGTCCCGCGATCGGGAGTCCAAGATCTCCTTACCGGTGTAGAAGACGCGCCCGTCTGCACGAAAGTCGGTGGAGACGTCGAGTGCGAGAAATTCCCATCGTAGCTCGCCCGCACCGGTCGCCAAAACATGGTAATGTGCGGTCGATTCGTGCTGGATCCATTGCACAAGGTCGGCTCCGAGCCGATCTCGATTCCGCGACAGGAGCGCCGCGAGCTGGTGCGGCAGGAAATCAGCTGGCATGATGCAGTCGACGTCGGAAGGCACTCGGACCGGGTACTCGCGGTAGCCGTGCAGGATACAGTAGGGGATGCGGTAGGCCTCGAGCAGCTCGACCACCGACAGGAGTAGTCGCCCCCGGACGTCTGCCATACTCGGGCTCCGTGCCTGTGAGCCGCCCCCGGAAACGAGCGGACTAGCGGAGTCCGCTATCGGCGCTGAGCTCATACCGCACGATCCCGGTGGCCTGCAGTATCAAGCGCCAGAGGAATGCCGGATTGTTCCACAAGTACCGGCGCCACAGGCGTCGCGGCTCTGCCCCCAACCGGAAGAGCCACTCAAGCCCGCTCCGCTGCATCCAGCGGGGAGCTCGCTTCTTGACTCCTGCGTGAAAGTCGAACGCCGCCCCGACACCGATCAGCACGGGAGCTCGGAGACGGCCCAGGTGAGCATTCATCCAACACTCCTGCTTAGGCGTGCTGAGCCCGACCCAGACGATATCGGGATCGGCATCGTTGATCTGCTTGACGATCGCTTGATCTTCCGCATCGCTGACTGTCCGAAACGGCGGGCTGTAGGTGCCTGCAACAGTCAGTCCGGCGTATCGGCTACGAATCCGCTCCGCCAATCGCCGTGCGATCCCCTCGCCTCCTCCATAGAAGAAATGGCGATAGCCTTTGACGACGGAGCGCTCGCAGCAGGCCAACATCAGGTCCGACCCGCACACCTGCTCGACGTGAGAATGACCATTCAGCCAGCTGAGCCAGACCAGGGGCATGCCGTCAGGAGTCACCAGGCTGGCACGGTTGTGAATCCGCCGGAGAGCCTCGTCCCGCTGACTCTCCATGATCCCGTGCACGCCTGTAACGCAGACGTACTGCGGCTCCCGCTGAGCAATCCAGCGCTCGATCGTGTCGAGCGCCTGAGTCATGTCGATCGCGCTCACCCCGACGCCGAGGACGTTGACTCTCTCAATCCCGCGCGGCGCTCCTGCCGGGTTAAAGCGTCTACTGGTACCGCGATGCGTAGGGTCCCCCCGCCGTATTTGGCCACATACTGGTCATAGATCCAGGCATAGGTACTCCGCAGCCCCTCAGTCAGCGTGATGCTCGGCTCCCAGCCCAGAAGCGCGCGGATCCGACTATTGTCGGAGTTCCGACCGTTCACTCCCTTCGGCGCGCTGGGGTCGTACGCCCGTTGCAGCTTCACGCCCGCGATCTCTTCCACAATGTCCACGAGGCGGTCAATCGTGACGAGCTCGCTGGAACCGAGGTTGACGGGCTCCTCGATCTCGCTCGCCATGATCGCTTGGGTGCCCTTGATGCAGTCGTCGATGTACATGAACGAACGCGTCTGCTGCCCATTCCCCCAGATCGTGATCGTGTTCGAACCGTTCAGCTTTGCCTGGATCACCTTGCGGCAGATGGCCGCTGGCGCCTTCTCGCGGCCGCCCTCCCACGTGCCATCCGGGCCGTAGACGTTGTGATAGCGCGCTACTCGCGTGACCAATCCGAAATCCTCGTGGAAATGGCGGCACATGCGTTCGGAGAAGAGCTTCTCCCACCCGTACCCATCTTCCGGCATGGCGGGATAGGCGTCCTCCTCCCGCAGGGGGATCACGTCGGCGCTTCGCTGCTTCTCGGCGCTATACACGCAGGCAGACGACGAGTAGAACAACCGGCGCACACCGGCTTCCAACGCAGCTTGCAGCATATGGGTGCTCGTGAGGACGGAGAGCATGCAACGGGCCTTGTTGTGCTCAATGAAGCCCATCCCGCCCATGTCCGCCGCGAGCTGGTAAACGACGTCGGCACCGCAGCAGGCCGCGACGCATGCTTCCTTCACCTTGAGATCAGCTACGATGTTCTCGACATCGTCAAACGCCTGATACCAGTCGGAGTGTGGCTTGGCATCTATGGCTCTCACTCGGCGGCCCTGCCGACGCAGATCAGACACGAGGTGTCCGCCGATGAACCCACCCGCCCCGGTCACCACTACGAGCTGGCTACCCATCGATGCACCTGCTCCTTAGGCATGTCGGTAATGCCGAAGGCACGGCGCCCGTCCGTTCCTCCGCTTTTCCCGCTGTGCTGTCGACGACGGCTACCTCTGGACGCCCGTTTGCCCCGCTCAGCTGGTGTGCACGGCGTACTCCCCACTGTGGGCGTAATAGCGGTAGGCATCGTCATATGCGGCATCACGTCGGAAATCGATGTCGTTGAGAACCGTACCCACCACCGGCGCACCAACTTGCCCGAGCTGCTCCATGGCGAAGCCAAGCGCGTGCCCGTCCGTCACGCCTACCCGGGCGACGACGATGACGGCGTCGCTGTGCGCTCCGATGACCGAGGCGTCCGCGACTACATTGACCGGCGGCGTATCGACGATGATCGAATCGTATTGATCCCGGAGCGATCGGAACAGCGCGTGGGCTGGCGCGGAACCGAGCAAGTACACCGGGTCATGGCACGCCCTGCCACGGGTGAGCAGGTGCAGGTATTCCGTCTCATTGACTGGGATGCTGTGAGTAGCCTTCTGGAACTCTGCCGTCCCAAGCAAGACGTCCGAGAGCCCCGGCTCCCGGGCGATTCCGAATACGCGGGCGATGGTACCACGCCGCAGATCTGCGTCTACAAGCAGCACCCGCGCGCCTCGGCGTGCGAGCGTGAGCGCGAGGTTCGCCGCGACCGTGGTCTTCCCCTCTGCAGGCAGCGGACTGGTAACGGTGAACAGCTTGGTCGTGTCACGCCATGGTCCGAGGGCGATATGGGTACCGAGCAGGTTGAAAGCCTCGACGAGAGTGCGTCGTCCATTGTTCCGGCCGATGACACTTGCCGGGGCGGCAGGCTGCACCCTCGGATCGGCCCTACCGACCCGGCGCCCGTGCGCCCGGCCCCCGGCGCTCCCAAGCCCCAAGGCCGTCCTCCATCGGCCACGGTCTCGAACCCGAGGGAGCAGGCCGAGAACGGGCACTCCGGTTGCCGAGAGCACGTCGTGCCGGCTCCGTACAGTTCCATCCCAGTACTCTCGCAGGCACGCCACGGCACTCCCGAGCCCAATTCCGAGCACGAAGGCCAGGCCGAGATTTACGAGCGGCCTCGGAGTCACTGGCTTCCGTGGCAGAATGGCAGCGTCCACTATCCGAACGCTGGGATCTTCTACCGCCTGGGCAATCTCAGCTTCCTTCAAGCGAGTTTGCAGCAGGGTGACGACGTCCTCGAGCCCCTTCACCTCACGTTGGAGCCGGGCAAACTGCAGCTGTTTCGCCGGGATCTGATTGAGCTGCCGTCGGGAGTCGGCGAGCACGCGGTCCAGCGCGGTCACCTGATTTGCGAGCCCCTGCAGGTACACCAGGGCCATGGTGCCGAGCTGCTCCCCGAGCTGATTTGCACGGGCCGTGACAACTTGCAGGTCTGGGTCTCGCAAGGTACGCCGCGACTGTAACTCGGAACGACGGTCCTCAATCAGAGTGAGAGAGCTGAGCAGCTGCGACATCGCGTCGTTGTGGAGTAGGGTCGGGAACGCGACAAGATTTCGGTACGTCAGTACACCCGTCAGCGGATCCCGCTTTATCGAGTCTCGGATAGCCCGCACAAGCTCAGCCAGTGCACTGCGCTCCGCCTCGATGGCGTCGCGCTTGGCTTGCAGCTCCGCCCCGCCGGTCAGGCCAGTACTGGCCTCGTCCGGCAGGCTCACCAGGTGCTTCCTCTCCTCGAACGCACGAAGGCTATCCTCGGCGTCTTCCAACTCATTTGAGAGCCGCGCAATCTGTCCGGAGAGGAACTTTGCGGCGCTGCGGGCCTGAGCGTGACGGTCGCTCTGGCGAGCCATGACGAAACGAGCCGCGAGGACGTTCGGAACCATCTGTACGAGCCGAGCGTCCCTCCCCTGGTACCTTACGTCGAGGATGTTCGCGTCCGGACTGCGGCGCTTCACCTTCACTGCCTGTTGCAGTCGTTCGACGGCATCTTCGAACGAGTACACATCGAGCTCGATCACCTGGTATCGAGACGCCATCGACGCGGGCTGCAGCTCCACGCCCCGCAGCTTGGCGACGGCACCCGGGGGAATCATGCCCAGGCGCGCACCGGTGACCCGATCTTGCACGCTGAACCGGCCGCCCGGTTCGCGCTCCAAGCGGTATTTTCCGGGCACTGCGTCGCCGGATACCTTGCAGACGAGGAACAAATCCTCTCGCGATGCGGCCGCCGGCGCTCGCAGCTCGATCTGAAGAGCCAGCGAGTCGGCTACCGCCTCCAACAGGCTCCTGGCCTGGAGTACTTGGAACTCGGTTGGGAGCTCGCTGGGCGTTGGTGTCCTGGAGTTCGCGAATTCTCCAAGGCGCGAGTCGTCTGGCGCGATGCGGATGGAGGCGGAAGCCTCATACTTCGGTGTGATGCGCGCGGTGAAATACGCGGTCGCGGCAACGACAGCGCTCGTGCAACCCGCGATCAAGAGGCGATTACGTCCTAGGATTCGCCAGATCACCCCAGGCGCAAGAGGGTCCTTTCGTTGATGGCGCCCACTTATTTCGGCGTGGGTGTCTCGGTACCGAATCAGTGAATGGTCCATACGGTGGTTTCAGCGGCCCAACGCGTAGAGCAATGTTGCCACGGCCGAGATCCCAGCCACAACGATCCCCGTATTGCGGCTGAGCCAGGTCCGCTGCGGCACGTACAGCTGGTCTCCCGACCGGACGGGCGTGTGGCTGATGAGCATCCGACCCGAAGTCGTGCCCGGCAACCTTCCTCCCTCGCGAATGATTTCGACCTTGTCCTCGCGGCCGCTGGGCAGAACTCCGCCGGCCAAGGCCAGCGCATCGCTAACGGTCATGACGGCGTCGACGTGATAGAGCCCCGGCCGCTGCACCGCTCCCGTTATCTGCACCCGCCGGAGAAACGTGACGTCGACGGACGAATGAGTCAGGAACGTGCGGTACTCGCGCCCGACCCTGGCTTTGAGCGATTCAGCGGGCTCACTGCCGACATTGAACGCCCCGAGCCTGGGGAGCACTACGACTCCCGTTTCGTCGACCTGGAAGTCACCCGAGAAATCCGGCTCACGCCAGATGCGCAGCCGAATGAGGTCACCCGGCCGAAGCGCGTCGACCGAATCGGCGCGCCGGGTAGTCACCGCGGCGGGCAGCTGCGCACGGGTGGGACGCGCCCAAAGCGCACCGCCGAGACCGAGGCACAGCAAAGCTGCCCGCCGGCTCACGCTGCCCCCACCCCCCGCAGCACCGCGGGTACCGTCTTGATCAGAATGCGGAAATCAAGAGCGAGCGACCATCGGTCGATATACTCGCGATCCAACCGCATCCATTCGTCAAAGCCGAGCCGGCAGCGACCCTGGATCTGCCAAAGGCAGGTCAGGCCCGGACGCATGCTGAAGCGACGCATGGCGCCGGCCTCGGTAAACCTCGCCACGTCTCGGACGGACATCGGCCGTGGACCGACGAGCGACATTTCCCCTCGGAGGACGTTGTAGAGCTGAGGGAACTCGTCGATCGAGCTTCTCCGTAGGAAGCCACCAATCGGAGTAAGGCGGGGATCCTCCCGAATCTTGAATATCGGCCCCCCGGCCTCGTTCAGGTGCTCGACTTCCGCCTGGCGGTCTTCCGCATCCGCTGTCATCGTCCGGAACTTCCACATGCGGAACCGCCGCTTGTTGAACCCCACGCGTTGCTGCACAAACAGCGCCGGGCCGGCGCTCGTCAGCCTGATGGCGAGGGCCGTCACGAGCATGACCGGCGATAACACGATCAGCCCGATCAGGCTGCCGACGATGTCTACGAGCCGCTTCAGGATCAAGCGACCATCCTCGGGGGCGATCGGCATCGCGACCGCGGGAAACTCGGCCGATGCCTCGAACCGCGGCGTTGCAAAGGAATGGGGGAACACGTCCGCCAGATACTTCGCTCGAACGCCGACGCGTTCGCAGACTTGAATGGCGCTGTGGATGGCGTTGTAGCTCGAGCGAATGGGGAGTGCAATCACCACCTCGTCCAGAGTGTGGCGCATGAGGATCGACTCCAGTTGGTCTAACTTGCCGAGGAGCCGGTGACCGATCTCGTCACTGGCGATGGCCTCGTTTGAGTCCACGAAGCCGAGCACGTTGTAACCGACCCGCTCAGCGCCCAAGAGTCGCCGATAGATGGCGAAGGCCCGCGGCCCACTGCCGACGATGATGACATCCCGAGTCGCTGCGGCCGGGGAACCGAACGCGAGTACCCGGAGGACGCCTCGCAGCAGCAGCGCCAGGCCGGTCGCGATGATCCAGAAGTAGAGCACGGCTGCGGTACCGAACGCTCCACTCGCGCTGTCCAGCGCAAAGATCACCGTAAAGCTGCCGCCCACCGTGCTCGCCGCAGCCGTCAGGGAGAGCTCGTGGGACCGCTTGCTGATTCGCTTCCAGTCGTACAGCCCCCAGATTGCGAAGCTGCCTCGCCAGGCCACGAGGAACCCGCCCACGAGCAGCAGCTTTTGCAACGTGATCCTCACCTCCAGAAAGCTCGCCAAGCCGCTGGGCATGTCGCCCAGGTTCGTCAAGAGGAAGGCGGCGATGAGACTCACCAGCGGGACGGCAGTATCCGTCACCCGGCACAAGCGGATGTAGAGCTTCCGGTCCGGAGGCCCGGCGGCCGCAAATGTCCCGTGCTCCTGGCCCTGACGGCCATCCCCGCGCTCTCTAGGCACGAGACTCGCCGCGGGCGACACCTCTGGCGCAGTGAAAACCGTACGCCTGTATCCCAGCTGGCTGGGCTCGACCTCTGGCATACCATGTTTCACGGACCGCGGGGATTTTTTTTGACCTATAGAATCACCCGACATACTCCCGATACGCCGCCGGGACCGTCTGCCGGAGCAGCGCAACCACCGCGTTCAGCCGGCGGTACACGTGGAACTGGGTGGGGAAGCCCAAGAGGTCGGCGATCTCGCGGGCCGCCAGTTCACTGTCATATCGGAGTTTCACCAATAGCTGGTCACGCGGCTCGAGATCGCACAAGGCGGCTTGGAGCGCCTCCCCGCATTCGGTGGCGTACGTCCCGCGTTCCAGATCATGGGACGAGTCTTCGATGTCAGCTGCATCCAGCTTTTCTCCGACCATTTCGACGAGACGCCTGCGGAGCGCCGAGGCTGCTCTGGCCTCCTCTCGGTCGGCCGGAGTGAGTCCCCTCGCTCGTCCATAGCGGTGCCTGTGATAGTCGAGAAGCGATCGGCGTACGACCACGACCAGCCACGTTGTGAACCGTGCGCGCCCCTGCGCGCCGAATGCCCGAAGCCGGCGGAAGTCGTCGCGACACAACTGCTCCAAGAGGTAGGTGTAGCGGTCCATAGCCTCGTCGTAGGAATGCGCGAAACGATGGGCCGTACGCAGCAGGAGGGGAGTGTACCGCTGCACGAAGACTCCCCATGAGACTTCCTTGCCCGCCCGATCAGTGGCGGAGAGGAGTGCCTCAAGCACGGGCGGTAGGGTGCCGAGCTCGTCGAGCGCGTGACTTCCGCGTCCCGGCGATCTCCGGGCGCTGTGGTGGCGCCACGACACTGTAGGGCTCAGCATCGCGGAGATTCCCTTGCCGAAACAGGCCGGCCCAAACGGGCCGGGAGAAGACGCCGCGCCAATGACCACGCGACAGCGAACCTGCGTGCCACTTGACGGTCGTCGTGTGGCGTGAGCGCAACGGTATCGATTCGACCTGCAGCAATTCTCGCTACCGGTGGACTAGGAGACCATCACTCCGAAGGGAGAACCGAGGGTGTAATACTTCCGTGGTATCCGCGTGACAGAAGGAGCTAGTTCCGCAGGTGGGCGCAGCACTCCTGCAGCATACGGGAATCTCAGGAATACTTGCCATTGCGCGCTTGTTGACCGATAGCGTAGGCGGCTATCTGCAAGCGCGTGTGTAACGAGAGCTTCTTCAGGATGTTGTGGATGTGGCTCTTGACCGTGTGGGTCGCGATATCAAGTCGTTGGGCGATCTCCTTGTTAGGGAGGCCTTCCTGAACCATCCCAATGATTTCCCGCTCTCTCGGAGTCAGGCGCGTCGCCTCATCCGCTTCGGTACTCTTCTCTCGCGCCCCCTGTTCCGCCACCCAGGAGAAGAGTGATTCGACCAGCGGGGGCGGAAGCACATGTGTGCCTTCCGTTACTGATCGGATGGTTCTGACAAAATCGTCAATCGTCGCGTCCTCAGGGATAAACCCAGAGACTCCGAGCTTCATGAACTCGACGAGGTCGTTCTCCTTCGGTAGGAAGTCCACGATGACTTGGACGCAGGGAGATGCCTCCTTGATTGATGCAACCATGCCCAGGATGTCAGAATTGCCGGAAGACGCACCGACGAGGACTACCTCGGGTCTCGCATCGCGGACCTGGCGGATGGCTGCTCCACGGTCTGCGGCTGCACCCACGATCTTGAGGCCGCGCTGCGCGCCGAGCGCGGTGGCAATCCAATCGCGCAGCAACCGATTGCCCTCGATGAGCAGCAGCGGGATCTTCTTGTCCATTTCCATTGTCTATAGGAACGTACGTCAGCAGCTCAGGGGCAGGATCACTCAGGACGTGCCGTTCACTGCTGTGGGGTCGGAACATACCTGTAGGCCGCGGGGCGGCTAGTGACTCCTTGCATGAAGGGGCCCCGTCGCGAGTCACAGCTTTCTCCGCCGGGGCTCCCAAACCACGGGCCTATCTCCAGCCGCCCGCACCACTTGAACGTGAGGCGAGTCCGTGGCGTGGCGTATGCAGTGAGCCTCGGCTCCTTCCCTCAGAGATCCGCGTGGTCGGCGTCGCTCACTCCGACAGGAACGTCCCTAGCGTCCCGAGCAGGTGGTGGATCCGTTGCTGCACCGGGATGCTGCCCGATGAGTTCTTCGCAGGGAAGTGGGCGGTCGAGGACGGCCGGCTGCGTGGGACGATAGCGTGAGGCCCGCGATCGCTGCGACGATCGCGCTCAACGCGCTGCTAGCGACAGTGGGACAAACGGTGGGACAGGGGGTCCGCGCCACAGAGCGCAAGTGCTAACGGGGTCGACAGAAAGCCGCAGTCGGCCCGCTTGACGCCGGCGCAAGCCGCCGCATAGCTTGCCTCACCCATGCCTCCGTCTTTCTCGGTGACGGGCGGTCGCCCGCTCAAGGGGACCATCCGTCCGGCGGGCAACAAGAACGCGGCACTCCCCATCCTCGCGGCCACGCTGCTGGCCGACGGGCCCTGTCGCATCGACAACGTGCCCCACATTCGTGACGTCGAGACGATGCTCGAGCTGCTCACGCACCTCGGCGCCACCGTGGCGTGGACGGGACCGAACAGCGTGGACGTAGACGCCGCGCGCGCCGAGCCGCGCGAGCTCGATCCCGCGCTGGGCGCGCGCATCCGCGCCTCCATCCTGCTCGCGGGCCCGATGCTCGCCCGCTTCGGACGGGTGAGCCTGCCCCCACCGGGGGGCGACGTCATCGGACGACGCCGCGTCGACACGCATTTCCTGGCGCTCGAGCAGCTCGGCGCGGCGGTGACCGTCGGCACGTCCTACCAGGTCGAGGCCAAGCGCCTCGCCGGCGCCGACATCTTCCTGGATGAGCCGAGCGTCACCGCCACCGAAAACGCGCTGATGGCCGCCGTCGCGGCCCGCGGCACCACGACGCTCCGCAACGCGGCCTGCGAGCCGCACGTCCAGGACCTCGCCCGCTTCCTCATGAGTCTGGGCGCCGAGGTGGGCGGCGTCGGGACCAACACGCTCACGGTGGAGGGCGGCCGCCCGCTCAAGGGTGGGGCCGGGTTCGCCCTGGGGCCCGATCACATCGAGATCGGCTCCTTCATCGGGCTCGCGGCTGTCACCAACGGCTCGATCACGATCGAAGGCGTACGGGGGGATGACCTCCGCGCCACGCTGCTCGCCTTCGAGCGCCTCGGCGTGCGACCGCGGCTCGACGGCACGACCCTCGTGGTGGACGCGGGTCAGGAGCGGCGCATCCGTCCCGATCTGGGAGGGCACGTTCCCAAGCTCGAGGACGGCCCCTGGCCGGCGTTCCCGGCCGATCTCATGTCGATCGCCATCGTGGTCGCGTCCCAGTGCGAAGGGCTGCTGTTGGTGTTCGAAAAACTCTTCGAGTCGCGTCTCTTCTTCGTGGACAAGCTCATCGGGATGGGGGCGCGCATCGTCCTGTGCGACCCGCATCGCGCCGTGATCGCCGGGCCCTCGCCGCTGCGGGGCGGGGTGGTCGAAAGCCCCGACATCCGGGCGGGGATGGCGATGCTGCTCGCGGCCCTCGCGGCTCAGGGCGAGTCGGTGATCCACAACATCGGTCAGATCGAGCGGGGCTACGAGCGGATCGACGAGCGGCTGCACGCCCTGGGGGCGCAGATCGAGCGGCTCGAGGGACAGCCGGACCGGCGGAGCCCGAGAGTGTGATGGCGGACTCCACGCCCGGTCTCGCCGTCCGACCGCCCGACTGTCCGACGCTCCGCGAGCAGCCCGTGGGCGACTCCGCCGTCCCCCGCCTCGAGCTGCGCGAATGGGCAGAGCGCTATGGAGTCGTGGCGGGCATCACCACGCGCGGGCGCGGCTTCTCGCTGGGGCTGTGGAGCGAGGAGAACGTGGGGCAGGTGATGACGCGCTGGCGGGCGGTGCGCGCGGCCTTCGGGCCGCGCTTCCCGGGGCTGGTGCTCTCGCACCAGATCCACGGCACGGCCGTCACCTGGCATCGCGCATCCACATCCGGCTGGCTCGTCCTCGACGGCAGCGACGGCCACGCGACGGGCGCGCCGGGGTTGCTGCTCACCGTCACCGTCGCCGACTGTATCCCGGTATACCTCGCGGCGCCCGACAAGCGCGTGGTGGCGCTGCTGCACGCCGGGTGGCGTGGCACGGTGGGGCGGATTCTCGAGCGCGGCGTGGAGCTCGTGAAGCGGGAGGCGTTCGTGCGGGCGGGGGACATTGTAATGCATTGCGGCCCAGGTATTTGCGGTGCGTGCTATGAAGTAGGTTCTGAAGTGCTGGCGCAGCTCTCCGGCCGCGCCGAGACGGAGCCGGGCCGGGTGGATCTGCGCCAGGTGCTGGTGGCGCAGGGGCGCGCGTTGGGGCTCGCGCAGATCAGCACGTCTCCCTGGTGCAGTGCGCACGACCGCGACCGCTTTTTTTCGCATCGCGCCTCGGGCGGGCGCGACGGGCGCATGATCGCGTATCTGGGGCTGCCGCTGGCCGCAGCTTGACAGCCGCAGGCAGGCGGCTAGATTCCGCCTTCGAAGCGGGCGAAGTTCGGCCCGCGCTTTTTTTTGCGTTTGGTCATGCTCTCCGACAGCCTCGTCGAGTCGTTTCGGTCCCGACTGGAAGTCTTGGGTCTCGAGTTGGCCGACCTCCGTATCGGCGGCACGCCGCAGCGGCCCCTGGTTCACGTGCGCATCGAGTGGCCTCCGGACGACGCGTCGCGGCGGGTGTCGGTCGCCGATTGCGCCGCGGCCAGCCGGGTGTTGGAAGCCTGGCTCGACGCGGACGGCCCGCTGGGCCGCCGCTACGTGCTCGAGGTGTCGAGTCCGGGGTTGGAGCGACCGCTCCGCTGGCACCAGCACTGGGTGCGGTTCGTGGGCCGGGACGTGCAGGCCACGGTGGCGGGACTCGGCCGCGTGCGGGCGCGGATCGTGGCCGTCCCCGACGAGGCGACGGTGGTGCTGCAGCGGGAGGGGGCGGAGGCGCAGCCGATACCGCTCGCGCGGATCCGCGACGCGCGCTTGGCGGTGGATTGGTGACGAGGAACTCATGACGACGAATACCAGCGACGTAGTCTCCGCGATCCGCGAGCTGACGAACACCAAGCAGCTCGAGCGGACGGAGCTGCTCGACCTCTTGAAGGACGGGCTGCATGCCGCCCTGGTGAAGCGCTACGGCCCCAACGTGCGGGCCGAGATCGGCATCGACGAGCTCAAGGGCACCATCCGGATCGTCGTGTTGCGCACCGTGGTGGAGACCGTGGAAGACCCGGGCTCGCAGGTCACGCTCGAGGAAGCGCGCTTCGAAGATCAGGACTTCCAGGTGGGCGACGTGCTGGAAGAGGAGGTGCCGTTCGAGGCGTTCGGCCGCACCGCGGTGCAGGCCGCTAAACAGCGCATCATCCAGCGGGTGCGCGAGGGCGAGCGGGCCCGCATCCGGGAGGAGTTCGCCGACAAGGTGGGAGAGCTCCTCTCGGGCGAAGTGCAGCAGATCGAGCGGGGCAAGATCGTCGTCATGCTCGCGAAGTTCCGCGAAGCCGAGGCGATCATCCCCTACCGCGAGCAGAATCACCGCGAGCACTTCCACCAGGGCGACACGATCCGGGCGGTGCTGAAGCGGATCGAGGAGACGCCGAAGGGCCCGCGCCTGATTCTGTCGCGCGCCGATCCGCTGTTCGTCAAGGCGCTGTTCAAGCTCGAAGTGCCGGAGATCCAGCAGCAGATCGTGGAGATCCGCGCCACCGCCCGCGAGGCGGGCAGCCGCACCAAGATCGCGGTCTCCTCGCGCGACGACTCGATCGATCCTGTGGGCGCCTGCGTGGGGCTCAAGGGCTCGCGCGTCCAGGCCGTGGTCAACGAGCTCAACGGCGAGCGCATCGACATCGTGCCGTGGTCGCCCGATCCCGAGCGGTTTGCCAAGCTGGCGCTCGCGCCGGCGCGCGTGGCGCGGGTGTTCTCGGACCCCGACACCAAGACGATCCAGGCGATCGTAGACGAGGATCAGCTCTCGCTCGCGATCGGGCGGAACGGCCAGAATGTGCGTCTCGCGTCCGAGCTCACCGGCTGGAAGATCGACCTGTACTCGAGCCGCGAATGGCTGGAGCGGGGCGGGGAAGGACCGCTGTTTGCGCCGCTGCCCCGTCCGGAGGAAGAGGCTACGACCAACGTCGCGCTGCGCGAGCTCAAGGGACTGCCGGCGGAGCTCGTCGATGTGCTGGCGCAGGCGGGTCACAAGACGCTGCAGGACATCCTCGATCTCGAGCGTGAGGACGTGGACAAGATCGCCGGCATGACGCCCGAGCTCGCCGACAAGCTCATGGCCTTCCTCAACGAGATGACCGAGGAGGGCGGCGAGGACGAGCCGGAGCCCGGACCGGCGGGCGCGCCGGGCGGAGCGCCCGCCCCGGCGGCGTGAGCGGGCGGGTCGTGCGGCTGCTGGGGTTGGGGCTGCGGGGTGGGGGTGGGCGGGTGGTGGTCGGTGTGACGGGCGTGCGGGCGCAGCTGCAGCGCGATGCGCTGCGCTGTGTCGTGCTGGCGCGCGACGCCAGCACGCGTACGCTGGAAAAGGTGGAGCGCCTCGCGCGGGCCCGCGGGGTGCCGATCGTGCGGGGGCCCGGGGCGTTCGAATTGGGCCACGGGCTCGGCAGGCCGCCGGTCCAGGCGGTCGGGGTGGCCGACGCCGCGCTGGCGCGCGGCCTGGTTGGGTCTTTGGAGGAGTGAGTGACGACGACGCGGATTCACGATCTGGCGGCTGAGTTCGGCATCTCCTCGGAGCAGCTCATCGGCATGCTCAAGGAGCAGGACATCTTCGTGCGGAGCCATCTCTCCCCCCTCAAGCCGGAGCAGGTGGCGCTGATGCGCGCCCGCTGGGAGCGCGAGAAGCGCAAGCAGAAGGAAGCCCCGGCGCCGCCCAAGCGACGGCGCGCCGTGAAGGCCGCCGCCGAGCCGGTGGCCGCGGCCCCGGAGGTGCGCCCCAAGCGCCGCCGCCGCACTGCGGCCGACGTCGCCGCCGCGGAAGCGGAGGCGCAGGCCGAAGCCGCCATCGAGGCCGAGCGCGAGCTCAAGGCGCGCGAGGCGCTCGAGGCCGCCAAGGCGGAGGACGACGAGGAGAAGCCCTCGCTCGAAGAGCGCGCCGCCGCGTTGTTCAAGGAGCTGCCCGCGGCCCAGGAGACGCATCCCGAGCCGCTCGCCGCCAGCCCCTTCGCGGCGCCGACGACCGCCTCGGCCCCCGTTTCCGGGCTGTCCACGCCGGCCCCCCCCGCGCCGCGCCCCGTGATCCCCACGCCGGTCCGCCCCAAGCCGGTGGCCAGCGCCGCGCCCGGCGGCGCCGTGCCGCCCCGGCCGGTCGCGTCCGCGGCCCCCGGCGCGGGCCCGCTCGAGGAGCGGCGACGCGACAAGGGGAAAAAGCGCAAGAAGGGGAAGAAGTCGCTGGTGGACCAGGAGGCCGTGGCGCAGAACATCTCGCGCACCCTCGCCTCGATCAAAGGACCGGTGGGGCGCAAAGGGGTGCACCGCCGCGAGGAAGGCCCGAGCTTCCGCGACGTCGAGGAGCAGAAGCGACGCGACGAGAAGGAGCGCGAGAAAACGCTGGTGCGGGTGACGGAGTTCATCACCGTCTCCGAGCTCGCCAACAATCTCAAGGTCCCCGCCAAGGAGATCGTCGCCTTCGCCTTCAAGGAGCTGGGGCAGATGGTGACGATCAACCAGCGGCTCGACTTCGACATGATCGAGCTGATCGCGTCGGCGTTCGGCTTCCAGGCGGTGCGCGAGGAGGAGTACGCGGTCGCGGTGCCGGAAGAGACGGTGACCGAGGAGGCGGGCGCGCGCAAGCCGCGCTCGCCGGTGGTGACGGTCATGGGGCACGTCGACCACGGCAAGACGTCGCTGCTCGACTACGTTCGCAAGGCGAACGTGGTGGCGGGAGAAGCGGGCGGCATCACGCAGCACATCGGCGCCTACCAGGTGAAGCTCAAGGACAATCGCTCGATCACGTTCCTCGATACGCCGGGGCACGAGGCGTTCACCGCCATGCGGGCCCGCGGCGCCCAGGTGACCGACATCGTGGTGCTCGTGGTCGCGGCGGACGACGCCATCATGCCGCAGACGATCGAGGCGATCTCGCACGCCAAGAACGCGGGCGTCCCGATCGTGGTCGCGATCAACAAGATCGACCTGCCCACCGCCAACGTGCAGAAGGTCAAGCAGGACCTCCTGGCGCACGGGGTGGTGCTCGAGGAATTCGGCGGCACCACGCTCGCCACGCCGATCTCCGCCAAGGCCGGGACCAACGTGCAGGAGCTGCTCGACCAGATTCTGCTGCAGGCGGAGCTGCTCGATCTCAAGGCCAACCCCGACCGCAAGGCCCAGGGCACGGTGCTGGAGGCGACGCTCGATCCGGGCAAGGGACCGCTCGCCACGATCCTGGTGCAGAACGGCACGCTGCGAGTGGGCGAGGATTTCATCTGCGGGCAGTTCTACGGGCGCGTCCGCGCGATGTATGACGAGCGCGGGCAGACGGTGGACGCGGCCGGCCCGTCGACGCCGGTCCAGGTGCTCGGCTTCGAGGGCGTACCCGAGGCGGGCGACACGTTCCAGGTGATGGCCGACGCCGCCGCGGCGCGCGACATCGCTCAGAAGCGCCAGCGCCTCGAGCGCGAGGCGCAGCACCGCCGCACCGGCCGCGTGAAGACGCTCGAGGACTTCATGGCCGAGCGGGCCGAGGGTGGGGCGGCCACACTGCGCATCATCATCAAGGCCGATCAGGGCGGTCCCGCCGAGGCGCTGGCCGACGCGCTGGCGCAGCTGTCCACGCCCGAGGTAAAGGTCGAGGTGGTGCACCGGGGCGTCGGGGCGATCACCGACGGCGACGTGCTGCTCGCCAAGGCCTCCAACGCGATCATCATCGGCTTCCACGTCAGGCCCGACTCGAACGCCCGGGCCTCGGCCGAGCGGGAAAAGGTGGAGATCCGCACCTACCGCATCATTTACGAGGCGGTGGAAGAGGTGAAGGCGGCGATGGCCGGCCTGCTCGCGCCCGAACGGAAGGAAGTCGTCCTGGGCGAAGCGGAAGTCCGTCAGATCTTCAAGATCGCGAAAGTGGGGACGATCGCCGGCAGTTTCGTGCGTTCGGGCGTGATTCCGCGCACGGCGCGGGTGCGGGTGGTGCGCGACGGCGTCGAGGTGTACGATGGCACGCTGGCCTCGCTCAAGCGTTTCAAGGACGACGTGCGCGAAGTGCGCGAGGGCTTCGAGTGCGGCATCGGCGTCGAGAACTTCAACGACCTGAAAGTCGGCGACCTGATCGAGGCGTATCGCATTGAGGAGGTCGCGCGCTCGCTGACGCCCGCGTGATCGTCGGCGTCATGACCTGGGAGCTGCATCTCGCGGCGTGTCACTCGCTCAAGGACAAGCGCCACGTACTGAAAAGCCTCAAGGACCGTCTCCACAACCGCTTCAACGTCTCGGCCGCGGAGACGGCCCACCATGACCTGTGGCAGCGCGCCGAGCTGACGGCGTGCGTCGTGGCGACGGACCGCCGGCACGCCGAGAGCGTGCTGCGGGAAGCGGACCAGCTGGTGGAAGCCGCCGACGGCGCCCGAATCGTGGACACGAGCACGAGCTTTTTCTGACATGATGCGACGACCGAGCCACCGCCCCGAGCGCGTGGCGGAGGCGATCCGCCAGACCGTGGCCGAGTTTCTCACCGGCAACGTGCGCGACCCGCGCGTCGGGTTCGTCACCGTCACGGCGGTGGACGTCTCGGCCGACCTGGGTCACGCCCGGGTGCGCGTCAGCGTAATGGGAAGCGAGGAAGAGAAGGCGAAGTCGCTCGAAGGTCTGGCGAGCGCGGCCCGCTTCCTCCGCGCCCAGGTCGCCAAGGAGCTGCCGCTGCGCACCACGCCCGAGCTGCACTTCGAGCTCGATCGCGGACTCGAGCACGCGCAACGCATCGATCAGGTCCTGCGGGATCTCAAGGAGGGCGCGGGCTGATTTCGGGCGTGGCGCTCGTGGTGAAGCCGGGAGGCCCCGCGGGGCCTACGTCGCACGACGTCGTCGATACGGTGCGTCGTGCGCTCGGCACCGACCGGGTGGGTCACCTGGGGACGCTCGATCCCTTCGCCGCGGGTTTGCTCGTGATCGTGGTGGGGCGCGCCACGCGACTCGCGCCGTTCACCGCAGCGTGGACCAAGGCGTACGAGGGGGTAATCCGGCTCGGCACCACCACCAGCACCGACGACGCGACGGGCGTGCCGGTCGCGACTTCGGACGCGTGGCGCGACATCGATGCGGAGCAGGTCGAGCGCGTGCTGGCGACGTTCCGCGGCGCCTATGACCAGCGGCCGCCCGCCTATTCCGCGGTCAAGGTGGCCGGGGAGCGCGCCTACCGCCGGGCCCGCCGGGGCGAAGCCGTCGCGCTCCCGGCGCGCCGCGTCGAGGTCACGGAGCTCGTGCTCGTCCGCTGCGCACCGCCCGACGTCTCGTTCCGGGCCCGGGTGAGCGGCGGGACGTACCTCCGCAGCCTGGCACGCGACGTCGGTGAGGCGCTGGGATGCGGCGCGCATCTCGCGGCCCTGACGCGCACCGAGGTCGGCCCGTACCGGCTGGCAGCGGCCGTGGCGCCGGAGGCGGTGACGGCCGGCGACCTGCGCGAGCCCGCCGAGCTGGTCGGTGGCCTGCCGCGGCGGGACCTGGACGACGCCGGGCGGGCCGCCGTGATTCACGGTCGGGCCGTGCCCGCGGGAAGCGGGATGCGGGATGCGGGCAGCGTGGCGCTCTTCGCCGATGGTCAGCTCGTGGCGATCGCGCAGCAGGTCGGGGATGTCCTCAAGCCCCGCGTCGTGGTGGCGGAGCAGTGAGCGGCAGCGTCGCGACGGTCGGCACGTTCGACGGCATTCACCGCGGGCACCAGGCGGTGCTCGACGACGTGGTGCGGCGCGCCCGGGCCCGCGGGCTGGTGAGCCTGTTGGTGACGTTCGATCCCCACCCGCTCGAGGTGGTGAACCCGAGCGCGGCGCCGCGCCTGCTCACGCTGCCTGATGAGAAACGCGTGCAGGCGGCCGCCCTCGGCGTCGAGCGGATCGAGCTGCTGGCGTTCACCCCGGAGCTGGCGCGCCTCGGCCCCGAGGAATTCGTGCGGGACGTGTTGCGGGCGCGGTTCGCGATGCAGACGCTGGTGCTGGGGTACGATCATGGGTTCGGGCGGGGGCGCACCGGGGACATCGAGCTGGTGCGCCGCCTCGCCAGCCAGGACGGGTTCGCCATGGAGGTGGTGACGGCCGTGACCGATGGAGGCCAGACCATTTCGTCGTCGCTGATCCGCACGGCGGTGGCGCACGGCGACCTGGCCTCGGCCGAGCGCTGGCTGGGACGCCGCTACAGCCTGCGGGCCGCCGTCGAGCGCGGGGCGGGGCGGGGCCGGACGATCGGCGTCCCCACCATCAATCTCACGCCGCCCGATCCCCGCAAGCTGCTGCCGCCGGACGGGGTGTATGCCGTCTGGGTGGAAGTCGGGAAACGGGAAACGGGAAACGGGAAACGGTATGGGGGTGTGATGAATCAAGGTCCCCGCCCCACGTTCGGGGTGACGGCTCGCGCTCTCGAGGCCCATCTGTTCGATTTCGCGGGTGACCTGTACGGTGAAACGGTGACCGTGGAGTGGGTGCGGCGGCTGCGGGACGTGCAGACGTTCCCGTCGCGCCAGGCGTTGGTCGACCAGATCGAGCGCGACGCCGTCGCGGCGCGCTCGATCCTCAACGGGTAGAGGACACGATGTTGTACACGGTGCGCTCACGACTGATCGCGATCGGCATCCTCCTGGTGTTGAGCATCTGGGCGCTGATCCCGACGAACGCCACGCAGCGGGTGCGCGATGCCGCGACCGGCCGCATGAAGGACACGACCGTCCGGCGCGTCCCCATTAACCTCGGCCTCGATCTGCAGGGGGGGATCCACCTCGCGCTCGAAGTCGACCAGTCGAAGGGGCCGGTGCCCGACCCCGCCGACGCCATCCGGCGCGCCGAGCGGGTCGTGCGCACGCGGATCGACGAGTTCGGCGTCACCGAGCCGGTGGTGCAGGTGGTGGGCAACAACCGTCTGATCGTCGAGCTCGCCGGCGAGAAGGATCCGGCGCGGGCCAAGAGCGTCATTCAGCGGACCGCGTTCCTCGAGTTCCGCATCACCGACATGAAGAACCTGTTCCGTGACGCGCTGCCCGACGTCGACAAGGCACTGCGCCAGGCCGGCGTCAAACCCGCGGGCGAGGGGGCCGCGGCGGCGAGCGTGACGCAGCTGTTCGGTGCCGACACTGCCAGAGGGAAGGCAAAACCCGCCAAGGGCAAGCCCGCCCCCAAGGACACGAGTGACGCGAACGCGCCGGGCGCGCTGTCGTCGCTCCTGTTCCAAGGCCAGCTCCCGGGCGAGTACCTGGTGCCGGAAGAGCAGGTGCCGGTGGCCGAGAGTCTGCTGGCGCGCCCCGACGTGCGACGGCTCATTCCCCGGGGCATCGAGCTCAGGTGGGGCAACGAGGTTTCGTCCCGCGCGGCGCGGAGCTACCGGGCGCTCTACGCGGTGGAGGATCGCCCCATCATCACGGGCGAGGAGCTGCAGGACGCCCGGGCCACGCGCGATCCCCTCACCAACCAGTCGGTGGTGAACTTCACGCTGTCGCGCCGCGGCGGGCGCATCTTCGAGCGCGAGACCGGCCGGCATGTGCAGGACTACATGGCGATCATCCTCGACAGCCGAGTGCAGGGTCAGCCGCCGGTGATCAAGGGCCAGATTGGCCAGCACGGCCTGATCGAGCTCGGCGCGAAGCCGCTGCAGGAGGCGCAGGACTTGGCGCTGGTGCTGAAGGCGGGCGCCCTGCCGGCGCCGCTCACCATCATCGAAGAGCGCACCATCGGCCCGTCGCTCGGGAAGGACTCGATCAACGACGGGATCCGCGCCGGCATCGTGGGCGTGGCGCTCGTGGTCCTCATCATGGTGGTGTACTACCGCTGGTCGGGGGCGCTCGCCGTCTCGGCGCTTACGCTGTACGTGCTGTTCACGCTGGCGGGGCTGGCCGCCTTCGGCTTCACGCTCACGCTGCCGGGGCTCGCCGGGCTGGTGCTCTCGGTCGGCATCGCGGTGGACGCCAACGTGCTGATCTTCGAACGCATCCGCGAGGAGCTGCAGCACGGCAAGCTGGTGCGCACGGCCGTGGACGAAGGCTTCACGCACGCCATGAGCGCCATCATCGACTCGAACGTCAGCACGGCCCTCACGGCCTTCATTCTCTATCTCGTGGGAACGGGACCGGTGCAGGGCTTCGCGATCACACTCATCATCGGTATCGCCGCGTCGATGGTGACCGCGATCTTCGTGGTGCGAACCTTCTACATGATCTGGCTGCAGCGCCGGCCCGACATGGCCACCCTGAGCGTCTGATATGATCCGTCTCTTCGCTAACGCCAAGTACGACTTCATCAAGTGGCGCCGCTGGGCCTACGGCCTCACGGCGCTCATCATCATTCCGGGATTCGCGCTCTTCCTGGTGCACGGCCTGAACTATTCGATCGAGTTCACGGGCGGCACCCTGATCCAGGTGCAGACGACGCAACCGGTCGGCACTGACCGGCTGCGCGCGGCGCTCGATGCCGCGGGCATCCGCGATGCCGAGATCAAGCAGTTCGGGACGCCCACGGACTACGTCGTGACTGCGCGCCTGGGGACCGGCGGGGTCACCGCCGAGGGCTCCACCCAGGCGACGGCGGCGGCCGTGGACTCGGCGCTGGCGCGCGGCGTGGGGGCGGGGCAGTACTCGATCGTCCGTACCGAAGCCGTCGGCCCGAAGGTGGGGCGCGAGCTCCAGGGCAAGGCGTTCCTCGCGATCTTCTTCTCGTTCATCGTCACGCTCATCTATCTGGCGATCCGCTTCGAGTGGCGGTTCGGCCTCGCCGCGGTGCTCGCGACGTTCCACGACATCCTCACCACGATCGCGTTCATCCGGTACCTGAATCTCGAAGTGAGCCTGGTCGTGGTCGGGGCCGTGCTGACCATGGTCGGCTACTCGCTCAACGACACCATCATCATCTTCGACCGCGTGCGGGAGAACCTGCGCAAGTACCGGCGTCAGAACCTGTACGAGATTCTCAACCTTTCGATCAACGAAACCCTGCCGCGCTCGGTGCTCACTCATGGGACCACGATGGCCACCACCCTGGCGCTGGTGTTTCTGGCGGGCGAAGTGCTGCGCCCGTTCGCGCTGGTGATGACGTTCGCCATCTTCACCGGCACGTTCTCGTCGATCTATATCGCTGCCCCGCTGCTCATGTACGTGGAGAAACGGTGGCCGGGGCAGGATGCGCGGGGCGCACGGGCGTTCCGCCCCGCGGGGGCAGTGCCGCTCGACGCGCCGAAGTCTCCGTCGCCCCCGGCCGCAGGAGGGTCCCGCTCCAAAGCGGCCGTGTGACGTGCTGGCCCCGTTCCAGCTCCGGAGCGGTCGCCGTGGCTGAGGCGATCTCGACGCGGAGGGCTGGAACGGGGCTGGTCGACGCGCACTGCCACCTGGGGGACCCGGCGTTCGACCCGGACCGCGAGGCGGTCCTGGACCGCGCCCGCGAGGCCGGGGTGACGCACGTGGTCGTGATCGGGGCGACGCTGGCCGAGAGCGACCGCGCGGTGACGCTCGCGCGGACGCGGCCGGGGCTCTCCGCGACGGCGGGTGTGCACCCGCACGAGGCGCGCGGCTGGTCGGCCGAGGCGGCGGCCCGCCTGAGAGACCTGCTGGCTCTCCCCGAAGTGGTGGCGCTGGGCGAAACGGGGCTCGATTACCATTACGACCATTCGCCGCGCGACGCGCAGCGCCGGGCCTTCGAGGCTCAACTGGCGCTCGCCGCGGACGTGGGGAAGCCCGTGGTGGTGCACGCGCGCGAGGCCGATGACGATCTCGCCGCGATCCTGGCCGGGCGCCCGACCACGGTCGTGTTGCATTCGTTCAGCGGAGGGGCCAAGCTGTTCGAGGCGGGGATGCAGATCGACGCGTACTTTTCGTTCTCCGGCATGATCACCTTCAAGAACTGGAGCCCTACGGTCTCCCTGACCGCCTGTCCGCCCGACCGCCTGTTAGTCGAGACCGACGCACCCTACCTCGCGCCCGTCCCACACCGCGGGAAGCGCAACGAGCCGGCGTTCGTGCGCACGGTGGCCGAAGCGCTCGCCCGGGTTCGCGGAGAGTCGGCCGAGGTGATCGAACAACGGACCACGGAGAACGCTCGTCGCGTGTTCGGAGCACGGCTGTGACCACGACCGCCAAGGTCCCGACCGACATCGCCATCGCGCAGGCCGCCAAGCTGCGCCCGGTCGCCGCCATCGCCGGCGAGCTCGGCCTCGAAGACGACGAGCTCGAGCTGTACGGCAAATACAAGGCGAAGGTGCGGCTCGCCGCGTTGGCGCGCCGCCAGCCGCGGGGCCGTCTCGTGCTGGTCACCGGCATCAACCCGACCCCGGCGGGCGAGGGCAAGTCGACCGTGACCGTGGGCGTCACTCAGGCCCTGCGCCGGATGGGGAAGAACGCGGCGCTCTGTATCCGCGAGCCCTCCCTCGGTCCGGTGTTCGGCGTGAAGGGCGGCGCCGCGGGGGGCGGCTACGCGCAGGTCGTCCCGATGGAGGACATCAACCTGCACTTCACGGGCGACTTCCACGCCATCGCGAGCGCGCACAACCTGCTGTCGGCCATGCTCGACGCGCACCTGCATCACGGCAACGCCCTGGGCCTCGACACGCGCCGCATCACGTGGCCCCGCACCATCGACATGAACGACCGCGCCCTGCGCAACATCATCGTCGGGCTGGGCGGCCTGAACGCCGGGCCGACGCGCGAGGAGCGGTTCGTCATCATTCCGGGCTCGGAGATCATGGCGATCCTGGCGCTCGCGACGGGCCTCGACGACCTGGAGCAGCGGCTCGCGCGCATCATCGTGGGGTTGACCCGCGACAAGCGCCCGGTGCGCGCGAGCGACGTGAAGGCGCAGGGCGCCATGACCCTGCTCTTGAAGGACGCGATCAATCCGAACCTGGTGCAAACACTCGAGGGCGGGCCGGCGTTCATCCACTGCGGCCCGTTCGGCAACATCGCGCACGGCTGCAATTCGGTAGTCGCCACCAGGCTGGCACTCACCCTGTGCGACGTCGTGCTCACCGAGGCGGGGTTCGGGGCGGATCTCGGCGCCGAGAAGTTCTTCGACATCAAGTGCCGGATGGCGGGGCTCAACCCCGAGGCGGCGATCGTGGTGGCAACGGTGCGGGCCCTCAAGATGCACGGTGGCGTACCGAAGGACCGCCTGGGCGCGGTCGACCCCGCCGCGGTGCGGCGGGGTGCGACCAACCTGCGGCGTCACATCAAGAACGTGCAGAAGTTCGGCGTCCCCGTGGTCGTAGCGCTCAATCGGTTCGTCGGGGACGCGGAGGCCGAGCTCGACGCCGTCCGGGCGGAATGCGCGGCCGAGGGCGTGGAGGTGCAGCTGTGCGAGGTGTGGGAGCGGGGCGGGGAGGGGGGCGTCGATGTGGCCGAAGCCGTGCTGAAGTTATTGGCTGGCCGGGCCGCGAAGTTCAAGCCGTTGTACGACGAGCGACGTCCCATCCGGGAGAAAATCGAGGCGATCGCGCGGGAGATCTACGGTGCGGCGGGCGTGGCGTTCGCGCCGGCGGCGGAGCGGGCTCTGGAGCAGCTCCCCGCGCTCGGCCTGGGAGAAACGCCGGTGTGCATGGCCAAGACGCAATACTCGTTTTCGGACGATCCTACGAAGCTGGGCGCGCCCAGCGGGTTCACGCTCCAGGTGCGCGACATTCTCCCGTCCGCGGGCGCGGGGTTCGTGGTCGCGCTCGCGGGCGATATCATGACGATGCCCGGGCTGTCCAAGTCGCCCGCGGCGGAAAAGATCCGGGTGCACCCGGACGGAACGATCGAGGGACTGTTCTGATGGCACCCAAAGCCGTGAGCACCGTGTTGACGGAGCAGGCCCCCAAGGCGATCGGGCCGTACAGCCAGGCGATCGTGTCGGACGGAACGGTGTTTACCGCGGGACAGATCGCGCTCGACCCGAAAACCGGCGCGATCGTCGGGACAACCACCGCGGAGCAGACGGACCAGGTACTCAAGAACCTCGAGGCGATCCTCAAGACCGCGGGCTCGAGCCTTGCCCTCGTGGTCAAAACCACCGTGTACTTGCTCGACATGGCGGACTTCCCGGCAATGAACGAGGTCTACGCGAAACATTTCGGCGCGCACAAGCCGGCGCGCACCACGATCCAGGCCGCGGCCCTCCCCAAGGCGGCGCGCGTCGAAATCGACGCGATCGCCCGGGTGAGCCGATGAGGCGCGCGCTGCTCGTGGCGGGCGTGGCGCTGCTCGCGGCGTGCCCGGGCGCGACGACGAAGCCCGTCCCGGCCGATCGGCTCGCGGCGGTGCCGGAGGCCGACCGCGAGCTGGCCGAGAGCCTGTTCAATGCCGAGCAGGTCGTCGCGGGTCGGCTCGTTCAGGTCGCGGAAGCCCAGGAGTACGAGCGCCCGGGCCAGCTCGTGTTCGGGGCCGGGGGGACCAAGGCGACCGTCGCCCTGGCGTACGCGGGTGAGATCCGCGTCGACTCCACGCTGGTGGGACGGGCCGACCGCATGCTGCACGTCACGTTCTTCGCGCCCCGCGGCTCCGCCATTCCGCGGCAGGATACCACGGCCATCTGGATCCTGCATCGCCGCGTGCTGTGGCGTCTCAAGGAATGCGCCGAGCGCCAATCGGTGACGTCCACCGCGTGCCCATCCGACAACGGGCTGGCGCTCGACTCCAACTCCGACGTCCGCCCGCTCGCGGAGTGGCCCCACCTCCGGTCGCTCGTCGACGCGCTCGGACTCGGGGCGGGGCGCCGCTAGATGCGCGCCGTCAGGGTGGTCCTGGTCCTGGCCGGCACGCTCCTCTCGGCCGGTGCCGCGGCGCAGGATGGCCTCTCGCCCGCCGACCGGGCGCTGGCCCGCGACATCTTCAAGCAGCTGATCGAGATCAACACGACGGACTCGCTCGGCAACACGCCCCGCGCCGCGCGGGCCATGGCCCAACGGCTCCGCGCCGCCGGCTTCGCCGCGCCCGACGTGCGCGTGCTGATCGGACCCGATGCGACCCACGGAAACCTGGTGGCGCGCTACAGCGGCACCGCAACGGGAGGCCGCCCCATCGTCGTGTTCGCGCATCTGGACGTCGTGCCGGCCCGCCGCAGCGATTGGTCCGTGGACCCGTTCACCTTCCTCGAGAAGGACGGGTACTTCTACGGGCGCGGCACCACCGACGACAAGGTGGGCGACGCGGTGCTGATCGCCAATTTTGTGCGCTTGCAGCGCGACCACTTCAAGCCGACGCGCGATCTCATCCTTGTCCTCACAGGGGACGAGGAGACGAACGGCAGTTGCATCCAGTGGCTCGTGACGAAGCATCGAGACCTGGTCGACGCGGAGTTCGCGCTCAATACCGACGCGGGTGGCGGTGTGCTCCGCGACGGCCGTCGCGTGATGTTCACCGTGCAGGCGAGCGAGAAGGTCTACGCCACGTACGCCCTGGAAGCGACCGACAAGGGCGGGCACAGCTCGCTCCCCCGGCCGGCCGACAACCCGATCTACCGGCTGGCCGGCGTGCTCGAGCGCTTGGCGGCGTACCAGTTTCCCGTGCAGCTGAACGAGGTGTCGCGGGCCTTCTTCGAGCGCTCCGCCGCGATCGATACCGGCCGGTTGGCGGACGACGAGCGTGGCGTCCTGAAAGACCCGCCGGACTCTGCTGCCGTGGCGCGCCTCTCGGCCGTGCCGTTCTACAATTCCAAGCTCCGGACCACGTGTGTGGCGACCATGCTGGCCGCCGGACACGCCGAGAACGCGCTGCCGCAGGCGGCACGGGCGACGGTCAACTGCCGCGTCCTCCCGGGTGAGCCGCCGGCGGCCGTGGAGGCGACGCTCGGTCGCCTCGCGGCCGAGCAGCGCGTCACCGTGAGGACGGTGTACACGCCCATCCCCAGCCCGCCCTCACCCCTCACGCCCGCCATCATGGGTACGCTCGAGCGGCTCGTGGCGGAGCAGTTTCCCGGCGTGCCCATCGTGCCGGTCATGGAAGCGGGAGCCACCGACGGGTTGTTCCTGCGCAACGCGGGGATCCCGACCTACGGTGTGTCGGCCGTGTTCGAAGATCCCAACGATATCCGGGCCCACGGCCGGGACGAGCGGATCGGCGCGCAGAGCTTCTACGACGCGCTGGAGTTCTGGTATCAGATGATGCGGGCGTACGCGTCGTAGCAGTAGATTCCCGGCATTACGGGGGCGGATCGGGCCTGGTGGCTCGAGCGGTCTTCAAAACCGTCTAGGGCTCGATTGAGCCTTGGTAGGTTCGATTCCTACACGCTCCCGCCAAGCCGTCAGCGCGGGTCGGTCAACTTGCCGATCGGCGTCAGCACCAGCTTCCGAAACTCGACCTCGGACCCCTCCGATTGCAGCGCGATCTGGCCGTGATCGGCGGTCGCATCCGTTCCGTCATTGACGAGGTCGCCGTTGACCCACACTCGGACCGCGCGGCCCACCGCCTCGATCACCATGGTATTCCACTCGCCGACCGGCTTCTCGGAGTCGTCGGTCAGATTGAGGATGCGCCGTGCCTTGCCCTTCGTGGTCCCCCACTGCGCCGGCGGTCCGCGCCGCCGCTCCATGTCCGGAACGCGGATGTCCTCCACGATGCACCAGAAATCGCCGGCGTTGCCGTGCTCCATCTGCACCTCGATGGAGCGCGGGAACATCCGGTACAGGGCGCGCGGGGTCGACGCGTGCACCAGCACACCCGCGTTTCCGGGCGCTGCGGCGAAGCGGTATGCGACTTCCAGCCGGTAGTCGCGGTAGCTGGAATCGGTGATGAGATGCCCGCGTGGCTCACCCAGGCTCACGAGCAACCCGTTGCGCACGAGGAACGGACTGCGGAGGCGCGCGTTGGAATCGGCGGCGGGGACGTCGGCGTGCCAGCCGGTGAGGTCCTTGCCGTTGAAGAGGCTGTGGGACTGGGGCTGCGCGGCCAGGAAGACGGCGCCGATCAGGAATGGCTTCATGACGCCTGTAAGCTGCGGGCGAAAGCCGCCCAAGGCTAGCGGCGCAGTTCGTGCACGTCGCGCAGAACGGCGCGACCCGGTATTTTGGGCCGTCCCGCGTGCGGAGATCCCGGCGTGCTCGTCGACTCGTTCATCGTGGCGTTGATCGTCGCCCTCACAGGCCCGGGGCTCGGCTCGCTGCCCCCGGCCACCGTGCTGCTCGACGAGGGCCGGCATCGCCTGGTCGTCGAGCTCCCGGCCGTGGACGTGCCGGCCGCGACCCGCGGCGAGATCATGGTGGGGCTGCCGCTGTGCCGGGTGCTCGTGCCCGTCAGCGCCTCGCTGCACAGCGCGCGCGTCGAAGTCCTGGACGGCTCCGGGCGCGAGCTGCCGCGCGAGATGCTGCATCACTTCAACTTGACCGATCCCGAGCACCGGGAGCTCTTCCTTCCCATCGGCATGCACCTGCTGGCGGCGAGCAAGGAAACACCGGCGATCACGGTTCCCCGCCTGCTCTTCGGCCTGCCGCTCGCGCGCGGCCAGCGTCTCATCGCCGGCGCGATGCTCGCCAACGCGACGCCGCAGGCCTACCACGGCGTGCGCGTGCGCCTCGTGCTCCACTACACTCCGGGGGGACGGCCCTGGCCATTGTATCGCACCTACCCGTGGGACCTCGACGTCCAGTACCCGCTCGGCCGCCCGGGAACGGGCAGCAAAGCGTTCGATCTCCCGCCCGGGCGGACCGAGCGCTCGTGGGAAGGGAGCCCGTCGATCTCCGGTACTATCCTCGGGCTGGGGGGTCACCTGCACGACTATGGCGTCAGACTCGAGCTGCGTGACGTGACGACGGGGGAGTTGCTGTGGAGTGGCGCGCCGACGACAGACCGCGCCGGGCGAGTCACCTCGTTCCCATTGGCCCGCTTCTATAAGTGGTATCGCCTCGGGCTGCACGTGGTGTCGACGCACCGCTACCGCGTCACCGCCATATACGACAATCCCACCGGGCACGTGATCCGCGACGGCGGCATGGGCGCGGTCGCGGGTCTGTTCGTGCCTGACCGCGGGGCCGTGTGGCCCGAAGTGGACACCACCGATACGGTGTATCAGCAGGACCTGGCGGCCACGATACGGTCCGGCACCAGCGACATGATGACCGACATGATGCTGGGGCACCACACCGATCCGTGACGTGGATGGCGCGTTGCCGCCGGTCCTGTGCGGTGCGTCACGTTGCGACCGGGGGGGGCGGTGCTAAGTTCTGCGCGTGACCACTGGCATGAAGTGGGGACGTCTCGTGGTGAATGTCAACTGCGCGCTGCGCCGGGGAGCCTGGTACCGGGTGGCGCGTGTCCGCTCCCTCGAAGCCATCCTCGACGTCAACCGCAAGCCGCTCGTCGTCCCCCACTACCTCGTCCAGATCGTCTCGCAGCCCCCCCGCCGTTGGAGCGTGGTGCCCCGGCCCAAGCGAGCCCGTGAGCTGCCCCCCGAGTGGGGCCCCCACTACGCCGTGTGCCCGAGCTGCCGCGAGCGGGCCGCGTTGCTGGGCCGGCCCCGCCGGCTCGAGTGCGTGCGGTGCCATGGGGAGTTCGACGTGGCCTGGGACGAAGGCTACCTGCACGAGGCTTGACAGTGGCCCGCACCTCGCGTAGCGTCCCGTCCATGCAACTGGCCTTCACGCTGCCGCGGCTGCTGCTGGTCCTGCTCCTGGTCCTGATTGGACGACCCGGGGATCGCGGCGCGCTGGCCAGTATCGACTTGCAAGGCTGAACCGAGTAGGACACGCAAGCAAACGCCGCGGATCCCCGAGATCCGCGGCGTTTTGTTTTCTCACGTCCAGAGGGGAGAGCTCATGGTCCGAGACGTCGTCATCTTCGACACCACGTTGCGCGACGGGGAGCAGGCCCCCGGCAACACCATGACCCCCGAGGAAAAGATGCAGGTGGCGCGTCAGCTCGATGTGCTCAACGTCGACGTCATCGAAGCGGGCTTCCCGGCGGCCTCGGCCGGCGATTTCCGCGGTGTTCAGGAGATCGCAGCGCAGGTGCGGCGTCCGGTGCTGGCGGCGCTGGCGCGCTGCACTGACAAGGACATCGATCTCGCGGGCGAGGCGCTGCGTCCGGCCGCGCGCGGGCGCCTTCACGTCTTCATCTCGACGTCCGACATCCACCTGCAGCACAAGCTGAAGATCGGCCGGGACGAGTGCCTCGAGTTGGCGCGCGCCGCCGTGCGCCGGGCCCGCCGCTTCACCGACGACGTCGAGTTCTCGGCCGAAGACGCCAGCCGCACCGACCTCGAGTACCTGTGCCGTGTCGTGGAGGCGGCGATCGCGGAGGGTGCCACGACCGTCAACCTGCCGGACACCGTGGGCTTCGCGCTCCCGGCGGAGTACGGGGAGATCTTCCGCGCCATCCGGGAGCGCGTCCCCGGAGCCGCCGGGATCACACTCTCGGCGCACTGTCATGACGATCTGGGTCTCGCCGTCGCCAACTCGCTCGCCGCCATCGCGGCCGGGGCGGGGCAGGTGGAGTGCACGGTGAACGGGATCGGCGAGCGCGCCGGCAACGCCGCGCTCGAGGAGATCGTGATGGCGAGCCACGTCCGGCCGCAGGTCGCGTCGTTCCGCTGCAACGTCGTGACGCGCGAGCTGTACCGCACGAGCCGCCTGCTGTCGCACGTGACCGGCGTGTTCCCGCAGCCCAACAAGGCGATCGTCGGGCGCAACGCCTTCGCCCACGAAGCGGGCATCCACCAGCACGGCGTCATGCAGAACGGCCTCACCTACGAGATCATGCGGCCCGAGATGGTGGGCGTCCCCGCCTCGCGTCTGGTGCTCGGGAAGCACTCGGGCCGGCACGCGCTGGAGCGGCGCTTTCACGATCTGGGGTACGAGCTCGGCGAGGGCGCGCTCGAGCGGCTGTACCACCAGTTCATCGCGCTCGCCGACAAGAAGCGCGAGATCCTGGACGAAGACTTGCTCACCCTGCTGCACGACGGCTTCCAGGACGCCCCCGAGCAGTTCCAGCTCGCGCACCTGCGCGTGGTGTGCGGCACGGAGGGCGGCGCCGCGGCCGTCCGGATGACGGGGCCGTGGACCGGTGAGCGCGCGGCCGAGGCGAAGGGTGATGGTCCGATCGCCGCCACGTTCGCGGCGGTGAGCGAGATCGTCGGGCAGCCGATCGAGGTGGGCAACCTCGCCGTCCAATCCGTCACGCCGGGTCGCGACAGCCTGGGGCAGGTCTCGCTCCAGGCACGGGTGAACGGCAAGTCCCTGTCGGGGCACGGCGCCTCGACCGATATCGTCGAGGCCTGCGCCCGCGCGCTCGTCAATGCGCTCAACAAGGCGCACTTCGCCGACCGGCTCGAGGCCGATTCGCTCAACTCCGTCTACCTCTGGGGGGTGTGACGTGACCGAGCTCCTGTCCGGCGCGCAGATCCTCTGCCGCGTCCTGGTGGAGGAAGGCGTGGACACCATCTGGGGCTACCCCGGAGGCGCCATCATGCCGTTCTACCACGCGCTCGGCGACGCCCCCGAGATCCGTCATATCCTGGTGCGGCATGAGCAGGCGGCGGCGCACGCGGCGGACGGTTACGCGCGCGCCAGCGGGCGCATCGGCGTCTGCGTGGCGACCTCAGGGCCAGGCGCGACCAACCTCGTCACCGGCCTCGCCACCGCCCAGATGGACTCGTCCCCGGTGGTCGCCATCACGGGACAGGTGCCGCGTGCCATGCTGGGCCGCGATGCGTTCCAGGAAACGGACGTGGTGGGAATCACCCTGCCCATCACCAAGCACAGCTGTCTCGTCGCCGACGTCACCGAGCTGGCCGACCGCATGCGCGAGGCGATCGCCATCGCGCGCGAGGGCCGGCCCGGCCCGGTGCTGATCGACGTGCCCAAGGACGTGCAGAACCAGAAGAC
>WNGH01000054.1_pt1 | contig 80125 bp, 75 predicted proteins | sample 5400631 | NCBI WGS metagenome assembly WNGH01 (sample SAMN13153373, study PRJNA577476) | soil metagenome | isolation source: 115 cm soil or saprolite under Garry oak tree replicate 1 | place: USA:California | collected 2016-06-15
GGTCGACCGGACCCCGTACGACGCCGCCCGGCACGGTGGCGCCAAGCGACTCGAACTCGGCCGAAAGGAGGTGGCCTGAAAACAGCCCTGCAGCGCCCATGAGAGGCGGGTGGGTTGACACAGAAGGTGTCACGCCGGCACCATGACCCCGTCCGCGAGGCGGCGGTGGGCCACCGCCAGGACTCGGGCCATCCCGTCCTCGATGGAGATGCGCGGGGTGAACTCCAGGACCTCCTGCATCACGGCGGGGTCCGCGTACCGCTGGTGGACACCCACCGGCCGGTCCTCCAGGCCCCGGACCTCCGGCCGGTAGCCCTCGATGTCCGCCATGAGCCGGGCCAGCTCCAGGAAGGTGGTTGGCTGTCCCGACCCGATGTTCACCGCGGCGCCGTCCTCGATCCGGGCCAGGGCCCGTTCCATGGCCTCGACGCAGTCCTCGATGTGCACGAAGTCGCGGGACTGCTGGCCGGTCCCCCACACCACCAGCGGATCGGCGTGGGCCGCCGCCCGCAAGGCGATGGCCGGCACCGGGTACACCGGTTCCTGGTGCTCACCGTACCCGGAGAACGGCCGCACCACCGCCACCCGCAGGCCATATCCGGAGCAGGCCAGCCGGGCCAGGTACTCCCCGGTCAGCTTGCTCCACCCGTACGTGAGGTCGGGCCGAAGCAGGCCTCTGTCGAAGTCGATCATCGGCTCGGCCAGGGCCACCGCCCCGTCCTCCTCCTGCAGGCCCACCGGGTACGCGGAGCTGGACGATGCGTACAGGATGCGCTCGGGCCGGTTCACCTTGGCCGCCCACAGGAAGAACGCCGAGTCGATGGCCAGGTCGATGCCGACGGCCAGCGGGTCGCCCTCGATCACGCTGCGGCCGCCCACCACCGAGGCCAGGTGGTAGGCCCGGTCGAACGGGGGAAGCGGTTCGGGAAGGCGCCGCTCCACCTTTCCCATCTCCCCCAGGAACACGGCCAGGGCGTCGGCCCGCAGGAACCGGATCCGGGTCCCGGTCACCGGCGCCCGGAAATCCGTGAGGGGGCCGGCCCCGGAGGACGGTTCCTCCACCAGCTCGACCTCGGGCCAGGACGACGGGTCCAGGCCCGTGGAGACGTCGTCGATCACCCAGATGGTCGCCTCCGGGTGGTCCGCGGCCAGCCGGGCCACCAGGTTCCGGCCCACGAACCCGGCCCCGCCCGTGACCAGCATGTGGCCGGTCACCGACGCTCCACCTCCACCGCCTCCAGGGCCTCGGCCGCGGGAACCGGCAGCGGCTGCATGAGATCGGGGTCGGTCCCGTCCTCCATCCACTCGGACAGCAGCCGGATCGGCGGGGAAGCTGCGAACTCCTCGAGCGAGCGCGCCCGGAACCCGATGTTGTCGTGGACGTCGCTCTGGGCCTCGTTGATCCGCTTCAGCTCCATGGGGGCCACGGGGTCGAAGTCCACCTGCCGCCCCATCATCAGGGCCAGGAAGTGGCGGCGGGCCAGGACCCGGACCGCATCGGAGAGCGCCGGGACCTCGTGCAGGCGCCGGAGGATGGCCAGGTACTCCTGGCGCGAGGACGGATCGACGGTGAACCCACGCCCGCTGTACCGCCCCGTCCCCGCGACGACGGCGGGGACCCCGAAGCAGGGGAACTCCATCCCCACCGTCCCGTTCACGGTGAGCACGTAGTCGACCAGCGGGAACAGCGACCGCGTGCTGATCGGGGTGTCGGCCCGCATGATCCGCACGTGGTCGGGCAGCGGCATCAGCCGCCGGAGCAGGGCCATCTCCGATTCCTCGGGATCCTCCACGCCCTCGCGCTGCAGCTTGAACACGTTGAACGGGTGCAGCTTGACGATCCAGTTCAGGTCGGGGCACTCCGCCGCCACGAACTTCACCGTCTCGAACAGCCACGTCTCGAAGTCCTCGTACAGCTGCGTCCCGAAGAAGAACGCCGCGTCCCAGGCCATGTGGGAGAAGATCACGGCGGTCTTCTTGCCCGGATCGAGCCCCAGCGCGGCGCGGACCTCGTCCGGCGACGCCTCCCGCTTCCCGGTCATCAGCCGGCGGGTGTCGTCCGTGGAGTCCGGGAGGTACCGGTTGGCGAACTCGCGCTCCAGGAGAGCCTCGTGCTGCTCGGTCCAGGGCCACCCCAGGACCCGCTCCCAGGTCCGGTCGGACAGCGAGAAGTAGTGCTCGCCCTTGGTCTGGGGCGTGTACCGCTTCAGGACCCACGTCCCGCGCCGCTGGCCCTGCTCGTACACGAAGCAGTCCACTCCGCGGGCCAGGGCGGCCTCGTAGATCTGGCCATTCGGGTTGTAGCCGGCGTCGCGGACCAGCATCTTCTGCATCGGAAACCGGTCCAGGAACCGCTCGGCCACCACCGTATTGCGCACCGCGTCGGCCAGGAACCCGCGCAGCAGCTCCAGCGTGGCCGGATCCCTAAGATCCAGGCGTCCCTCCAGGCGGCGTCGGCAGGTCATGGACAGCGCGTGCTTGCCGACGTCCACGCCCTGGTAGGTCTGCTGCATGAGTCCCCGCACGGTGGGGCGGGCCGGCAGCATGCCGTCCACGACGGCGGCCACCTCCTGCAGCGGCGGGGCCAGCTCGCGCACCAGCTGGTCCCACATGGCCATCCGGTCCACGCCGAACAGCCGGAAGTACTGGTGGGCGAACCGGTTCCCCGAGGCGTTCAGCGCGACCGGCGTCAACCCCTGGAGCTGGGCGGTCTTGGCCACCAGGGCCTGGAACTTCGCGTGCAGCGGCAGGTTGGTGAAGGACAGGATCCCGATCAGGCCCGCGGAGCCGGCGGGGACGGCCCGCTCACCGCCCCGGCGGCCCCACCCCCGGACCTGGGCGCGGGTCCTGCGGAGGTCCTGGCGGATCTCGCGGTCCTTCCACCGGCGCTCCGGGTCGAGCCACCGCCGGCGCAGCCGGGCCAGGGGCCGGTACAGCCCGACCCTTCCGAGCGCCCTGGCGACCTGACGTGGCACGACCCCTCCCCCCGGCCCGGTCAGCCGGCGGGTCCGGCCCCGCCCGCGAAGGCGCTGATCCTCACGGCGAAACCCTGCGGAGGCGCTTGGCCGCCTCCATCTCGCTCGGGTAGACCTGCTTCACGCCGTCCCCCAGGGCCCGCTCGGCCGTCCGGATGTACTTGATCAGGCGCATGACCCCCTCGGGCTCCACCGAAGCGGCCTGGTCGCTCCCCCACATCGAACGGTCCAGCGTGACGTGCCGCTCCACGTAGCAGGCACCCAGCGCGACCGCGGCCACGGTGGTGGGGAGACCGACCTCGTGCCCCGAGTACCCGACGGGCAGGCCGAACTCGGCCCGGAGCGTGTGGATCATCCGCAGGTTCAGCTGGTCCGGCGGGCAGGGGTAGGTGCTGGTGGAGTGGGTCAGGATCAGGCGGTCCCGCCCCAGGACCTCGACGGCCGCACGGATCTCGTCCATCGTTGACATGCCCGAGGACATGATCAGCGGGCGCCCGGTGGCGGCCATGTACTTCAGCAGGCCGTGGTCGGTCACCGACGCCGAGGGGATCTTGTAGGCGATGGGGTCGAACGGCTCCATGAAGTCCACCGAGGGCTCGTCCCAGCACGACACGAACCAGTCGATCCCGCGCTCGGCGGCGTGGCGGGCGATCTGCCGGTAGGCGTCCTCCCCGAACTCCACGTGGTACCGGTAGTCCAGGTAGGAGATGTAGCCCCACGGCGTGTCGCGCATCCGGTCGCGCTGGTCGGGAGGAACGCACGTCTCGGGGTCCCGCTTCTGGAACTTGACCGCGTCGCAGCCGGCCGTGGCCGCCACGTCGACGAGCCGCTTGGCCAGGCCAAGGTCGCCGTTGTGGTTGATCCCGATCTCGGCGACCACGTATACCGGGTGGCCGTCGCCCACCAGCCGGCCACCGATGCGGACGGCGGCGTTCATGCCCGCTCCCCACGTCCGGCCAGCACCCGGTCGCAGACCTCCCGGACCGCCCCGCGTCCGCCCCCGGCCGACAGGACCAGCCGGGCGGCCTGGAGCACCTCAGGATGCGCGTCGGCCACCGCGACCGGCCATCGCACCGAGCGCATGGCTCCGAGGTCGTTCACGTCGTTGCCGACGAAGGCGACCTCGGCCGGGGAGAGCCCGCGGGCCTCCATCAGGCCGGCCACCGCGGCGGCCTTGTCGCCCGCCCGGTGGCACTCCACGTGGAGCTTGCCGCACCGGACCGAGGCCACCGGGTTGGCCTCGGTGGTGACCACCACCACGTCCACACCCGCGTCGCGCAGCATCGAGATCCCCAGGCCGTCGCTCCGGTTGCAGGCCACGGTCTCCCGGCCGTCCTCGGACACGAAGACCAGGTTGTCGGTGAACACCCCGTCGAAGTCGAACACCACCAAGCGGACCGAGGAGAGGTCCTCGCCCTGCGGGCGCACGATCTCCTGGCGGTGCCGGAGCAGGGCCCGCTCGGCGGCATCCCACTGCTCCTCGGTGTCCAGGTCCACGGCGAACCGCGGCTCCATCGGGAAGGCCAGGACGGTGCGGCCGGTCATCGAGCCCAGCTCGACGATGGGCCGGCTGCGGGCCACGTCGATGGAGCCGGTGTGCCACCACACCGGGGGCAGGGCCTGGCGGGGCAGGTTGAACAGCTCCTGCTCCCAGCCACCCAGCAACGGCTCCAGGCGGCCGCCTTCCTGCCGCCACATCTTGTAGGGGGTGTGCTCGGGCGGGGCCACCGACCGCAGCGAGTCCGCGTCCGGCGCGGCCATCAGCAAGTCCACGGCGGCGTCCACGCACCCCACCGGCCGCAGCGGCGAGGTCGGGCGGAGGTGCACCACCAGCTCGGGCCGGAAGCCGTCCTCCTCGTCCAGCCACCGAACGGCGTGCTGGAACACCGGGAGGTCGGGCACGTCGTCGCCGGCGAGCTCGGCCGGGCGGAGGAACGGGACGTCGGCGCCGTATTCCTTGGCCACCTGCGCGATCTCCTCGTCGTCGGTGGAGACCACGACCCGATCGACCCGAGTCGCGGCGAGGCCGGCCGCGATGCTGTAGGCGACCAGGGGATGTCCGCCCAGAACCCGGACGTTCTTGCGGGGGATCCCCTTCGATCCTCCCCTGGCCGGGACGAGGGCCAGGACGCCCGCCCGTTCAGGACTCACGCTCGGGCTCCGGTCCGGAGCCGTGCAACGAGGGCGGCGTCGGGGGGGCGGGCCACAGCGCGGCGGGAGGCGGGACCGCACGCGGCGGGACCGTCTTCGGGCCGCCATCGGGTGGAATCGCCGCGGGCGGGGTCGCCGCGGGCGGAGGTGTCGTGGGCGGGGTCGCGGCCGCGGCGGCCTGCTTGCGGACCTCCCCGTTGGCCGTGGCCAGGGGTGCCCACTGGTAGTCGAACCGGAACCGTCCCTGGACCCATCGCTGGGAGAGCGACGAGGGGTCGTCCGGCGCCAGCCGGCCCACGATCGAGATCCCGATGGCGTCCCGCTGGGTGTCCCGGCGCGCGCCGTCGGCGAACATCCGAAGCCCCAGGAGGTAGGTGCCCTCCCGCAGGTAGTTGGGGTCCAGCCGGACCCGGGTCACGTACTGCCCCGGGTTGACGGGCCCCGGCCACTCCGGGGAGTTCAGGGTGAACAGGTCGCCGTGCACGTCGGTGGCCCCCACCCCACAGGCCACCATGAGGTGCTCGGCGCTCTGGCGGACGGTGAGCCCCACCTCCACGGTCACCGGCTCGCCCTCCAGGAACGTCCCTGTCTCCTCGTCCTCCTCGTTCAGGGTCCGGACCCAGTCGAACGAGGCCAGGGACGTCATCGGCGAGCGATACCGGCCCTTCTTGGACACGGCCGCTTCCGGGGCGCGCTCCGTGAGGTCGGAGTACCCGCCGCCCACGGCGGCCGTGGCCAGCAGGACGTAGGAGGCGACGACGGACTCCACCGGGCCGGAGGCCACGATGCGACCGCCGTCCAGGAGCATGGCCCGCTGGCACAGGTTGCTGACCGCGCCCATGTTGTGGCTCACGAACACCACGGTCCGGCCCTCCCGGGCCACGTCGCTCATCTTGCCGAGGCATTTGCGCTGGAATCCCACGTCGCCGACGGCGAGGACCTCGTCGATCAGCAGGACCTCCGGCTCCAGGTGGGCGGCCACGGCGAAGGCCAGCCGGACGTACATGCCGCTCGAGTAGTACTTGACCGGGGTGTCCATGAACTTGGCCACCTCGGAGAACTCCACGATCTCGTCGTACTTCCGTTCGATCTCGCGTCGCCGCATCCCCAGGATGGCCCCGTTCAGGAACACGTTCTCCCGCCCGGTGAGCTCGAGGTGGAACCCGGTGCCCACCTCGAGCAGGGCTCCAACGCGCCCGTAGATCTCGGCGAAGCCCCGGGTGGGCTCGGTGATGCGGGAGAGAACCTTCAGCAACGTGGACTTCCCGGCGCCGTTGCGCCCGATGATCCCGACGACCTCGCCCTCCTTGACCTCGAAGGACACGTCGTGCAGGGCCCAGATGTGGCGGTCCTCGTTCGAGCGGCCCCGGCCGTCCCCGGACCCGCGCCGGAACGGCCGGCCGGCCGCGTGCACGATCACGTCCCGGAGGGTTTGGTAGCGGTTGCCGATCCCGAACCGCTGGCCGATGCGGTACCGCTTTCCGATGTGCTCGGCGCGGATGGCGAGGTCGGTCATCTCACATCACGTCCGCGAAGGTCCGTTCGGTGCGCCCGAAGAACACCGCGCCCGCCGCCAGCAGCAGCACGGCCATCCCGCAGGACGCCAGGAACAGCGGCCCCGACGGGAAGGGCGTCCCGATCAGGGCCCACCGGGCCACCTCCACCACCCCGGCCATCGGGTTCAGCCCCAGGATGGTGCGCAGGAGGTTGTTGTGGATGAGGTGGCTCGGGTAGATCACCGGTGTGGCGAACAGCCAGATCTGGATCAGGAAGCCCGTGACGTACACGACGTCGCGGTACTTCACGTTGAGCGCCGCCAGGAACATCCCCACGCCGAACGCGGTCATCGCGGCGATCCCTAGCACCGGCACGATCAGCAGGGCCTTCGGGCTGAATGGGATCTGGTAATGGATGAGATGGCCGCTCTGATGCAGGACGCCGTTGCGGTAGTAGAGCATCATGCCGATCAGCACCAGGAAGGCCACCGCGAAATCGACCAGGCCGCCCAGCACGGCGGCGAGCGGCACGGTCATCCGGGGGAAGTAGATCTTGGTGATGGTGGCCCGTTGGGAAAGCAGGCTGGTGGCCGACTGGCCAAGCCCGTTGGCGAAGAACTGCCACGCCAGCAGCCCCGCGTAGCTGAAGATCGGATAGGGCACGCGGACGTCGTTCGACAGCTTGGCCAGCTTCCCGAAGAACAGCGTGAACACGACCATGGTAAAGAAGGGCTGGATCACGGCCCACGCGGCGCCCAGGACGGTCTGCTTGTAGCGGACCTTCACGTCCCGCCACACGAAGAAGAACAGCAGCTCGCGGGCCGCCCACACGTCGCGCAGCTTCAGGGAGAGCCAGCGCCGGGACGGCTCGATCCGGATGACCGACTTGTGAGGCTTCGCCTCGACGACCGTCACTACCGCCCTTTCCTGCTCGACCCGCGGTGACGCCGGACCAAGCCCACCGGCTTGTACAACGACGCCATCGCTCGCAAAGTCTGCCACCTTACCGGAAGCCGCCCTCGCAGCGCGGCCAGGAATTCGCCGGTCGTGGCGAGCCCAGTGGTCAGCGGATAACCCAGGAACAGCATCGCCTTCCCCAGGAACGTCTCGATGTAGGCCACGTCCGATCCGTGCAGGCCGTCCCGCCAGGCCTCGATGCGCCCCGCCACCACCTGGTCTCCCACCTCGCCGCCGGACCCCACGCCCGTCCACGGGCGGCCCAGCTTGGTGGGGACCAGCAGCGAGGGATCGAACGGCACGTCCAGGAACCGTGACATCCTCCGCATCTCGGGCTCGAGGGCGGTGACCAGGTCCTCGTACTTCACCAGCGTGGACAGACCGGGGACCAGGGCGATGTACCGCAGGCCCACCCCCAGGCTCCGGGCGTAGTGCAGCACGAACGTCTCCACCGGCAGCTCGCGGGCGGCCGCGGGGCCGTTCCGGGTCTTGGCGGCGTGCGAGTGGAATGCGGCGCGCGGGTCGCGGACCATGTACACGAACCGGCACCGGGGCCACCAGGCCCGAGCCGCGCCTATCCGGAACTCGTTGTCCGGGGTCTTCTCCACCAGGTAGCGCCGGGGGCCGGCGCCGGTCACCTCAGCGAAGGCCAGTCCCAGGCTCGACAGGACGTCGGGTGGGGCGCCGGCCGAGTCCCGGAACAGCGCCGTGGTCCGGTCCCGTAGCCGGCCGTACGGGAACCCGTCGTAGTCCGCGATCCCTACCCCCGCCAGGTCGGCAGCGTCCGGCGGCCTGGCCGGGTCGAGGTGACGGAGGTTGGTGCGGTCGAACAGGTACGCCAGGGCCTCCGGCCCCGAGACGGCCGCCCGGCGGGAGACGTCCTTGAGGAACCAGGTCTCCTCGGGGAGCACCAGCAGCTGGGGGTGGCCGTCCAGGAGCGACACCAGGAGCGAGGTCCCCGAGCGCGGATACCCGCCCACGAACACGGGCTCCGGAGCCGGCTCGGACGCGAGGCCACGGGCGACCGCGTGTGCGTCAACGGGTTTGGGGGGAAGTTGGTCGGACACAGTCGATGACTTCCTCGTGGTGTGCCCCACGGTGGCGTCCCCCGGTGGGTCCGGGGCGCGCACGCCATACTGGCGCACTGTCCTGGTCAGGCTAGGCATGCGCTTGGTCCCAGTCAAGGATTCCGGGGGCCGGGCCCTGCCGGGGCTCACTCCACCTTCAGCCCCTCGGAGTCGAACAGGTCGCCCACCTCGGCGATCACCCCGTCGATGTACCGGATGTCGTCCTCGCTCAGGTAGTCCACGTAGCCCCGGACCACGCCCCGCCGGACCTTGAAGCTCTCCGGGTCCTGGTCGTTCTTGACCCGGAGCACCGGGTTGTCGAACACCTTGCCCTGCTCGATGTCCTTCATCTTGTCGAAGCGGCCGTACTCGATGGCGGCGGCCAGGATGCCGTCGTCGATGCCCTGTGCGCCCACGATGCCGAGGGCGCCCGCCAGCGTTCCGCGCGTGTCCCGGTGCAGGTCCTCGTACCGGAAGACGTGGAAGGCGCGGGGCACCGACCGGGCCAGGTACCACTGGTTGTAGAAGGTCAGCACCTTCCGGGCCCCGAAGCGGTCGTCGCGGATGAACTCCGAGATACTGCCCTGGAACGTGTGGACGCCTTTGGTGGCCTGGAAGTACGAGGAGACCAGGACGTCCTTCACGTTTCGGACCAGGACCACGACGTTCTTGTTGCGGTATCGGCGCTTGCCGGCCGACATTCGCTGATAGGGGTGGGCAAAGGCCAGGTCGGAGCCGTCGTGCCACCACCGAGTCCGGGGAAGCCCCGCCTTCCCGGTCAGGCGGTACGTCTTCAACAGCAGCGGTTCGGGCAGGCCGTACCGATCGCACAGGGCCTTGCCCATCATCACACGGAGCCACGTGCGGCCCGACTTCGGATAGGAGATGAAGTAGACCTTCGTCCTCCAGTGATGGGTTCGGGACAGGATCGGCCATCCGACGCGGCGCCGGAACTGACGCTTCAACTCCCGCTTGGCCCGGCCCAGGGCCCGGCGTACGGCGCTCAACGGCAATCCCTTTCCCGCGGAATCAGGCGATTCGGGGATGATACCGGCGGGCCCTGGACCGTCAACCGGCGTTCGACGTGGGCCGTTCGGCCCCTCCGGCCTTCACCGTCCAGTCGGAAGGCGCGGCGTCCGGGGAGCACGGGAGGTCGTTGGTGTCGAGCCTATTGAGCTCGAGCGGCGCGTCCAGCGCCTCCACCAGGCCCACCCGCGTGGTCAGGCCCAGGGCGCAGCCGGCCGCTTCCAGGCATTCCAGGGTGACCCGGTCGTAGCTCCCGAACGGGTACGCCATGGCCCAGTCCCGGGGCGGCCGGCCCCCCACCGCCCCCAGGAAGGAGGCGGTCCGTTCGATCTCCTCGGCCTGCGCGTCGCGGGGGGCGCCCTCCAGCCACCGGTGCGCGTAGCCGTGGCCGCCGATCTCGAAGCCGTGCCGGGCCATGGTCCGGAGCTCCTCGACGTCCACGTACAGCCGGGCGGCGAAGGCGGCCTCGTCCTGGGTGACGTGGCGGCCGAACAGCTCGGCCGCCACCGCGGCCCGGACCGGCTCCGGCAACCCCCGCTGGAGGGCCCGCTTCACGAAGATCACCTCCGCGGGGTCCCACCGGTTGGGCCGCCCGTAGGCCGCCAGCAGCTCGCCGTCGGACGGGAGGTCGAGGTCGGCCCGCCAGGGGCGGACCAGCTCCAGGACCTCACCGGCCAGGGCGGACGGGTCCTCCACCGCCGCCAGCACGAACTGGACCCGGTGCACGTCCAGGAGGGCCCGCTCCAGCACGGCCCGGGCCGGGGGATAGAAGCTGGCGGGGATCCCGCGGGCCTCCAGGCGGGGGAACACGGTGTCGAAGTGGTCGAGGAAGCCGTCGTCGAAGCTGAGGTGGCAGGCGTCCTCCGGCAGGTTTCCCAGGCCCCGGGACGCCGCCACGATGTCGGCGGCCGAGACCGGCGTGTGGTGGCGCAGGACGTACTCCAGCTGGCCCTCGAAGTCCGCCGTCCGCAGGGCCTTCAGGCGCTGATACGGGGAACGGTCCAGGTCGCGGACGTAGTGGTACATGACGACGGTGAGCATCGCCCCGCTCAGCCCCCCGGCCTGGTGAAGATGCCCAGGAACGCCGAGCTCCACGTGAGCGCCAGCGGCTCCCGTTCCAGGGGCTCGAGCGCCCGGGCCAGCCGGTTGTAGAAGCGAGGCGAAAGGGGCTCGGCGGCGGGGGGGAGCGGATGGGGATGCACGCCCACGAACCCAGGGTCGGTGAGGCCCGCCGCCGCGGCGGAGCCGGCCAGCTCACCGGGCGAGTGCTGGCGGCGCTGCTGCCCGAACGACGGCCTGGGGCCGGTCGCCGCGGCCTTCGGCGCGCGGCGGTCCTGGTCCATGGCCTCCCGCAGCGCCGGTCCCAGGTCGGCCAGCCGTGCGGCGAACGCCTCAAGGGCGTCCGGGGACACCCCGCCGGGGCCCAGCCCCGCGATCTCCTCGAGGAGCGCGCCCGCCCCGCCGGCCTCGACCTCACCGGCGGTGTACTCGTTGAGGCTGGCCAGGTTGAACAGGCGGTTGCGGCACGACACGACCAGGACGCCTCCGGGGCGGAGCAGACGGTGCGCCTCCCGCATGAGGGGGCCGTCCTCGGGGAGGTACTCGATCAGGCCGAGCGCGACAACGGCGTCGAACGCCCCTTCCGGAAGGCCGCTCGCCAGCCCGTCACCCAGGAGGTACTGCAGGCGGCCGCGGACGTCGGGGTCGAGGCCCTCGGCGGCCCGGGTGGCCTGCTCGATCATGCCCTCCGCGATGTCGACGCCCGTGGCCGCCATGCCTAGGCGGGCCACCTCCACGCACAGGTCGCCCCCGCCGCATCCCAGGTCCACCAGCCGGCCCTCCGCCCCCCCCAGCCGCTCGGCCAGCGACTCGATGGCCAGGCGGACCCGGTTGGCGCCGACGGGGTACCTGGGCGCCACGGTGTCCCGCCCGTAGGCGCCGGCCAGCCACTCCTCCGCATAGCGGCTGAAGTACTGGCGGACGTAGGCGAGGTCTGCCGTGGCGAGCCCCTTCCTCTTCTGCCCCTGGCCCGGTCAGCCCGGGCCGGGCCCCGACAGCTCCGGCGCGGAGGTATGGTCGGGTCGGCCCTCTGGTGGGCCCGGGGGCCCTCCGTCGTGGAACACGCCCCAGCTCCGAAGGTCCCAGCCCAGGAACTCTTCCAGGGCCGACGCGTCCTCGACGAACCCACGCGCCAGGTCCCGGCGCGTGGGTTCCTTCATCGGCCGGTAGGCGCCTTCGCGGCGGGGGATGCCCATGCGCAGCCGCTTGGCGGCGCGGCCCACCCGCCACAGGCCGCGCCGTCCGTTCGTGGCCCGCTCCACCCCCACCAGGCCCCGGTACAGGCGGAGGCGCTGGGGGACCGAGGCGTGCTCGAGGTGGGTGCGGTGCTCCCCGATCTCGAAGTCCCGGGCCGCCCCGATGAACGCGCACACCGTGCGGAGCACCTCGTGCGGCGATGAATACAGGTCGTCCGCCCGCAGGAACAGCATCCGCTCGCGGGGAAAGCGATCGGCGTACCGCTCGATCTGGCGCATGTAGAACCCACGGTCTCGGTAGGAGAAGGCCACCCGGTCGCGGTGGCTTCCCCGGAGCCGGGCGGGCTCGGCGGCCAGCGCGCGTTCGAAGGTGAGGCGCTCCCGGCCGTCGCGGACGGCCTTCCAGTAGTGGGAGTACGCCCGGTCCACGGGGTCGCGCAGCACGACGATCAGCCGGGCCTCGGGGAGGTGGGCGGCCAGGAGCTCGGGGACCCACGGGAAGTACAGGTAGCTCGGCGTGGCCTCCCCCACCACCTGGCCGGGCCGAGCACCGCGGAAGGCCTCCGCGTACTCGTCCAGGTCCACCGCCCGATCGCGTACGGGCACCAGGTCGAAGTAGTGGAGCTCCTTCTCCGGGGGCATGTGGACGCCCGGGTGCTGGCTGAGCAGGTGATGGAGGTACGTGGTGCCGGAGCGCTGCGCCCCCACGATCAGGAACTGGGGCAAGGTGGCTTGGTTGGGCACCCTGGTCCTCCTGGCGCTCGGCGCCGCCGGCGTGGAGCCGGAAGCCTACCGGATGGGGCCCGCCCGTCAATCGTCGTCCGGCCTGCCCCGGGTAGGATCGATCTGGGACCACAATGCGTCGGTGCACGCCGGCCATAGCCGGGTGGTCCCATGCCACGTCCAGGGAGGATCGTCATCGAGGTCGACTTCACGGATCCCGAGTACCGGGAGAACCCCTTCCCCACGCTGGCCTGGCTGCGGGAGCACGACCCGGTGCACCTCAGCCCCAACCGCACGTGGATCGTGACGCGGTACGACGACGTCGACGCGCTGAACCACGACCGCAGGCTGGGGCGGGACCTGCGGGCCTGGGCCCCCTACCGCACCTTCCGCCCGTACCTCGCGGACAGTGCCCTGGAGCACTCCGTGGAGCGGTGGATCCTCAACTTGGACCCCCCCGACCACACCCGCCTGCGGCGGTCCTCCGCCCGCTTCTTCACCCCCGCGGCCATGGCCGAGTTCGCGGCCACGATCCAATCGATCACCGACGGGCTCCTCGCCGAGCTGAACGGCGTGGCCGAGTTCGACTTCATCGAATCGTTCGCCCACCCGCAGGCCGCGCGGGTGATCCAGACGTTGCTCTCGATCCCGCCGGCGGACCTCGAACGGGTGGAGGCGTGGGGAAGGACCATCGCCGTGGTCCTGGAGCCCGCGTTCGGCAGGCAGGACAAGCTGGCCGCGGACGCGTCGGCCGGGGCGGCGACCGAGTACCTCCAGGGGCTCGTCCGGAGCGGCCACCTGGAATCCTCGGGGGAGCTGGCCCGCCGGCTGGCGGCGATCCACGCCGACGGCGGCATGACCGAGGACGAGCTGATCGCCCTGTACGTGAGCCTGGTGGTCACGGCCGTGGGCGCGAACATCGTGGGGAACGGCATGTTCCACCTCCTGTGCCACCCCGGCCACCTGGAATGGCTCCGCCGGGACCTCCTGTCGATGCCGAGGGCGGTGGAGGAGCTGCTCCGCTACGACGGCCGGGGGATCAACGCCCGGGTGGCCCACGAGGACATCGAGGTCCGGGGCACGGTCATCCGACGGGGCCAGCTGGTCTTCTGCATGCTGGGGGCGGCCAACCGCGACCCCGAGGTGTTCCCGGACCCCGACCGGTTGGACCTGGCCCGAGAACCCAACCCCCACGTCACCTTCGGCGGGGGCATCCACCACTGCCTTGGAGCGGCGCTGACCAGGGTCCAGGCGCGGGTGGCCTTCACCAGGGTCCTGGAACGCTGGCCCTCCATCGAGCTGGACGAGGCCGGCGTGAAGTGGGACGACCGTGCGGCCATCCGGGCGGTGCAGCGGCTGCCGGTTCGGGTGGAGCCCTCCGGCGGCGCCTCGTGACCCAGTCCGAGCGGGTGTTGACCACCCCGGAGGCCTTGGGTACTGTCACCGCCTGCCGCCCGGGCCCGCGTGAGGAGACGACGGCTTGATCGACCTCGCCCAGTCCTACCGGGACTCCCGATCGGGGATCGAAGAGCGATTCCTCCAACCGGTGCTGGCGGGAGACCGCACCGTGGGCGTGCTGGCCACACCACTGGAAGGACCGCGAGCCATGGGGTGGGTGTTCTGCCACTCCTTCGGCATGGAGCAGATCGACCTCCAGCCGTTCGAGGTGGACATGGCCCGCCGGCTGGCCCGGGCCGGCTACCCGGCCCTGCGGTTCCACGCCCCGGGCTACGGGGACAGCGGCACCTTCCAGATGGACGCGCCGGAGGACAGCCATCTCCGGGCCCTGCTCGACGCGGTGCGGCTCCTGGTCGAGGAGACGGGAGTGTCGGCCGTCGGGCTGGTGGGGGCCAGGTTCGGCGGCGCGCTGGCCGCGCTTGCCGCCGAGCGGTCCGACGCCGCGGCGATCGTGCTGTGGAACCCCGTGGTGAGCGGCAGGGCCTACGCCGCCGAGCTCCTCCGGGCCGAGGCCGCGTCCGCGCTGGTCCGCTCCGTGGAGACGGGGGAGCGGGGCCGGACCCCGGCCCGGATCCTGGAGGAGGAGGGCCTGGTTGCCGTGCAGGGCGGGGCATTCCCGTTGCGACTCGCCGTTCACCGGTGGATCGGGTCGATCGACCTCATCCACCAGCTGACCGGGTTCCGGGGCCACTCGCTCGTCCTGCAGCTCTCCCGGAGTCCCACCATCCGCAAGGACCTCACCGAGCTGGCGGAGCGCCTGGAGGAGCTGGGGGGCCGATGTACCCTGGAGGCCGTGACCGACGAGGGCGCGTCGACGTTCGGATTCGACCGCTACCGGTTCACCCCCTATGGGACCAAGAAGGACGTGCAGGCAGTGCTCTCCGAAGCGATCGTCTCCCGGACCCTGAGCTGGGTCTCGGAGCTCAACCCGGGCCGTGTGGACCCCCGGTCGCCGGGCCCGACGCGATGAGCGAGACGCCGTACTTCGCCCCCTTCGGGGAGGACCAGCTCGCCGCGGTCCTGTGCCTCCCGGAGGAGGCCCCCAGGGCCCTGGTGCTGCTCCTCCAGGGCGGGTCCTCCAGCCGGGGCCACAACAACCAGAAGTGGACCCGCCTGGCCCGTGCCCTGGCCGACCTGGGGATCGCCAGCGTGCGGATGGACTACGCGGGGATGGGCGACAGCACCGGGTCCTACCGGTTCGAGGTCAGCGTGCCACCCGCGGAGCAGGCCGAGGCCGTGCTGTTCAGCGCCCAGGCCGCGCTGGGGATGAAGCAGTACGCGGTGGTGGGGAACTGCATCGGCCTTCGCACGGCGTTCACGCTGGCGGGCCGGGTCCCCGGGTGCCTGGGGGTCGCGGCCATCTTCTCGCGGTCCATGGGTCCCATCCTGGCCCCCCGGGACGAGGGCGCGCCCCGGCCGAGCTCCGCCCCCCCGACCCGTCCGAGGAGCCGGGCCAATCCGCGCCGGCTCCTGGCCGGGGCAGTCCGTCGGCTCCGCGGGAAGAAGGGGGCCCCGTCCCGCGCGGTGATGCCGGAGTTCGCCCGGGTGCTCTCCTCCACCAACGTGCTGATGCTGCACGCCGCCACCGAGCAGTGGGAGCGGCGGCTGAAGGCCACGGCGCACGCCGTGGAACGCGACCGCCGGGACGCCGGCCTCACCATCAAGGTCATCCGGGTGCCCAGCCGGGAGCTGGAGAAGCAGGCGGCGGTGGTGGCCACGGTGTCCCGGTGGATGGACCGGATCCTTCCCGACGCGTCCGCCCACGGCAGCGCGACGCTCCAGCAGGCCGGTCGGTAAGCGGCCGAAGGCCGCAGGGGCGCGCGGGAATCAGCCCGACAGGAGCGCAGCCCGGACGGCCTTCAGGCCCGCCGGCGAACTGGCAATCCCGTGGGACAGCCCCGGCACCTCTTGGACGCTCAGGAACGGCGTCCCGGCCGCGCGGAGGGCGGCGACGTAGTCCCGCCCCAGCGGGATGGCGGGGCTGGTGTCCTCGCCTCCCACGATGATCTGCAGCCGGGTGTGCGGGTAGGACAGGACGGCGTCGGGCGAATTCACGCTGTCGGCCATCCACCGGGTCCGGAACGACGCCCTGGCCGCCGAGCAGGGCCCCTTCTGCGACGGGCGGAAGCCGTACGCGGCGTCCACGAACTTCGACGAAGCGGGCCCGTAGTAGTAGGGGGACGTCGTCTGCAGGCACCCCTTCTCGATCGAGGCGAAGGGCATCCCCCCCGCCAGGACGGCCGCGTCGACCATCCCGGCCAGGCCGTACCGGCTGAGGGCGTAGGCGACCTCGGAGGCGCCTCCGCTCTCTCCGGCCAGGCAGAACCCGCACTGCTCCGGGGACGGATGGACCCCCAGCTGCGCGTACATCGTGTCGTGGACGTACCGGACCAGGGACGCGGCCCGGCAGGCCAGCCGGGCCGGGCCGGCCTCCTCGCCGGGGGCGGACACCAGCCACGGCTCCTCCCACGCCACCAGCACGTTCATGATCCCGGCGCCGGCCATGCCCTGCATGAACGGCAGCGTCACCTGGTCGGTGCTCGGGATCACCCACGGCTGCTGTCCCGACTGCCCGCTGAAGTACAGGACCAGCCCGCGGGGGGACCGCGAGGGTCGCTGGACCTCCAGGAGCCCCCGGGCCGGCCGCTCGAGGCCCGAGCACGTCACCGTGAAGCCCTCGCACCGAAACCACGAGGCGCAGTGGTTCGTGGTGGCTCCGCCCAGCTTCACCGTGCCGAGCTCGACAGGGCCGGATGCCGACGTCGAGCCGCTCGTCGTCACGGTGGAAGGTGCGGTCGTCGAGGTGGAACCGCCCCCGCTGCACGCCGCGGCGAGCAGCGCGACGGCGAGGGCGAGCGAGCAACGGCCCATCCTGGACACGGCGGGGGACTCTATCACCGGCCCCGGGATCCGGAGCCTCGACCGGCTCATCCCCCCACAGGGCGGCGCAGCACGGCGTGGGTGAACACCCGGCTCTTCCCCTCACGGGTGGTGAACGCGAAGTCCTCCAGGGTCAGCACCTCGAAGGACGCCCCGGCGTGCCGGCGGAGCCTGGCGTGGCCTCGCGGTTCACCCTCGCCGGCCCGCCGGCCCAGGACCGCCCCCACCCGGGCCCGGAGGCTTCGGCCGGGGGGGCGGGCGGGCCCGGACGACGCCGGGCGCGACGAGAGCAGCTGGAGCACACCGCCCGGCTTCAGCACGCGGCGTACCTCCGCGAAGTAGTGCGGCCAGGACCGGTCCGGGAGGTTCTGCAGGCCTCCGCGGTCGAACACCAGCGCGAACGACGCGTCCCGGAAGGGAAACGCCGCCGTGGCGTCGGCCACCAGGAAGGACGCGCGCCGGGCGGGATCGTCGGCGTCCGAGGCCGCGGCGGCGGCCGGCCGGGCCACCGCGGACAGCGCGATGTCGAGCCCCACCGACGGCCTGAACGCCTGCGCCAGGTATCGGGCGGCCACGCCGTTCCCGCACGCGATGTCCAGCGCTGCGCCCTCCGGCAGGCGCTGCGTCCGGAGCAGCTCGACCAGCTGCGACGGGGGCTCCGAGAGATACCAGCCGAACTCGCCGGCATCCCGGCGCCGCCAGCGCTCCTCCCAGATCCTGCGGCGGTCGACCGGGTCCGTCACCGCGACGCGGGGGCGGCCCGCGGCCCGGGGTGCGCGGCGTCCGGCCTGGGCCGCGCCATCGCCCGCCCCAGGCCCGCACGGACCCCGAACACCAGGATCCGGGGCCGGCTCAGCGCCAGGCGGGCGAACACCCGGCGGGCGTCGTCCCGGTCGTGGGCGGCCAGGACCCGGGCCGCCGGCCCCTCCAGCAGGTCCAGCAGCCGCCGGTAGTCGTCCACGGTGAAGTGGTGCATCAGCCGGCGCACCCACAGGTGCAGGTCCAGCTCCCGGCGGAGGGCCCGCACGTGGGGTCGGGCCCCGCGGCCCAGGATGGCCAGGGCCACGGCCTGCGCGCCCCGCAGCCCGGTGACCGTCCCGCCGACCGTGGAGACCTTCACCTGCCCGGCGGCGTCGCCGACCAGGTAGATGTGGCCCGCCCCCACTCGCCGGTGAATGGGGATCCAGCGACGGTAGCGGGGGATGCGGGCGGCCTGGTACTCGAGCGGCTCCAGCCCGCGTTCCTCCAAGAACCGGTCCAGGCGCCGCCGGGCCTCCGGCCCGTCCTCCCCGATCAGCCCGAGCGCCCCCCGCCGGTCCGACTCCGGGATGAGCCAGTAGAAGTACGGCGTGTCCTCCGGCCGGAACCACACGCGGGTGGTGCCGGGCGGGAGGTCCGCCGGGAGGTCCACGATGGCCTGGAGCAGCGGCACGGTGGGCTGCGCCGGCCAGCCCCCGGCTCGGGCCACGGCGCTGCGCGCCCCGTCGGCCCCCACCACGGTCCTCGCGCCGATGTCCTCGGTCTCGCCGTGCCCGTTCATGCCGACGGAGACCTGCAGGCCCCCGTTCGACGACCGCAGGCCCAGGAAGCGCCGTCCGGACAGCACCGAGGCCCCCGCGTCGGTGGCCTCGCGGAGCAGGGCCTCGATGATCGCGCTTCGCTCCACGATGAGGTCCGGCCGGCGGAGCGGGATGGAGGCGACCCGGCCGTCCGCGAACAGCTCGAAGCGGTGGATCTCGTTGCGGATGGCCGGATCCACCACCGGGCCCAGGAGCCCCCGGAGCTGGTCGGTCACGATCAGGGTGCGGGGGACCGGACGGACCTCCGGCGTACGTTCCAGGACGGTGACGGGAACGCCGTCCCTGGCCAGCAACGAGGCCGTCAGCAGGCCGGCCGCCGACCCTCCGACCACCACGACGTGGTCGTCCCGGCCCCCGCTCGCTCCCGCCATGCCGCCTAGTATCGTGTGGCCATCTCGCCGAGCCAGCGGACGGCACCCTTCCGGTCCCGGGCGGCCACCCGGTCCCCCAGCTCCTCCAGCTCCTTGCGGAAGACGTCCCCGTCGAGCCCGTTGCTCCGGACCTTGAAGATCTTCTCGTGCAGGGTGGGCTGGAGCTCCTCGGAATCGGCCACGAACTCCTCCCGCAGCCGCTCTCCCGGCCGCAGGCCGGTGACCTCCACCTTGACGTCCCGCCCCGGCTCCAGGCCGTGCAGCCGGATCACGCTGGTGGCCAGGTCCATGATCCGGACCGGCTCGCCGGGGTCCAGGAAGAACACCTCGCCCCCCTCGCCGATAGACCCGGCCTCCAGCACCAGCTGGACCGCCTCGGAGAGCAACATCAGGAAGCGGGAGGCCTGCGGGTCGGTCACCGTGACCGGGCCGCCGGATGCGATCTGGCGCTCGAACAGCGGGAGCACGCTGCCGTCGCTGCCCAGGACGTTGCCGAAGCGGACGGACACGTACCGGCAGCCGTCCCCGTCCATGGTCTTCACCAGGTTCTCGGCCACCCGCTTGGTCATCCCCATGACCCCCACCGGCCGTACGGCCTTGTCCGAGGAGATCAGCACGAACTTCCTCGCGCCGTGCTCGCGGGCGGCGCAGGCGATGCTCCTTGTCCCGAAGACGTTGTTGTCGATGGCTTCCAGGGGGTACTGCTCCATGAGGGGGACCTGCTTGTAAGCCGCGGCATGGTACACGAGCTCGGGCCGGTGCCGGCCGAACACCTCGTCCAGGTGGGCGCGGTCGCGGATGTCCCCCACCACCGGCACCACGGACAGCCCCGGGTGGCGGCGCCGGAGCTCGTGGTCCACGAAGAACAGGCTGTTCTCGGCCCGCTCGTACAGCACCAGCGAGGAGGGCTCCAGGGTGGCCAGCTGGCGGGCCAGCTCCGAGCCGATGGAGCCGCCGGCGCCGGTGATCAGGATGCGCCGCCCGGTCACCTCGCGACGGAGCCGTTCCACGTCCAGCCACACGGCCTGCCGGCCCAGGACGTCCTGGGGCTGCACCTCGCGGAGCTGCCCGATGGTGGCCCGGCCGGTGAACAGGTCGCGCAGGGAGGGCACCGACCGCAGGGGGAGGGCCGCCTCCCGAGCGCTCTCGATGATCCGGACCCGCTCCGGGTCAGACACCGAGGGGATGGCGATCAGGATCTCGTCCACGGACATGGCCCGGGAGACCCGGGGGATCTCCGAGACCGTCCCCACCACCGGCACGCCGTGGATCCGCCGGCCCATCTTCCGCCGGTCGTCGTCGATCAGCCCGACCAGCCGGTAGTCGAGCTCCGGGTTGCGTCGGACCTCCCGGACCAGGCGGTCGGCGCCGTCCCCCGCCCCCACCACCAGGGCCCGCTTGGCCCTGGGCTGCGGGCGGAAGCTGCCCTCCCGGACCGCCCGCACCACCAGGCGGGCCCCGCCAACCAGGGCCAGGGTGAACACCCAGTCCAGGATGAGGATGGTGACGGGAAGTCCCTTGGCCCTGATGTCGACGGCCAGGCCGAACACCACCGAGGCCGCCGAAGCGCCGAAGAAGATCCCCAAGATGTCGCGCATGCTGATGTAGCGCCACAGGCCCTCGTACAGCTGGAACGGCCAGAACACCACCATCTTGATGGCCAGCAGCACGGCGAGGGACCTGAAGAACACCTCCGTCTTCGCGGCCGGGATGTGGAAGTTGTAATGGAGGATCCAGGCCAGCGAGTACGCCAGGGCCAGCATCGCGGCGTGGGCCAGCACGATGACCGGCCGGCGGTGCCGGACCAGGCCGGGAGGGAGCCGGTCCGCCGCAATGTGGGGAGTGGTGGACGTCGGTCCGCCTCCGGTGTCCCCGAGCGTGGGGACGGCCCCGGATGGCCGGACCAGCGAGAGGGCGGCCCTCCCCAGCACCGCCACGTCCAACCGGAACGACCGGCGGTCCACGTAGTCGAGGTCCATGGCCAGCTTCGCCGGGAGGATGTCATTCGCGTAGCGGGCCTCGGGATCCGCCTCCCCGGCCAGCATCTCCTCCTCGTGGCGGTAGGCGATGAACGCGGGGCTGGCCATCCCCGGGCGCACCGAGAGGACTCGCCGCTGCTCCGCCGTGTACCGCCCGACGTAGCGAGGGTCCTCGGGACGGGGTCCCACGATGCTCATGTCGCCCTTCACCACGTTGATGAGCTGGGGCATCTCGTCGATCTTCAGCCACCGCAGGATCCGCCCCACCCGGGTGATCCGGGGGTCGTCGCGCCTGGTGATGGCGGGCCCCCGGTGCCGGGCGTCGGCCACCATGGTCCGGAACTTGTACAGGGTGAACGGCTCGCCTCCCCGACCGATGCGGGTGGCCCGGTGGAACACGGGCCCCGGGGACTCCACCTTGATCAGCAGGGCCACCACCAGCCACAGCGGCGAGGCCACCGCCATGACCACCGCGGAGACCATGACGTCGAAGGCTCGCTTGGCCACGCCGCTACCTCCGGTGCTCCGCGACGATGCCCGCCACGGCCTCGATCACGTCGTCCACGTCCCGGTCGCCCATCCGCGGGTACAGCGGCAGCGACACCATGCGGAGGTACTCGGCGTACGCCACGGGGAAGTCCTGGGGCTGGAACCCGTAGCGGTCCCGGTAGTACGAGTACAGGTGGATCGGGATGAAGTGCACGCTGGTCCCGATGTTGCGGCGGCGGAGCTCCTCGATGAACCGGTCCCGGTCGATCCGTATGCGGTCCAGGTGCAGCCGGATCACGTACAGGTGCCACGCGTGCTCGGCGTTCGGGTGGACGCGGGGCATCTCGATCTCGGGCAGGGCCCCGAAGGCGTCCTCGTACCGGCGGACGATCTCGTGCCGCCGGGCCTGGAACTCGGGGAGCCGCCGGAGCTGCACCAGGCCCAGGGCGGCGGCCGGGTCCGTCATGTTGTACTTGAACCCCGCATGCACCACGTCGTAGTGCCACGACCCGTCGGAGGCGTACCGGCGCCACGCGTCCCGGCTCATGCCGTGCAGGATCCACGTGCGGGCCTCGTCCACCAGTGCCGGATCGCCCGTCAGCATGCCGCCTTCCCCCGTGGTCACGTTCTTCGTCGCATAGAACGAGAAGCAGGTCAAGCTACCGGGCGGCAGTCCGGCCATCGGGCCGCCGACGGACTGGCCTCGCCAGAAGGACCCGAGGGCGTGCGCGGCGTCCTGGACCACGGCCAGCCCGTGGTCGGCGGCGACCTGGGCCACCGCGTCCATGTCGCACGGATGGCCGTGCAGGTGGACCGGGAGGATGGCCCGGACCGGCCAGGCCTCGTCGGCCTCGGCCTCCTTGATCGCTCGCCGGACCCCGTCCGGGTCGATGTTCAGGGTGTCCGGCTCGACGTCGGCGAACACCGGGCGAGCCCCGACCTGCTCGATGACGTGGATCGACGAGGCGAAGGTCATGGGGGTGGTGACCACGGCATCGCCCGGCCCGATCCCCAGGGTGGCCAGGGACACGTGGAGGGCGGCGGTGCCGGAGTTGACCGCGGCGGCGGCCGGGGCCCCCACGGCGGCGGCGAACTCCTCCTCGAACTGCTGGACGCGAGGACCGGTGGTCAGCCAGCCCGAGCGGAGCGCCGCGGCGACCTCGCGGATCTCCTCCTCGCCGATGTCGGGGGCGTAGAAGGGCAGGAACTCGGACCGGGTCACCCGCGGCTCCTGGAGGGCGCCGGGCGCCGGTAGGCGGCGGGCAGCCCGAAGCGAGGGCCGGCGGATCCAGACGGATCCCAGCACAGCCCGCTTCGTTCGCCCACCAGTTCGCCCGTTCTGACCAGATTTCTCCCTTCTCGTGGCAGCCTCATCCTAGAAGCTCGGTGGCCCGGGCGGAATCATCGAGGGGCCGGATTCTGCGGAACTTCCGGACCGGCCTATCGGCCGGGACCGGTCGGCCGTTCGGCTCTGACCACCTGCCGGGCAGCACGGCGTCGCCGGAAGTGCCACCGCCACCGCCACACCCCCGCCAGGAACCCCAGCCCGTACCCGAAGTGGATGCAGGCGTAGGCCAGCGGCAGCGCGGGAAGGGCCCCGGGGTCCCGGCGCGCGGCCGCCGCGCTGGCCACCAGATTCGTGGCCGCGTACGGGCCGAGGACGGCGGCCGCCCAGGCCGGCCTGCGGATGGCGATCGCCAGGGCCAGGCTCGCCGCGGTGGCCAAGACCAGGACCGGCGGCCCGGCGTGCCGCGCGGCCGGCAGCGCGCCGCGCTTTTGCATCAACCGCACCTTGTACTTCCCGTACTGGTAGTACTGGCGCCAGAACCCCGCCAGGTGCTCCCGGCTGTGGTACGTGGAGCGGATGGCCGGGTCCAGCCAGATGCGGCCGCCCGACTGCACCAGCCGGAAGTTCAGCTCGTCGTCCTGGTTGCGGACCATCTCCTCGTCGAAGCCCCCGATCCGGCCGAACACCTCGCGGGCCCAGGCCCCCAGGTACACGGTGTCCACCCAGCCCGGCCGCTCGGCCGTCCGGAACGAGGCCCCACCCGCGCCGAATGCCGAGTTGGCGGCGAGGGCCGTGGCCCGGCCCACCCGACCGTGGCCGATCCCGACCTGGAGACCGCCCACGTTGTCCGCGCCCGTCTCGTGCAGCAGCTCCACGCACCGGCGCACGTGGTCGGGCTGGATCTCGCAGTGGCCGTCCACCCGCACGATGACCTCGCCGGCGGCCCGCTCGATGCCCAGGTTCAGCGCGGCCGGCACCACCCGGGACGGGTTGTCCAGCACGTGGACCGCCGGCGCGTCCGGCGTTCGCCCGGCCAGGCGGCGCACCACGTCGCGGGTGTCGTCGGTGGACATGCCGTCCACCACTAGGACCTCCATCCGGTCCGCCGGGTAGTCCTGCGCCAGGACCCGGCCCAGGCTCCGCTCGATGAACCCGGCCTCGTTGCGCACCGGCATGATCACGGTGACGAACGGAAGCCCGTCGGTGGCCTCGAGCTCGGGCGGGCGGGGGCGCTCGTCTACGCGCACGAGACCTCGAAGGTCCGCATCCACGTCTCCAGGGACAGCACCCGGAACAGCCCCAGGTAGGCCTCGGTCGGCGTCTTCCGCCCCGCCGTGGCCGCGTAGTCGCGGCGGAGCGCCGTCGCATCCACATACCGGTCGGTACGGAGCTCCCCGGACAGGAGCTCCATGGCGAACGGGCGGAGGTCGGACGACAGCCACCGCCGGTCGGGGGCGGCGAACCCGAGCTTCGTCTTCCGCGTCCGGACCAGGTCGGGGAGGACCCCGCGGAGGGACTGGCGGAGCGCGTACTTGCTCCAGCCGTCGGAGATCTTCAGCCGATCCGGAAGACCGAGCCCAAACTCCACCACCTCGTGGTCCAGGAACGGCACCCGGGCCTCGATGGAGAACGCCATCGAGCTGCGGTCCTCGTACCGCAGCAGCTGCGGGAGCGTGTCCAGGGTGATGTCGTCCATCTGGAGGCGTTGCACCACGGTGAGGCCCTCGCTGTCGCCGGTCCCGTGGGTCCCTCGCGCGTTCGCCCACCACCGGGTGGCCGGATTGGACGTGGCGGTCGACGCCGCCCCCAGCCCGGGACGGAGCGACCGGGCCAGCAGGGAGTCCACCCCCAGCCGTCGTCTCACGCTTGGCGGCAGGTACCGGTAGCCGTTCCGGACGTCCAGGAGGTACCGGTCGCCCTGCCGGACCATGGCCGCCGCCTCCCGCGCCAGCGTGGGCACCCGCCCCGCCCGTAGCAGCGACGCCAGGTAGCCGTACCGGAACTTGCCGTACCCCCCGAACACCTCGTCCCCGCCCTGCCCGTCCAGCATCACGGTCATCCCGGCTTCCTTCGCCGCCCGCATCACGCACCACTGCGCGTAGAAGCTGAGGGTCCCGAACGGCATGTCGAAGTGGTAGGTCATCTTCGGGAACTGCTCGACGAAGTCCTGCGCCGTGGGGAACACCAGATGGGACTGGGCGCCGACAGACGCGGCCACCGGCAGCGCGTACTGCCGCTCGTCCACGGAGGGGTCGTCGTCGTAGGACGACGTGAACGTGTGGATCCGGCCCCCCAGCGACGTGGCGGCCTCGGGCTGCTCCCTCAGGAGCTTCCCCATCAAGCCCACCACCGCGGACGAGTCGACGCCGCCGGACAGGCAGCTCCCCACCGGCACGTCGCTGACCAGGTGGTCGCGGACCGAGCCCTCCAGGAGGTCCCGGAGCTGCTCCAGCTTCCCGGCGTCAGGCTGCACGCCGTTCGAACCAGTGGCCACGCGCAGCGCGTAGTACGGGCTCACCGCGAGGTCCCGCCTCCGGAGGTCCACCACCAGCTTGTGGCCCGGGGGTAGCGCGTGCACGTCGCGGAACACCGTCCGCTCGGCGAAGTCGCAGTTCCCGTGGAGCAGGAACTCCGCCACGGCGTCGTCGTGGGCGATCCGGGGAAGCCAGGGCGCCTCCAGCAGCGCCTTGATCTCGGAGGCGAACGCCACCCGGTCGCCGACCCGCGCGTAATACAGGGGCTTGATCCCGAACCGGTCCCGGCCGATGAGGAGCCGGCCGGCCCGTCCGTCCCACAGGGCGAACCCGTACATCCCCTTGGCCCGGTCCAGGCATCCGTCGCCCCACGCCAGGTACGCGGCCAGGAACACCTCGGTGTCGGTTCCCGATTCGAACGTGCAGCCCCGAACCTGCAGCACCGCCCGGAGCTCGCGGAAGTTGTACAGCTCGCCGTTGAACACCAGGGCCACCGAGCCTGTCCGGTCCACCATGGGCTGGAGGCCGCGCTCCGAGGTGTCGATGATGGCCAGGCGGCGGCTGCCCAGGCCGACCACCGCAGTTCGCGCAGCGTCGCCCGACCCCGCCAGCGTCCGGAGCAGGGTGCTCTCGAAGCCCTCGCCGGTCGGCCGGGCCAGCAGCAGGCCGCTGCCGTCGGGACCGCGGTGGGCCAGGACGTCCGTCATCCGCCCCAGCAGCGCGGCGTCGATGGGGCGCCCCGCCAGGTCGACGAGGCCGGCGATGCCGCACATCTCAGGCCGTTCCCTCCGCCGGAAGCCGTTCGCCGGGTCCGAGCTCGACCCCCAAGCGGGACAGATGTCCCCGGAGCTCTTCCGCCTCCGTGGGCGAAAGCGTCTCGATGTGCTTCCCCAGGCTGCTCGCTCGAACCGTCTTCGCCGTCTCCTCGATGAACGAGGAGAGCGGGGCGACCCCCATGAACTCCAGCAACCCGGTCATCGTGGGCTCGTAGGCAGTGACCAGGTCCTCGTAGCGACACTTCAGCGTGCGGTCCCCCGGCACGTGGGCCAGCGCAGCGCGGATGTCGTGCTCGTACGCCGAGTAGTACCAGGCCAGGAACTCCAGAGGTGGCAACCTGGTCGCCTCCCGGAAGCCGTGAGGCCGCATGGCCAGGTACCCGGGCTGCGGCAGGCGGCTCCACCGGAACGAGTGGAACCAGTGCGCGCCGACGGACCGGGCGGCCTCGAGGCGGCCGTGACGGCGCCGGGCGCGGTACTGCGCGGCTGCCCCAGCCGACTGGCGGGCCATGAAGCCGCGGAACGACGCGACGGTATCCATCGGATCCCGGTACAGGTGGACGTACCGAGCGTCGGGATACGCCGCCTCGATCACGGGCACGAACGCCGACGCGGACGGTGTGGCGATGACCAGCGCTCGGCCTGGATCGGCGTTCCGGTACATGCCGCGCAGGACGCGCACCCGCAGCGGCATGGCCGGTCCTGCCGCGGCCTCGAAGGCCAGTGGGTCCTCGCCGAACGGGTTCAGGGACCGCATCGGCGCCAGGAGGTACAGCCGGTGGTTGTCGTTGGTGATCTGGCCGTGGACTTCGAGCTCCGGGTGGCTCTTGAGCATCCGCGACAGCCAGGTGCTGCCGGCGCGGGGGGACGAGAGGACCACCGCCACCCGGCGGCCGGCGCCGTTTGACGTCACCCCCGGTCCTCTGCCGCCGCTCGGGGTCCGGGAGCCACCGCACGCGCACCCTCGGGACCGCGGCGCCCCAGGACACGTTCGTAGATCTCGACGACCCGCGCGGCGAGCCGCCCCTCGTCGAGATCCGCCACCAGATCCGCCGGACCAGCCAGGCGCCCCTGGTCGAGCACGCGGTCCAGCGCTGCCGCCAGCGTCTGAGGCCGGTCGTCGGAACACACCACGCATCCCGCGACCCCCTCCAGGCGTTCGCGGACATCGCCAACGTCCACCGAGACCACAGGAAGTCCGCAGGCCAGGGCTTCCTTCACCACGTTGGGCGATCCCTCGTGCATGGAGGTGAAGATCAGGGCGTCGCACGCCGCCATGTACTGGGGAATCCGGTCCCGGGGGGCACCCCACACCACCACCAGCCGCCCGCGCCCGGCCAGCCGCACGGCCTCCTCCGCCAGCGACACACGCTTGCGGGTCTCCTTCGGATCGCCGACGAACAGGACCAGTTCGCTCTCCGCGGACAGCCCGAGGGCGGCGCGCGCCTCTTCCGGAGGCATCGGATGGAACACCGACACGTCCACCCCGCTCGGGATCACCGCCGTGGCGCGATTCGGAAGGAACCGCTCCAGGTGGCGCGACACCACGATGGTGGCATCGGCCCGGCGGGCGGTCAGCCGGCTGACCTGGCGGAGGATCCGCCCCAGCACCAGGTACCGTCCGTCGTCGCCCACGATGCCCTCCAGGTCGTCGCCCCGGAACGTCACCACGAGCGGGAGGCGCTTCGGGAAGCACGCCACGATCGCGCTCTGGCCGAACTGCGCATGCACCAGGTCGTGGGGCCGCTCCGTCAACCGCCGGCGAAGCGCCGCCCATGCCCCCAGGTACCGGAGCGGGTTGCGGGCTCCCCGGAACGGCAGGACCTCCACATCGACGCCGGTGGCCCGGAGGGCCTCCACCTGCTGCACGATGAACGGCACCGCGTGGGGGTGCTCCTCGTCCGGCCATTCGCTGGTGACCATCAGGACGGAGATCGACCGGGCGCTCATTGCGTCACCGTCGCCAGCCGTTCGTACAGGTCCTGGTGCCGCCGGACCATCGTCGCGACGTCGAGGGACAACTCCTCGATCCGCAGGCGTCCCTTCTCCCCCATGGCGGCCAGCTCCTCGGTCGTGCACTCCAGGGCGGCGGACAGGGCCCTGCGAATGGATGCCGGATCTGGCGATGCCGCCAGCCAGCCGGTGACGCCGTCCTCGACGTACCTCGAGGCGTCCCCCACCGCGGTGGCGACGACCGGCCGCCCCGATGCCATGGCTTCCAGCACGGCGTTGGGCGTTCCCTCATGCTGGGAGCACAGCACCACCACGTCGCTCGCGCGGTAGGCGTCCTCGACGTTCGGGAGCGGCTCGTGGAGATGGACCATCGGCGAGAGCCCGGCCCGCTTCACATATCGCCGGACGTGCTCGGCGTAGTCGCCGTCGTGGGCGCCGATCCACCTGGCCTCCCAGCCGTCCATCGGCTTCAGCCCCTCCAGGGCCATGGCCAGCGCCAGATGGTTCTTCACCGGGCTGACCGTGGCCACGGTCAGCAGGACGCGGGGCTCCGCCGGCCATCCCAGGGCATCGCGGGCGGGTTCGCGCTCGCCGACCCGGAACCTCTCCAGGTCGACCCCGTTTGGGATGACCTCCACCCAGGCGCCGGCCCCCGCCAGCTTCCGTACGAACCGAGCCCCGGCGTGGCTGTTCGCGACGGTGACCGTGGCGTGCCGATGCGACCACGCCTTGTGCAGACCCGACAGGCCCTCCAGCGGACGCTCCTCGCTCCGTTCGGCGGCCACGGCCACGCCTCGCCGAGCCAGGGCCCTGCCCAGCACGGCGTACACGTTTCCGGTGCTGTCGAACCCGTGGGCCACGCGCACCCGGCCCGAGCGAAGCCATCGGGCAGCCGTCAGGGCGGGGCCGGGATCGAGCCTGTGCCGCCGGCGGTGGCGAACGACCTCCACGCCCGCTTCACGAAGCACACCGGTGTAGAAGTCGCCCTCCTCCCACACCAGCACGCTGGGCTCGAACTGTTCCCTGTCCAGCCCCAGGGCAAGCTCCGTGATCTGGCGCTGGGCCCCGCCCGATCGGAGGGACTCGACCAGTATGGCCACGCCGATGGCGGGCCGTCCCCCGCTCGTCACCGGACCGGAACGGGGGCGGTCGTCTCCCGTCCCGACTCTTGCCTCCGCAACCACAGCCGGTAGCCGGCCCCGAAGGATGCGCATGCGCCCAGGGTCATCCACAACAGCTTGTCGTACTGGTCGTGCTTGGTCAGGCCGCCCACCAGCAGCACGATGATCGCGATCTGCCAGGTTCGGGCGATCTCGCGGGTCTCGCGGTCGTCGCTGAACCGGGCCCGGCGAACCGCAGAGTAACAGGCCACCACCAGCCACAGGAACAGCAGGAGGCCCACCAGCCCGGTCTCGGCCAAGACCGCCATGTAGATGTTGTGGGCGCCGTTGTTCAACTCCTTCAACGACAGGGTCGGCGGCGCGTAGTTGATCAGTTGGTAGTCGTACTGCCCGATCCCCACCCCGTCGATGGGATGGTCGACCCACATCTGGTACGCCGCCTTCCAGTATTCCAGGCGGACCACCGCGGTGGAGTCGGTGCCTGGGGCCAGCGCCGACTGGATGGACGGGATCTCGACCCCCAGGTAGTTCTTGGGGATGAAGAACACCGCGACGGCGAGCGCGCCCATCACGGCCAGAACCTGCCGGCGCTGCCCTGCACGGAAGCGGTCCCACACCAGCAGGCCGAGTGCCCCGAGGAGCAACAGGAGGCCCGTCCGCGACAGGGTGGCCGTCTCGCCGCCCACTACCACGGCGGCCCCTGCCATGGCCGCGAGCTTCCATACCCCCTTCGAGACGGTGGCCAGGTACACCAGGAAGACGAAGGCCACCGCGAAGTATCGGGCCGAGGAGTTCACGCCCCCCAGCCCGGCCGCCCGGATACTGGTGTTGAACGACCCGCTCACCGCCACCTGACCCAGCGCGATGAAGGCGGAGACGACGGCGCCCGCCGAGAAGAACCACATCACCGTGCGATGGCGCTGGGGCGAGTTCAGGATCTGGCTGGCCAGCCACAGAAGCGCGAACAGCTGGAGGTACGTGAGGAGCCAGTCACGGGGCGGGCCATGGAGGGCGAACTCGGGGTTGGTCGCGGAGAACCACGCGATGAACGACAGGGCGGCCAGGTGGGCGCCGTGCCCCTTCAGCGACACTTCCCTGTCCAGGAGGTAGTTCACCAGGAACGCGAAGAAGGCTCCCGCTCCCAGGAGCACCAGCGCGGAGGTGGCGAACGACACCGTGGGCAGGATGTCGGTGACGCTGGCCGCCGCCGCGAACAGGCCCAGCCCGTAGATGGGCCGGAGCATGATGATCACGCCGGCTATCCCGCCCATCCCCAGGAACAGGATCAGATCCTGGCCGTAGGTCCTGAACCTGCCCAGGCCCACGCCCAGGATCGCGGCCAGCATGCAGGCCCCCAGCACCAGCCACACGTGCACGCTGGGGTGGCGCCGACCCAGGGGAACGCCGATCGTCCTCACCCTGCGAGGACCTCCTCGTACAGTCTCGTCATCTCGCCGACGTGGCGTTCGAGGGAGAATACCGCCCCCGCCCGGCTTCGCCCGGCTTCGCCCATCCTCGTGCGCAGGTCGGCGTCGGCCGCCAGCGCGGTGGTGGCCTCGGCGAACGCGTCCACGTCGTCGGGCCGCACGAGCAGGCCGGTCTCGCCGTCCACGATGCTCTCCGCGATGCCGCCCCGCCAGGGTCCCACCACGGGCCGCCGGGCCGCCATGGCTTCGATGGCCACCCGGCCGAACGGCTCCACGTCGCACGGGTGCACCAGGACGTCGACGGCCTCCATCATCCGCGGGATGTCGGCGCAGAACACTCCGATGGACAGCCGGTCGGTGATCCCCGCCGACCGGGCCACCTCGACCAGGCGCCGGTAGTGCTCCCAGCCGGCCCTGTACGCCGGATTGCGGAACTGCCTGGGAGGGGGCCCGAAGATCACGAACCGGGCCTCCGGCAGCCGGTCGGCCAGCCGACCGGCCATGGCCACGAACAGCTCGTGCTTCTTCCAGGGGGAGCGGAGCGCCGCCGCCATGGCGATCAGCAGCTGGTCCCGCTCGATGCCGAGCTCCCGTCGGAGCTCCTGCCCGCCCGCCGGCCCCTCGAAGCGGGCGACGTCCACGCCGTCGTAGATCACCCGAACCATGCCGTTCGCGCCCTCCCGCCGGAACACCTCGGCGATGAACTCGGTCATGGCCACCACGCGGCTGGACAGCCGGTCGCCCATGGTGTGGACCAGGGCCCGGTCGGGGAGGAGGAACCGGGTTCGCGCTCCCCGGCCCATCCACTCCTTGACGTGCCACAGGTGCGGCCGGCCGGTGACCCGGGCGGCCAGGGCCCCGTCCAGGATCACCGCGGTGTTGGTGTAGACCAGGTCGACCTGCCGGGACCGGATCAGCCGGGCCAGGCGCCCCACCGGCACGGAGTGGAAACCGGTCCGGGTCCCGGTGCGGGCCCATTGGATCGGCCGGTACCAGGCGGGGAGTCCGACCTTGCTGTTCCACCAGGCCATGGGCACGACGTGGAGCTCGTCGCACAGCGCCTCGATCTCCGCGCGGCGGGCTGGCGCCGGCTCGCGGGGCGAGACGACGATCGCGCGGTACCGAGGGTCGCCGGCCATCCCGCGCAGCAGCTCCACGACTCCCTGGGTGGCCCCGCCCACCGAGTCGTTCAGGACGTACAGGACCGTCGTGGTCACCGTCGTCCCGTCCGCATGCCGCGTTCGCGCCGGGCCAGGCGCACCCAAGCCCGGCGCAGGGGTAGCGCCACCGTTCCGCCGGCCGGCCCCAGGGCCAGCAGTGGCATCAGCCCGTACGCGTACCTCTTCTTCATGGTCTCGAGGGGGAACGCGGACAGCGCGAACGCGAACAGCCGCCGGGCCATCCGTTCGTCCCCCTGCCCCATCGCGGCCAGCGCGTCGAGCAACGTCCGCCGGACGAACGCGTCCACCAGGTCCTCCCGCTTCAGGCCGAGCGGCGAGAGGAAGGCCTCGTTCCCGAACTCCAGCACGTTCAGGTAGTCGTCGATGGGCTGGCGGATGGTGGTCTGCGCCGCCGCCCGGTTCGCCGAGACGTAGTCGCGGTACCGGAACAGCGGCCGGTACACGTAGGCCACGACCGGGTCCAGCGACAGCAGCTTGTAGCTGAAGTGCTTGTCCGGCCCGATGGTCCGCACGGCGTTGTACCCCTCCACCGCCTCCCAGAGCGAGCGGGAGTACGCGATCGAGCAGAACACCCCCACCGCGTCGAGCTGGCGAATCCGGTCCCGCAGGACGTCGTGCCCTCGGTGCAGCGAGAACATCGGGCCGGGCTCCTCCGGCGTGTCCGGCGGGAGGGATCGGCGGGCGAAGCTCCGGGGGGACTTCCGGATCTGCCGGGTGACGGTTCCGTCGTCGGCGAAGCCCTCGGCGTCGGACAGCAGCACCAGCCGGTCGCGGTCCGGCCCCACCTTGTCGATGACCTCGGCATAGGCCTCCAGGGCGCCCGGCCGCATCTGGTCGTCGGAGGACAGCAGGATGAGGAACTCGCCCCGGGCGCGCCGGGTGACCTGCTGGAGGTTGGGGGCGAACCCGATGTTGTAGCGGTTCCGGTACAGGCGGACCCGATCGGAGCCGACGGCCTCGACCCGACGGACGGAGTCGTCGGTGGAGGCGTTGTCGCACACCAGGATCTCGAAGTCCAGGAACGACTGGTCCAGGACGCTCCGGATGGTGTCACCGATGAGGTGCCCGTAGTTGTAGTTCGGGATGCAGATCGAGAACAGCGGCACGTCAGCCACGGCGGCCCTCCGCGCTCGCCGCGGCCCCGAGGTGCCGCTCGAAGGCCTGGACGCCGGCGGGCGTGCCCAGGTCCCACACCTCGTCCGCCACCGAGACGTCCACTTGCAGGCCGCGCTCGATGTAGCGGCCGTACACCGGGATCACGTAGAACTCGCCGCGGGTTCGCTCGCCGCGATCCACCATGCTCTGGCCGATCTCCACGAACTCCCGACCGCTCGAGAAGTGATAGAGCCCCGTGCTGGCCCACTCGGAGATCCGGACCTTCTCGGCGACCTCCGCGACGTGACCGTCGGGGCCGAGCCGGGCGAAGCTCCAGTGGTCGCCCGGCATCCGGGCCACGGAGATCAGCCCGCGGCAGCCGGGGGCCCGCGCCGCGATGTCCCGGCCCAGGTCCGAGCGCACGTACGTGTCACAGCTGGCCACCAGGAGGTCCTCGTCCCGGTCGATCAGGTCGCGCGCGGCCAGCACGGTGCACAGTTGGCCCTCGGTCACGTCGTCCAGCCACACGACCTCGGTCCGCCCGCCGGGCGGCCATTCGCGGAGCAGCGCGCTCAAGCCGAACCGCGCGTCGTGCTCGGCCAGGGCCACGAACACCACCAGCGACGGATCCAGCCCGGCCAGGCTGCCCAGGGCCCATCGGACCATGGGCCGCCCGGCCACGGGGACGAGCGGCTTGGGCACGTCGCCGGCCTGTTCGGCGAACCGGCTTCCTCGCCCGGCCATCGGCACGACCACGATCACCTGGGCGACGCCGCCTTCCGAAGGGCCTCGTCGGTCAGCTCGGGCCAGCCGGTAAACCGGAGGGCCCGGTCGTCCACGTACACCTCGGCGTTCGGCTTGCCGAAGTGGAACTCGTCGTACGGCACGCCGTGGCGGTCCATCCAGTCCAGCGTCAGCCGGCCGACCCGCTTCACCACCTGGCCCACGTTGGCCTCACACGTGGCCATGTGCCGGGCGGTGACCACGATCAGGTAGTGGCCGGCCGCCCGGAGCTCCGACAGGCGCTCCACCGCGCCCGGGATCGGTTCCAGGTCGGCGTAGGACGCGTCCGGGTCCTTCACCGGACAGATCACGCCGTCGAGGTCCAGCACGATGCGCACGAATCACCTCCCGCTCGAGGGGTGCTCACGCGATCCCCCAGCCGTCGAAGTCGGGGCCCATGAACTCGCGAAGCCTTCGCACGTCGTCCGCCAGCCGCTCCGCCAGCTCCCGCTCTGTCTCGGGACGGAGCGTCGTGTCCGGTGCCGAGGCCTCCCGAATCAGGGCCCGCTTCAGCGCTTCCGGAGCAGCCGCCGACACCCGCCCGGCCAGCGGGATCCTCCGCGCGGCGCGCACGAACGCACCACCCGACCGCCGCCCAGCGGAGCGGTTGAACTCCTGGTGGACGTCGGGCACGCGGAAGACCGGGTCCACGCCGAGGAACTCGAATACCCGCTGAAGGGTCGCCTCCCGCTCGCTCCGCAGATCCTCGGACCTGATCAGCAGGAGCCGGTCCAGGCCATAGTGCGGCAGAAACCGTTCGATCTGCATGGCGTAGCTGCTGACCGCCGCGTAGGCCGGTTCCTCCAACAGCGCTTCGTCGATCGGGCGCCGCTCGGTGCCGTGCACCACCAGCCACGCCCAGTGCGACTGCATGCGCTCGATCGGGTGCCGCACCACGTAGATGAGGCGGGCCTCCGGAACCACCGACGCCATGCGGTCCGGGACCGTCGTGATGGTCGGGTACTTGGTGTACGACGTGGACGCCTCCCCCACCGCGACCGCATCGCCGGCGCCGGCGAACAGCGACCGGTACCACCCCTCGCCGCGGCGCCAGTTCCGGGCGAAGAACGCTGGCTCCTTGGTCTCGGTGGGAAGGAACACATTCGGATGGGCGAAGAGGTACTCGTACAGGCTGGTGGTGCCGGCCTTCATGGCGCCGATCACGAAGAAGTTCGGCAGGCGGCCCGGCGTGTTCGCCCCACCACCGGCTGATGCCCGAGTCCGATCCTGCGACACGCTCATGGCTCCGAGGCCAGGGTCTGCTCGAACCGGGACAGGGCGGTCAGGTACATCATCTGCTGCCGGCGCTCCGCGCCCGCGTGCAGCGGGAGCATGGACAGGAACAGCAGCCCCTCCACGAACGCGATCTCGTCCAGGTCGTACCCGGCCGCCACCACCATCCGGTCCAGGTAGTCGGCCACCAGCCGTGAGGTCTCCGGCGCGAACACCTCGGCGGTGAACGTGGCGTGCCGCTCGACCAGCCGGTACATGTCGAACACCACGAAGTCGTACAGCCCGCCGACGCTGTGGCGGAGCTTGGCCACGTCGTAGCGGGAGTCGCCGTAGATGCCCCTGCGGCCGAAACTCCCTCGGGGGTCCACCAGGCGCAGGATCTGGTTCGGGACGTCGTACAGGATGTTCGAGAAGCAGAAGTCGCCGTGCACGATGCAGACCTCGGCCCCGTGGGCCAGCGACTCGGCGCGTTCCCGGACGGCGTCCTCGATCGCGGAGAGCCCCGGCAGCGGCCGGCCGTTCACCACGATCTCGTCCTGGTCCAGCATCCACACCCAGTCCGGGGACTGCTCGCGGAGCTCCGCCAGGCGCTTCCACGTCTTGTCCACGTACATGGCGGACACTTCCTCCGGCTCCAGGTCGCCGGTGTACCGGCGGAACTCCTCGTGGATCCGCAGCACCTGGCGGAGGATGGACATCCAGGTCTCCGGGGCGATGTCGCCGAACACGTACAGGTCGGCCAGGCTGGGGTAGCCGTAGTACTCCTGGACCATCCGGATCTGCCCGTCCAGCTCCCGGAACTCCACGATGCGGGGGGCCAGCACCTTCAGCTCGTCGGGGATGCGCTGGTACCAGTTCCACTCGTCCCGGAGCTTGTCGTCCCGGCTGACCTTGGTCACGGTGTTCAGGATGGGGTTGACCTCGAGCGAGTTGAACGCGCGGGAGTGGATGAGCTGGCGGCGGGCCTCCACCAGCCCGTCGATGTGGCCGAAGTCGTACCAGTGCGTGGCCTCCCTCGCGGTCATCGGCCGGACGCCGCCGTACCGGCGGAGGACGGCGGAGAGCTCCCGCTCGCCGTCGTCGATGGCCCGGTCGACCAGCCGCAGCAGCGCAGCGCCGTCGGCGAAGTGGTAGTAGCCGGCCAGGGCCGACTTCGGTCCAGGCACCAGCTCCTGCTTGTCGATGTAGTCGGTGACCAGGCCCTGGGCATCGGTCACCGCCAGACACCACCGGCTGGAGTCCTCCACCGGGGCCACGTACACGAAGTCCAGGTCGGCGTCGTAGGGGTCGCGGATCAGGGTGTCGCCCAGGACCACGCGGACCGAGCCGTCGGTGACCCCGGCGGCCCGCATGCCGGCCTGGAGGCTGTGCAGGATGGTCCCGCCGTCCAGGGTGGCCACCCGGAGCTCCATCCTGCCGCCGTAGGCCCGGCGGACGAACTCCTGGCACCGGCCGTCGTCGGCCCGGACCACCACGGCCACCCGCCCGATGGACTTGCGCAGCAGGTCGTCCAGGATCCACCCGATCACCGGCCGGCCGTTGATCGGGATCATGGCGTTGGAGACGTTCGTGCCGATGGGCAGATGCGTGTAGTTGATGGGCCCGGCGCACAGCACGACCGTCCAGCCCTCCGGGGCCTCCAGGGATCGCTCCGGGTCGGTGGCCACGGCCGGGCTCACCCCGACCACCCCGCCCGGCGCAGGATGGCCTGGACGAACCGCTCCGTGGACCGTCCGTCGGTGTACGGGACGTAGTCCTTCACCAGCCGGGCCCGTTCGTCCCGATACCACGCGGGGTCCTCCAGGGCCCGTGCGATGGCCGGGCCGTACGCATCGGCGTCGCGGACGATGGGCACCAGGTCCAGGTCCGCGATCCGCCCGAAGTGCTTCCCCAGGGCCCACCTGCTGAAGTAGTTCCTGGCCCGTTCCGGCTGGTAGGTGTGGAAGATCGGCACCACCGTGGGCCGGTCGAAGATGGCCGCCTCCAGGGTCATGGTGGAACCCGGCGTGACCACCACGTCCGCGTGGGCCAGCATGTTCCCGACCTCCAGGACGTCCTCCCGGGTCATGTACCAGGTCAGGGCGGGGAGGTACCGCTCGACGTGGGACAGCCGCACGTCCGGGTGGGCCTCGTACTTGCGGAAGTGCTCCAGTCGCGACCACGGGTGCAGCCGGCAGATCACCTGGGGCCGCCCCGGGATCTGCCCGGAATCCAGCAGGCGGACCAGCTCGTCCATCCAGCACGTCTCGTCGAACCCGGGGAAGAAGTAGCCGACGGTGGCGAACAGGAGGATGGGGCGCTCGGGATCGAGGTCGAGGCGCTCCGCCAGTTTCTCCCGGGGCCACAGCATGTCCGGCGCGAAGTAGGCGTCGAACTGCGGTGCCCCGATCACCTCGACGTGCTCGGGCCGGTAGCCCTCCAGCTGGACGACCTCGTCCCGGTTGATCTCGTTCCACACCAGCAGGCGTTCCGGCCGGGCGTGGATGCCCTTGTGGACGTTGTCCCAGCTCCGGACCAGCCCGAGGGTAGGAAGGCCGAGGGCGTGCGCCGCGGCCAGCAGCTCGGTCTCCCCGTACAGGTGGGCGTGGGTGGAGACCACCACCGCCGGGTCCGCCCGCCGGAGCGCCTCCACGTGCTCCGGGCGGGGCCGATACCACCGCCGCTCCTCCCAGGCCGCGTAGTGGCGCATCAGGGCCGGTCGCCCGGTCCGAGCCACCCGCCGGCGCATCCGGTACGCGCGGGAACGCCACGCGGTGGACTCCGCCGGGTAGAAGGGCTCGAACCGGACGTGGGGGCGCGACCACTCCGCCACGAACTGCGGCACGGTGACCGCCTCGGTGAACACGGTGACCTCCACGCCGGCGTCGCCCAGCAGGTCCAGCGCGCCGTTGGCGAACAGGTCGCGGACCGTGCGTCCCTCGGTGATGGACATGGCCACGCGACGGTCGCTCATCGAGGCGACCTCGCCGGCTCGCGGGTCCGGGGCACGAGCACGGCGTCGTGCCACAGGCCGAGGCTCACCCACTGCCACACGTGGAAGCTGCTCCGTTCCTCGCCGGCCCCGTAGGCACGCCAGGCCTCGCGGACGCCGTCTGCGTCCAGCCACCTGCCGCCGTACGCGGACAGGGCCACGTCGATGCACTGTTCGGCCCACGCCCGGAGCGGACCGCGAAGCCACTCCCGCTGGGGCGTCTGCACGGGCCGCTTCGGGGCCTCGGCCACGCCCGCCGGGACCAGCCGGGCGGCCACGTCGCGGAGCAAGGCCTTGTGCGTGCCGTCGCGGACCTTGCGATCCGCCGGCTGCCGCAGGGCCAGCTCGAACAGCCTGTGGTCCAGGAAGGGCTCCCGGAGCTCGCGGGACACCCGCATGGAGACCCGGTCGTTGAACCGGAGCGCCCGGGGGATCTTGGCCACGGTAGCGTCCAGGTACTGCCGATTCCGCAGTGGGTCGGGGAAGGGGGCGGGGGGGTCCACGGCCTCGGCCAGATCCTGCAACTCGACGGTTGCACAGCCGGGGCGCAGGGCCTGGTCGCCGCCGGCCTGCACCGGCCCCGTGGCCCGGTGGCCGTCCGAGGCGCCGTCCACCAGGCGCGCGTAGTACTCGTAGCCGGCCCACTGCTCGTCCAGGCCCTGGCCGTCCAGCAGGACCGTCACGCCGCGGACCCGGGCCTCCTCGAACAGCAGGGCGTACGCGATGGTGGGCATCCCCCCGAACGGCTCGTCCTCGGCCTCCATGACCGATCGGGCCAGCGCGGGCACGTCCTCGGCCCCCAGCCGCACCACCACGGAGGGATGCAGCGTCCGCTCCAGCATCCGCTCCACCCACGGCAGCTCGTCGTACCGGTCGTCCCCCGTGACGAAGGTGAACGCGGCGACGTCGCTGTCGACCCCCTGGACCTGCTGCACCAGGCCCAGCAGGGTCGAGGAGTCCACGCCGCCCGACAGGTTGATCCCCACGGGGACGTCCGACCGGAACCGGAGACGGACGCTCTCGCGGAGGAGCTCCAGGTACTCCTGCGCCACGTCGCGCTCGTCACGGGGGTCGAAAGCGGATCCCGCGCGTTCGGCCAGGTCGTACCAGCGCCACACCGTCAGGCGCCAGTCCTTCCACCGCAGGGCGTGTCCGGGAGGCAGCGACCGAATGCTGTCCCAGAACGTCCGCTCGCCGTGGTCCGACAGCCCGAACGTCAGGTAGGTGGCCCACGCGGTCTCGTCGGGCCGCGCGGGGACCCCGGCCGCGTGCAGCGCCTTGGGCTCGCTGGCGTACAGCAGCGTCCCGTCGGGCTCAACCCGGTAGTGGAACGGCTTGACGCCGAACCGGTCCCGGGCCGCGAACAGCGTTCGGGACCGCTGGTCCCAGATGGCGAACGCGAACATCCCGACCAGGCGGTCCAGGCAGGCCTCGCCCCACCGCAGGTACGCCGCCAGCACCACCTCGGTGTCGGTGCGGCTGGCGTACGGGTAGTCGGACAGCTCCGCCCGGAGCTCCACGTAGTTGTAGACCTCGCCGTTGAAGTTGATCCACACGGACCGGTCTGCGGAGGGCATCGGGCCGTGGCCGGCCGGCGACAGGTCGATGATCGACAGCCGGTTGTGGCCGAACCCGACCTGGCCCGCAGGTTCCACGAACACGCCCGAGTCGTCGGGTCCCCGGTGCCCGAGCGCACCCACCATGGCGTCCAGCCTGGCCCGATCGAGGGGCCCGGGCCCGGCGATGCCAGAGATGCCGCACACCGCTATCCCCTCTCCCCTCGGTCCGGCACAAGCCGGTGCGCAATGAACGCCCGCTGGAACGACCCGGAGACCCAGGGGAACTCGGAGACGGAGACCTCGGTCTGCTTCTCGCGCCATTCGTGGAAGGCGCGCTGGACTCCCAACCCCGGATTCCCCCGGAACAGGTACCAATCGTCGATGATCAGCACGGCCCCGTCGGACAACAGCGGCGTGAGGAACTCGAACACGGGAACGGCGGATTCGTACAGGTCGCAATCCAGCAGGGCGACCGCCACGGCGTCCAGTCCCTCTCGCTGGACGAGGTCGGCCGACAGGACCTGGTCGTACCAGCCGGTGACCACCCGCACCCGCGTCGGGTCCACCCGGCCTCGCTGCAGGTTGGCCCTGAACTCGGCTTCGGTTGCCGACAGCGAGCCTTCCCTGAAGTGGCGGTACGCCGAGTCCAGCGGCCCGGGTTCCGGGAGTCCCTGGAACGAATCGAACGCGAACAGGCGCCGCCTGGGCGCCTGCGTCCACGTCCGCTCCGCCAAGCGGATGGCCCGATACGCGTGGACGAAGGAACGACCCGTGTACACGCCGAACTCGCAGTAGTCGCCCTCGATGCGCTGGCTGGCGGTGAAGGAGGCGGCGTGGTCCAGGTACGAGAGCATTCGGCCGGTGGCCACTCTTCGTACCCCACGCAACCCCCACATCACCGGGGATCGCACCAGGCTGCGGGCGACCTGGCCAGGAGACCTGGGGTGGTCCCGCTTCCAGGCCGCGGAGCGCCACCGTCGATCCACCGCTAGCTCCCCTGCCGTTCCAGCATGATGGCCTCGATCACCTTGAGGTCCAGCTCCTCGTCCACGCTCACCGATCGCTCCGGCGGCATCACGTAGGGGCGGATCACGTCTCCCCAGATCGAGCCCCGGTCCATCAGGACGTCTCGCCGGGTCAGATAGATGGCGCCGTTTCGCATGTACGCGGGCGGGTCGTAGTCCTGCCGCCGGGTGCCCTCCCGCTCTTCCATGCAGTACGGGAGGAGCCGCCCGTCCTCGATCCGCTTCATCAGGATGGGGTGCACCGAATACACCCGCGCAACGCTGATCACCGAGTCGCACCCACCCTCCTCCGCCAGCCTCATCGCTGCCGCGATGTCCTCCACGGTTCGGAACGGTTCGGTGGGCTGGAGCAACAGCACCCAGTCCATGCGGACGCCGTCCCGCCTCTCGACGAACGAGACGGCGTGATGAAGGACCGGGGCCATGGGGACGCGGTCGCCGGCCAGCTCGGGTGGGCGGAGGAACGGGACCTCCAGCCCGAGGGACCGCCCCACGTCGGCGATCTCCTCGTCGTCGGTGGAGAGCACCAGGTCGTGCAGCAGGTGACGTGCCGCCAGGGCAATGTCGACGGTGTAGGAGAGGAGAGGCCGGCCCAGCACCGGGTGGACGTTCTTCCGCGGCACGCCCTTGGACCCCCCGCGGGCCGGGATGACCGCGAGCGTTCGGGTACGGGTGCCCATCAGTACCGGATCCGCTTCTCGATGCGGAGCGGCTGCTCCGCCAGGAGCCCGGCGATGCGTTCGCCGGCCCGCCCGTCCCCGTACAGCGAGGACCGCGGGCAGGGTCCGTTGGCCAGATGCTTGCGCACGGCCTCCACGATGGCGTCACGGTCGTGCGGCACGTCCAGGACGTTGGGGCCCCGGTCCCGCCCCGACTGGCGGGTGCCGATGTTGACCACCGGCACGCCCATGTGGGCGGCCTCCCGGATCCCCACGCTGGAGTTCCCGATCAGGCACTGCGCGCGCCGCAGCAGGCGCAGGAAGTCCTCGGGGGCCAGGTTCTTGAAGAAGTACAGGAAGGGCAGGTCGTGGGTCTCCCGGAACACCCGCAGGCCCTTGGAGATGTGGTCCGAACCGGCATCCACGTTGGGCCAGAACCAGAACGTCGCCGAGCGGAGCTCCTCGGCGGCGGCCACGGTCTCCTTGATCTGCTCCGCGGCGTCCTCGTACTCGGTCGTGACCGGGTGCTGCATCACCACCACGTAGCCGGCGTCGAGGTCGAACTCGTGGCCGACCCCCGCGTACCGTTCGAAGGGGTTGAAGCCGTCCTCCGGCTCGGCCATGACTCGGGCCGCCAGGTCCACCGACGGGCACCCCGTCACGAAGACCGCGTCGGGGTCCTCGCCCATGCGGATGACCCGGTCGGCGGCCTGCTGGTTCGCCACGAAATGGAGGTTGGCCAGCTTGGTCACGGCGTGGCGGACCTTCTCGTCGATCGATCCGGTCACTTCCCCGCCCAGCACGTGGGCCACCGGGATGTTGAGGTAGGAGGCGGCGATGGCGGTGGCGATGGTCTCGTAGCGGTCGGCCACGCTGATCACCGCGTCCGGCCGCAGGTTGTCGAAGATGGTGGCCAGCTCCACCACCCCGAGGCCCGTGGACTTCGCCGTGGTCACCAGATTCTCCCCCTCCACCACCATGTACACCACGGCGTCGGGCTGGAACCCGTCGGCCCGGATCACGTCGATGGCCGGGCCGTATCGCTCCAGCAGGGCCGAGGCCCCCACGATCAGCTGGAGCTCAAGGCCCGGGTGGTCGCGGATCGCTTCCAGGACGGTCTTGATCCGCGCGTAGCTGGGCCGGGCCGTCACCACTACGCAGATCTTGCGCGCGCTCACCCGGCCCTCCGATCCGGGGCTGCCTCCCGGAACCACCGCACCGTGGCCTCCACCGCCTGGTCCCATTCGGCCTGGGGCTCCCAGTCCAGGACCTCCCGGGCCCGGCTGATGTCGGCGCGGGTGTGGCGCACGTCCCCGGCCCGCTTCGGTGTGGACACCGGGTCGATCCAGGTCCCCATGGCCTCGGACACCGCCCGCAGGACCTCGTTGACGGTCTTGGGCCGCCCGCCGCCGACGTTCATGACGGCGCCGTCGGCTCGGCCGTTGGGCGCCGCCGCGGCGGCCAGGTTGGCCCGCACCACGTCCTCGATGTAGCTGAAGTCCCGGGACTGCTCGCCGTCCCAGTGCACCTCCGGCGCCGTCCCCTCCACCAGGGCCTTGATGAACGCGGGGAAGACGGCGGCGTACTTCGATTCCGGGTGCTGCCCCGGGCCGAACACGTTGAAGTACCGCAGCGACACCGTGGACAGTCCCTTCACCCGCGTCCACACCCGGCAGTACTGCTCGCCGGCCAGCTTGCTGACCGCGTAGGGGGACTGGGGGTCGGTGGGGAGGTCTTCCTGGTTCACCGGGGCCGTGGAGTCGCCGTACACGCTGGAGCTGGAGGCGTACACCACGCGGCGGACCCGGGCTTCCTCCGCCGCCACCAGCACGTGGAGGGTCCCTCCGACGTTGCACTGGTCCACCAGGAGGGGCTCGTCCACCGACCGCGGCACGCTCCGGACCGCGCCCTGGTGGAAGACCACGTCCACGCCCCGGCACGCCTCGCGCACCGCGTCCAGGTCCCGGAGGTCGCCCCGGATCACGGTGGCCCCGGCCGGCAGGTTCTCCTCGAACCCGGACTGGAAGTTGTCGAACACCCGGACGTGGCGCCCGTCGGCCACCAGGGCCCGGGCGATGGCGGACCCGATGAACCCGGCCCCTCCCGTGACCAGGGCGGTGCCGTCCCGTTCGAACGCCTGCGCCCCCATCAGGCCGACGGGTCCGCGGCCCGGTGGCCGTTGGGGTCGATGGCCTGGAGGGCCCGGCGCACGGACGCCACCGGGAACACCCACCTCCCGCCCGGCGTTCGCATCGCCTCCAGGCGGCCGGTGTCCGCCCACCGGCGAACGGTGGCCGCGCACACCCGGAACAGCAGGGCCACCTCGCGCGAGGACAGCACGGGGTCCTCCTCGCCCAGCGCCAGCAGCGAGCTCCCCAGCCACGGGCGAAGGGACTCGATGAGCCTTCTTCGCTCCGCCCCTGGGTCGATCACCGAGTCGCTCGCCGGGTCCTGCACCTGGACGGTCTCCATGGACGCTCCTTCCGGCCTACAGCCACGGCGGTTGCGGGGCCCCGGCCCGTCCACCTCGCGTACGGAGCGGACGAGGCTCGATCGATGAAGCGAAACGTTCGAGGCGCACGCGCCGCACGAATCGGACAAGGCGCACGTAAGGCACCGGTAGCGAGACCCTAGGAGGGCGCTCCCCGGGTGTCAAGATCCCGAAGGCGTAGCCGGCGTGGGCGCGGTGGGAGCCGTGCGGGAAGCCGCGGGGGCCGGCGCGGGCTCATTTCGGCGTCGGGACCGGGCACTGCCCCGCAGCCCCTCCTCGTCCACGAACCACATCTCCGGCTCGAGCCCGAACGACTCCCGGACCCGCACGGAGATCGTTCCCCGCAGGCGCGAGATGGCCTGGCGAAGGGTCTGCTCGCCCTGGACCGGAGCTCCCGGGGCGCGGCACCCCCGATGGGCTACCAGCAGGACGCGCTCCAGGTCGGGCGGCGCGACCGCCTTCACCGTTTCCAGGAGGGCTCGCCCCTGGGGCGTGTCCACCGACCAGGGTGCCCCCGGCCACAGGACCATCTCGGCGCGGTCGAGCAATCCCTGCACCGCGAGGAGCTGGCGAAGCTGGCCCTGGATCCTGTGGTCGCTGCAGGCGATGACCACGGCGCGGTAGGGCTCCTGGGACGTGTCTGCCGCCGGAGGCGATCCCAGGACGCGGGCCACCTCTCCCACCCGGCGCGACTGGACGCCGGACTGCGGGAGCAGCCGATCCCCCCGGACCACGTACCGGTTGCGCCGCCCCACCCGGGTGCGTTCCACGTACCCCGTGGCCACCAGGTGGTTCACCACGTTCTGGGCGGCCCGCTCGGTGATCCCGGTGGCGGCGGCGATGTCCCGCAGGCGCATGTCCGGCTGCTGGCTCAACAGGACCAGGACCAGGCCGTGCGTCGAGAGGAAGTTCCAGGAGTCCGCCACCGGCGCCAATTCTGGCACCTCGACCTGCCGTGCGAGCCGCCCGGGGCACCTTTCGAGGTGACCGGTGCTAGCCTTCCGCGGCCGGTCCACCGACCCTGGGCCGGGCCCGTCGCATGCAGCAGCGCACCCCACGGTCCCGCCGTCGCCGGATGACGGTGCCGGCCGCCGCCGTCATCCTGGCCCTGGCCATCGGGACGGTGGGTCCGGCCTCGCGGCCGGCGCTGGCGTCCGGGCGGGTCGCCGTGACCACGGGCGTGCCGTACGAGACGGTGGACGGGCAGACCATCGACCTGGACGTCTACGCGCCGGTCGCTGCGGGGCCACACCCCGGGGTCCTGCTCGTGCACGGCGGGCAGTTCCACAGGGGGGCTCGCTACGACCTCGCCCCGGTGGGCACCATCCTGGCCAGGCGGGGGTACGTGGCGTTCTCGATCGACTACCGGCTGGCCCCCCGGGCCACCTACCCGGCGCCGCTGCACGACGCCCTCCAGGCCGTGGCGTACATGCGGGCCAATGCCGACACCTACGGGCTGGATCCCACCCGCATCGGCGCGCTCGGCACGTCGGCCGGGGGGACCATCGTGGCCTCGTTGGGAACGGTTTGCGGCCGGGGGACCAGCGGCGGGCAGGTGGCGGGGGTGGCCGCGCTCTCCGGTCCCATGGACCTGGCCGCCCTCATCCAGCAGGTGCCGGACGTGCGGTCGCTGATCTGGGGCTACGTGTTCGGGCGGCGGAGCCCCGGGCCGAACGGAACCGCGCTGCTGCGGGATGCGTCGCCCGCCGGCCACGTCGGCCCGGGCTCTGCGCCCATGCTCATGGCCTTCAACACCGCGGAGCCGTTTCCCGTCGCGCAGTACCAGGAGATGGTCGGCCTGCTGCAGCGGTCCCGCGTGCCGTTCGTCTTCTTCCACCCCAAGCCGGGGCCGTTCGTGGTCGCGGCCCTGCCCCGGACCCTCGGCTTCCTGGCCAAGTACGTCGGGGCCTACCGGGGAACGCCTAGCGTCCCGTTGCCCGCGGCCTGCCGGCTGACGGTGCCGACGCCGAGCCCCTCGCCCTCCCCGTCCCCCAGTCCGACGCCCACCGCATCGGCCACGCCCGTCCCCAGTCCGTCTCCCAGCCCGCCGCCCCACCGGTCGGGAGGAAGCTCCACGCTGCTCCTGATCCTGGGGATTGGGGCCGCGGTCGCGGTGGGGCTGGGCGTGTGGGCGAGGGCGTACTTCCGCCGCCCCACCTTCTAGTCGTCGTCGCCCCTACCCGCTCGGCGCTCTAGCTGCTCGGCGCGGTGGCCTGGCGCTTGGCGTCGATCAGCGTGGCCAGGTCCCCGATGGTGCCGAAGTTGTCTTCCACCAGCTCCTCATCGGCGATCTCCACGCCGAACTCGCTCTCCACGAACCCGACGATCTGGTAGATGCCGATCGAGTCGATCACGCCGCCCGTCAGCAGGGGGTAGTCGTCGGTCAGCTCGTTCGCCGTGGCCTCCGGCTGGAGCTCGTCGACGATGAAGGTGCGGAGCTTCTCCTGCGTGCTCATGCTTCGGGTCTCCTCGTGTTCGCGGCCTGCAAGCGTGCACGCGCGCCCGTGGAAACGTCAAGCACCATCCGCACGGACCGGCGAGGTCGGCCCGAAGGGTTTGGCCGGCAAGCAGGACGAGCCATCCAGAGATTCAGACCGCCTGACGCTTGTCACTCCCGGATGCCCTGGCTATCCTTGGCCGCCTAGGTTGTCCGGCGAAGCGACGCCGGAGGTCTCGACCCGCGGGGGCCCCGTTCGTTAGACTCGGCCTCCGAGGCCCCTGGAGGGCAGGAAGGTCCACCTCGTGGAACACTCCTATACCGAGCACCAGACCGACCTGAAGGAGTACCTGCGCGTCCTCCGAACGCGCAAGTGGAGCATCATCCTCATTACGGTCATCCTGACCGGGGCGGCCCTGTTCTATTCGTACCGCCAGACCCCCGTGTACCAGGCAGAAGCCAGAGTGTTGGTGCAGGCCTTTTCGATCAACCCGCTCCAGCCGATCGCAGGGGGTCAGCAGGGGGTGGACCTCCCGACCGAGGCCCAGCTCGTGGCGACACAGCCGGTGGCCGCCCTCGCGGCGAAGGACCTGGGGCTCACCGGACGTGCCGCGCAGCACCTCGTCCATGGGGTGAAGGCCCAGATCGTCAACCAGACGCAGGTGCTCGGGATCGACTACCGCAGCACGAGCCCGGCCGCCGCGGCTCAGGCCGCCAACGCCTTCGCCAAGGCGTACCTGGAGTACCGCCGCAACCAGGCCCTGGCCACGTTCTCACAGCAGGCGACATCCCTCGAAGCTCAGGTCAAGACCACCCAGGACAGGATCAACAAGCTCACCGGCCAGATCGCCGTCCTAGACAAGCAGAAGAACCCCGATCGCAACAAGCTGCTCACGCTCCAGACCCAGCAGAACCAGCTGATCGCCCAGTTGGCGGTGCTGAACCAGCAGCTCCAGATCTACCTGAACACCGCTCCGATCGAACAGGGCGGCGGCCAGATCATCGCCACGGCCCAGGTCCCCTCCTCGCCGATCAGCCCGAACCACTTCCGGACCGGGGCATTCGCCCTCGTCCTCGGCCTGGCCCTGGGGGTGGGGGTGGCGTTCCTCCGGGAGCGCCTGGACGACAGCATCCGCACCCGCCAGGAGCTGGAGCGGCGCCTGGGTGCTCCGGTGCTGGCCACCGTCCCCCGCATCTCCCGGTGGAAGCGGGGGGACGATGCGTACCTGGTGACCCTAACCGACCCCAAGAACCCGGTCAGCGAGGCCTACCGGACCCTGCGGACCAACCTGCAATTCCTGTCCACGAAGGGCGACCTCCAGACACTGATGGTGACCAGCGCCACGGCCGGCGACGGCAAGACCTCCACCTCGGCCAACCTGGCCATCGCGCTGGCCCAGGCCGGCCGCCGGGTCGTGCTGGTGTCGGCGGACCTCCGCCGCCCGCGCGTGCACCGGTTCCTGGACGTCCCGAACGACACCGGGCTGTCCCTGGTCCTGGCCGACTCCGTCCCCGTGTGGCAGGCCGTGAAGGACCCCGGGGTCCCCAACCTGCGGGTCATCCCCAGCGGCCCGGTTCCGCCGAATCCCGCCGAACTGCTCCAGAGCGACCGGATGGGCGAGTTCCTCCAGCAGGTCCAGGAGTTCGCGGACTTCGTTGTCATCGACACGCCGCCGGTCCTGGCAGTGGCCGACGCGTCCATCCTGGGAGCCCGGGTCGACGGCACGCTGTTCGTGGTGGACGCCGACACAGCCAGCCGCACGGCCACGGCCCAGGCCCGGGACCAGCTGGAGAACGCGGGGGCGCGGGTCATCGGCGCGGTGTTCAACAAGTTCGACCCGAGCCAGGCGGGCGCCTACCCCTACTACTACTACTACTACTACCACTACGCGGAGCTCCAGGATCAGGACGGCAAGGCGTCGACCAACGGCGAGGCCAACAAGGGCCGGTTCTCCCGTCGCGCCAAGAAGGCCCAGAAGGCCCAGAAGGCCGCGGGCGCCAACGGCGCCGGGCCGGTGGCGGTCGAGCCGGCGGACGTGGACTTCTCCGAGCCGACCTGATCCGGGAAGCCTTCAGGCCCCCTCCGCCCGCGCCGATATTCCCACCGTGACGCGTCGCGACGCCGCCCCGACCACCGGGACGGACCCGCCGCCAGCGGCGGAGAATGAGGGAATCGTGCGCTACCTGATCACCGGAGGGCCGGGTTCATCGGATCCCACCTCACCGACGCTTACGTGGACCGGGGCCACGAGGTCACCATCATGGACGACCTGTCCACCGGGAACGGCCAGAACATCCGGCACCACCTGGACCGGGACACCGTCCGCCTGGTCACCGGATCCGTCCTGGACGCCCCGCTGGTCCGGGAGCTGGTGGCCGGGGCAGACGCGGTGATCCACCTGGCCGCCACGGTCGGTGTGGAGCTGGTGGTCCGCGACGGGCCATCGAGATCAACGTGGAGGGAACCCGCACCGTCCTGGCCGCGTGCAGCGAGGACCGGACCCGGGTCCTGCTGACGTCCACCTCCGAGATCTACGGCAAGAACACCTCCGAGCGCCTGCACGAGGACGCCGACCGGATCATGGGGTCGCCGGCCAAGGCCCGGTGCGCCTACGCCACCTCCAAGGTGGTGGACGAGGTGCTGGCGTACGAGCACTGGCGCCAGCACGGGACGCCGACCGTGGTGGCCCGGCTGTTCAACTGCTCCGGGCCCCGCCAGACAGGGAGCTACGGCATGGTGATCCCCTGGTTCGTCCGCCAGGCCCTGGCCGGGGAGGACGTCACCATCTACGGGGATGGGCTCCAGACCCGCTGCTCTTGCCACGTGGCCGACACCGTGGCCGGCCTGATGGGCCTGGTGGACCACCCGGAGGCGGTGGGGCAGCCATACAACATCGGCGGGACCGGCGAGATCACCATCCGGGACCTGGCCGAGCGGGTCATCCGGCTGGCCGGTTCGAGCTCCCGGGTCGGGTTCCTGACCTACGAGGAGGCCTACGAGTCGGGGTTCGAGGACATGCAACGGCGGCTCTCGGACACCGCGCGCATCCACTCGCTGACGGGCTGGCAGCCCACGCGCTCGCTGGACGACGTCATCCGCGACGTGGTGGCCGAGGAACGGCAGCGGCTGCACGCGGTCCTGCCCAGGGCGTAAGCCCTCAGCGGGGTCCTGCGCGAGCGCGGGGAATCAGGCCGGCGGGACCGGCTCCACCGGCACCTCCGTGGATTCCAGGACACCCTGGATGGAGGCCATGGTGGCCGAGGCCACGGGCTGGGCGGCGGCGCCGCCGGGGTTCTCCGTCGTCGAGCACAGCGCGTCGACGACGTCCGCGACGGCGTTCGCGAGCTGGACGCTCTGCTCGACCGAATAGATCCGGACGCCGCGACGGAACAGCGTGTTGTAGAACTGGTCGAGCATGGCCCGCTGGTCCCCCAGCAGGCTGGCCTCCGAGACCTCGAGCGCCGACGCCAGCCGGCCCAGGGTCTCGATGGAGGGCAGGACGTGCCCGTTCTCGTACCGGGACAGCCGGGCCTTGGGGATGCCGCTTCGCTCCTCCAGCGCGGACTGGGACAGCCCGGCGTGCAGCCGGACCTGCCGGAGCCGCTGGCCGAAGCTGTGATCGTCCCTCAACGGACCCCCCACCCCCAACGTTCCTGGCGAACCGGGGGAGTCTAGCACTCCACCTCTTCTGGTCGGCTTGCTGGGGAAGCCGCCGAAACGCCGTGGGGCGGGCCTCGCCTGGGCCCGCGCCACGTGCCGGAGACGATCCGGAGATTACTTGACGTCGACCGAGGCCCCCGCGGCCTCGAGCTTCTCCTTGGCCGCGTCGGCCTGCTCCCTGGGGACCCGCTCCAGCACCGGCTTGGGAGCGCTGTCCACCAGGTCCTTGGCCTCCTTCAGGCCCAGGTTGGTGAGGGCCCGGACCTCCTTGATGACCTGGATCTTCTTGTCGCCGGCCGCCTGGAGGACGACGTCGAACTCCGTCTGCTCCTCCTCCTCCTCGGCGGGGGCGGCACCCCCTCCCGCGCCCGGTGCCGCGACCATCTGCGTGGCCACGGCGGCCTGCACGTTGAACGTCTCCTCGAACTTGCCGATGAACTCGGACAGCTCCAGGAGGGTCATCCCCTTGAACTGCTCCAGCAGGTCGTCGGCGCTCATCTTCTTCGTGGCCACGCCCGTCACTCCTTTCCTTCACCTTCGTCGGAGGCGTCGGCCTCCGGCTCGCTCTCACTGGATGGTTGCTCCTCCGGCTCCGGCTCCGCGGCTTCCGGCTCCGCGGCTTCCGGCTCCGCGGCCTCGGGGGCTGCGGCTTCGGGTTGCGCCGCCGTCTGGGCCTCGCCGGGGACCTTCTCCTTGTAGGCCTCCAGCACGGCCAGGAACCGGCTCTGGAGGGCCTGGAACATGTACGCGGCCCGCGACATCTCCGACTTGGCCATCCCGGCCAGCCGGGCCAGCAGCACCTCGCGCGGCGGCGTGGTGGCCAGGGCCTGGGCCTGCTCCGCGGAGAGGACCCGGCCCTCCATGTACCCGCCCTTGATGGTCATGGTGCGGTACCGCCGGATCGCGTCGACCAGGCTCTTGGCCGCGGCGATGGGATCGCCCTCCACGAACGCGACCGCGGTGGGCCCCTCCAGGAACGCCGCGAGCTCGGGAGATCCGGCCTCCCCCGCCGCCCGCTTCATCAGCGTGTTCTTCACCACCGCGAACCGGGCCCCTGCCTGCCGGAGGGAGCGGCGGAGGTCCGTCGCGTCCATCACCGTGAGCCCGCGGAAGTCCGTGAGGAACAGCGCCTGGGAGCCCTCGATGCGCTCGGTGAGCTCCCGGACCTTCTCGACCTTCTCCGTCTTCGGCATGTCGCCTTCCTCGTCCGAACAAAACGGAAACGCCTCCGCGACAGACCTGGCGGAGGCGTATGCCTCGTGCCTCGGCAGGTGCCCGGCCCGCGGCCGGGATTACGCTTCCGCCCCTGCTGTCTGCGGCGCACCAGAGGGTAGCGCCCCGGAGGCGTGAGTGTCACATCCCCGTGCTACCGTCTCATTCGTGGTGGCGGTGGCGTGGGCGGCGATCCACCTGTTGGCTGCGACCCTGGGCGTGTTGACGGTCGCGCTCTTCTCATTCAGCGCCAGGATCGACTCACGGATCGTCGCCTTGGAAGCTCGGCTGAACGCCCGGATCGATGCCCTGGAAGATCACCTCACCGCCAGGATCGACCGGCTGGAGCAGCGCCTGGACGCCCACATCCAGTGGCACGCGGGCTGACCGGCGAACCGGCTACTCCCCCACCAGATACTCGAACCGGTCCCGAAAGGCCTCCGGTGACACTCCGGCAGCCGCAGCGATGGCTCCCAGCTTGTCGCCGTCCTCCAGGTCCTCCCGTTCCAGCCGGATCATGTACTCCCGGGCCACCCGGTAGGAGCCGCTGGACACGTCCACCTCACGGACCCGGACCCGCCCGGTCTCGGGGTCCGAGAACGAGCCGAACGGCAGCGGCACCATGTGCCCCTCCTGCAACGTGATCATGGCCCCCGGCTCGCTCTGCCCCTCCTGGATGGCCCGCTTCAGGTAGTCCACTGCCCCGTACCCCAGGTCCCGGGTGTACTCGATGTCGAACGGGATGGGCGGGGCGCACCGCAGCTCGTACCCGATGTTGGTGCCCTCGACGGTCACCTTCTTCCCGCGGGCCGCGAACCGCTCCTTGAGCAGCTTCGACAGCGCGCGGTCGAGTTCGAGTTCGGCCAGCCGGATGTGCCCGTGCTCGTCGCGCTCCACCTCCGGCATGGCCATGGACAGGTCCTCCTCCGTCAGGCGCAGCCCGATCCCCTCGGACAGGATGGCCACGCCGAACGGCCGGCCGTGGGCGATGCGCTTGAGCATGGCCGTCTCCAGGATGTCCACCAGGTGGTCGAGGCGGATGGGCTGGTCGCGGGGGAACTCCTCGGCGATCACCGTGACGGTGGCCCCCGCGGCCTTCCCCAGGCCTAGGGCCAGATGGCCGGCGGACCGGCCCATGGCCACCACCAGGTACCACCGCTTGGTGGTGATGGCGTCGGTCATCAGGTTGTTGACCAGGGCCACCCCCACGTGCCGGGCGGTCTGGAACCCGAACGTGGGCATCCCCCCGGGGAGCGGGAGGTCGTTGTCGATGGTCTTGGGAACGTGGGCCACCCGGATCCGCCCGCCGGCCGCCTCCGCAAGGCGCAGCGCCGAGAACGCGGTGTCGTCGCCGCCGATGGTGACCAGAGCCTCCACCCCCAGGTGGTCGAGCATCCGCACGGCGTTGTGCAGCCGCCAGTCCGGGTCGTCCGCCCCCTCGTCGCGCACCGTTGGGTTGGCCCGCGACGTCCCGATCACCGAGCCGCCTTGCACGTGGATGCGCGAGACGTCGGTGATCCCCAGGGGCCGGACGTGTTCGGCGGAGCCCATGATCAGGTGCTCGAACCCGTCCTCGAGCCCCACGACCTCCCATCCGGAGTTCACCGCCTCGATGGTGGCCGCGGAGATCACCGAGTTCATGCCCGGGGCCGGCCCGCCACCGCACAGGATCCCGAGTTTCACGCCCACGGCAGCAGCATAGGACCGCGCCGTCAACCGCGGGAAATCAGTACGGAGGGCTGAGATCGGGGAGCATCGGGAAGTGGCGGACGTTCGTGGTCAGGAGTTCCGCGTCGAGGACGAGGGTCGTCCCGGCGATGAGGTAGTCCACGTCGTCGATCCCGCCGAAGGCCTGCCGGTGCCTCCGCGCGAGAAGCCCTGCGGTACGAGTGATGGTCTCGTCGACAGGAACCCACGAAATCGTGGAGAAGAAGCGCTCCAGCCCTTCAACCTCGTCGTCCCTGACCCCAGCCAGCAACTCGAATCTGACCACCTCGCTGGCCGCGATCATCTCGTCCGCCTCGATGAGTCCCCGAAGGAGATCCACCGCCCGTCGCTCGCCGCGCAGATGGTCGACAGCGACGGTCGTGTCGAGAAGCTTCACTCGAGGCCGAGGCGGCGGAGCCGCTCACCGAGGTCACCGCGGATCGCGTCCACGTATTGGGCGCCGGTGAAGGACCTGTCCCGCCAGGAACCGGCGCTGGCGTCGAGGGCTTCAAGCTTCTCGGCCCTCGTCGCCTGGCCGAACGTGGTCCGAATGGCCCGCCGGATCAGCTCGGAGCGGGACGCGCCCGTGGAGAGGGCCACGCGATCGAGGAGTTCCAGCTCCTCGTTTCCGAGATAGATCTGCGTCCTGCCCACGACACAACTATACACCATGGTGTGTCGCTCGCTCCCCGCTCCCCGACCGTCGGGGCAGTGGCTCACGCCGTTGAGGCGGCTTCGAGCTCCTTGAGGCGGGCGGGGTCGATGTGGATGCCGGGGCCCATGGTCGTCGACACGGTGAGGGTCTTGACGTACTTCCCCTTCGCCGCGGCCGGCTTGGCCCGCAGGATCTCGTCCACCACCGCCAGGTAGTTCTCCGCCAGGGCCTGCTCATCGAACGAGCGCTTCCCGATGACCAGGTGCACGTTCCCCTGCCGGTCCACCCGGTACTCGAGCTTGCCGGCCTTGATGTCGCGGACGGCCTTGCCGATGTCGGGGGTCACCGTGCCGGCCTTGGGGTTCGGCATGAGGCCCCGGGGCCCCAGGACCCGTCCGGCCTTGCCCACCGCCGGCATGAGCTCCGGGGTGGCCACCGTGGCGTCGAAGTCGATGTTCCCCTTCAGGATCTCGTCGACCAGCTCCTCGCCGCCGACCACGTCGGCGCCGGCTTCGCGGGCCTCCCTGGCCTTGTCCCCCACGGCAAACGCCGCCACCCGGACGGACCGGCCGGTGCCGTGCGGAAGCGAAACCGTTCCCCGGACCATCTGGTCGGCCTTCCGCGGGTCCACGCCGAGGCGGAAGGCGAGCTCCACGCTCTCGTCGAACTTCGCGGGCGGCAGCTCCTTGATCAGGTGGAGGGCCTCGCCGGGCAGGTACGCCCGGTCGCGTTCGACCTTTTCCATTGCTTCCCGGTAGCGCTTGCCGGCGTTCATGCCCGCACCTCGATCCCCATGCTCCGGGCGGTGCCCTCGATGACCTTCATCGCGGCGTCGACGTCGTTCGCGTTCAGGTCCACCATCTTGCGCTCGGCGATCTGGCGGACCTGGTCGCGGCTGACGGCCCCCACCTTGTTCCGGTTTGGCTCGCCGGAGCCGGACTCCAGGCCGGCGGCCTGCTTCAGCAGCTCCGCCGCCGGCGGCTGCTTGGTCACAAAGGAGAACGTGCGGTCCTCGTAGATGGTCATCTCGACGGGGATGACCTGCCCGGCGAACTGCTGCGTCTGCTCGTTGTACTGCCGGCAGAAGTCCATGATGTTGACGCCGTGCTGTCCGAGGGCGGTGCCCACGGGCGGCGCGGGAGTGGCCTGGCCGGCCTTGATCTGGAGCTTCACCCTGGCCAGGACCTTCTTGCGGGGTCGGCGTTCGCCGTCTGCCACTTCCATCCACCTCCTGCGGTCCAAGCGGCCTCTCGGCCTCCCGCTGTCGTCTTGCCGTCCTGCCCGGCGCCTAGACCTTCGCCACCTGGTCGAAGCCGAGCTCGACCGGGGTCTCCCGGTCGAAGATGTTCACCAGGACCTTGAGCTTGCTCTGGTCCACGTTGATCTCGCTGATCGTCCCGTTGAAGTCCGCGAACGGCCCCGAGATGATCCGCACGGTGTCGCCCTCTTCGAACTCCAAGCGGAAGGTGGGCTTCACCTCCTCCTCCTTCACCGCGAGGATCTTCTCGACCTCGCGGCGGGAGAGGGGCGTGGGCTTGGTCCCGGTGCCCGAGGACACGAACCCGGTCACCCCCGGCGTGTTGCGGACCACGTACCAGGAGTCGTTGTCGTAGATCATCTTCACCAGCAGGTAGCCGGGGAAGACCTTGCGCTGGACCACCTGCTTCTTCCCGCCCTTGATCTCCATGACGTCCTCCATGGGGATGTGGACGTCGAAGATCTTGTCCTCCATCTGCATGGAGTGGATGCGGGACTCCAGGTTGGCCTTCACCTTGTTCTCGTAGCCGGCGTAGGTGTGCACCACGTACCAGTCGCCGGGGCCCCGGAAGGGGTCCCTCCGGCCCGTGGGCGCCTCTTCCTCGAGCTCTGCCTCGGCGGCCGTTTCGGGCTCGGCCCCGGCGGCGGTCTCGACCACTGGCTCGGCTGCGGCTTCGGGCTCGCTCTCGGCTGCTGCCTCGGCCTCGGCGGGGGCTTCATCGGGGGGGACCTCCTCCGGGATCTGGTCCTCGGGCACCTCCTCGGCCTCGCCCACCAGGTCCACGGCCTCGGCGCCGTCCTCGCCGGGCCCCTCCATCTCGGGCTCCGGGACAGCCGCCAACTCGGGCTCCGGTGCTCCCTCGGCTTCGTCTTCCCCGGAGGGGGCCTCCAGGACGGGCTCCAGCTCCGCGGGGACCTCGCCGAAGGCCTCGCGCTCGTCCTCGTCCATCCCGGCGAGTGGCGGCTCCTCGGGAACGTCCAGCACATCGACGCCTTCGGAGACGGGCTCCTCCATGGCCTCGACTTCCAGGGGCGGCGCCTCGGCCTCGGGCTCCGACGCCTCGGGCTCCGACACCTCGGGCTCGGCGGGCTGCTCCGGGGCGGGCGCTCCCACGCCGGACTCGGCCACCGGCGAGGCGGCTTCCGCCTCTTCCGGGGCGTCTTCGGTCATGCCTCTAGAGTCGGGAACGTGATCCATCATGGAAGTCCAGCTTACGACCGGCTCAGCCGCCGAAGACCCGCAGGACGGCCTTCGAGAAGAAGTAGTCCAGGCCGAACACGAACGACGTGAGCACGACCACGGAGACCAGCACGACGACGAAGTAGGCGATGAGCTCGTGGCGCGTCGGCCAGTTCACCTTCTTGAGCTCCTGGCGGACCTCCTTCAGGAACTGCCGCGGCGGTGTCCGCTTCTTCCGCTCCTGGGCCGTGGGCCGCCTGGCGGGCGTCGGCGCGCGGCGCTCGGTGGCCGCCTGCTGCCTCGCCATCAACCGTTTGGTCTGCCTGTTCATCTCACTCCCTCGAGGCCCCGGCCCGTTCGTATCCGGGCTGGCCAGGGCCGGGAATCATGGTCATGGTCACGCTCACGCGGGGGCCAGACGCCCCACGTCCCGGCCAGTATAGGGACCCGGGGCTGGTCCGGCAAAGCAACGGTGCACGTTCGACGGGGCGCCGCTCGCGCGACGCCCCGTCGGTGGGGAGGGAGGACGTTCCGTGCTACGTGGGGAGCCCGACCCCGATGTTCCCGTATCCCCAGTGGTACGCGTCGGTGCGCCACATGGGGTGCGGGTAGGAGTCGTGCTTGAACATGATCGCCGCAGCCTGGTTCTTGATGGCGGGGTTCAGGGTCCACCAGTCCGAGGTGTACACGGGGGCTCCGTCGGACCCGTAGGCCAGCAGCTGGCCGGAGTCCGTGATCGGCACGCCGGCCGCACCGAGCTCCGAGGCAAGCTGCGACCCGCTGGCGTCGGCCGCCGCGATGAACATCTGTCCGCCGGACATGTTCGTCGGCGGGGTGAACGGGGCGACTGTGCCGTTCCACACCGGCGGTGTGATCGCGGAGGAACCCGGGATGATGATCCAGTCCGGGCCGCACGGGTAGTTCATCTGGTCGATGGGGAACGCCTTGTCGTAGGGCTCCGTGTGGTGCTGCCAGTACACGTTCCACGCGGCCGTCCCGGGCGTCCCCGGATCGCTCACGTCGCAGTCGGCCACCCACGCTGCCAGGAAGCCACCGGCGGTGCCGGAGGCCGACGGCGAGTCGGTCGGCGACGGGCTGGCGGTGTCGGTCGGGGACGCGCTCGGTGAGGCCGAGGGCGAGGTCGACGGAGAGGCCATGGGGATCCCGGGCGCCGCAGGAACGGCGGGGGCTGCCACCACCGGGGCCAGCGCGGTCCCGGAACCGCCGGAGGCCGGCGCCGAGCCACCCGAGGAGGCGGACCCTGCTGCGCCCGACTGCGCCGAGCCGCCGGCCTGCGTGGACGGCGCGAACGCCGTTCCAGGAACGACCGGCGCGGCGGGCGCGCCCGCGGGCGTGGTCACCCACACCGCGCGCTGCTGCACGCCTCCGAAGTGGCCCAGCTGCACGTGGCGCTGGAGCGGCGAAGCCGGACGGATGGTCTGGTCGGACACCAGCCGGAGGGCCAGGCCGCGGGACGGACTCGCGCCGTGGCTCACGGCCGATGCCGCCACCATGCTCGCGGCGACGGCCGTGGCCAGCACGGCGTAGGGCCACCGCCTGGGCCGCCAGGGCTTTCCGAAGCTGAAGGTGTCGGAGTCGCCCACGGTGGGGGCGTGCCGACGCGAGGTCGTGGGCGTCGTGGTGCTTCGCATGGTGTCCATGCGACCTCTATCGGTGCCCCCGGAGGGCACCTTTAGGCGCAGGGAGCCGCCGTTCGGACCTCCCCGGGGAGGCCGATCGGAGGGAGGCAGAAACGGGACCGGCCCCCCGAAGGGGGCCGGTCCGTTGCCGTTCTCTGGTCAGACCAGAGCTGGAGGCGCTACTTCCAGTGGATCTCCATGAGCGCCTCGGTGTTCGTCAGGTCCAGGCCGAGGACTTCGAGTACGTGAACGATGAAGTCCGGCTGGAGTGCGTCGCACTCGCCGTTGAGGTCGAGGTCGAGGCACGCGAACACCCTGGTCAAGTGACCAGCCGCGCGCGGCTTGGCCGTCACCTTGGCGATGGCCTTGCCGGTGCCGTCGAAGTCGGCGGCAGTGAACGGAGCGATGCCGAAGAGCTGGTCCACGGTGAAGTCGCAGTCGTCACCGAAGCACTGGTCCGGCTGTCCGACGAATCGGGCCGGGTCAGCGGCTCCAGAGAAGACTCCCGACGTGTCCAGTCTCCAGATCACCGGAGCGTCCAGCGCGCTGAAGTTGTGGAAGATGTCGTGCAGACAGGCGGTCAGGGAAACCCTGGTGCCAGCCCGCCGCGTGATCGACACCGGTCCCACGTGGCAGTTCGGGTGGAACTGGAGGTTACGGGTCTTCCGCAGGTGCACGTGGTTGATACCCGCAACCACCGTCTTGGTCACCGAGTCCTGGAGCGTGCCGGCGTCGGCACAGCCGTTGTCCTCGGGGTCTTCGCAGAACACGATGGACACGGTCGCCGTCGGGCCGCCGTTCGGCAGCGCGGTGGCGTGCCACTCCATCTCGTACTTGTTGTCCGCCACATCGGTGTTGGCGTTCTCCAGGTGGCAGGTGGTGCCGGAGTTCGCGATGACGGTGGTCAGGCCCTCGCACTCATCGATCGTTGCCGGACCGGTGAGCTCGAACGTGACCGGCTCGTGGCCGAGCAGGTCTGCGGGGTCCTTGTTGTCGTTCGCGTCGAGCTCGGCGAACTGGTCGAACACACAACCGATGACCTGGTCCTCGGACCCGGTCAGGACGAGGTCGCCCTTCTGACGGTTGCCGTCCTGGCAGAACGTCGGGCCCTGGTCCCCAGGAAGCACGCTCTCGTCGTTCGTGAGGTGGACCTGAGCGGGGACCGGCACCGCAGCCACGATGTAGTGGCTGTCCAGCAGACAGGTGCGGCCTTCGCCGCCACCTTCGAGGTCGGGCAGGCCGCCGACCACAGCGCCCGCGGGAACGGGGGAGCCGCTGTGGCAGTAGCCGTCCGCGACGTCGGCCTCGCCGCCGAAGTTGTCGTCGTCCTCGAACAGGTACCAGCCCATCTCCGAGTTCACCGGGAAGCTGTTCATCGGCACGGTGAAGCCGGCAAAGGAGAACGCCGGCGCGGACTGGGTGGTTGCGTCGAACGACTCAGCTCCTGGAGCCGTGCAATCGTTCGGCGGATCGAAGGCATCGGCGTGGAAGTCGATGCACAGCGTGGCGTTGTCGACATCGGTGCTGAACCGCGCCCGAACCAGGAGGTTCGAGCCCGGCGGGAACGGCCCGTTCAGCACGGCCGCGGGAACGGCGCTGCCGTGCCCGGCGGGGTGCCGGGCGGTGTCGCAGGTGCCGGTGAGCGGCGGGACGTCCACGCACCAGTCGAGCAGCTCGCCCGAGGACGAGTTGGTCGAGGTGGCGGCGTCGTCGAGGATGACGCCGGTCTCGGCCTGGCCGCTGCAGTGGCTGACGCTCGGGCCGGCGACGGTGTCACAGGCGAACGAGACGATGTCCCGGGCGGACCCGTCCTGGGTCACCGGGATGTCGTAGAACAGCTCGAACGCCGTGTCGACACCGACTCCAGGAGACACCGGCGTGGTGCCCTGGGTGTCCGAGCCGATCACGTTGCAGGTCGCCGGCGGCGGGAACGTCTCCGGCAGGCTCTGGCCGGGGTTCCCGTAGGTGCCCGGAGGGCACACGTACCAGAACGCCGACACCGCGTTGGTCGCGGCCACCAACGTCAGATGCGAGAACTGGTCGATGCCGTCGAACTTGTCCGACAGCACCAGGGCGCTGGGCTCGGCCCCATCGTCCGTCAGCGCGGAACTCCAATTGGGATTGAAGTTCATGACGCCGGTCGGAGCGAAGGCAGCGGCATGGGTTGCCGCGGCGAGCCCAAAGCCCATCACGACGGTGAGGCTGGTACACAACGCCAGCACTTGCCGCCTTACGGTCTTTGGCTTGAACAAAACTCCACCTCCTGATCGAACCTGCTTGCTTGCACCACAAGGCTGGATTCCTCCCTGCGGCACCCCCTTTCCTCCTCCGTCGGCCTCACGAAACCCGCCTGTCCAGAATCGGACAGGCAGAGGGATTCGTCCCTCTCCGCTGTATTGAACGACCGCAACCGGCCAGGGTTGCGCATCCAACGGAACTTTCTTTGCAGCCTTATGACGCCTGCGTCAGCGACAGTGAGGACTCAACCGACTGGTCCGGTCGATTGTCCGCCCCGCCGTCGCTCCACCAGCGGAACAGCCCGCCGATGTCGCCGGACCAGCCCAGGTCGCCCGAGGTCCACGAACCGACCGGCTGCCAGGTCCAGATGCCGTCTGCGTGGTCGCCGGGCACCGGCGCCAGGTTCGCCTGGCCGGTGAACCGGTACGTGCCGTCCGGGTTGGAGAGCTTGAAGGTGAGGTTCATCGTCCCGTCCTGGTCCGACCCCCGGATCGACGCGGCCACCGTGACGTCGACGTCCCAGGTCACGCCGGCCAGGTCGCCGGAGCCGCTCAGCCGCTGGACGAACCGGAAGTCCTGGCCCGGGGTCCCGGAGAAGCTCACCGGGGTCACCGACAGCCCATCGCACACGCACAGGTCTCCACCGGCGGTGGCCAGGTGGAAGCTTCCCGACCAGGCCGGCGGGCCCGGCACGAACACTGTCGGGGTCGGGGACACCGACGGCGTCGGCGTGACGGTCGGGTCCGCGCTGCCCCCCGCCGTGCCCGTGGAGGCCGGCGGCGACGAGTCCGGGTCCGGCGGTCCCGGCGAGGCCGGCGTGCTGGGCGGCGTGCCCGTCGCCGAGCCCGTCCCGGTGGGCCCGGGGGCCACGGTCGCTGCCAGGCCGCCCGGGGTGGCCGGCAGGATGTCGCCCTTGTCTTCCGGCGAGTTCACGGGGACGGACACGGGCGGGACTACTATGGCCTTGCCCTTCCCCACCGCCGCCACGCCGGCCGGCGGCGCGGTGGTCACGATCACGATCGGGGGCTTCCGTGCGGCGGCGGCGTGGTGGTGATGGGCCACGGTCACGGCCCCCACGCCGATGCCGCCCGCCACGGTCACGGCGGCGAGCACGGCCACGGCCCTCTCGGCCACGGAGGAAGTCACCGGCGAGGCCACAACGGATGCGACCACGGAGGTGGCCGTCTGGGACCCTGCCGCGGCAGTGCCGGCCACCGGCTGGCCCACGTCCACGGCCCTGCGGCCGAAACGGCGGAGCCACCCCAGCATCGGCAGGACCAGGCCGAACGAACGGGTGGCCGTCTGGGTCCACACCCGGCGGAAGCTCTTCTTGGCCCGGTGGAGCAGGGCCTTCACCTGAGACGTGGACATCCCGAGGACCGCGCCGATCTCCTCGTGGGAGAAGCCCTCGTACTCCCGCATGAGCAGGGCCATGCGGTAGTGGTCGGGCAGGGTGGCCAGGGCCGCGCGGACCTCGGTGGCCTGGCTGCGGCGCTCCAGGATCTCCAGGGGGTCCAGCAGGTCGCCGTTCCCGTTGCCGTTGGTCGCGCTGGCGTGGTGCTCGGCCCACTCCTCGGTGGACGCGAAGCCGTGGCCGCTCCCGCTGCCGTCCCCGTTGGAATGGCCGTTCCCGTTGCCGTTCGAGTAGCCGTTGCCGTTCCCCGTGTACTCGACGCGCTTGGTCCGGGTCCGGGCCCGCAGCATATCCAGGCACACGTTGGTGGCGATCTTGCGGATCCAGGGGCGCAGGCGGTACTGCCCGTTGAACCGGGGCAGAGCCTGGAACACCCGGATGAAGGTCTCCTGGGTGGCCTCCTCGGCGTCGTGGAAGTTGCCGAGCATGCCGCGGCACAGGGTCTCCACCTCGGTCCGGTACCGCTGGTGGATCACGCGGTAGGACGAGGCGTCCCCCGCCTTGAAGGCCATGGCCAGGTAACGGTCTTCGGCCGCTCCGCTCTCGCGGGTGAGCTCCTTGTCGGCGATTGCCACCTGGCCAGAATCCTCCAACATGCATCGAGAGGGCACCGCGTGCGGTGCCCTCGGTCCAATGGCCCGCAAAGCGTAGCGGCTCCGGGTACCCCGAGCAACAGTTTGGGGGTGAGATTCGGCACCTATTCGAGAGGACTTCAGTCCGTTTGGTTCCCGAGGCCTACCGGGGACGTGCCGCCAGGAATCGGCGCAGTTCCGCCCGCAGCGCGGGGGGCAGGGGCCCGTGCGGACCGAGGTCCCCCCGGGCCAGCGCGTCCAGCATCCCGCCGGTCGAGCCCGGGTCGAGCTCGGCGGCCAGCCCCGGGGACGCAGCCCCAGCGCCCGGCCCCGGCGCCCCCGAGCCCGCCGTGGGGCTGGGCGAGGGGCTCGGGGACGGGCTGGGCGACGCGCCGGGCGGCCCGAGCGGGTCGCCCGGGTCCGGGCCCGGCAGGATCAGGAACGCGGAGGACACCGCTCGCTCTTGCCCGTCCGAGGGCTTGTTCACGACCCCCTGCCCCTTCACCCACATGAGCGAGGACCCGCCTCCGTCCTGGTTCACGGCGCTGACCGCCCCCAGCTGGAGGAACAGCCCGGCGAACTGGGGGAGGCTCATCCCCAGGGAGTACTTGGCGCGACGGCCGTCCACCACCACCAGCAGGAGCTTGCCGTCGGCGGTCACGCCGATGCCGGTCCGGGGGTGGGGGCCCCGGCAGAAGTAGGTCGTGCAGGAGGTGACCGCGTTCGCCCCGTCCCGCACCAGCATGGGGATCCCGCCGATGGCGTCGAGGATCCCCGGCCACCCGAACGACCAGGTCAGGCGCATGGTCTCGCCCACGGACAGCGACAGCAGGGCGATGGCCTCGTCGCTCCCGGGGGCCGCGGAGAGGACGATCCCGTCCTGCAGGGAGGGGGCCGCGGCGGTGCAGGCGGCCTCGTTCACGGTGTAGTCGCGGGACACGCCGGGCTGCGGGTTCGCCCACTGCGGCGGCGCCGCCGGCAGCAGCCTGGCCCAGCAGGAGAACCCCGAAGGATGCTCGAGCGATCCTCCGGCCGGCGAGAACGCCGCCAGCTCTCCGCTTCGGGCCGGGCCGTCGTTGAACCGGTCCACGGCCCACGACTCGCCCGAGTCCACCTCCAGGGCGGTGACCGTGGCGTGCGGAGCGGCCTGGTAGACGCGCGTGTCGTCCTGGGTCACCGCCGTGTCCTGGCCGAACGCGAACTGGGTCTGCTTCAGTTCACCGTCCTCGGCGAAGGAATGGGCCGGCCGGCCCGACCTCAGGCCGAAGTCCCCGTTGATCGCGGCGATCGCCCCGTGCCGCTTGGCCATGCTGGTCGGTCGCTCGAAGCCGGGCAGCGAGTCGTTGGACAGGGCCACGTCCGTGGTCAGGGCCGTGGACAGGTCGACGGTCAGGACAAAGATCCGGCGGGGGACCTTCTTCTGGACGATGCGGGTCAGCCACAGCCCGTCGGCGATCTTGGTGGTGTGGACCTTTCCGGATGGCTTGCGGGGCCCCCACGGATAGTGGTGCCCCCTGGGCGATCCCAATGCCGGAGCGGCCGGACGCACGAACGTGGCGGCACCGGCGAGCAGGGTGACGGCGAGGACGGCGAGGACGGAGGCCCGCCGGGGGCGAGACATACCGCGGCATCGTACCGAACGCCCAGAAGCGCGGCAATCCTCATCAACCGGTCAGTTGGCGCAATCCGGTTGACTGAACCGGAACCGCCGCGTAGCGTCGTCGGCCCATGGTGCGGATGCCGTCACGCCGCCCGATCGGGGACCGCCGCCAGCATCCTCCGAAGCCCGCTCGCAGGATCGCCACGGCCGCGGCTCTGGCCGTGCTGCTCCTGGCGGGCCTGCCGGCGTCGATCGGCGGGGCCTCCACCGCCGGGGCCGCGCTGCCGGCGACGAACGGCGACCTGCTGTTCCGGGACGTCCAGGGGGGCGACAGCGAGCTGTACCGGGTGGCGGCGGACGGGACGGGGATGCGCGACGTCTCCCGGGCCCCGGCGGCCCAGGACCTCGACCCCTCCTGGAACCCCACCGGGACCCTCATCGCCTACGCCCGCAAGACCACCGGGAGCCAGGTCCCGCCGGACATCTGGGTCATGTTCGCGGACGGGAGCGGCCGGACCCGACTGACCACCGACTCGGTCCCGGAGCGACAGCCGGCCTGGTCGCCGGACGGCTCGCACATCGCCTACGCCCGGGCCCCCGGCGGGAACTTCGGCGGCTTCCACATCTGGGTCATGGGGGCCGGCGGGTCGTTCCCGCACCAGGTCACCAACCCGTGGAACCAAGCCTCGGACACCGACCCGGCCTGGTCGCCCGACGGCACCCGGATCGCGTTCGTCCGGTCCAAACCGGACGCGTTCCCGGAGCTGTACGTGGTGAACGCGGACGGCACGGGACTGCAGCGCCTGACCACCAACGGTTGGATCGAGGGCCATCCGGCCTGGTCACCGGACGGCACCCGGATCGCCTTCGACCGGTGCTGCCTGGACGGCCAGTCCGACATCTACACCATCGACGTGGCCACCCGGATCGAGACCGACCTCACCAACACCCTGACCACGGACGAGTTCGACCCGGCCTGGTCGCCCGACGGCACGCTGATCGCGTTCACCGCCTTCGTGCTGGGGGACGGGAACAAGGACCTGTACGTGATGGCCGCCGACGGCTCATCCGTGGCGCGGCTGACCTCCGACCCCGCCGCGGAGCTGGCGCCGGCCTGGCAGCCCGAGGTGGCCTGCACCATCGCCGGGACCTGGCGGCGGGACAACCTGATCGGCACGCCGGGGCCGGACGTCATCTGTGGGAACGGGGCGGCGGACGTCATCGCGGGCGGTGGCGGGAACGACGTGATCTACGGGGGCGGCGGCAGCGACCAGATCGACGCAGGCGACGGCGACGACGTGGTGTTGGGCGGGGGCGGGTACGACAAGATCACCGGCGGGACCGGGTTCGACTGGATCAACGGCGGGCTGAAGAACGACACCTGCTCGGCCGAGCCGGACGGCGGGGTCATGACCAGCTGCGAGACCATCGCCGGCTGAGCGGCGCTCGCGACCGGGTCCCTAGATCTCCCACTGCCGCTCGTACAGGCGCCCCAGGGCTCGGGCGATCCTTCCTGCTTCCTGCCGGGCGAAGCCCCTTCGCTGGAGCGGAACCGGGCGCTCTTCGGGCTCGACCGGGGCGGGTTCCGTCTCCGGCTCCGGCGGCAGAATCGCCGTCGCCATCGCCGTCTGCTCAGCCCGGACGACCATCGCGGTCTCGCGCTCCGCGTGCGGCTCCTTCGGGACCGCCGCCCTCCCGTAGCGGAGCAGCCGCAGAGCGTTGCCCACCACGGTGACGCTCGACCCGGCCATGGCTCCCGCGGCCACCATCGGCGAGACCCTGCCCGCCACGGCCAGCGGGATCATCAGCACGTTGTAGGCGAAGGCCCAGGCCAGGTTCTGGGCGATGACGGCGAAGGTCCGGCGGGCCAGCGCCAGCGAGTCCGCGACCAGGCGGAGGTCACCGCCCAGGATCAACACGTCCCCGGCCTCCATGGCCACGTCGGTCCCCGTGCCCAGGGCGATGCCCAGGTCGGCCTGGGCCAGGGCGGGGGCGTCGTTCACCCCGTCTCCCACGAACGCGACCCGCTTCCCGGCCGCCTGGAGCCGGCGCACCTCCTCCACCTTTCCTTCCGGGAACACCTCGGCCACCGCGCGATCGATGCCTGCATCCCGGGCCACGGCCTCCACGGATGCCCGCCGGTCGCCGCTCACCACCGCGACCTCCAGGCCCCACGCACGAAGCCGGCCCACGGCCCCGGCCGCGCCCTCCTTCAGGGCGTCGAAGGCGCCGAGCAGGCCCACGGGCCGCCCGTCTCGCCACACGGCGAAGACCGTCAACCCCTCGGCGGCCAGGGCGTCCGCCCGAACCGCCAGCTCCCGCGGAAGGCCCTCCGGCCGGCCCACCCGGACCAGGTCGGGCCCCACCCGGGCCTCGATCCCCGCGCCGGGGGAGGCCCGGTGGTCGGCCCCCTCCGGGACCTCGATGCCGCGCTCCTCGGCGGCCCGCACCACGCACCGGCCGATGGGGTGCTCGGACCCGCGCTCGGCCGCGGCGGCCAGGCCAAGGACGTCGCGTTCGGCCCACGCCCCCACCGGGACGACTTCCTTCAGGCTCATCGAGCCTTCGGTGAGCGTTCCCGTCTTGTCGATCAGCACGGTGTCGATGCGCCGGCAGCCTCGAACACCTCGCCGCCCTTGAACAGGATCCCCAGCTCGGCGGCCCGGCCGCTGCCGGCCATGATGGCGACGGGGGTGGCCAGGCCCAGCGAGCAGGGGCACGCCACCAGCAGCACGGCGGCCGCCCGGAGCAGGGCGCCGGCCAGGCCGCCCGGCCCGAATACCCACAGCACCGCGAACACCCCGGCCGCCAGGGCCAGGACCCGGGGAGCGAACACGGCGGCGACGCGGTCGGCCAGGCGCTGGATGGGCGCCTTCGAGGCCTGGGTCACCTCCAGCAGCCGGACGATCTGAGCCAGCCTGGTCTCCGCCCCCACCCGGGTGAGCTCGACCTCCAGCCGCCCATGCCCGTTCAGGGAGCCGCCGAACACGTCCGCGCCCGGCTCCACGTCCACCGGCACGGACTCACCGGTCAGCATGGACAGGTCCACCGAGGACGCTCCAGCGGCGACGACCCCGTCGGCCGGGACGTGCTGGCCGGGCAGGACGGCGACCCGGTCCCCCACCCGGAGCTGGGCGGCGGGCACCGGTCGCTCCGTTCCACCTTCCAGGAGCGTGGCCTCCCGGGGCTGCCGCTCCAGCAGGACCCGGGCAGCGTCACCGGCCCTGGCCCGGGCCGTTGCCTCCAGGACCCGGCCCAGCAGGATCAGCGTGACGATCATGGCCGCGGTGTCGAAGTACACGTGGTGGGCGCCGGTCGCTGCGGCGCCCGCGCTGTACCCGTACGCCGCCAGCGAGCCGCAGGCGATCAGGGTGTCCATGGTGTAGACGCGCTGGCGGGCCGCCCGGACGGCCGCCCGCAGGAACGGCCAGCCGGCATAGAACTGGACCGGCGTGGCCAGCAGCCAGGCAGCCAGGACGCTGGCACGCGACTCCGGCGCGGCGATCAGCGAGAGGACCAGCACGTCGAACGAGCAGAACGCCGCCACGGCGAGGCGGCGGCGGTAGTCGCGGATCTCGTCGCGCGCGGAGGGCTGGGCGTCCCCGGCCGCCTCGCGCACTCGTGCCCCGTACCCGGCCTTCTCCACCGCGACGACCAGCGGCGAGGGGTCCGGCGCCGAGTAGCGCACCGCCGCGGTCCGGGTGGCCAGGCTGACCCGGGCCTCGGCCACGGAGGGCTGCCGGGACAGCACCCGTTGCAGCCGGTCCACGCACGACGCGCAGGTCATGCCCTCGATGTCGAGGACGACCTCGTGCTCCGCGAGCGGCTCCGCGCTCATGACCCTCCCGGCCCGAAGCCCTCCAGGTCGTAGCCGGCATCTTCCACCGCTCGGCGGATGGCGGCCTCGTCGGGGACCGCGGCGAACTCCACGTCCACCCCGCCCGCCACGTGGTCGGCGGACACCGCGACGACCCCGGGCAGGCGTCCGAGGGCCCGCTCCAGGCTCTCCTCACAGGTGGGGCAGGTCATCCCCCCGACCGCGACCCGAAGGGCCGTTCCCACCGACGACTCACATCCCGCCAGACGTCCCACCGGCGGCCATGCCCATGTCAGTGCCCCCGGTGAGGCCCGCCAGCAGCGACGGGTGCACCGCCGCCGCCACGGCCAGGCCCAGCAGCGTGACCCCGGCGACGGCCGCCACCAGGCGCGGCCGCGGCAGGACCTTCTCCGCGAAGATCACGGCGGCCAGCCCGGCCATGGCCCCCAGGTTCATCACGCCCACGGCCACCAGGACGGTCATCAGGGCCCAGCAGCAGCCCACGCACAGGGCCCCGTCCCGGATGCCCGACGCGAGGTCGCCGCCCAGTCCCGGTCCTCCCGCCCGATGCATCGGCGTCCGGCAATGGTTCAGCGCCCACAGCTTCCACGGGGAGAGCTGGTACGCCCCGGCCACGGCGAAGATCCCGACGCCCAGCCACCTCGCCACCTCGGGCGAGGAATCGACCAGGCGTCCCGTGCCCACCAGCACCGCGAACGCGAGCGCCCCGTACACGGCCCACGGAACCAGGAATCCCACCCCGAAGGCCAGGACCCCCGGGACCCGCCACGTCCCGCCGGCCCGCGACGTCCCGGCGCCAACCGTCTCCTCCGCGGCCAGCAGCCCGATGGCGGGGAGCATCATGGCCGCCATCATGGCCACCCACATCCACGTGAAGGACGGGAAGGCCATGCCCATGGTCCCCGGGCCGATCCCCATGGTGCGGGCCTCCCGCACCGTCACCACCCACGCCAGGGCCCCCACCGCGGCGAGCACGGCCCACAGCGGCGCGGCCTCCCGCAGCGAGCGAGTGGATCGCTGGGGAAGCTCGATCTGTGCCTGCATGCAGACCCCCTCAGACGTTCACCGACTCGTGCAGCTCCTCGGCGGTGATCCGCTCGAGCTGCTTCTTCTTGGTCTCCACCCCGAACACCATCATCGCCACCATGGCCAGGACCAGCGGGATTGCCCCGATGATGGCCGTGCTCCGGATGGACGGCGCCGCGATGGCCGCCGCCACGGTGGCGAGGATCAACACCCCGCCGAACTTCGTGGCCCCCGCGGCCAGGCCCGTGGCCCGCGACCGGACCTTGGTTGGGAACACTTCGGACGCGTACGCGACCGACACCGCGGTCAGACTCTGGATGCCCCAGATCGGCCCGACCAGCAGCAGGTACAGCAGCGGTGTGGCCTTCCCGTTGTGGACCAGATGATTGGCCCCGATCGTGGCGAACGCGAGCATGGCGGCCGTCGGGACGGCGGCCAGCAGGATGATGGTCTTCTTCGCGCTCCACCGGCCGTACAGCCAGGCGATCGGCAGGACGAACGGGAACCCGATCAGTGCCGAGTCACGCAGGATCGAGCTCGCGGAAACTGAGGTGAGCCCGAGCTTCTGGAGGTTCGACGGGATCCACTGCTGGAACCCGTACTGCACGATGCCCACACCCAGGCCGAGCAGGAGCACGATGACGGAGAGGCCCACGAAGTCGCGGCTGAACAGCTGGGCGAACCGGCTGCGGACGTGCGACTCGACATGGAGCAGCGAGTCTTCGCCTTCGGTGACCTCCGCGCCGTAGCGCTCCATGATGGCCCGGGCCTCCTCGTCCCGGCCGTGTTGCAGGAGGAACCGGGGCGACTCGGGGATGAACCGGTTCAGCAGTATCAGGACGAGCCCGGTGGGGAGGCTCACCCACCACAGCATCCGCCACCCGAAGTGCTCGGGCGAGGCGACCGTGGACGCCAGCGTGCTGCAGATGATGTAGGCGCCGGCCACGTCCCCGCCGATCAGGACCATCAGCCACCCTCGGTGGCGGGCGGGGATGGTCTCGGCCAACAGGGCGAACGTGATCGGGAGCATCCCGCCGACCCCAAGGCCCATGATGAAGCAGACCACCAGGTTGGCCCAGAACACCGGCATGGACCCGCACACGGCGACGGCGATGAAGATGATCGCCGCCAGCAGGATCGAGGCCCGCCGTCCGATCTTGTCTCCGAAGTACCCCCACAGGAACGACCCGATCACCGTCCCCGAGATCCCGCACAGTGGATACAGTGCGACCGGAAGGGCGTGGGCGGTCGGGTTCAGGGGCGACTTCAGCCCGTACTCGGCGGCGGCGCCCGGAGCGATGAAGGCCAGGGTCACCGGCTTCATCACGTCGATGGTGATGGCGGCCGCCATGACCAGCAGCAGCGCCACGTGGGCCGGCTTGAGCGGCGCGGCGTCGAGGGCCCTGACGCGGATCTTCGACACGTAGCCCCGGCTGACCTCCGACAAGCGGGGAAACACCCCGTACGCCGTCGCGGCCAGCCCCACGAAGATCAGCACCATCCCGAACCACATCGAGGCATCGGGGGTGGTGCCGGCCAGGTGGTAGCGACCGACTCCCGGCAGCGGCGCGTTGTGCCGCGCGGAGAAGTAGAACGGCAGGTGCATGATCACACCCACGGTCACCGCCGCGACGCCGAACCTGAACGCCGCCGGGTGCTGGTACTCGATACCGGTCACCTTGCCCTTGACCGGGTGCTCAGCTGCACTCGTCGCCAACGATCTCCCCTCTCTCCCGGGTGCACATCGTCACTTGGACCGGGCCGAGCCAGGCCCTTGGCGCAGGAGACTACCGAAGTGAGTTTCACGAATCAAGAGACATGCTCCGGTCAGCGAGCCGCCGGGATGACCTCCTTCAGCTCCTCGGCCGTGATCTGCTCGAGCTGCTTCTTCCTGGTCTCCACGCCGAACACCATGAGCGCGGCGATGGCCAGGATCAGCGGGATCGCACCGTACAGGGCCGTGAGCGAGATGCTCGGGAACGCGATCTTGGCCACCACGATGGCCAGGATCAGCACGCCGCCGAACTTGGTGGCCCCCGCCGCCAGTCCGGTGCCCCGGGAGCGGATCCGGGTCGGGTACACCTCCGACGCGTAGGCCACCGCCACGGCCGTCAGCGAGCTGATCCCCCAGATCGGCACGATCAGGAGCCCGTACAGCAGCGGCTTGTTCGTGGCCACGCTGTTCCCCGCGATGACGAACCCGAACAGGGCCGCTGCGGTCAGCGCGGCCATCAGCATGATGGTCTTCTTGCTGCTCCAGAAGCCGTACAGGTACGCGATGGGGAAGTTCAGCGGGAACCCGATCAGCGCGGAGTCCCGCAGGATCCTGCTGGCGTCCACCGACGTGAACCCGAGCTTCTGGAGGTTCGAGGGGATCCACTGCTGGAACCCGAACTGGACCATGCCGATCCCGATCCCCAGGAACAGCAGGACGAGGGACAGGCCTCCGAACGGACCCGACAGGAGCTGTGCGAAGCGGCCCCGGACCCGTTCCTCGACGGCGAGGTCCGAGGCTTCGGCGTCCTCGACCACGTGCGCGCCGTAGCGCTCCATGACCTCTCGGGCCTCCGCGTCCCGCCCGTGGGCCAGCAGGAACCGGGGCGACTCGGGGATCCACCGGTTCAGCAGGACCAGCAGTATGCCCGTGGGGAGCCCCAGCAACCACAGGATCCGCCACCCGAGATGGGTGGGTGCGCCGATCGACGAGGCCAGCGCGCTGGTGATGATGTAGGCGCCGGCGACGTCCCCGCCGATCAGCACGATCATCCAGCCCCGATGGCGGGCGGGGATGGTCTCCGCCATCAAGGCGAACGTGATGGGCAGCATCCCGCCCACTCCGAGACCCATGATGAAGCACGTGGCGAAGTTCCAGGTGTAGTTGGGCATGGAGCCGCAGGCAGAGGTGGCGATGAACAGCACCGCGGCCAGCAGGATCGAAGCCCGGCGCCCGATGCGGTCCCCGAACCATCCCCACAGGAACGACCCCAGCACCGTCCCGGTGATCCCGGCCAGCGGGAGCCAGGCCACCGGCACTGCGGCCGTCGGGTTGAGGGGACTGCGCAGGCCGTACTCGGCGGCCATCCCCGGCACCACGAAGGCCAGCGTGGTGGGCTTCATCACGTCGATGGTGACGGCCGCCGCCATGACCAGGAGGAGCCCCACGTGGGCCGGCTGGATGGGTGCGTCGTCCAGGGCCCGGACCCGGATGCGCGACACCGCACCCCGGCTCACCTCCGACAGCCGAGGGATCAGGCCGTAGGCCGTGGCGGCGATGCCGGCCATGGACAGGACCATCCCGATCCACATCGCCGCGTCGGGGCTCTTGCCGACCAGGTGGTACTGGTTGTGCCTCGACGAGAAGAAGAACGGCAGCATCAGCAAGACCCCGGCGGTCACGGCGGTGACCCCGAACCAGAACGCGCCGGGATGCTCGTAGGCGATGCCCGTCAGCCTCCCGACCGTGCGCCGCTCGTGCGCAGGTGTGCTCATCGACCCCCCCTGTCCCCGGTTCCCCTGGCCGATCCGAGTGCGCGAAGCCTAGGGAAGCCCACTTCCTGAATCAAGAGGGAACGAGGCGATTCGCGAGGGTACGAGTCGGCCCCGGGCTAGGAGCGCCAGGAGGCCTGACCGGGGTGGGTGCCGTCGAAGGGATCGTCCACGCCTGCGGGGAGGACCTCCAGGCCGTCGGTGGCGCGGAGTCGCTCGATCAGGGTCCCCGTGCCGCCGACGTACGTGGACACGGCGTCGACCTCCGTGGCCACGAACCAGCTCCGGTCCTCCGGCCACCAGAAGCTGGGCGGCCGAAAGGACCCGCCGAAGAATCGGAGCCGGGTGATGGAGCGAAGCGGGCCCCGGTACAGCAGGTACCTCCGGCCCGACGACGTGATCCGAGGCGTGATCTCGACCACCGCGGACTCGTCGTCCTCGCCGATCTCGAAGTCGCCCCACCCGTTCCACAGGGCGAACCGTCCTCCGGCGTGGAGGTGAACTCGCCCAGCGCCGCCACCAGCCGCAGGTACAGCTCCTCCGGGGAACTCGCCGTCGGGCGGTCCGGAACCCAGTGCATGCCACCGGATGCCGTCGCCGCGGATCGCGATGCCACCGAAGTAGGACGTGGGCTCGAGAGAACGGCCGCCCCATGCCGCCATCCGCGACCAAGGAACGTGGCCGTCCTCCCGCGAGTAGGCGGGATGGAGGAGGCGCCCGTACGCCTCGAACCCGTCCGGGACGAGCGCGCCCACCGTCAGGGGCCACACGTCCCAGGACCGCAGCCGGCCGCCCCACCACGCCACGTCACGCGCCGCCTCGCACGAGCTCGAGGCCCTCGACCTTGGGTCCCGGCGCGTCCGGCTGCCGAAAGCGATTCCTCCCCCGAAGACGGTCGCCCAGCGTGCGTCTGCCCACGAGGTACGAGGCCGATCGCTTCCTGGGCATCGTTCCTCACGCTCGGCTGGATCCCGCCGGCCGTTTCGCAGGTCAGCAGGGGTGTTCGTTCGCAGGGGCGGAGGGACTCGAACCCCCAACCACCGGTTTTGGAGACCGGGACTCTTCCAATTGAGCTACGCCCCTGTGGAGCCGGCCGGCGCGTGGCGCGGGCCAGGCCGACGGCCAGTATAGAGGCGCACCCGCATCCCCCGACGCGTAGCGGACCCCGCCGGATTCCCCACGCGGGATGCGTGATTTCGTGCACACCCCGTCCTAGACTGTGCCGCGACGGACGCTGCGCGCCGGCCCCGGAAGCGAGAGTCCATGAACGAGTCCGGTCTGTCCGGCTCTGGTACGCCACGCGAACCCGACAAGCGCCGTCTGTTCTCCTCGAGGCGCTCCGCACCCCCCTCCCTCGGCGACCCCCGCCTGGAAGCGGTCGTCACGTCGTCGCACCAGGCGATCGCGGAGCGCTTCGAGGAGAGCCTTCGCATGGTGGCCGACCACGCCCTGGCCACCATGCGACAGGTCGCCGAGGAGGTCTGGCACGCCACCGGCACCGAGGTGAAAGACCTCAAGGAACGGATCCTCCGCGACCTGTCGCGGGAGCAGGCCATCCGGGGGCTCGTGGCGCACAGCGACGAGCGGTTCCAGGCCATCGACATGCGGGTGGCACGCATCGAGGAGGGCATGGGGCGGGTGGACCAGGCCGCCACCGCGATCCAGGAAGCGCTGGCCGCGGGTTCGATGGAAGGCCTCGGCGACGCCCTGCGAGCCGCGCGGACCCTGGGCGCGGACGACATCCAGGCCCTGCGCGAGCGGATCGATCGATCACTCGAGGCGCAGACCGAATTCGCCGAAAAGGTTCGGGAGTGGCTGCAGGAGGCCGCCGGCGCGCAGACGTCGTTCGCGTCCGAGCTGGCCAGGCGCGTGGAGACCGCGATCGCCGTCCGGTCCCAGGTGTCTGAGCTCGGCCCAACCCAGCCGTCGGCCGGGCTGGATGCCGTCGGAGAGCGACTCACCGCCATGCAGCAGTACCTGGGCTCCGTCGTGCAGTACCTCGGCGAGCGCGACCGGGCCCTGACCGACTGGCTGCAGACCGTGGCCCGGAACCAGGCCGGCGAGATGCGCGAGGAGGCCGACCGGATCCTGGAGACGCTGGAACGCCACATCGACGCCCGCGCCGAGCAGGCCGACTTCAGCGTTCGTGACGCGATCGCTCTGCACGCCCAGAGCGTCCACGACCAGATCGAGCAGCAGGCCCGGATCGTCGCCGAGAGCGTGGGCGACCTGGAGAGCAAGGCCATATCCCGGATCGAGGAACAATCCAGCCGGGTCGAGTCCCTGGCCGAGCAGGTCCGGGCCGAGACCGAGGCCTTGAAGCGCGTGATCCTGGAGCAGGCCGGAAGCGGCGAGCTGACCCGCGAGTTGGACGAGCGGCTGGGCCGGCTCATCGAGATGATGTCCTCCGCCCTCGGGTGGACGGTCGACCAGCTGGAGGGGGAGATCGAGCGGGAGACCCTCCGCGCGGTCGAGATCGGCATGGCCGACCTGGTGGCCATGCTGGACCGCCGGTTCGTGGATCTGGACCGCTCCATCGGTGACCGCGTAGAGCGAATGGACCGGGCCATGCGCGCTGGCCTCGGGGCCCTGGAGGAATCGCTGGTGGAACGGTCCGGGGAAGCCATCGGCCAAGCCATCACCTCCCGCCTGGTGCCCGCCGCGGCCGAGCTCACCGGCGCCGCCATTGGCATCCGGGAGTCGGCCAAGTCGCTCGAGCTGATCCAGCAGACGCTCGAGGCGAGCATCGCCCGGACCCTGGACGACCGCGTGGCTGCCCTGGCCCGCATGGTCCGATCCGACCACCAGGCCCTGGCCGACCGCCTGGAGGTGGTGGAGCAGCAGGCCGCCGCCAAGGAAGCCATCCGGGCGGTCAACGAGCTTGCGGCCGCGCTTCCCGGCGAGATCGGCGAGGCCATGGACAAGCGCCTGGCCATGCTGGCGGAGCTGTTCCGGCGGGAGACCCGCTCCACCGCCGACGTGGTGGCCAAGGTGGGAGGCGCGCTGGCCGACCGCATGGACCGGTCGGTGGCCAAGATCGGCGACCGGTTCGAGCGGGAGGTGGAGACGGTGGTGGACCAGCTGGGCGACACCATGGCCACCGTTGCCACGGGCCTCCAGCGCACTACCACGGGGCGGAACCGGGCCTCGTAGCTCCGGGCGGAACCGGCGCTACATCGCGCCGTGCGTCACGGCACGGCGGGCGATGCGCCACCACAGCAGCGCGATGGCGGTCGCCCCGACGGCGGCCCCGGTGATCGAGGCCACCGCGTACCCGGTCCGAGGTGCCCGAACCAGCGAGGCCAGCCGGTTCCGGGCCGCCCGCAGCTCCGCGATGGAGACCACCCGCCCCGGACCGGTCCCCTCCTGGACGACCTGCAGGGTCCGTTCCAGGAACCCGGGGTCCGGCTCGACCTCGGCGTCGCGGAGGCCTTCCAGGGAGATCAGCAGGCTGCGGTACGAGGCGAGGCGGGCACTGCATTCCTGGCAGGAGGCCAGGTGGCGCTCCACGTCCCCCGCCGGACGCGGGCCCCATTCGGCGTACTCGGGGAGGAGCTCGCGGACGTCCTCACACCTCACCGCCACGATCGGAGCCTCCCGAGTCGGGCTCCGCCGTGAGGAGGTCCACCAGTCGCTTGCGGGCCCGGTGCAGCCGCACCTTCACGGCCCCTTCCTCCACGCCCAGCTCGTCCCCGATCTCCCGGCACGACAGCCCGTACACGTCCTTCAGGATCAGCGCCACGCGCTGGCCCTCGGGGAGCTGCGCCAGGGCCCGGGACAACTCGTCGGAATCGAGGGTCTGCTGCTCGGTCTGTTCCGGCGCCGGCAGATCCAAGTCCTCGTCCGGCACGACGTCGCCGAACCGTCCCCGGCTCCGGAGCGCGCTCACCGCGCAGTTCGCGACGATCCGGTACATCCATGTCTCGAACCGTGCCTCCTCCCGGAAGCCGGCCAGCCCCCGGAACATCCGGAGGTAGGCCTCCTGCGCCACGTCCTCGGCCTCGGCCCGGTCGCCGACCAGCCGGTACGCCAGCGTGTACACCCGCCGGTGGGTCTGGGAGACCAGCTCCTCGAAAGCGGCACGGTCGCCGGCCTTCGCGGAGGCCACCAGGTCACGCTCGACCATCCGGCCCCCTGTAAGACGCGACTACCGGCCGGTAGGTTACGCGGCAGTAGGAAGTTCCCCGGAAGCGCGAGAGCGGGCTCGAGGCCCGCCCGTGGCGCATCCGATGGCCGAGCGGCCGGTCAGGCCAGCTCCACCTCGGCACGGCTGTTCTTGATCGGATACTCGCTCACCCCCGCGCGTTCGACGCGCACCCAGACCTCCAGCTTGGCACGTTTCGTGCCGGGGTCCACCTCGGTGATCGTGCCGCCCGCCTCGATGGTCTCGTCCATGAACACCACGGCCCGGAACTGCACCCCGATTGACTTCAGCGCCGACGGATCGCCCAGCCACCTGGTCAGCGCCGTGGTGAGGTGGGCCATGGTGAACATGCCATGGGCGATGATGCCGGGGAAGCCCACGCTGCGGGCGAAGTTGTCGTCCTGGTGCAGCGGGTTCTGGTCGCCGGAGGCGTCGGCGTACGCCTTCACGTCCTCCCGCTTCACCACCTTCGCGTACACGGGGATCTCGTCCCCCACCTTCACGTCGTCGAAGCCCACGGTCGCGGCCATCTACCCCGTCCCCGTTCCCCGGGAGATGATTGTCGAGCGCATCACCACCACCACCTGGCCCGACGCGTCCCTGATCTCCGACTCGGTGACCAGGAACTCGTTGCTCTTCTTGGCGTAGATGTCGGCGATCCGGGGCTTCGCGGTCAGGACTTCGCCCACCACGATGGCCCGGCGAAGCTCGAACTCCTGCTCGCCGTGGACCACGCGCGAGTAGTCCAGGCTCAGCTCCGGGTCCAGGACCACCTGGCCGCTGGTCTGCATCTGCATCGCGGTCAGAAACGTGGGCGGCGCCACCTGCTCGGCGAACCCGGCCGCCCTGGCCGCCTCGGCGTCGCGATAGACCGGGTTGTCGTCCCCGATGGCGCCGGCGAACTGGCTCACGCGGGCGCGCTCCACGGTGAAGGTGATCTCACCGTACTCCTTGCCCTTCAGGGACTGGTTCAGCGGCATGGCGTCACGTCCCCCTCACGTCCCCAGCATGGCGCCGGTCACCGGGATGATGGCGCCCGACACGTAGTCCGATTCCGGCGAGGCCAGGAACAGGTGGACGTTCGCCACGTCCTCCGGCTGGCCCGCGTACCCCAGGGCGATGACCATGAGGGCCATCTGGCGGTTCGGCTCGGGGATGCCCATGTCGGAGCCCTCCTGCTTGGCCGCCGTCAGCCGGGTCTCGATGAACCCCGGCGCCACCGCGTTCACGTTGACGTGGAACGACCCCAGCTCGCGGGCCAGGGTCCGGGTCAGCCCGATGATCCCGCCCTTGGCCGCCGTGTAGTTGGCCTGGCCGGGGTTCCCGTGGAGGGCCGCCGAGCTGGAGGTGAACACGATCTTGCGGTGGTAGGCGGGCTTGCCCCGCTCCCCCATCTCCCGCTTGGCCGCCTCCCGCATGTACGGCATGGCGGCCAGCGTGGAGTGGAAGGCCGTCTTCAGGTTCACGTTCAGCACGAAGTCCCACAGTTGGTCGTCCAGGTTGTGGAAGGTCTTGTCCCTGGTGATCCCGGCATTGTTGATGAGGATGTCCACGGTGCCGAACTCCTCGGCCGCCGCGGCCATCATGGCCCGGGCCTGCTCGAGGTCGACGGTGTCGTGCGAAGAGACCAGGGCCCGGCCACCGGCTTCCTCGATGGCCTGGACCGTCTCCTTGGCCGGATCGGCGTCGACGTCGTTCACCACCACGGCGGCGCCTTCCTCGGCCAGCCGCATCGCCGTGGCCCGGCCGATCCCCCGGCCTGCGCCGGTCACGACCGCCACCTTGCCTTTCAGACGGGACAAGGGCTTCCTCCTTCGTTCCGCGGGCAGGATCCTTCGCGGGGCGCCCAGCCTGGCCACCGACGAGGGTCCGACCGGTCCGCAACGCTACCCGAGCAATCCGACCCCCATCAACCTGCGGCCGGCCCGGGTGCTCGAAGAGACGGTCCCCTCCCCGTAGCATTTCCGTCGATGGCGCGGCGGAACCCCCGGATCCGGGTCCTGATCCTGGACCAGCAGGTCATGTTCGCGGAGGCCCTGCGCCTGGCCCTGGGGGCCGAACGCGACGTGGAGGTGGTGGGGGTGGCCCACGGCCCCGAGGAGGCCGCCGCGCTGGCCGCGGAGGCCAGGCCGCAGGTGGTGCTGGCCGACCTGGGGCTTCCCGGCGACGCCGGCATCGAGGCCGTCCGCCGGCTGGCCGAGGCCGACCCGGAGGGCCGCGTGGTGGTCCTGGCCGCCAATCAGGGGGACCTGCTGCTGGCCCGGGCCGTGGAGGCCGGGGCGGTGGGCATCATCTCGAAGTTCGACTCGGTGGAGGCCGTGGCCCGAGCAGTTCGGGGGGCGGCCGCCGGCGAGCCCCTGCTCAGCGCGGACGAGCGCCGGCGTCTCCTCCGGCGCCTCCGCCACCGCCGGGCCGAGCGGGCCTCGGCCCAGCAGCGGGCCGATCGGCTGACCCCCCGGGAGACCGAGATCCTCCAGCACATGGCCGACGGCGCCCGCCCCGAGCAGATCGCCGCGTTCCTGGGGATCAGCGTGGCCACCCTGCGCACGCACGTGCAGAACGTCCTGACCAAGCTGGGCGTGCACTCCAAGACGGAGGCCCTGGCCTTCGCCATCCGCCACGGCAAGGTCACCGCCCGCCTGTAGGCCCCGACGTGGCCCGGACCGTTGACCCATGAAGTTCACTTCTGTAGTCTCAGCGGGACCTCCGAGCGAGGAGCATCGGTGAGCACGCGCGACCCTGACTACGACGTCATCATCATCGGCGGGGGGCCAGCCGGGTCGGTTGCGGGCGCCCTGCTGGGGATGGAGGGCCACAGGGCCCTGATCATCGAGAAGGACATCCACCCCAGGGACCACGTCGGGGAGTCACTCACCCCGTCCACCAACTTCATCTTCCAGCGGATCGGATTCCTGGAGAAGATGGAGGATGCGGGGTTCGTCCACAAGCCGGGGGCCTGCTGGACCCCACCCCACGGGACCCCGGGGCGGTTCATCTCGATCGAGCTCGGCGAGTTCCCCCCGCCGGGGGCCCCCCAGCTGTATACCTACAACGTCGAGCGCGACGTCCTCGACTCCATGCTCCTGAAGCACGCCCACGAGAAGGGTGCCACCGTGCTCCAGGGCGTGACGGTCCAGGAGGTGCTCTTCGATGGGGACCGCGCAGTCGGGGTCCGGGCCAGGGTGGCCGACGGATGGGAGCGGGACCTGTACGCCCGCTTCGTCGTGGACGCCTCTGGCCGGCGGTGCATGATCGCCAGCCAGCTGGGACTGCGGACCAAGGACCCCGTGTTCAACCAGTTCGCCATCTACTCGTGGTTCCGGGGACTCGAGCCCCAACCCGAGGGCTACGAGGGGCACATCTTCCTGCACTTCCTGGGGATGGAGCGGGCGTGGGCCTGGCAGATCCCGCTCCGCAACGGGATCTGGTCGGTGGGCGTGGTGACGGACAAGGCCCACTTCCAGAAGTCCGGTCGCGCCCACGAGGAGTTCTTCGAGTCGCTCCTCACCCGCAACCGGAGCCTCACCCACAACATGCGGAACGCGGAACGCATCCGCCCCTGGTGGATCCAGGGCGACTACACGTACAAGATCGAGCAGCTGGCCGGGCCGGGATGGCTGCTGGCCGGCGACGCGCTGCGATTCGTGGACCCCGTCTTCTCCACCGGCGTGGACGTGGCCACGTACTCGGGCCAGTTCGCCTTCGAGGCCATCGACGCCGTGCTGAAGGGCGGAGACGAGGAGATCGCGTTCAAGGAGTTCGAGCGCCGGGTGGGCGACGGCGTGGAGGCCTGGTACCAGCTGATCGCGCTGTTCTACAAGCTCCAGAACCTGTTCACCATCTACGCCGTCCGCAAGCGCTTCCGCGAGCGGGTGGTGCGGGTCATCCAGGGGAACCTGTACATCCCGGAGTCGCTGGAACGAGCCCGGGAGATCATCTCCATCATGGAGGACTCGTACGAGAAGATCATCGCCAACCCCAAGAGCCTGATCCGCCCGGGCGCCCTGGACCCGGAATACCTGCCGGCCGGGTAGGCTCGAGCGGATCTCGGGGGCCCGACCGCTACCGGGTCTCGCGGTGCAAGGTGTGGCCTCTGCACCAGCGACAGTATTTGCGGAGCTCGAGGCGGTCGCGGTCGTTGGTTCGGTTCTTCTCGGTGACGTAGTTCCTGCGCTTGCACTCGGTGCAGGCCAGGGTGATCACGGGGCGGTTGTCGGTCTTTGGCATCTCGGTCCCTCAGGCTACTTGATGATCTTGGTCACCCGGCCGGCGCCGACGGTGCGGCCGCCCTCCCGGATGGCGAACCGGAGGCCCTCCTCCATGGCGATGGGCTTCTCCAGCAGCACGGTCATCTCGGTGTTGTCGCCGGGCATGATCATCTCCACGCCCTCGCCGAGCTGGATGGTGCCGGTGACGTCGGTGGTCCGGAAGTAGAACTGCGGCTTGTAGTTCCCGAAGAACGGGGTGTGCCGGCCGCCCTCGTCCTTGGACAGCACGTACACCTGCGCGGTGAACTCGGTGTGCGGGGTGATGGAGCCCGGCTTGGCCAGGACCTGGCCCCGCTCCACCTCGTCCTTGTCGATGCCCCGCAGGAGCACGCCCACGTTGTCCCCGG